>Ga0302321_100000046_pt1 | contig 107198 bp, 89 predicted proteins | sample Fen_T0_1_FD_202505 | JGI IMG/M metagenome (GOLD analysis project Ga0302321, IMG submission 202505) | Peat permafrost microbial communities from Stordalen Mire near Abisko, Sweden - Fen_T0_1 | ecosystem: Environmental > Terrestrial > Soil > Wetlands > Permafrost | place: Sweden: Abisko...
GTCGATTCGCATGGGGGCGCATCCCGATGGGCTCAAGCGATTACGCCATGGATCGCTACACCGACGACGAGGTGTCGGGCGGGGACACATCAATGTCCCAGTTCTCCATCACTCGGGACAAGCAGAAGCTCATTCCGTTCATCAAGGCCGCTCAGGCTGTTAAGGCCGCTCAGGCTGTTAAGGCCGACATCCGCTTCTGGGCCAGCCCATGGACTCCGCCCACTTGGATGAAAAACACCCCATACCTTGCGGGCAACCCGACGAACGCGTTCGATGGCGGCACGATGAAGAACGACGCCGCTACCTTGACGGCGCACGCCCAGTACTTCGTCAAGTTCGTTCAGGCATACGGGACGGAGGGGATCAAGATCGAGTACGTCGCTCCGCAGAACGAGCCCAACTACGCGCAGAACTATCCCTCCTGCTTGTGGGATGCGGCCAATTTCACGAACTTCATCGGTAAGTATCTGGGCCCGGCTTTGGAAACGGCGAACTCAACGGCCCAGGTGATGCTCGGCACCATGTCAAACAGCACTGCCAGCGCGGACGTCGCCGTCGCGAACGCCGTGCTCGCCGATTCCACCGCGAAGGGTTACTGCAAGGTGGCAGGCGTGCAGTGGGGCATGTCAGATGCAGCCCAGATCAACAACATCAAGGGCAAGATCAGCGTGCCCATCTGGATCAGCGAACACAAGTGCGGCAACTACCCGTCGGGTAGCGCTAGCACCACCCAGGCGCCGAATGATCAAGCCTACGGCGTCGAGAGCTGGGGCTACATTAGGGATGCGATCAAGAACGGGGTGACGGCATACAACGCTTGGAACATGGTCCTGGACAAGGCGGGCAAGGGAATCGACAACACTCGCGCGTGGGCACAAAATGCGCTGCTCGTGGTCGATTCAGGGAAGATCACCCAGACGCCGGCCTACTACGTGTTCCGTCACCTATCGCAGTTCGTGGTGCCCGGTGCCAAGCGGGTAAACGCATCGGGCGGTGACGCCGTCGCGTTCAAGAACCCCGACGGCAGCATCGTCGCGGCCATGTATAATAGCGGCGCCGCCAACAGCAACTACGTCGTCGCGGTTGGTGGTAAGAAGCTGCAATTTGCGATGCCCGGCACCGGCTGGGCGACAATCGTCTACAAGTAGTCTGAGGGTCCGGACTCCCGCTGACTCCCCCGCAGGGGCGTCGGCGGGTTCGACGCCAACGGCTGTTGTTTCTGGGAAACCTGAACAGCGGCCGTTCGGCGTTTTGTGGTTACACGGACCGATGGCGTGCCAGTCACCGATACTGTCCTGAGACTGGAGTCACACGATTCCGTTCTCGAGCCCCTGCCTGTTGAACTCCAGATTCTCGCGGATCCGCTCCAAGTCTGGTCCCGGAAGCTCGAGCCCGTTCTCCACGCGCTTCAAGATCTCTTCGCATGCGGCAACGCCCTCGCCAAAGCTGCCCACCCAATAGGCTGCGACCCCGAGTTCATCGAGTAGGCGCCAGTCGTACACTTCCTGGAAGACGAACAAGTTGTCGTCGGGCCTGCGGATCGGAACACCAGCTCTGGCGAACGCGAGCGCTTTCGCATAACCCTGCCGTGTTCGGAAGTAGTGGGCGAGTTCGTAGAGCGGCTCGGCGCGGGTCGCCCGCAGCTGATAGGCAGCCAGCAACTCCCGCAGCACGACGTCTTCCGGCTTGTCGAGCCGAATCGCAACCCTTCCGACTTCGAGCTGAGCCATGAACGTTTCCTCGTCCCAGCCGTGCATAGTAGTTCGCTTGCCGTACGCCTCGAATGCCTTCTCCAAATGTCCTGCGTGCTTGTACGATTGCCCAAGATAGAATTGGCTTCGCGCGCTATTCGGATGTAGTTCGAGATCTTGTTCGAGGAGCTTTGCGTCTCGAAGGTACTTCTGCTCCTGGGTGACCCCGTGCGACTTCGCACCTTCGCCACTGTGGTAGATGATCCACACGTCCTTACGCAAAGCGCGCTTCAGCGAACCTCCGAGGTGCACCACGTGGTTATGGACGGGACCCTCCCACTTCCACTGCGTGTCGCGAATGTCGAGGAGTTGGGGGACCGCGTAACGTATCCCTGAGTGATGCTTCTCGATATCGTAGGTAACACCAGGCTCGAGCTTCTCGTAGAACTTCGGATCGGACACGCCGAGTTGTTCGTCGGCGTCAATGACCAACAACCAGTCCGCTTTCGCGGCTTTCACCGCCAGTTCAAGCGCCTGCTGACGATTCACGCCGAAATTGACCCAAGGCCGTTCGTGCACCTCGCCTTCGATCCCGTACGCTGACATCTCCCGCCGGATGAGCGGGATCGTCTCGTCAGTAGATCCTGTGTCGACCACGACATAGTAGTCGATGTAGTCCTTGATCGATCGAAACAGGCGCGGAAGCACCGCCACCTCGTTCTTGACGATCATCGAAAGGCAAATGTTCGTGCGCGGTCGAGTGGCCATAACAAGGCGCGATTCGCCAACAGGAAGACCCGCTCAGAACAGGAACATAACCCGCAAGCGCGCACTCAAGGCATCGTTGACGTAGATGCCCGATTTGTAGTTCTGGCCCTGGTTGCTCGCATGCGACAGGACGAACTTCAAGTAGAGCTGATCCCACAGCGTGTACTGAGCGGCACCAAAGAGCAACCATTGGTCGTTCATATCCACCTTGCCCTGGTGTGCTCCTGCTTTGTTGTCGATGCGGAAATTCTCCCAATGGTTTTCGAAGGCACCGAAGCCCAACACGAGCGGTTCGTGGCCAGGGCTCACGTTGAGGAACCCGCCAGCGGTCTGAGTGGTGTTACTGGACTCCAGATCAGCCTGGCTCTTGTCGTCTAGGACGTCTACGAAGCCGCGTGCGAAGCTGCCGCCAAATTCGACGTAGGGAGCGAAGACAAACTGCGCAGCCATGCCGTAGCCGTTGAGCGAGGTTCGCACTTCAGCTTTCGTGTCCTGCGGAACGGCCTTGCCGTACTCGAGGCCGCCCTTGAGCTTGAGCCAGCCGATGTCGAAGATGAGGGACGGACGGACATCCACCTGATTCGGGCCAGAAGTCTTGTTGCCAGCGCCGAAATGGCCGAGGAGTTCGCCACGCAAGTACCGGGTCGGGTACAGGTGCACCGCATACGCTCCAAGCATGTAGTCTTGACGGTCCCAGAAGTGGGTAAGCCCGTATCCATCCGTCGGCGGCGTGAGTGACGAAGTCATGATCCACGCGCCGGAACGCTCCAACGTATTCTGGTCGAGGGCCATGCCGTAATGATTTGCGATTTCCCAGCCCTGGAAACGCCCGACTGTCACGTCGAACAGGTTCCACTTCCCGACGCGCACCCAGAGGTCGTCAGTGTTGGGCAGGGCGTGGGTGCTGCCAGGGACCATGTCGCCAGCAAGCACGACCTCAGCGTTACCCTGGGCGAACCAGCCGCCCTTGGCGTTGTAGGTTGGCGTAACGCGGAACACCCCACGCGATTGCGTCGTTAGACGATTTTGATTGTTGATGTTGGCCCCCGAGAGCGACGGGTCCACCGAAATTTTCACGTAGCTGAGGTCGTTCCACATCGACCCGGAGACCCCTATTTGCAAACCCGAGCGGCCCGTGGTGGACGGCATATACGGGAACTGCTGGCCGTGAAAGGTGAGCCACAGTGAGCCGTACTTGATTCCGCGCGTTTGGATGCTCGGGTATGCCGAGCCAGGCAATCGCTCGATGCCAAGTAGCGACGCCGCTCTTTCGCGCTCGGCAGTCGTGTCGGGCTCGCCTTCGGACTCGGGTGCGCGCTGGGCGCGTGCATCCTCCCGCTCTTCAACTGCATTGGCTGGCGCTTCCTTCGGCGCTTCCTTCGGCGCTTCCTTCGGCGCTTCCTTCGGCGCTTCCTTCGCCGCTTCGGTAGCCTTCGCCGCGTCATCGCCGCTCGCCGCGGGCGTACCGGCTGGTAGCTCCGCAGGCTGAGCCAGCGCTGACCCGCCGACACCTAGAAGGATCGAGTTCAAAGACAGAGCTAGGACGAGACGTAAACCAGTTCGTCGAGAAATCATGCTGTTTGTTCCGTTGTCGCGCGTGGTCCCGAATGGTCGGTTCAGTTGCCGTTGACGGTCAAGGTACCTTGTGTGGTCGTCGTCTCCGCATCCCCAGCATCTTTGCCAACCAAGATTGTGTAGGCGCCGGCGTCGGTGACCCACTTGCCGTTCGTCTCGCCTTCCCAGCGGCGGAGATCTCGCATGCGGAGAGGAAGCTGGGCGGTAACGGTCTGGCCAGCGGGCACGGACACCCGAACGAAGCTCTTTAGCTCCTTCCAAGGGCGCTCGCCCGTGAGGCCAGCTGGCTTCGGTGGCGGTTTCACGAATAGCATCGCCACCTCGTCACCGTCGCGCACCGAAGTGTTCTTGATGTCGACGGAGACCTGGATGATGGCCTCCTTACTGACTGCTGCACAGGGGAGCTTGAGATTCGAGTACTCGAAGTTCGAGTAGCTCAAGCCGCGGCCGAACGGGAACTCCAGATCCACAGATTGGTTATTGACGTACTTTCGACGATCAAACTCGCGATAGCCGAAGAAGTAGCCCATGTGCGTCTGGGTGTCGGTCTCCTTGAACGGCAAGAGGCCGTTGAGGTCGAGCTCGCTCTGCGTCGGCCAGGCCATGGGCATCTTGCCGGAAAAATTCTGGGCCCCCATGATGAGCTTGCCCAGCGCGGCACCACCGCGCAGGCCCGGGTAACCCGCCCAGATGGTGGCTTGGTTCTTGTTGTCGTGCTTGAGCCAGGGGAGGTTCACGATTGAGCCCGACTCGATGATGATCACCGTCGGCTTCTGAAGAGCGAGTACGCTCAACACGAAATCGTTCTGCCCGGTCGGCAGATTGAGGGAATTTCGATCACCTCCACCCGCGATTGCGTATTCTTCGCCTTCGTCTCCGGGCGTGTAACCGACGACCACGACGACGGCGTCTGCGCTAGCGGCTGCAGACGCGGAGTTCCCACTCGTGACAGTCCGCGTGCTGCCTGCCGCGTCTTTGACCCCTTGAAATGGGCTAATTGAGCGCGCAGGGTCGCCGTTGACGCGACTCGAGCCTCGATCGCCGAGCGCGGCGTCCGTTGCGTAGTGGAAGGTACAAGCCCTCGAGGTCGAAGTCTGGCCTTGCCCGGTAGTTAGGTCGTTGAAGCCGCAGCTTTTGGGCACGGACGAGGAGACGAGCGTGAAGGATTGGTCCGGACCAACCACTGCAATGTTCATTGCCTGGAGCGGAAGCACCGGAGCGCCCGGCGCAAGCCCATTCGTGAGGAGCACGGCCGACTTGGCCTCGGCTTCCTCGGCAAGATCTTCGTGTGCCTGATTGGTGGTGATCGAGCCGCTCGTCAGCGTGGAGGTCGGTGACTTAATGCTCCATCCGTCGGTGTCCCGAGCCGTCTTGAAGCGGTACTTCTGCGTAAGGACCCGCTTCGCGGCCTCTTCAACCAGCATTGCGTCGGCATTCGCGAGCGTGTTCGTCGCGTAATGAAGCGTCCAGGGCACCTCGATATCGAGGCCAGCGATCACGGCCTCGTTGGTCAAGCTTTGAGCAGTCGAGTTATCCGCCGGCGTCTGGTAGCCGGGCATGGCCCACCAATCCGAGATCACGAGGCCCTGAAAGCCCATGCCACCCTGCTCAACTGGCCCCTTGAGAATATCCCTAAGCAAATGCGGGTTCTGTGTCGCCTTCACATTGTTGACCAGGTTGTAGGACGCCATAATGCAGCCGATGCCACCGTCCTGAACGACCATCTCGAAGTGACGGCCATAGACCTCGCGTAGGGTCTGCTCGGTCATGATCGCGTTCTGTTTCACGCGGTCCTTCTCGATGTTGTTCGCAGCAAAGTGCTTGGCGCAGGCAACCACGTACTCCTGCAGGCCGACGGTGAAGGCCGTCGCCATGCGGCCGATGTGATACATGTCTTCGCCGTAGGTTTCCTGCGTCCGGCCCCAGTACGGGTGGCGGATGATATTCATGCAGGGGGCGAGCAGCATGTTGTTCAACGAGGCCGCGGTCTCGTCGCCGAGAGCCGCGCCGACACGCCGCTCGAGGTTGAGGTCCCACGAGGCTGCGCGCACCGACGCTGTTGGGAACGCGGTTGCGAAATTGTTCTTATCGTTGATGCGGTTCTTTTGCCCGGCATCAAGATTCACCCCGTGCCCAGCGTCGCGGTAGTTGTAGCCGCGAATATTTCCATAGCCCGGCACAGCGACGTCGGGACTGCGCTCAATGTCTTGCCAGTCCTTCTTGGCGCCGTCGATGCCGATCATCTGGCTAGCCCTCTCGGTCGGGCCCATCAATCGCATAACGCGGGCAACTTCCTCGGTGACGTCTGACGACAAGCTGTAGGCTTGCATGGTTGCGGGATCGAACTGCTGCGACCCGACAGCAGTGCAGTCGAACTGTGGCCCGCTGGGTGTAGTCGTGGTGGTGGTACTGCCACCCGACCCCGCTATCGTGGGAGCACCCTTCGACTGCTCGTAGGCGTCCAGCGTCTTGCTCGTGTGACCGCACGCAGCTGACAACACCGCCATCAATACGAAGGGGATCCGCGAGCGTTTAAGATGTACGGGTCGATTCATGAGCGTGGTCTCCTAGAGACGATCTTCTTACTTGGTTTCAGTCTGCGAGCAAGCTCGAGTCAGCAGGACCGCCTTCAAGACGTCGGGGAAGTTCTTGTGACACTTACCGATTTCGAGGGTAGCCCGTCGGGCCGATCGTGCGCGAACGTCCTCATAGGCTCGACGATTTCAAGTGCGGAAACCCTTCCAGCTTGCCCGAAGGCTATCAACAAATTGGCGAGGGCGTTGTGTCGCTTTCCCATCAGAAGCGCGACCTGTGAAGACCACGACAAGTCAGGGACCGACCGCTCTGCCGTAGCAGAGCGAACCAAGAATCACAAGAACGATTCAGAAGATCCGTCAACTGCCGTCACAACGAATGATTGGATGACTGTTCGTGTTGTGTAGAGCAATTCACCCCCATTGAACGGCCAAATCACGCGATCACATGTGGTATCCTGCGGAGTTACGGATCAATTGACCGACCGCCGACGGGGATCAGGGTGCCAAACCTGATCAAGTTCGGCACAGTCGGGCATTGTCTCAAGTTGTGCGTGAATTTGGCTGAAGTTGACTGTTTCGCTTGCGGGCTTGAACTGTCGGCTTTCCAGGCTAGACAGCCTAGGCCATGTCCGATCATGCTGGCGCAACGCCACGCCGCCACGACATGGACAAACGAAGGCTGGACAACCCCGGCAATACTAGAGAGCTTGTTCCTATCGCACACGGCAGTATGTCAGGACTTCTTCTTTGCTGATGCCCGCGCGCTCGCGGCAGGGGCAGAAATGGGCTGCGGAATTGCGAGCTTCGTCTGACTGCATCGCGTGCCGCCAACAGTCGACGGCCACTACAATAAAGGGATTGCGCCAATGACCAGAGTACTACTATCGACCACCAGCGTTTGCCTCGGGCTGCTTGTTGCAGCTTGCGGTTCGTCGCAAGGTTCGCCAACAACCACTGGTTCGAGCGGTACCAATGCCGCTATGGGCGGCAGCACGGCAGGCCCTCTAGGCGGGGCCGCTCCGCAAGGCGGAACTACCTCCGGACCGACCGGCGCGGGCGGCACCACTTCTGGACCAACGGGAACGGGTGGCACCACTTCTGGACCGACGGGAACGGGTGGCACCACTTCTGGACCGACGGGAACGGGCGGCACGACGGGCCCCACGTCAACTGGCGGTAGGGCAGCGGGCGGTGCGCCAACGGGTGGAACCACGTCAAGCCCAGCTGGCGGGAACAACGCCGGCGGCTCGCAGAGTACTGGCGGCAAGGCGGCGGGCGGTGCTTCAGTGGGCGGTGCTTCAGTGGGTGGTGCTTCAGCGGGCGGTGCTTCAGCGGGTGGCGCCAGCGGTTCAGCGACGGGCGGTAGTGTCAGTACCTCCGACAAACCTCAGGTAATCACGTCCGCGGACAACGCCTTCTGGAAGACGGGGACGTACACGACGACTGCCAGCGGCACTGCAGACGTGACGGTCAGTGATACCGGGAGTCAACCTTGGACCGGGTTCGGTGGATGCTTCAACGAGGCCGGGTGGGATGCCCTCTCCGTTCTAACTGACGCCGACAGACAGCTCGCGATCAAACTCCTCTTCGACGCGACAGATGGCGCCAATTTCGCGAACGGTCGCATCCCTATCGGCGCCAGCGACTATGCCATGAGCCGCTACACGCTGGCCGAGACGGCGAACGACACCAGCATGGCAAGTTTCTCGATTACCCGCGACCGAGACAAGTTGATTCCTTTCATCAAGGCAGCGTTGGCCGTAAAGTCCAATATCACCTTTGCGGCCAGCCCCTGGACGCCTCCCGCCTGGATGAAGGACAACAACAATACCGACGGCGGGAACATGAAGAGTGACGACACCACTCTGACCGCATTCGCTCTCTACCTCGAGAAGTTCGTTCAGGAGTACGGCAAGGAAGGCATCACGGTCAAGGCAATCCACCCGCAAAACGAGCCTGGGTACCTCAGTTCGTATCCCAGCTGCAAGTGGACATCGGACCTCTACATCAAATTCATTCGCGATTTCCTCGGACCCAAGTTTAAGACCGATCTGCCGACCACCGAGATCTGGTGTGGCACCATGTCCGCTCCGACAGACGGCGACATCGCTGTAGCTCTCTCGAAGGATGCGACGGCGATGTCGTTCGTCAAGGGCTTCGGCTTGCAGTGGAACACGAAGGACAAGACAGCAACGTTACGAGCAACGGGCTTGCCTGTCCAAATGACGGAGCACAAGTGTGGCAACTACAACTTTGCAACTGACTACTGGGACACCACTAGGTACGACGCAAACAAGCCACAAAACGATTTTGCCTATGGTGTTGAGAGCTGGAAGAACATCCGGGACTGGGTTAAGAGTGGTGTCACCTCGTACATGGCTTGGAACATGGTGCTCGACACGTTGGGTGCGAACCTGAACCCAACCAAACCCTGGCACCAGAACGCACTTCTGACGGTGGACCGCACAGCGAAGACGCTCATAAGGACTCCCGCGTATTACGTCTTCCGTCACCTCTCCCAGTACGCTGCCCCTGGCTCTACCGTCGTTAGCACAACCGGCGGTGACGCGCTGGCGTTCAAGAATGGCAACACCTACGTCGTCGTGGTGTACAACGAGGGTGCGGCAAAGAACCCGATGACCGTTTCAGTGGGCGGAGCCAAGCTGCAGTTCAACATGCCTGCCAACGGGTGGGCGACACTCAACTATACGAAGTGAATTCTTTCTGAATCAGAGGGAGCCGCGCATTCCGGACAGCACTATCGTCTGTCGCGTGCGAGGCTCCCTTCCCGTCCGGGCTTGAGACTCGTGAGCGACTTGTCCCAGCTCCGATGGCGGCTCAAACTAGTTCAAAATCGCCGGCGAAGGGGTACCCGTGTAAACATCCGTGCAGCGGGGTTTCGTTACGTCGGCAGGGCACTTGCTTTTTAGGTCTTTGTACCAAGTCAGATCATGAGCCGGCGTCGCGTAGCCACTTGGGATCGTCTTCTTAGAAACACTGGCGAAGTACAGCAAGCACGCATCCCGCCACCAGCGCGCCTCGTAGTGCTGGATCTGCAGAAAGTCGCCTACCTCTTTGAAGCGTTTGGCATCAATACGCCCGTCTACCTTCTTCCAAGCATCGCGCAATTTCGCGACCGAATCGACACCGAGACTATACCGATAGACCAATTCTTCCCAGACGGTCCGACCCGTGGAAGTTAGCTTGTCGTCCCAGCTCACCCGCTGGAAAAAGAGCAGAAACTCGTCGGGGATCGCGCTGCGGCTCGAGAATTTGTCCCGCACCGTCGCTGCGTACTGCTCTACGGCGTTGCTGCCCTTCGACGTGCGGTCGAAGCCGATCCCGGTGCCGTCGGCCTTGTGAAAGTAAAATGGATTCCAGTTCGCCTGGCTAAGGTCGTTGATCCATGGACCTGGACCGTAGTGATGATCCGTTCCCATGATGTGGGCCAACCCAAGCGGTGTCATGTAATTCACCAGCGCTTCGCGCGAATCCATCATCATGGTCGTCACTGGAGTCACGACGGCAGGGTCGTTGGACAGGGTCTGGCGTACCCATTCGTCGGCAACGTCCGCTGCCGTTGCATCGGGATTCCATGCCATGCGGCCAAAGACATACCAATTGGCTTGATTAAAGTGCGAACCGGTCCAGTTGGTGTCGGTGCCAATGTTGGCAACGCCTGCAATCGCTGTGTCAGTGTAGCCATTCACTGTGCCGTCGATGACCCTGGCAACGGTCGAGCCCTGCCCCTTGGCGTAGGTGTCCGACTTCAGCACCTCCTCGTATAGCGGACCAAGGTAAGCTAGGTGCGTGTCCTCACCCAGATACTCCTTGGTGATCTGTAGCTCAAGCGCCACAGGCGTGGTAGCCATGGCACCGAATAGCGGACTAAACGGTTCGCGCGGTTGGAAATCCAGAGGACCATTTTTCACCTGGACAAAGGTGTTGGTGCCGAACTTTCCATCCAGCGGTTTGAACTCGTCGTATGCCTGGCGGATACGGTCGGTACCATTGTCCTTGTAGACGAAGGCTCGCCACATCACGACGCCCTTGTGGGGTGCCAGCGCGTCCGCAAGCGTCTTGGCACCATCGGCGTGCGTACGACTGTAATCTTGCGGACCAGGCTGCCCCTCGGAATTGGCCTTGACGACAAAACCACCAAAGTCAGGGATCTTCTTGTAAATGTCGTCCGCCTTGGTTACCCACCAGCTCTTAACGCTGGCTGCGCTTGGGTCGGCCGTACTCAGACCGCCAATCTCAATCGGCGCGCTAAACCGAGCGGTAAGGTACACGCTAATGCCATAGGGTCGAAATGCCGTCGCCAATGCCGCCACTTTGTCCAAATTCGTAGCGTTCAGGATCTGGGCGTTGGAATTGACGTTGTTGAGCACAACCCCGTTGATGCCGATCGACGCATTTGCACGCGCGTAGTCCTTGTATCGTTGGGAGATCGTCGCGGGCAACGAGCTCCAACTCCAGATGGATTTGCCGGCGTACCCGCGCTCCACCGACCCATCCATGTTGTCCCAGTGGTCAAGGATGCGGCGCTTGATCTTGGGCGCGCCACTCAGCGCCAACCCGTCGACTGTGCGTTGACATTGTAGATGGCGCAGCAACGCGAATACCCCACGAAGCACGCCCACATCCGAATTCGCGGCGATGATAATGGTCTTCTTTCCACCCACGTCGGTGGATTGCACCAAGTAGCCCTCGGCGCCCACGCCCGTCAGTTTGTCGCCAAGCGCGAGCCCTTTGATAATCGTGGAAGAATCCGGTGTGCCAAGCACCACGGCGCCGTCCCCTGATGGCGCATCACTGACCGTCACTGTCTTCCCGGTTAGGCCTGAAAGGCCTTTCACAAGCTCAGTTTGCGCAAGCTGAAGCGAGTCGGAGGCACCGGCCTTCACCACATATCCAAGAGCAGCCTCATACTCCGCCAATCGGTCCGCGACCGGGATTTTCTGATAGCGCAACCAAAGTTGTGAACCGTCTTCATCCGCGTGCGTGCTTTCAGGGTACGCGCCGCCGGTCGAAGTAGCACCGCCCGTTCCCGTTGCGCCGCCAACCACGCCACCCGAACCGCCTATGATCCCCGCCGAGCCTCCCGTGACATTGCCACCCGTGCCCCCCGTCGCGGTACCGACCGCACCGCCCAAGGACGTGCCCCCGGAACCGCCAGCAAAAATACTGGCTCCACCTGTAGATTTCCCGCTGGTGCCCGACGAGCTACCGCCGCCGTTTGATACGGAGCCGCCAGCCGCCAAGCCACCGCTTGGAGCACCGCCGCTCACAGAACTTCCACCCGACGAGGCTCCGCCTACCCCCGCCCCGCCGTTGGCATTGCCCCCGCCGCTCGGCAATCCACCGCCAGTCGAGTTCGCCCCACCCGAGGCACTTGAGTCCCCCGCCCCACCCCCACCGCTACTGCAGGCCGAAAGCGAATAGAGAACACTGACGAGAAATGGGAACGAGAACCGCCTACGCGGCAACTCACCCTTCCTGCTGATTTCCAAGTTTCTACACGCGTGGAATTGCCTTGCGCGAGTGTCCATATAAACCATTTCTAGCGCATAGAAGCCCAACGCGACACGGCTATTTGACAAAACGTCCCGGGATCGCGATCTTCGCCAGCTCCGCTGCGACGCGGGGCTGCTGACCAGCAGCAGCACGAAAATCCGCGCCAGTTGCTGCCCTGGTAACTGGCAGGGTCTTTGCGAACCCCGCGCCGACTGCCAACGACTTACGCCGGCCGAGGTTTGGCGGCGACAGCGACTCGTGTCTCAATTATTGCTGCCCGTTGCCGTTCGACCGTGCAATCGCTACTGGTCGGGGTTTGGACCAACGCCGGAGCGTTGCGTAACACGGAGCACGGGCGCCTGCTTGCAGAGCGGCTGCTTCTGGCCTGTAGCAAGAGCAAACGGCAAGCGGAAAAGCTCGTGGCCTCGAGTCGTCCACGCCCCAACGTTCCGGCAAGCGTCCGCAAAATCGCCTCGAGCGGATTGCAGAATTGCGTGGACTCGTCGATTCGAGCCCAAACTCAAGCTCTCGGTCCCCTCTCGGACTCCGCTGATTTCGAACCAGTTGCCTTCTGATGCTGCCCCCACTCGTTCGACTGAAGCGTCACCTCAGACTTCCCAATCTCCGCCAACGTCACGCTCCCCATCGCGCGCCGCACAGAATGCACGTGACGGATCGGCGGTCTTCGTGGTTTCGTTTGGTGGGTTGGCATTGCCTAATTCTTGTATCTGCCCGCAATTAGATTGCATGCATGCTGGACCTACCTTGGATCAACTTCGGCTGTGGAATACTCAAGCGAACGGGCGCTGAACGTCGTGCGTTTGGGCGGCACATGGCGCCAAGCAGGACGGCGATTGGCGGACGGATTACTTCGGAACGCAACTCGTCTCATTTGCGGTCGGGACCCACTGTTTGCGACTGCGTGGACCGAGCCACTCAAGCCCAACGGGGTGAAGTGAGTCCGGATCCCGCCGAGCAGTCCAAACTGCACCCACCACGCGGAACGATTCGTGAGAACGCGATGCACGGAGTGTCTGGTTTACACTGCGCGGACATGCGCTCTGGTTTTGGATGCTCTTGGTGATCGGTCTCAAATCTCGTAAAACGTTCTATATTGGATTGACGCAAGTACCAGTCGAACAGTGGCTAGTGCGACAACTTCGCAATGTCACGCGGCCAATCTACAGCCACTTTTGCCAGCCTACGGCGGAGACGGCCTCAATCTGGTACGCCCGCATCAAAGTATTAGTCAGCTAATTCCTGTTCCGACAGGAACCAATAAATTCACCGCAGGTGCTGCTAGCGGGACCGCCCCCAGTCTCGTTGGCCTTCGCCGTTACTAGCAAGTGGCCGCGTGAACTCGGACCTGCTAGGTAGCCAATCGAAGCAACCGTTCTTCAGGAGCGCCAATGCCAAAATCGATACTTACCCGCTTCGGGACCTGTCTCGCGACCTTGTTCTGGCTCACCAATTGCGGTGGCAATAATTCCGTACCTGGGACGAACAGCAACGCCTCCTCGGGCGGCATCACTGCTTCGGGCGGCGCGGTCTCTGCGGGCGGTACTTCCACCACTTCGTCGTCGTCGGGCGGCACTACCTCGACCAGCACAACGACCTCCTCGGGTGGTACTACTGCGACCGGCACCACAACCTCCGCGGGCGGCAAGGCGACGGGCGGCAGTACCTCCTCGACCGGCGCAACAACCGCTTCGGGCGGCAAGGCAACGGGCGGCACTACCTCGACCGGCGCTACGACAGCTACGGGGGGCAAGGCGACCGGTGGCGCCACTTCCTCAGGTGGTGCAACTTCGATGGGTTCGGCTACCTCTTCCGGCGGCCAAGCGAATGGCGGCTCTGCGACGGGTGGCAAGGCGAGCAGTGGCGCAGCCGCGGTGGACTGCAAGGGTCAGGCTCTGGCAAAACCCGGCGACAAGGTGAGCCAGTCCGGCAGTTATTTGAACCTGGGTGACATGCGATTGATCGACAATCGGTGGGGTTCCGACGCGCTCGGCTGCTCAAGCACGACCATGAGCGTGTTCTCCAACACCGACAAGAGTTTGGGCTGGGATTTCAACCGCGCTACTTGCGGCGGCGCCAACGCGAATCCCGACTACCCGGAACTCGAATTCGGGGTTGCCCCGTTTGGTACGGGCAACGATGCCGCGCTTTTGACCAGTCCATCGTGTTCGTCCACAACCTTGCTGCCGATTCAGATCAAGGACATCACGAGCGCGAACATAAAGATCACCAACTTTGGCATCACGCTACCCAACCCCAGTTGCGGTTGCACCACTTCGGGCAGTACCACCACGTGTACCTGCTCGTGGAATCTGAACTTCGAGTTTTGGCTGAGCAACGACAACCCGCTCACGAATCCCAACCCGGGCGTTTACGCCGAGCTCATTGGGTTCTGGGGATGGCAAGGCGGACGTTGGCCGTGTGACACCGCACTGACCAGCAAGACCGTGACGTCAGCCAGCAAGTCTTACCATCTGTGTCACCAGAGTGATACCTGGCACACGGGCACTCCGCATTGGCGCTACTTCCAGTTCTGGGACAACAGTGGGCCGCAGACGAGCTTCAACGGATCGGTCGACGTCAAGGCGTTCCTCGATTGGATGGTCAGCGCCTACGGTGTTTCCAAGGACCTGTGGTTGACGCGGATCGAATTGGGTACCGAGATCGACGACAAGACCTCCGGCTCAGTCAAGCTCCAGGACGTTGCCTTCGAGATCAACGGCGTGTCCAAGTCTCCGCAATTCGCCCAGTAGTGAGCGGCAAGATCCGTTCTGAAGCGGCCCACGGGAACCGACTTTATCGCATCTTTTCAATGCGAAGCGTGTTCGGTTCCCGTTCCAAATACCGCAAAGGAACGGATCCCTGGCCGGCAAACGGCAGTCGCACCTTCGAGTCGTCCGCCAGAAGGTGGTCACCGCGGCGAACAAACCACAACATTCTCGACAGTTGTGAGCGTTCAAGTGACCACTTTGGACCCTTGCCCAAAGCCCCCAATGGGCTCACAATTCGGGCATGGCTCACCCTTCTCACTCGGAGTTGTTGCGGGAGTACCTCGACCAATTGAGCGAGCCAGGCGCTGAGTCGCGCCTGCCGAAATGGGCAGACTGGTGCAAGCTGCGGCTGGGTGCGCCCCTGGCACTGGGTGCGACGCTCACTATGCTCGGCTGTGGCGGCGATGCAGAGGATCCGAATCAGGCTGCCCAGGGCGGGACATATAGCGGCTCGAGTGGCGGAGCGTCACAGGGCGGCAGCCACGCGGGTGGCGGAGTCGACTCGGGTGCAAGCGGCGGGATGATGACCACGGGCATCCTCTACGGGATCGTGATGCAGACTGGGGGCAAGTCTGCCAATGGTGGTACCGCTGCCAACGGTGGTACCACGAGCACTGGCGGAATGACGTCAGTCGTCGCCTATGGAATCGTGATGTTCTCCGGTGGAAGGACGTCAACCGGCGGCGTTACGGGCACTGGCGGAATGACGTCGGTTCCCCCGTATGGAATCGTGATGTTCACCGGCGGGGCCACTTCAATTGGTGGCACGACGACGACCGGTGGCACCAATTCTGGCGGCGTTGCAACCGGTGGCACGACTTCCGGTGGTAACGCGACTGGGGGGATGCCCGGCACAAAATACGGAATTCCAATCACCGGCGGCACGGGTCAACCGGGCACCGGAGGCTCGAGTGTTGCACCCCTTGGCACAGGTGGCGGTTGGATCGGTGCGCTTTACGGGGTGGCGATGTCCGGCGTCGAAAAGCCGAATACCGAGGACTCGGATAAATCTGGGGCGTCGTAAGGTACACGACTTGCCTCGCCAGCGGGCAGGTCCGCGCACATGATATTTGCCCAATAACGTCGGCTCGATCGGATGAAACTGCGTTGAATCGCGACCAACGTGCCCGTATCAATTCCTACAAGCAACCAGGATGATAAACCTTGATCCCGTTTTGGAAATAGAACGGTGGATCGCAGTTGTCCGAAGCTTTGGCCGTAGTCGGAGCCGTCCGGTGACTATTGCTGATGCGTCGCTTCTGAGGTTTCGCTACGGGTTCTTTGGGCGTGGCGGGGCTTGCGCTGGGCGCGGCGTTGTGGGTTTTCATTGGTCCACGATTCGCGCTAGTGGCAGCGCTGAGCTTACCACCCGCGGCAATTGGTTCGGTCCCTTCGGGATTCGCTGGCGATGGCGCCAAGCGCGCCGCCGTAATGGCCGCATTGATTTCCTCCGCGCGAGCGGCCCGCTGCTCTGCGTTGTGACCTGGCCGTCATAGGTCAGAAAGACGTTCTCGGGGCTGACATCGCGGTGAACAATGTTAAGCGGTGAACCATCGTAGTCCCTGAGCTCATGTGCGTAGTGAAGCCCGACAAGCAGATCTGATATCACTCGAAGCTGCATAGGCAGGGTAAACTTCTCTGGTAGCGCGCGCCGCAACGCCGACATGGTTTGCCCATCGAGGTACTCTAAGACCATGCAGGGCAACGCAGCATCAATGGCCTCATAGACTTGGACGACATTGGCATGGTTGAGCCGCGCCGAGAGACGACCTTCGGCAAGAAACATCTGCCGAAGGTCTGCATCCGCCGCGAGCTCTTTGCGCATGGTTTTGAGTACGACGAGCTTATTGAAGCCGCTTGGGCCGCGCACCAGGGACAAAGTGACGTCTGCCATGCCGCCCTGATCGAGCGTGATGATCGGGCGATAGCGCGAGTCAGAGGGAGGCTGAACGGAAAGGTTCGTCATGCACACCAACCACTGCCGAACGTAGTCATTGGTGTCTCTGTGATGAAGCGCAACGCACAGGAGATTCAACGGGCAGGTTACAGCGGAATTTCAGACTACACCACGCAGGAGGCAATTTCCGCGGCAAGCCGGCCTTCGGCCTGATGGTTGACTCCGCTCGGCCTAAGTATGAGCGGAGCACCCGACCAGGTTCACCCTCGTCAAGATCGCTAGTGTTTCCGCTCGTCGACGACGACGCTCAGACAGTCGAAATTGAGACATTTCCTTCGACACGATCTGCATGGGGCCCCAAAGTCGAGCGAACTTTCGCCATGGTCGTCGTGCAGCTTGAGATTAGGCTTGCGTCCGACATTCGTCTAAATGGGCTGTCTTATGCGACAACCTTTCAGGCCAACGACTTTTGACTTCTGAACATCCAGATCGTCGACGGGGAGGAGCTTGAGCCATCGCTGGTGCGAGCGTGTGGGGTAAGAACATCTCGGTTGATGTATTCAAGTCACCACCACGACCGGGTGCGATATTCACAAATTTAGGCCTGTCGACCCAATGTGGGTTGATGTTATGGTAGACTACGGCTTCGTCGAATTCCGCTCGGCTGGTTCGACGTCGCGCCCCTTGAGCGAAAATGGCCTACACATTCGCAATACCTACACACTTGGCTCACCGGTTGACATTCATGGCGGCCGCGGCGTTGACAACGCTCGTGGTTGCGCCGCCAGCGACCGCGCAGACTTCCGCCGGGTCGGTTCAAGCAGGACCGCAGGCAGCCAAACCCCCGAACTCGGACGCACAGAATAAGTCCGGGACTGGTTCGGGAAATGCTGCCCCAACCACCGGAGAATGCGTCGCGGCTCACCGCGAAGGGCAGTCGCTGCGCAAACAGTCCAAGCTCTTGGAGAGTCGCGAGCGCCTGAATGAATGCAGCCTCGCCACTTGTCCGGGGCCCGTGAGGCGCGATTGCTTGCACTGGGTTGACGAGCTCGCCGCGCAGGTTCCATCGGTCGTATTTCGATTGGTTTCGAAAGACGACGAGCCTTCGCGCGTCGTCAAGATCTACGTCGACGACGAATTGCGCTACCAAATCGTGCCGAATCGCGCCGTGGAATTTAACCCGGGCACCTACCGGCTTCGTTTTGAAACCGAGGGCAAGCTACCCGTCGAGCACGAATTGGTCCTCGGCGAAGCGGAGAAATTCAAGAGCGTTGCGATATCGTTCGCGAATACACCCCAGCCGGCCGCCGTCGCATCAACGGTCACGCCAGAGCCGACCAAATCCGTCGTGCCTCCGCCAGCGCCGCAGGCAAGAAACCGACCAATCCCGTTAGCAACCTACATCTTTGCAGGCATTGGGGTTGCCGCGACCGCCAACTTTGCGGTGTGGGGTTTGTCGAGTAAAGCCCTCACGTCAGACCTCAGAAACACCTGCGCGCCGAATTGTGAACAGGACAACGTAGACCGCGCGAAGACCCGTGCGTTGATTGCCGATATCTCGCTCGGTGTGGGCGTTGCCTCGTTGGCAACAGCCACCATTTGGTACCTCCTGCGGCCTTCTACATCTGCGCCGGTGGAGGTAAACGTCGGATTTTTGCCGAAGGGCGGAATTGCCACCGCATTGAGTATCAAGACTTTCTAGGTCGATATGGGTTGGCGCGGCGCAGTGACGATGCGAGCTCAGTGCCACACCCAATGTATGACCATGTCGGTTACGGGAGCTCAATTTTGGCCGATTGTACCACCCACCCGGCAAGTAAGTGTGCGCAGAGCCGCTCACGAATCGAGGGGCCGCGATACTGAGCTGTGTTGCTGCCTGCGCGGCCAAGTATTCGGATTGAAGATGAGTTGCCTCAAATCGCCCAAATCAATATAGGCTACCTCGACGAATGATCCAGCGAAGTCGCTGAGCGACTGTTCTTCAAGTGAGGGAAATATGCTTTACGGAAAAGGTAATTTACGACTCGCCATCGGTGGTTTGATTGTGGTTGGTCTGTTCGTTGGTGCTTGCTCCGACGATGACGTTTCACCGCCGGCCGCTGAGGGCGGCGGCGGTGGCATGGGTTCCGCAACTGGTGGCAAATCCAGCGCTACTGGTGGAAGCTCCAAAGGCGGCAACAGCACGACCGGCGGCAAGAGCACGGCAGGCAACAACAGCACGGCGGGCAACAACAGCACGACTGGCGGCGTAGCCAGCACCGGTGGTGCTGCAGCCACCGGCGGGGTAACTCTGATCACGGCGGGCGCGGGTGGTTCGGCTGGCGCGAGTCCAGCCGCGACTGGTGGCAACCCGGGTTCGGCGGGGAGCGGCGGAGGGACTGCCGGGAGCGGAACCGCGACCACGGGTGGAACTGTGGGAACTGGCGGAGCACTAACCGCAGGAAAGGCGGGCTCGGCTGGCGCTCAAGTTGGCACTGGCGGCTCGGGCCAGGCCGGCTCAACTGCCGTTACGGTTGGCGGCGCTGCTGGCAGCAATTCAACCGCAGGCGGAGGAGTTGCGGGCTCGAATGGATCTGATACCGCAGGGGTCGCGGGCATGCTCAACGTAGCTGGGGCTGCGGGGCAAGCGAGCTCTGTCCCTGCCACGCTACAAAACGGCGGCTTCGAGGTTGGGACGGAGCACTCCACGATGCCCGGTTGGACGAATACAGGCGATACCACCGCTGCCTACATCGTGTACAGCGGGTCTCGCACCGGCTGGGGCAGGCTCGGGCATTGGCTTGCTACGCCCTATACGGTCACTACGTCACAAGTCATCGCTCCAATTCCGAATGGTACGTACCAGTTCAGCATTTGGGCCAGTCGCGACAGTAGCACGGCATTCGAACAATACCTCTTCGCTCGCAATTGCGGCACGACCGAAGTTACACAGAGCACTGCTGCGGCAGGAACCAGCGGTTGGACCGAAATCGTGCTAAGCGGCATCCAGGTGACGAATCAGTCCTGCGAAGTTGGTATTTACTCACATGACGCGACCGGCGGCATGTGGGCGAATTTCGACGATGCAACGTTCACGAAGCTGTAATTCATCTCCCACGGTTTGGCCGCAAAACCGCATCCACCTGCGGTAGAGCGAAAGGCGTTCAGCGATGAAGTATCCGACCTGTCGAGGTTCAATATTGATGGCGAGCAGCCTTTTGGTTGCATGCTCGCTTCAGGATTTCGACTCCCTCAACAAGGGCAGTTCCGCTGGCCGTAAATCCGGCGGCGGAACTGCGGGTCGCGTTGGCGGCAGCGCCGGTGTCGGTTCGGTCGAGCGAGGTGGCTCCGACACCGGCGGCATTGCAGGAAACCCGAGTGGCAATGGCGGCGGTACAGCGGCTGGCAATCCTGGCGTAGCCGGTAGGGCCATCGGTACCGGAGGCAGCGGTGGTGTGGCCGGTAGCATTGGAGGTACCGCCGGTGCCGCGACAACCAAGGGTGGCGCCCCAAGTACGGGCGGCAAATCCTCGACAACGACAGGTGGCGCCACGAACATTGGCGGCACAACCTCGACAACGACAGGTGGTGCCACGAACATTGGCGGCACAACCTCGACTGCCGCTGGCGCCAGTGGCATCACGAACACGGCTGGCACAGCTGGGACCGCCGGCGTTGGCGACGGTGCAACGGCTGGGATGGCTGGTGCGGCCGGCAGCGGGAACAAGCAGCTGTTGGTCAACCCAGGGTTTGAATTGTCGTACAGTGGGTGGACGTTCGATCCGTTGTCGGTTCGCGGCACGTACGTCTTTACTCAATGGCCCACAACTGGGTCGGTTACGGTCGAGGGGCAATACGAGCTCAGCACCTGGACGCAAACGGTGCCCTTCACCGTCAAGGTCACTCAAGTGGTCACTGGGTTGGCCGATGGCAAATACACGTTCCAGGGCTGGTTCAACCGAGGCGACGGCTTCAACTTTGCCTACATACTTGCAACCGGCTGCGGAGGAGCGAACCGCCAGGTAAATATACCGCTAACCGCTCCAACGCAGTGGCTTGATATACAGCTGAGCGGAATCGACGTGGTTGGTGGTCGGTGCGAAGTTGGCTTTTACGTCGATTCGAACGCAGGCAACTGGCTGAACGCGGACGCGTTTAGTTTCACGCGCGACCCGCTCTAGCCGTAGCTGGTTCTACCCCAGCCCAACCGGGACTTACTACCTGAGGCCGTATTGCGACGCAATATCGTCATAGATTGCCATCAACTCCGGAATGGCGACGAATCGGTTCCACACCCCGTCGGTGGTGAATAGCGGGTAGTTGGGGTGCGTCGAGTAGGAGCGCGTGGGATCCCAGTTGAACGCGCCAAGCCCACGACCGTCGGGCAATTGATGCATGGTTTCATGTGCCGCACGCTGGTCAGCCGAGTACTCGGCAATCATGAATCTGAGCTGTGGGTATTGCGCGGCTAGCTGGTTGAAGACCGGCGTCCATTCAGCAGGCGTCCCCTGGTAGCCCGCAACCCCATTGGGTGCCGCCGAGTAGCAGGATTGGCCCAAGATGTCGAAAGCAACGCCTTGCTGCAGGACCCCGTCGAGCCACCACTTAGTTGTTGCAAAGTTATTACATTTTTCGATCTGCACCATGACGAGAATCTTCGGATCGAAATCGCGTACGGCTTGGATGCCCGATTTCAGCAACGTCGCGAACGAGGAAAAATTATTGTTTGCGACTTTGCCGACATTCCACAGCATACCGTTGGTAATTTCGTTGCCGACTTGCACGATATCCGGCGTGGCATTCGCAGCCGAGAGCTGCGTCAAAGCTTCCGTCGTGTAGGAAGCGACGCGATCCGAAAGCGCGTTCAGTTCGAGCGACGACCAATCCACTGGTGTGGTTTGCTGTCCCGGGTTTGCCCAGGTATCAGAGTAATGCAAAGCGAGTAGGGACCCGAGACCAATCGCTTTCACGCGCTTCGCCAGGGCGATAGTGTGGTCTAAGTCCCGGAAGTTTTGGGGTTTGCCAACGGAATAGCCGTCTGACGCGCCCGGATTGACGAATGCAGCGATTCGAATGAAGTTGAATCCGTGATCCTTTAGCAGCTGCTCAAGCGGCTTCAGTGTGCCTTGATCCGAATAGGTGGCACCCCAAAATTCGTCCTCGAGCGTGATGGTGATGTCCGCACCGATAATGTGTTTGGGAAGGTTCGTCGCTGCTCCGCCAAAACCAGCAACGCCGCCGCTCCCAGCGTAGCCTGCAGACGCAATGGTTGTTCCGCCAGTTTCGACACTGGTCGAGCCTGCATCAGAGGTGGTGCCTCCCGTTTCCAAAGGCGAACGACCTGCTTGATTCGGTTGGCTGGTGACGGTGCTGGCGCCCGCTTGCCCGCCCTCCGCCGCGGTGCCTCCAGCAGAATCCATTCCGCCAACGGCCGAAACGTCGCTCTTCGAACCGCCGTGACAGCCAACAATCGCGCATGCAGCAACTACGAACGCGATTCGCTCTGCTGATCCAACGGGAAACATGTGCCCACTCTAGCGCATTTTTACTGAAGCTCGCAGCCCAACCCGCGTCGAGTGTGCCGTGAAGTCCCGAGTACGCACATTTTGCGCCGTAGCTGCACGGCTTTCATTGCTTCGAGCAGCCTTCAAACGGAATTGGACGTCTGATCTCGGTAGTTTCGACAGACTCAGCCGACGCTGAGGCATAAACCACATTTTGGTCATTAAGTTTCGGCGCGCAGCGCCATGTCTAGACGCACAGGGCATCGAAGCGCAGCAATACGAACCATCACACGCGGCTGACCGAACTCTGGACGAAGCTGAGACAGCACACGCAAAGTCGCCAACCACGCAAGGGCAACAATTCATTCATAAGACAACGTCTCACTCGCGCCTCCGTGGCGGAGCAGTAGGCGGCCGACGCAATGCTATCAAGCAATCCACGCTGCGCTTACGCTCACGGAAAAGCGCGCAAGCGCAAGCGCAAGCGCAAGCGCCAGGACGTCCGGATGGGTTCCGGTGCGGGTACGACCTTCGCAGCCCCGACAAGGTCGCACCCGCACCGGTCGCGCGTAGAACCTTCCGCGGGTGACAGGCCTCACGCCCCCGCGTCAGATATCTCCACAATTTCAGACCGCCAATGACAATAGATAATGGTTCGTTCCAGTCTCCACTTTCCGACGCCCGCAGAAGGCTTCGGCAAGGACGGCCTTTGCTGGCGAGGTGCAACCGTGAGAGTCCCTCTACAATCGTTTGGTATTTCGCTGGTCTTGAGCATCGCCGGTGTCTCGGCGTTTCCAAACTCGGCTGCGGCCAACGATGCGATTTTCGCCGCCCAAGCAGCGGCCGCGGGAAATATAGGCTGGAAGAACAACTACTTTACCGTGAACGGTAAGCCGGTCGTAATTAATGCGGGAGAAATCCACTATGCGCGCGTGCCCCGCGAGCTCTGGCGCGAGCGATTGACCAAAATGAAGCGCGCTGGCTTCAACACCGTTTCAACCTATGTATTTTGGAATGCGCAGGAGCCCGCCCCGGGTGTCTTCGAAACGGCCGACAACCTCGACCTTGACGCCTGGCTGACAGAAATCGAAGCGCTAGGAATGTACGCGATCGTACGGCCTGGTCCCTACAACTGCGCTGAATGGCTCGCTGGAGGGATCCCGCAATGGATCACCGGCAAGGGCATGCAGATTCGAAATAGCTCAGCGGACTATCTTGCCGCGGTAGATGTCTACTACGAAAAATTCCTTCCTATCATTGCCAAGCACCAGATCCACAAAGGGGGAGGCGTAGTTTGGGTCCAGCTTGAGAACGAACACCCCGCGGGCTGGGGAACCGAAGGCGACGCGTATCTCAAACATCTCTATGACAAGGCACGCGCACTTGGCCTAGACATTCCCCTTTATTACTCGGGATTACACCATGCCACCGATCCCACTGGCACTACGCCGTTCGGCAACCGAACCTATCCCTGGTTCTCGAGTGAATCCTGGTCCGGCTGGTATAGCCCACCTTTTGGTGAGATGAACGCGGGCGATCTGAATACCCTTCAACGTACGGCGTGGAAAGTAATCGCGTTTGGCGGTGGCGGCAACACGTTCTACGTGTTCCACGGCGGTACCAACTTCGGCTACGAAGGTGATACCGCCACAACGTCGTACGACTACCGGGCGCCACTCGGCGAGGCGAGCCAATTGCGTCAGGGCTACTTCGCAGTCAGGCGTCCCGCGTCTTTCACGCGAGCCTTCGAGACGCTCATCGGAAATTCACAGGACGGGGGGAACATCGCCACCGTATCGGGCGGGCTAAAAACCTACGTTCGAAAATCCCCGAGCAACGGGACTGCCGTATTCCTGGACAACCAGGGAACGAGTTCGGTCCAAACTCAATTGATGCTGAGCAATCCGGCAGTACAATTCCCAGCCGGCAACACACAGCTCACGGTTGCGTCGAACGAAATCCGCCCAGTCGTCGTGTCAGTCCCCTGGACGACCAACGCGACCTTCGCCTACCTCGCGACGAGCGTCCTCGGGAAGCTGACGCTCGGAAGCAAGACGTACTATGTCTGCCACGGACGTTCAGGTGAAGCAGGCGAAGTCGCCGTGCAATACACCGCGGCGCCCGCCACTGCGCCAGCAGCGCCCTGGACTTTTGACGCGTCCACGAAGGTTGCGCGCGCGACTTTCACTTACCCGACAGGCGACACGATCATCGAGCTTTCACTCGACTCGGGTGATGGCTCGTCCGTGGCCTTCCTCGTCATCAACTCACCCTTGGCTGATCGCACCTGGTTCACGGACAAGTCGCTATTTGTCGGAGCGACTTACGTCGACGAAGATCTGAGCGTCCAAGTGCCCGCAGCCGGTGGAAAGGTCATCGTCTACTCGTCTACGGGGCGCACGGACCTGTCCGAGCCAGCCGTTACAATGCCAACCGCGCCCGCCATCGGAACCTGGCAGTGGCGCGATGCTGCAGCCGAGGCGGCTCCTGGTTTCGACGATTCGGCCTGGGCCACCTCGCCGCAACCGCAGCCCTTCGGCGCGTACAACTTTCAGAACGGTTACGGTTGGTACCGTGCCACGTTCACAGCGACATCGGCGGGCAGTGTTACGGCCACCATCGGTGGGGGCGTGCGTGCATCGGCGATGGCGTTTGCAAACGGCACTTCGGTTCGAATCACCAACAATAGCTTTGCGTTCAACACGGTCGCAGGCTCGAACACCGTCGCGCTCCTTGCCAAGCACGAAGGCCTGGACAAAATGTACAACGTGACGGGTGCCACCGGAACAACGAATTATGCAGGCGTCTGGGGCAACGTCACCAACGGCAGCTCCGCTCTGGCGTCGTCATGGAAGTTCCGAGGTGGCCTCGGCGCGATGGACGAAACCGCGGTCGTTGGGCTCGTGAAGAACTGGTCTACATTTCTAGCTGGCACTTGGTCGGATACTCAAAGCACCAAGAGTTGGCCTGCTTTCTGGCGAGGGTCGTTCAAGAGCCCCCTGCAAGCCGGCGTGTTTGCAACGGTGGGCCTACGCACTACGGGGCTGTCGTCAGGCTCCGCTTGGGTCAATGGCCACAACATCGGACGCTTCTCCGGCAATACACTGCTTTACGTTCCGGAGAGTTGGCTTACCACGGATAACACGCTGGTCATCTACGATGCGTCCGGCAATTCGCCAACCGGAGCCAAACTGGAATATATCGAGTCACGAGCGCGCTATGCGACCTCAACCGCTGCCGGTGGTGATGGCGGCACCGGCGGCGTTGGTGGGAGCGGCGGCACAATGATTTCTGGCGGCAACAACAGCGCGGGGGGAAGCGTTGCTCAGGGGGCCACAACTTCGGGCGTCGGAACTGGCGGAACCCGAGCAAGTGGCGGGGTCTCAAGCACAGGTGGATCCCGTACCGCCGCAGGCGGCGGCGCGAGCACGGGCGGCACAGCTGCCACTGGGATCGGTGGGACCATTGCGCTGGGCGGCAAATCCGGAACCGGCGTGAATGTAACCGGTGGACTTGCGTCAATCAATGGCGCAAGTGGAGGCTCAGCCGCAACTGCAGCTGCCGCGGGAGGCGCAAACCAGGCCGTCGGCGCCGCTACGAACACCGACTTGGGCAACTCTGGAGCGAACTCAGGATGCTCGTGTGCTACAATCAGCCACTCGACAAGCCGTGGCACCTGGTTCGCATTGGGGGTCGCGCTGCTCTGGTGCGTCCGAAGAAAGCCACGCAACGCAGCTTGACCACAGGTCTCGCCAATAGAACGCTGCGGTCAAACCGCAGCGGCTGCGAATCGGGACACTACGCGGTCGCCACGAGCAGTTCCTCAGCATTATTAGGTGGACGAAGACCATCCGTCCTGTCCGCGAAATAACGCTGGGTCAGCATTGCTGCCGATATGTGCTGAACTGCGCTGAAGCCAGCTTCGCGGGCGAGCGCCAGCATCTCTGTCGGGGTGAAAAAGCTGAGGAAGGGTGTGCCGTTTTCTCGTGCTCCGGCTGCCGCGCGCTCAATTCCGGGACGCAACTCGGGCTCTGCCATTTCAATCGGCAGCATGAACGACATGGCGAGCGTGGAGCCGCGGGTGAGTGCCGCGATTTGGCGCAGCGTTGCCGTAATCGCGTCCTTAGTCAGGTACATGCTGACGCCGGTGGAAGCCACGACTGCCGGCTTGCCCCTGTCGAAACCTGACACGGCCAGGCGCTCCCACCAAGTGTCCCCTGCCTCGAAGTCGACGGGCACGAGCCGCAGGAACGCTGGTACGCCGAGGCCGAGGTCGACGAGGCGCTGGCGCTTCCACGCCTGGGGGCCCGGTCGATCGACTTCGAATACCTGCATACGGGATGCAAGCTCAGGCCTGCGTTGGGCGAAAGTATCAAGACCCGCTCCGAGAACGACATACTGCCCCACCCCACGCTCAACTTCTTCCTCAACCAGATCTTCGATGAAGCGTGCTCGCGCCACAATCGAGGCGCGGAAGGGCCGCGTGAAGGGGCTCATGTCCGGGCGACTTCGCCAGCCGTCGTCCGGAGCCGCCAGTTGTAAGCCTATTTCGTCTACAAGCACGTGGGGCGGCGAATCGACTTCAAGATGCAGCGCCCGCCACAAGGCAACCCGTACTGCTGTGCTGTCTGGCTCCGCCACGTATCTACCCGGCATGATATTCTCGCTACTAGTTCTCGGTCGGGTTCGCCTTGGCGGCGGACACTCGTGAACCATGGGCCACGCTAACGCGTAACTCGGCTGACCTCAAGCGCTAGCCGATCGAGATTCTGCTCATTCGCAGTCTCGAGAAACTCGCGCGCATTTTCGGCGAATTCGTGGTCCTGAAATACTGCGACCCAGGATAGGAGGGTTCCTGTCGGGGTGCCTTCGAGCGAAATCGTCAGCTCAAAGTGGGGCAAATTGACATGTTTTATCCGCACCAGCACATTCGGAACAATTTGCACGAACTCAGATTGGTTTGGGTACTCCGTACCGTCGGGGCCATGCATCGTAAATTGCCATGCGCCACCCACTCGGAATTCGAACACCTGGAACGTATTGGTGAATCCATCCGGACCCCACCAGCGAGCAAGCCGCACCGGCTCTTGGATCGCGGCGAAGACGGATTCAGGAGTCGTTGGCAGTTCTCGGGCGGTGCGGAAAATGGACATCACGAGCTCCGAAAATGGGTTGGCGTCAGAGTGCTCAGACCACGTTGAAATTCACCAAGTCACTGCCATCAAAGCCAGTCAAATAGTCGGTAGCGATCGACGCAGGGCTGCTTCGACCTCCCGACTTTGTGGTGCACCGCGCCTGGAGACTGTGAGGGCCAGGCGCGAGAACCACATCGTGGTGCCACAGCGTCCAGATATCCGGACCTGGAGCGTAGTCGAGCGTTGCGGGCAGCCACGTACCCCCGTCGACGGAGACTTCGACGGAAAGGATTGGATCGCTCCCGGCAAATGCCGTCCCGTTGGCCACGATCGCCCCCGCGGGGACGTCACTCACCGGAACGTGAACCAAGGTGTTCGTCTGATACGGAGCTTCCTTGGACCATCCCAATTGGTCCCAGTAACCCGTAAAGGGCGCGTCGACGAAGTCAATACTTGTGATCCATTTCGGGTTCTTCATGCCGTAACGGCCGGGCACGAGTAATCGCGCGGGGTAACCATGTTCTGCAGGCAGCTCGACTCCGTTCATCAGCCAGACGAGCCATGCCGGCTTCTGCAAATCCGTCACCGGCAGCGAAGCACTGTAGCCCTCCACACTCCTGAACACGAGTTCGAGCGTGCCCGCCGGGACTTTGACACCGATTGCGTCAAACACCTCGGCCAAGGGAAGCCCCGTCCAGACGGCGTTGGAGATGGCCAAATACCCGGACCCAGCGCTGATGCATTCGAGAGTATGCTCTTTCTTGCGGGCGGGCAGACTCCGCAGGGTGGCGTAGCTGACGCGAGTGATCTCGGCACCGCGGTTCGCTATCGACAAAGCCCAAGTCGAAGGATCCACGGTTGGATTGCCGCAGCAACTGGTGACATAGAATTGTTCGTTAGGTGTAATCGGTCCGTACGCCGTCACTGCACCGTGAGGTGTCACTTCGTCGTTTTGCCCGGAGGGAGTGCCGGCCCCACACGCTGTAAGACCCGCCCAAGCGGCAGCCAACATGCTCCGTTCGAGGAACTCACGGCGAGTTTGCACTTGTATGGTCCAGCGTGGCGCACGATGCGACATAAATTCCTCGGGAGGCGATACCTACTCGACGTGTTTCGGCGCCCGGAGCGCTATGAGCTCTAGCACCGGCGCCGAAACCACTGACTCAAAGGCGGGATAGAGCTCACGCTCTTCGAATCGCACATGTGCTTCGAGCGTATCCGCAAAAGCTCTTAGGGCCGCCACATTGCCTTCACGCACGGCACCAACCAATTCCCGCAGCATTCGATGCTCGGCGAGCGTTCGGTCCGCCAATTCACGACCGATTAGCGAGTTCAACTGTGGCAACAAAAGTTCTTCCTCGATGTTGAAGTGCGGTTCGATCTCCGCATCAAACGTCTTCGAAAATTGAGCGATGCGTTCGCCCCCCAGTGCCCCGTCAGCCAAGATTTCACGAATTCGTCGCACCATGACCAGCGATTGGTGGTGATCCGAGGAAAGCCAGTGGAGTCGAGAGTCGTGTTTCATTTTGGCGGGATGATCCCTGGGGCACCCGCAAGCGAACCGCAAGACGATTTCTTCATGGCGCTTTCCGCGGTGAACGGGAGTCAAGCGTGATGGCGGCGGCGGGGGAGGCACGTGGGCAAATTTCCACGAGATCAACGCTTTCGCGAGGAATTTGATGAATCGCGCGGCCAAGTGGTGTGGCGTGTATGCTGGGGTGAGTGTCGCGAGCGCTGACGCTGGCCGGCTCAGTGTGCTATTGCTCGCTGTCGATTCAGTCGTTGTGAAAGTTGAATGGCAAGGCTTCGGCAGCAATTCTTCTCGGGAACGCTCATTGCACTGGCAGCTGCCGTTGCTGTGAATTGCGCCAACGATCTGCGACGAGACGACATTGAGGGCCGTGCTTGTCCCTGTCTCGATGGGTGGCGCTGCGACCAGGTGAAAAAGGTCTGCCTGAGAGTCGAGTCGATGGGCGGCGCTGCAGGAGACACGTCGTCCAGCCAACTGGGGGGCAGAGTGCTCAATGCATCCGGTGGTACTGCCACCGGGGGTCTCACGTCGCAGCCAAGCGGTGGCATGCTGGCTCTAACTGGCGGCCAGGCCTCGGGAGGGTCTGCTGGTTCTGCGCTCGTGCCACAGGCGGGCAGCACCGTTTCAACTGGCGGTGCCATTGCCTCCGGAGGAACGTCTGCGACGGGCGGGATCACTATTGCTGGCGGGAGCATCGCCACCGGCGGCACTGTCTCGGCGGCAGGGAGCATCGCCACCGGCGGCACTGTCTCGGCGGCAGGGAGCATCGCCACCGGCGGCACTGTCTCGGCGGCAGGGAGCATCGCCACCGGCGGCACTATCTCGGCGGCAGGGAGCATCGCCACCGGCGGCAAGACGAATACGAGTGGTACAGCGGGAGCGCTCAGCTGCAATCCACCACTGCCCCCCCCCACGACAGTGCCCATTTGCCCGCCAATTTGCAGCAATTGCAACGGCGGAGTGTGCAACATCGATTGCTCGCTAGCGGATTGTTTGGTCAACGTGAAGTGCCCAGCCGGGCTCCCGTGCGCCGTCGACTGCGCGGATAAGAGATCGTGTACGAAACTCGTATTGGATTGTCCCAAGGATTACGCTTGCAATATCAAGTGCGGTGGTGGGCAATCATGCGATGGCATGATCATGAATTGCGCTGAAAGCGCCTTCTGCGGGCTAAGTTGCGGTAGTAGCAACAAATCCTGCACCAGCTCTACCGCGCTGCGGTGCGGAAGCGGCGATTGCCAGGCAACTTGCGCTGGTGCAGACGTCCCAGCTGTAGAGGGATGCGCGAATTCCTGCCGCCACACTGGCTGCGGCTGCATCTAAAATTGGCGGCGGCGTAGCGACGCACTGTCGCTCCTTGGTCTGCTCACGAGACAGCATTGCGAGCAACTCGCACAGTGCCTCTAATGTCGACGGTTTTCGTGGTCGCGCCGAACCAACCAGAAAGAGCGCAAACGACAGGAAGTCGAACCTAGCTCGCTCCAGGAATCCGACTGGAATGCACATCCGAGGCTGGTGGCCGCGACGACGAGATCGGTAACACCCCTTCGCTTTCGGGCGGCAAAAATGAGCGTTGCACCAGGGTGTTGTAAAGCAACAGCGCGAGATCGACCTGATCGAATTTCGCAGGAACACAGTGGTGAGCGACGCCGTTCTGCACGGTGCGTTGAGCTTTTCCTAGAGCTTCTTCGCGGCCAAGCAGAATGCGAATGACCGTCGGTCGCTTGTGCCGCAGAAAGGCGAATAAATCGCCCTCAAATGCCTGCTGCAAGTGCTGATCCAGCAGCACCACGTCCACAGTGCCTACCGAAATATGCGCCGTGGCTTCGGCAATCGAGCTGCAAACGTGGATCTCGTACGGCTCATCCAGCAGGGAAAGGGCCAACCCTTGTGCCAGGTCGGGATCCGGGCTGACAACCAGCACGGTGGCCAGGGTCAGCGGTTCGGCGGGGGAGAAATCGGACGTGCGCAATTCTATTAGCCCTCTCGGTAATGTGGGGACCTCCCTCCGGATACGGGCAACCACAGAAAAGCATAAGGGGAATCCGTTGGAAAATGGTTTTCGCGAGAAGCCCTGCATTCGGTGGCAGGCAAGGGTCCTATGTCGGGCCAAATGGCCAATGAGAATACCTTCACCCCAATGCATCTTATTGAGCTGCTTAAGACACTTAGGGAACCTGAGTGAGAGTGCTCGAGACCACGGGCAGATTTCTGCCCCAATAGGATTTCACCAATCTCATCGCAAACCCAAACCTCATGAATTCCCGCGTCCAACCGACACGCGCACGCAGCGAACGTGCGCAAGAACCTTGGACCGACGAGGCAGTGGCACAGGCGTGCAGCAGCGGTGATTCGCTTGCCGTGACCGAACTCTTCGAGCGATTCCAGGCTTCGGTCGCGCGGTTTCTCTCACGCCTGGTCACCGACGCCGACGTCGATGATCTGGTTCAGATTACATTTTTGCAGATCGCTCGTGGTAAAGCCCGGTTCGACGGGCGCTCGGCGGTGCGGACCTGGCTGTTCGCCATTGCCACCAACGTTATGCGCCAACATTGTCGTCACTTGGCACGCCGCAAGCGGCTGCTCTGGGCGTTGACTTCCACCCGCCATCACCCGCCTAAGGATCGGCTTTCGGAGCAGCTTGAAGCACGGCGCACGGTACAATGCATGCAACTCGCATTCAATTCACTCTCGGAGAAATCTCGACTCGCCTTCGTCATGTGCGAAATCGAAGGGCTGACCGCACGCGAAGCTGGCGACGTGCTCGAAGCCACAGAGACCGCGATTTGGAAGCGGGTTTCCGATGCGCGCAAGGTATTGCTCAAGGCAGTGGCGAGCCCCAGCGCATGAAGGCGAGCCCGGGGGCTCGGCCAGCACCGAGACTCTGCCAACCAGACTCGGGCAGCGCGCGGGGCGTCGATTGGGCGTTGGCGCTAGACGGCTTTGTACAAGAAACCGTACACGACGTGGATCGACGCCAGAATGAACATTACGATCGCGAGCACGATGTGCACGATGTTCCAATGCTTCAGGATCGTTTTTGCGCTTTGATAGTAACTACTGCGCCGCCGATGTGCCGCCCAGTCCGAGAATGCGTGCCGCATCTCGTTGCGCTGCTGGGCCGTTGGGATGTGCTTTGTGCCAAACAACGCCAGCCACACGAGTGCCGTGCGATCGCGCAACTCTTCCCACAGCATCACGTTGAGCGTCCAGCGCTGGCGCCCTTGCTGAGAATCTTCGCCGATCAGGGCGCGCACTGCACGCGGGGTGGCGCAGCCCTGCGCCAGCTGTTTGCACTTGCCACGCAGGGCATCAAGTTCGAACTCCGCCAACCCGACAGCTGAATGCACCCAACCGTAGGCGTAACGCCCAACGGCGCCGGTCACGATAACTACCCACATCAGGTAACAGGCAATGCTCGCCCAACGGTCGAGCTTGAACGCCGCATGGTACGTCACAAGCGTTGCACCAACGAACCCAAGCCACAGATGCGCCGAAAGCCAGCCAGTTTGGCTGCCCCAACGCTTGAACCAATTGACTCGGGTCCGCAATGAATAGAGCACGCTCGCCAGCATCATGCTGAAGCCAACGTAGCCAAACCAATGACCAATGCCGCGCCCCGACGTAAAAGAAACCGGGAAATTCAAGCCCGAAGCTTGCACGTAGTGACCGAGCAGACTGTTCTCCGGTTGGGTGCGAATCAGGAAAGATTCGACGCCCAGAGCGACCAAGAACACGAGCGTAAATAGCATGGCCCAGTTCTTCAGCGCCTCATAGACGCGCTGTTTCTTGCCAACAAAGGCCGTGCCACGAAGAAATGGCACCTCGGAAAAGCGACGAATGTTGGTCAGCGGATCTGGTGCGGACTCCAAGAATAGCTGTTCGGTGCTGATCTCGATTAGGGCGCCCGTCGGGCACGCGGTGAGACAAGCCCGATCGTCATAACCGGCACAGTGATCACACTTGACGGCCCGTTGACGTTCGCCCCGAGTAGCCGCGAAATTCGACATCTCCGCAGTCCCAGGCTGAAGCACCTGAATCCCGGCTTGCTGCAAGAAGGCCGTGGGAGGATCGGCGCCGAGTAGCGCAAAGACGACGTCGTTGGCGAGGGCAACCAGCCCCTGCTCGGTCTTGAAGCGTACGACCTGCGGCTCCAACGCGGCAACGGTCGATTTCAATTCGACGCGAATGCGCCCAGCAACTTGGAATGCTTCAAGGCGCTTCTTGTTCAATGCCTTGGTGCGGCTGAATGCCCCCTGGCGATAGCTCAGTGTCACTTCGGTCCCGGGTACCTCGGCTAGAGCAAGTGCCGCCTCCACGGCTGAGTCACCGCCACCCACGACCAGAACGTGCTGCCCAGTGCACTCGTCGGGATCGGTAAGCAAGTAACGGACCCGCGGGTGACCTTCACCAGCTACGCCCAACTTGCGCGGCGACCCGCGCTTTCCAATGCACACGATCACGTGCTCGGCGACCAGCTCGCCGCGCGTAGTATGCAGCGTGAAGGTCCCACCAGTATTTTCGATCTGCTTGACTTCTGTTTGCTCGAGAACGCGCAATTGCTCGTCGATTACGGATTGTTGCCAGCGCGCCAAGAGCTCTTCCTTCGTAGAGTCCCCGAACCACAACGAGGTCAAGAGCGGAACGTTGCTCGGCTCGGCCATCACGTGCTTGTTCTTCGGATAGTCGTGAATCGTCGAACCGATGCGGTCCTTCTCGACGACCCAATAGGTCAGGTTGCGTTCGCGGCAACGCATTGCGGCAGCCAGTCCGGCAGGGCCACCCCCGACAATCGCCACGTCGAAGATTCGTTCATCAGTCGGCGCCGACCTGGAGGGGATCCGATCCACCGCGCGCACTGCCTCGTTCATCGCCAGGCGAATGAGCGCCGCGCCGGATACGTCACCGGCCACCAGCAGGTTGTTGACGTTGGTCATGCCGCTCAGATCGCTCAACGGCATGGGGTCGGGAAAATCGTTGACGGTGTAGGGCCGCCGAATCATCGAGATGGCATCGTTGGGACAATGCTGCGCACAGGCACCACACCCCGAACATTTGTCCGAGATGTGCACGTCGCCGCTCGGCTCGTCGAGCGTGATCCCGCCGAAGCTGCACACGGTGATGCACGGCTGATCGACACAATTGCGGCACACCACCGGGAAGCTCAACTTGCCGAGTTTCGGTCCAAATCGCTCCATCCTGGGCGCGCCATGGCGTTCCGCACAGGCGTCGTGACACTTATTGCAGTCGAGGCAGCGATCGAGGCGCCCTACTCTGACGACTGAACTCGTCACGTAGTTTTCGCGCAGAAAAAAATCCTGCACCACGCTGCGCGCTGAATCCTGGTGGGTCAAAAACGTTTGACGCAACAGCGCTACCGACTGCGTCAGTTGCCCCTTCCAGGCCGGTTGCACGGAGAACAAGCTTTGCAGATTGTCCTTCTCTAGCTCCAAGACGGTCACGGCGTTGGCTGCAACACAATCAACTTTCGCCCCAGGGCTTGCCGACGATGCAGCTAAGAATGCATCGGAAAAGCACGCCCCAGCCTCGAAGTAACCCAAGTACTTCTGTTCGCGCGGGGGCCGCTTGCTGCTACGAATTTCCAAGAAGCTCGAAGGAATACTTGCGTTGAGCGTAATCGCCATCACCCCGCGCAGCATAAAGCAATAGCTTTCACTGCCTGCCCGCTGCAGCGTAGAAAGGCGCTCGCGAGGCGCAATATGCCTCACGGTTCCGGCTTTGAGCAGCCAGTCCAACACCTCGTCGGAAAGGGCCGCAAACACCTCAAGCCCTTTCAAGTGGTCAATGGTGATGTGCTCGGTGGTGGCCATGGATCACACTCGCTAGCGGCCTCGATGGCAGATCGTGCAGTCAGCTCGACGGTGGCACACGAAGCAGTTGCTATCGCTCACCCCACCGGCCGCGAACCCATGATACTGCCGCCAGGCGCCTCGATGATTTAAGGGCGGAGTCCGTTGGTGACACTGGATGCATGATGCCGCACGATGACATGTGCTGCAAGCGTTCGGATCAAAGCTTGCTGCAGCCCCGTGGGTCCGTACCCGCCAAAGTGCCGTGTGGCTCCGTGGTGCGTTCGTACGGTGGCAATTAGTACAGGCGGGCGAGCCGTGGCAGCTGGCGCAAGTGCGCCCTTCTGCACCAAGATCCGCGTCGTTGTCAGGCAATGTGGTGTGCCGACGTAGCCATGAACCCCCATGATCCCTCGGGCGGATCGTCTTGCCGCTTCCGCCTGCAATCTTATGAAAGTCACTGGTGCCGTGGCAGCCTTCACAGGCTACCCCGTAGTTACCTGCATGGGGATCGGCATGGCAGTCATTGCAACGCTTACCACGGATCGGAAACAGCGGATCGAGCGTGAGTTCCGCGGCTGACAGCTGTTTCCAAGCCGCCACGCTCAAAGGTGGATTCTTCTCTACGCGCGCCTGGTGGCAGAGGGGACAAGCCACCTGGCCATGTGCCCCATTGCGCGCGAACTTGGTCATCCGGTCATGGCTGAATTTGGAAGCCGGCTTGAAGGTATCGACACCATGACAGCGGTCACAGCTCTTGCCGAGCCGCCCCTGGTGCTTGTCGTCCTTCTGGTGACAATCGAGGCAGGCGCGCTTGCCAAGCTTGTAGTTGCTATCTGTATGGCAAGACACGCAGGGAATGGTCTTGTGCTTGCCCTCGAGCGGGTAAGCGTTGTGAGCGAAACTCTTGCTGCGCGGCGCATTGAAATGCAAAAGCGGTGAGTGACACTTCTCGCAGTCCTTGCCGAGTTGCCCGTTGTGCTTGTCACCGTGGCAATCACCACAGCCAAGAGTGCCGGTGCGGTAGATCCGCCCGGGGTGGCAGAGAACGCAGTCATTCTTGATCTTGGCTTCGCCGTGGAACCCAATCAGCGGGAATCGGGTATCTTTGTCGTGGTCGAACGAGTATTTGCGTTTTCCGCCTTCGACGTGGCAATTCGAACAAGGCTTGTCGTTGTATTGGCCTTGGTGCACGTTCTTGTGCGTGTGGCAGCTGAAACAGGCGCCATCACGGTAGCCCGTCTTGGCGTTGGTCTTGTGGCAACTCACGCACGGGCGCTTGGTGTGCTTACCGAACAGCCCAAACCCAAACCGAGCGTGGTCGATGTGGGCGCCTTTGAAGGACCCGCCAGAAGCATGACAGCTAACGCAATTGGCCGTTGCCTGGACCACTGGGTGTTTCGCGACGTGGCAGCTGGTGCAAGCCTTCGATGGGGTCAGCCCCGGCCCAACCTTTTTGCCCCGAAGGTGACAAGCGCCACAATTGGCCTGCGCATGCCGACCAGCGAGCGGGAAGCCAAACTCTTCGTGTTTGACCTTCGCGCGGTGAAAATCGGCATTCTGGGCGTGGCATTCCTCGCAATTGCGCGTGCGCGCGACGACGGGGTGGCTTGGTACGTGGCATTCTCCGCAGGTTCTCGGGGCCCCACGACCCGCCATCATGCCACCCTTGTGACAATTGACACAGGCTTGATCGAGGTGCTTGCCGACAAAGTTCAGCTTAGAATACTGACCGTGCTGTGACTGCCAGCTCCGCAACACGTGACCAATCAAAGATTGCCCTGGCTGGTGGCAAACTTCACACTTTTGGCTGAGCTCAGGCCGAGTGAATCCGTGGGCGTTGGCGTGGCAACTTTGGCAATCCCGCGACGTGCCCAAGTAGCTGACTCGCCCAGTCCGTAGGCGCTTAACATGGCATCGGGCGCAGGCCACCTGCCCGTGATAATTCCCCAAGGAGAATCCGGTCAGCTCGTGCTTGAACGTGTCCTTTCCACCGACACCGTTCCACTCGATGATGTTGACGGCGCGCCCTTTGTGTTCGGTATGGCAACTGATGCAGGCCTTGCCGCCGAAGGTCGTATGCAAGCCGCCCTTGTGCTGTACCGCACCATGGCAACTCAGACACTTGCCTGGCGTAACCCCCTTGCCTTGCTCGTGACATTTTGGGCAACCGTCGGGGTTGTCGTAGGCCGCATGCCCTTCATTGAGCGGTCCGGGCGAAACGCGAAAATAGTCCTCGCCCCATGCCAGTGGAGTAAAGAACAACACTGCTAGAACGAGCCCGTAGAGTCCGAATAGCCGCGGCCCGACGGATGGCACGAACTTCATGGCTTGGCCCCAAGCCTTCCTGCTTTGACCGCAGCCAACTTCTCATCCCGAGGCCACGCCGGCAGCCCTATTAGATGGCGCGCTAGTGCCACCTGCTTTTCCGCGACGAGCCAATCGAACGCATCGAGCAAGAATGGTGGTTGCTGATGGATGGCTGCAACCGCTGCTTCGAGCTGTTGCTTGGCCGAGCCCAGATCAGAAGCACGGCCGGAACTGATGCTTTGCTGCAGCCGCTCGAAATGGATTTGCACTGGAGAAGCTACTGGCGCTGCGGCGTCACTGCGAACGGACGGAGCTCCACTATCCTGCGGCAGACCAAAGGTACCGGCGGCCAGCTTTGCCCAGGGGGAATCCGGATCCACCCGCTGGATCTGGCGCGCGACCTTCTGTGCTGCCTGAGCCGCACCCTGACGGGTGTCGTGGGCCTCGAACCATGCCTGCTCAAAGCGCTGACCCAACCACGCTGGCCCTAGTCGTTCCGACCGCGCCCAAGCCTCGCGCGCAGGCGTCGTTTCTTTTTTGAACTCGAGCGCAGTGGCTAAGAGGTACTCGGCATCGTTGCGGTTCGGCAGGTCATTGTGAATCTGTTCAAGCTCGACTAGGTGCGCCGCACGCTCCTCGCGCGATAGCAGGGTCAGACGGGCCAAGCGACGAAGTTGTCCACTGGCACCTGGTCCGTCAAGATGGGGCAAAATCCGGCTGAGCCGCGCTGGATCGGCATCGAAGAATCGGTATAGGGTCGCCTCGGTGCCCAAAATCAGCTCCAATTTTGGCGCCTTCGGGTCGAGAGCTTGACGCACGGCGGGCGTGGCTGCGTTGGGGTCGTTACCTGGTGCACCATCGCGCACCAAGGGCAAATACTGCGAAACACGCGCGAGGTCGCCGTCGTTGAGGAAAGATTGCAATTCCTCGGCGTAGTTATCGCGCTGATTGACAGCATGGCGATCGAGCCCTGGACGCATCAGCCACTGACCGCCCGAGACCACGCCTGCGACGGCCGCGACGGCACCAAATCGATACAACCAGCGGCGCCAGCGGTTGCGCCGCCTGGGCTTGACCACCTGCTGTTCTAACTCTGGCCACGCACCAAACAGACTCTCACCGAACAGTTGCGCCACCTGACTGCGCACGTCTGAGTCGGCAATTGGCGTTGAGCCGGAGACCTCGCGTTCGGTCACCATGCGACCGCCCCCGGCAGAACCCCACCCGTACGCGCATTGGTCGCCACGGAATTGGGCGCACTGCCAATATCGATGTTGCCGTCGGCATGCCGCGCTCGGTTGACGATCGTCTGCCCCACGCCGACCACCACACCATGGCACCCGTCACAACCCGTAGCCGTCCCCGCATGCGCGGGGGTCGCCGGCGGAAAACCGTGACACGAGGTGCAGCTGCGCTGTGACCCATCGACCCGAGTCCATAGCGGTGGAGGTCGAGTTGCGGCGCCAGACAAGGTGGCACCGTGGCAATACACGTTGGTGCAATTGCCTGTGTTGCGCTCCCAATTCGGTAGGGCCGGCGCTGGCGTGGGCTGATTCAAGGTGGCACGCCCGCCGAATACCACCGCTGTCAATTGCCCGGACCAATTTGGATGAGTGACGAGCTCGGTTGGGATGGGGTGGCACTCGTGGCAGAGCACAGGACCCGCGATGTCGCTGCCGAGCACATGTGACTGATGGGCGCCGACGCCGACGTCGCTCGTGTCCCACGACCCATTGAGCGCATACGGTGGTGCCGGATTTCCAGGGCGGCCATGGCAAGCACTACAACGGTCCGAGTTGTCTGGCATACCGTCGGTCAGCGCAGTGGTTTGGCACCCCTCAAGCACCCACGGCAGCAGCCCCAGTACCAACATCTGGCACAGCAACGCGCTCGAAAGCATCGCATACGGCCGCGAGAGCGATGATTGCTGACAGCTGTTGGTTGACCTAGGGCAATACATTGCGAGCTCCGGTACGCAGCACGGCTAGAAGTCCTGACGAGCCGAAAAGTAGAACGATTGCAGATACCGATCGAAGATATCGAAATCGTAGCGGCCGCGCAGCTCAAGCCACGTGGCCAGCCGATAGGCAACTGTCCCATAGATGGTTCTGGCGTTGTGCAGCTCTTCAGCCTGCTGGTAGTAGTTGATTTTGAATTGCTGAAAGTAGGTACCTAGTTCGGTCTTGACTGTGACACCGTTGTAGCCAGCTGAACCACCTAGTGCCAAGAGCATCTCCCGATTCAGCGCATGCGGTATGTAGTTGGCTTCGGCCATACCTCCGACGAACAGGCCTTTTTGAATGACGTCGTCGAGCCGCGTGTGCAGGTACACCGCGCCAGTATTCCGATTAAAGGGCTGTTCGGCGTGGTCGATGAGCTGCCGGCCCCTCCAGCCCAGGTGAATGCTCCAATTCGTCTCTTCCCCGACCTTGATGTCCTTCCAACCGTCAAAGCGAAACCGCGCGTGCGGAAGACTTTTGCCGAGCAACGAGAAGAATGCATTCTCGCTCTCGACGATTTCGCCAAGCGTCACTACTTGTGCGTGAATTCGCGCATCAAACCCCAAACCCAACCCCTCGTGGTGGAACTGAAATGCGCCACCAACGTGTGAGAAGCGATTGTCGATGCCTCGTGCATAGGCTTTGGAGAAAAGGTTGTCGTCGCGTAGTGCGGCCGACAAACCGTACGACAGGTTCGAGACCCGGTCACGTGCCGACCTGTCGGCATTGAGCACCTGCTCGGCAATGTAGCGCACGTCTGCCTCGAAAGCCGATCCGATCGTGGGCCGCAACGCGAACCCGGCTGCGGCAAGCCAGTTTTCGAAGAGCCCTGGCGTGGTCTCGAAGAAATGTACGGTTCTGCCACCGTAGCTAAAAAGCAGCAATTTGCGCTCCAACGTGCGCAATCCGAGTGACAAACCATCGAAGGTGAGCGGCATGCCATGTTCGGAAGACTGGCGTCCCACACGCAAATGATCCAACGCTCCGTACTTCCGCCACTCGGCGGACAGCGTGTACGGTGCAACCCAAGTCCGAGTATTGTCGTACTGGGTCGCGAACACGCTCGCCGTGCCCGGTGCTGCGGCTCCGTCTAGGTCCATCCAAAGGGCACCCGAGAGCACCGCGCGAAAGCGGTCGTTCGCACTTGAGATTTGCCCGTCGCCCAACAATCGAAGATGCTGGTCGGCTTGTTGGGCGCCGCGGCTCGGGTCAACCAACGGTGCACGGCTCGGTAGACCGTGCGACGCAATTCGCAGCCGATACTCCTCCAGCAGCGAGAAGTTGGCGCTCATGCTGCCGTTGCCGTCGCCATCGTCAGCGTCACGCTTGGCCTTGTCTGGCGACGTGACTTGCGTCGCCGGCTCCGCCTCGAGTACGATCGCGTGCGCCTCACCCGCCTGCCCGAATGCCCACGCTGGGCAGCCAAACGTCACCAGCGCCAAGCTGGTTGCAGATAGTAGATTCGTGAACTGACGCATGCGATGGTTCGGGTGTCGCTGCTGTGAGTGGCTTTGGGGCAACAACAGCGCTCGGTGCGCGAGTTGAATTTCGCTCTAGTGGGTTAGGGATTCATTCGACCAGGTAACGACGTCCCCAAGGTTGACATAAGCACGCCGAAAATCGCGAACGAATCAGCGCGCTTCCGAACTTCTTCGCCAGGCGAACGTGCAGGAATTTCGCGATACAGCGCGGTGACTGGATAAATTTCCTGAGGCAGCATTCTGGCTCTCCGGTGGTGGACCGAACCGGCTTGACTATTCGTCGTTCGCTCAAATTCCTGAAGAACTCTGGCCGCAAATCGGATCCCAGCAATCCTGAGGCGTTGAATTTGACTTTCTTATGCGCTCGGAAGGGGATTTTGTACGGATAGGCCCACCGTCGAACTACGGATCACACCCGACCTCGTTCGTAAACTATACAGGCCCAACACGTGAGGCTGCGGCTAAAGCGCTCCAATTTCGTACATGAAGTCTTCAATCGCTAGCTTTGCGCCTATGCTCACTTTCGGATCGCCCATCAGCCGATTTAGCAGGTCGACGAGTTGCGTCGGCGTGATGTTCTTGTTGCTAGTCAGCCACGAAGCACCGTAGGCAATGTATTCGGCGTCAAGTTCGTAGTACGGTTGTTCCGAATAGGCGGTGACGTATCGACTAACGCTCGCACCGTCGTAGCTGTTGATGTTGAACATGGCCAGGTAGTAGGCCAACTCGAAGTTCAGTGCCGGCGAGTTCGCGTCGAGTACTTGCTGCAACGAATTGGCTCCCGCTACCTTGCCGGTGGCGAGGTCGTCCTCGAGCCGAGCCATCGCTGGCCCTATCGTGTAGAAGTCCACACTCCCGTTCATGTCGATCTGCGCCTGATTGACGCTCTTGAATCGAGCACGCCAAGTTTGCCGCTCCACCTCCGCTGGGCAGACCGTAGCATAGGCCACGGCAGCGGCATCGGTCCGGCATTCAATCCAGGTTCGAGCTTGGAGGCAGGGGGCCAAAATATCTTCCTGCTCGTCCAGCGACAGAAAGTCTTTGTTGCCTAATGCCGCGTCACACGCCCTCCCGAGGACGTCCATGACGGGCACCGATACGCCGCCAATCGTGACCGACGTCGCGCGGGCATTCAGATAAACTTCGTCATTTTTGACGAATTCCTCGGCAGTCGTTGGGCTTGCGAGAGATATCAGCGTCGTTGGCAGCGGCGCTTGAAGTGCGGCATGGATGGGAGCCGACGCAGTACCAATCGCGTAGACATTGATGCCTTGCTCCGTAACAAGGTCGAGCGAAGCCGGACCACGGTGAATCAACCCGACGACTTTGCCGGCGTCGCTCAGTACGGGTGACCCGCTGTCACCCGGAAGAATGTACGTGGAAGCGGTGAACCACTTGCCGCTAGAACTCACCACCACCCCATTGGTCCATTTCTTCAAATTACCTTCTGGATGGCCCACAACAGTCACGTGCTGCTCGACGAGTGCCTCGGCCTCTTTCGGTTCAAACTGCAGGGAGTTGGGCGTCGCAACCTTCTCTTTGGTGGTTGGGTCGAAGAGTTGAACGACTGCCATGTCGAGCCCCAAGTCGACAGCCGTGGGTACCGCGAAGTATGTTTCGTCGTCAAGTTTGGCTTGCCCGCGTTGATGTAGCGTACTGACCTCGACGTAGCAGCCCTCGAGCGGACACACGGGTTCCCCGAGGACGTGATTATTCGTGAGCAGCAGGCCCGTTGACGAAATGTACGCCCCTGTTCCGTAGGATCGGGCGGTGTGCAGCCGCACCACGGCTTTTGCCGCTGTCTGAATCGCGGCCGGTGCGCTCGTCAGGTCGTGGAAGTGCGGCAGATTGGCCGTGCCCGATTTCTCGTCGTCGGAGCAGGCGCCGACCAGCCAACAAAGCGATCCGAGAAGTGCAAATCGACCGCATACCCAATTTCGCATCTTCATAACGTCAGTTTCCCTTCGGAGCACTTCCACGCCCACCACCACCGCCTGGACCGTCCGAGAACAGTATGCTGGCATGCCCCGCCGAACAGATCCAGGGGGTTGTCACCGACCAATGTAACCACCGTTCGCTTGAAAAAGAGCGCGCATTGTCCAAACATCTTTTCGGCACGCACATACGGTCGTGCCCGAAGCGGGTCGCGAATGAAGTCGACAACGGGCTACTGCAATGCCCACGGCACAAGTTCGAGGACTACGGCGTTCCGCCTTGATTTCGCTCGGCCTGGCTGTACGCTCGCCCGGCCATGTTCGAATTGCGTGACCGAAGTCGGCCACCAACCTTAGCGACCCGTTCAATACTCACGGCGGTGGGGCTGTTGCCACTGCTTTGTTCCGCACGTGCAGTCGCCCGTGATGACACCACGGCGATCGTCGACAAAGCCCATTGGCTGGAAGGACGGGGACAACTCGAACAAGCCAAGGAGCTGCTCAGTCGCGCTGCCGAGCAAGCGCCGCTCGATGAGACTATCGCGCTCGCGCGTGCGGAAGCTTATCTCCTCGACAAAAATCCATTTTGGGCATTGAAGGTCTTGGGGGAACTTGTCAAGAGGGATCCCATGGCTTGTTCTGCTCGCGCATTGGCGGCTCGGGCTCATATCCAGCAAGCGAACCTCGAACAAGCTGTGCAGTTGCTCGATGCCCCTGGTTGCGAACGGCGTGAAGAGGTTCGTGCGCGATTCGCTCTTCTGCGCCTCGAGCTTGCCGAGCTGCAAGGCGAACGCTCCAACGTCAACGAACAGTTCAAGCTTGGACGAGCTGCGCTCACTCGGTACGAGGAAGATGATCACCGATTGTCACGCCTCGCCCGACGCTACGACCCGTGGCACGAGCCCACGTTCGCGTTCAAGCTCGAGCTCGGGGCGGGTTGGTCGAGTTCGGGTCTCGGCAGCGTTCCGCTCGATCTCGCTCAGCTCCGCTCACAGGCGAGTTCAAGCCTGCTCGGTATCGATCTCGATGCCAGGGTCGTCCCAGTTCGATTGCCCGAGTGGCGCCCAGTGTTCGAAGTCGAGGCACACGTTGCGCAGTACCTCGAATCCGAGACCAAGGCCCTAAGTACCCGGCAACCGCTATGGCGGCTCGGGGTCGAATTCGGTCGTGGTCCGCGCCGCCTGCTACTCGCCTATGCGGGCGATTTCATCAGCCTCGACGGCGGCAGCGACTACCCAAACGATTCGTTCTTGTACGCAAGCGGCCATCGCCTCGAGTACCGCATTGGGCTCGATCGAACCTTTTCCGTGTATGGCGCCTTCGGGCGCAGGCAGTTCTGGCAAAGCGTTCGCACTCGACTAGAAGGCGAGCAGGGGCTGGTAAAATCGCTTTCTGTTTCAGACACGATCGGGCTTACTTTAGGTGGCAGCTCGCACGTCTACAAGGCCGAGCACGCGGCCTACGATCAGTTCGGTGCTGGCATAAATGCGGCACTTACGTTTGCTCTGCCCAAGGGCTTCGAACTACGTGAGAGCCTGCGTCTTGGGCTCGATTACTTCCCGCGTTCAGGCGGGTACTTCGAGCCCGCTACCCGCGACCGCCGCCACGATAATCAATTGCGCATTGGCGTTGGCTTGTCCGCTCCGTACGTCATGGGGCTGCGTCTCGGGTTGTCGTATGGCTACGTCAATCGCGCGAGCAATGTCGATGCCTTCGATTTCACCGATCATCGTGGGATCGTGACAGTCACCTGGCAATCTGACAGCGATCGCTTACAGGTGCGGAGCATTCCGAAGGCGGGTCGAGTACCGCTACCTTACCCGGATGACGAGACCCAAACTGGCACTGGCAAGCAGCTCGAGATTGTCGAGGCCATTCGTAAGGACGAATCTCAGCGTCAGAGCACCTCGTGTATGAAGTAGCTTTGAAGTAGGCATGATGTCGGACCAAGGAAAAATGCGTGTCTCGAAAGTCGTGCGCGACGCCGTAAGCATCGTAGGCCTTGCATCAACACTCGGCTTCGCCGTCAACGCGCTGCGCCCGAACGGCTCGATTCCGCTGATTCAACGTAGGCCCTACGACATTATCGTGCCCTGCCCCGAACCAGTCGGCGAAGCGCTTTCGATGGCGCCCGACGATGTCCGATTGCGCGACGCTTCATCGTTGGTCATCGACGCTCAATCGAGCACCGCCTTCGGTGTTTACCACCTGCCCCAGGCGATTAACCTACCCTTCGATTGGCTCGGACCACCCGTCGTGAACGAGGTCAAAGACGTGGCCCAGCGTGTCGCGCGTAGTAAAGCCAAGCAGGTCATCGTCTATGGTGATGGCGACGATCCAGATTCCGGGCGTGAATGGGCCCGCTTGCTCGCCGGTGGCGGAATCAAGCACGTCTACTTCGTGACCGGCGGCGCCGCGGCCCTGCGTGCGAGGTCAATCTCCCCCGCTGGAGGCGCACCGTGAGCAACTTCATCGATTGGAGTGGGCATCGTTGGGCCTGTCTCGGTGCGCGCCTCTATCTCGGCGGCCTGTTTGTTGTCGCCAGCCTCCACAAGATCCAGCACCCCGAGGCGTTTGCGATCGATGTCGCCACATACCAATTCTTGCCGCAAGTCACGGTAAATCTGTTCAGTTTGGCCGTGCCCTGGGTGGAGCTCGTAGTGGGCCTGATGCTGATTTTGGGCGTTCGGGTGCGCGCAGCCGGCCTCGTGGTCTCAGGATTGATGCTTGCTTTCATGCTTGCCCTCGGCTGGGCACTCGTTCTGGGGCTCGATATGTCCTGTGGTTGCTTCGCATCGCAGTCCGCGAAGGAGCAAGATCCGATCTCCTGGCGTACATTGGTCCGCGACAGCACCTGGCTGCTGCTCGGCCTGTACGTCACCTGGTTCGATCGAAACCCATTCGGCCTCTCGCTTTGGTCCGCGCGAAAGCCCAAGCCCCAGGGTAACTCATGAATCGACTTTTGCTTTTTTGTCTGTCCATCGCAATCACGCTGCTGGGCGTTCTCGATTCGGCGTCAGCTGCTTCGTCGACTTGTGACGAACTCACGGGTGACCAAAAGAAGCTGAGTGCCGAGCTCCTCCAATCGCAGCACGCCTACGATTGTTGCGACAAGAGCCTCGCCGAGTGCCTCCAACAAAAGCCTGTGTGCCGCTTGGTCACGCGCCTGCGTGAGGACGTATGCCGAAGGGTCAAGGCCGGGCAAAGCCGCGCCGACATCGAACGCCACCTCTCGCATCGCGCGACGAGCATGTCATCGACCGGCAACACCTACCGCATCGACACGAAAGACAGCTCGCCGGCAGGCAAATCCGACGCCAAGGTTACGGTCGTCGCCTACATTTGCCCGCGTTGCCCGTTTTGTGCTCGGCTGATGGGTGAACTCGAGAAGAGCATCGCGAGCGGGAAGTTGGGCGACAAGGTCAAACTCTACGCACGCGTGTTCCCGGTACGCAGCCACGCGGGTTCGTCCGAAGCGGGCCTCGCGCTACTAGCAGCAGAACAGCTGGGCAAATTCTGGGAATTCTTGCTGCAGTTGTACCGCGATTTTGACCACTTCGATGTCAATAAGCTCGCTGAGCTCGGTGCCGCCGTTGGCCTCGACAAACAGAAGTTCGTCGAAGTCATGAACGATCCAAAAACGCGGGATAAGCTGGTGGCTTCGAAGAAGGAGGGTGTGCGCAATGCTGTCGAGTCAACGCCGACCCTATTCATCAACGGTCGCAAGTATATCGGCGAGTTGAGCCTGCCGGTGATCGAAGACGTACTCGAAGAAGAGCACGAGCGCGTCACGGGCAAGAAATACGAGTAGCGGACAACGCTAACGGTGCGCGATACTGGCAAACTCTGGCTCAACCGGGGCTGGGCACTTTCGCACGGTGACGCCGCCAGGCAAGTTGAGGTCCAAAATGGCCTTCCAGCGCTCCGCGCTGAACAGGGGGCCACGAATGATGTGGTTGAGCCTGTCGTAGTAGCCCGCGAGGCAACGATCCTTGAGCAAGTTCTTGCCCTGTTCGAGCGTGTCCAAGTAGCCCGGAGGCACATCGCGTCCCAAGTGCCCGGGGCGCCAATCCGCTGAATAAGCGTAAGGGATCCGCGCAAGCAAGGGGTCAGTCAAAGCTTGGCTATCGACGACGTGAACCTCGGGCCCAGCGCCCCAAGAATAGATCCCTAAGTTGCCTGCGACCGTGACTTTCTGATGCCTGTCGCGCGCCAAACGACCGTCGGCAAAGAACCCATCTTCGCGCCAAGCCACCGGACGCAAATTGACGAGTAACGACAATTCGTCTTGGTACCAGGCACGCTCGTTGGCAATGCGGTTCTTCGGGATCTCCTTCTTCTCGTGGGCAGGGTCATCGCGAAATGGGGAAAATGCCACACTTAGTACCAAAACCGCGGCCCCCGCTGCCGCCCAACGCAATCGCTGTGAGTCGTTGAGCAATTGTGCCCCATAGTGGCTCAAAACGACCGCCGACACCGCAACGCTCGGTGTCAGAAAGCGTCCCGACATGAAGTCGCCACCGATCATGACGACGTGGGCCAAATCTAAAATCATCGACAACAAGATGACAATTGCCGCCTTGTCCCGGTGTCGCTGCACGACCAAGAGCGCCAACGCACCCACGATGACAATGGCCGTCAGCGGATCGTTTATCACCGTGTCCACGAGGTAGGCAAGCCCCTGTTGCGCCAACTCCCGCTTCGGAATGCTGGCATTGAGCTTGGCATAAACCGTGTTTGGTAGCGGAAAACCGTAGTAAACGAGGGCAAATGCGTACCACAAAAGTGCAGGCAAACTCCCCACCAGCATGGCTTTTAAGGCCCCGGCTCGGCGCATGCGAACGTAGACCGCAATAAGCGTTGGGGCGACGAGCACGGCCAAATCAGGCCGCGTTACGCTCACCAATGCACCGATGGCGCTCAGCTTGACCAACCATGCCCCTGTTGGTCGCAATGCAGTAAGGAAGAAGGCAATCAACAAGAAGTGACTCAGCGAGTTCTCGAGGCCACTGGTCGAAAAATCCACGAAGGCGCGGGAAAAGCACAGCACGACCAACACCAGTGCCACCACACGCTTGTCTTTTGCGCCATGGACAGCCAAAAGTGTTGCCGCAGCCGCTGAAACCACCAACCCCAATAATACTGGCGTCAGGTAGGGATCTTTGAGCACGCTGTAGACCGCTGCCACTACGAGCGCCCAAAGCGGATTGGTGAACCCGAGGACGCGTTCATCTGCGTTGAATACGAAACCGCGCCCGGCGACCAAGTTGTCGACGGAGCGCATCATGATGAACGCGTCGTCACACATCCAAGCGCGGCGCAGTGCCGCCATCGTGAAAAACAGCACGACAAATCCCACGAGCAGGCCATGTCGCGCAGGTCGCAATGGCGCAACTGACTCGTCATCGCCCCCGGGCATTAGCTCATCGCGCCGCTGCAGCCGGACCCCAGCTGGTCGCTCGAAACTGCGCGACCTAAAGGCTTTTTTGACCGCCAGCCGCGATGCGGGCGGTCCCCAAGATAATGTCCGTGATTGCATCCGACCGAAAGCCCAATCCCCGAGTGCCTAAGCCAGTTTGGGATCCGCACTGCAATCAGGATGCCAACTCCCCTTCGCCTTGGGACCCCGCCTACCGGCGCAGCTTCCCCTGACAGGTCTAGTGTTCAGTGGCACAGTTGGCACAGCCTGGAAGCGGCCGTGACCGGGTGCTTCATTCAGCGCGGGTCAGCGTTACCCGGCGATTTGGCGCAATAGGTGGGCATTGCGAAGCCCAGCATCAAGCATCTCGCGAATGCTTTCGTAGACGATTCCCATTGTCGAACCCACTTCGGCGACACAGAAACCGCTCGACCCACCACCAAAGGCAACAGGCTGTACGATCACGGTATGTCGTGTGCTGGGCGCGAAACTCGTAGGGAGCCAGTCACCATTGCGGAACGTCACGCCCTCTACAATGCGCGACCCACGCTCGGCATCATAGGCAACGACTAGTTTCGCCTCCGAACTTGGTGTGGCCGGCTTGGCAGCGCGTGCTACGTAGAAGCGGGGGATGCGCAGGCGCGGCAAGTGTGCCGCTAACGCACGCAAAACCTGTTGGTCATCACGCAAATCCTTGACCTCACGGCGCGCCTCGTTCAAAAGCTGCAACATCTCCTGCAGTTCGAAGCGGCGGTGCCCTTGGATGCGCTCGGCCGCAGCGGCAATGAGCAGATGCGCCCGCTCGAACAGCGATTCAGCTTTGACCCAGCACTGCGAGTCATCGTGCAACAGGGCTACGCAACTCTCGCGCAGCACCAAGATGACATCGTGCCATTCCGGCACGCTGTCTAGGTCATCGGCTGAGCCGACAATCTGCGTGATTTTGCCGAGGAACGCATCCTCGCTGCGCGCGGCCAAATCAGTGTCGAGTGCCACGGCCAGATCTTCCGCCCAAGCTGGCTCACGCCGAGTCATCGACCGCGGCGAAGCCCGGCGCATCGCCTTAGCCCAGCGTTCGGCCTTCGGTTGCTGATTCGCGCTCGCCGGCCCCTCCCAGCCTGGTGAAAGTGACCCCATGCCGCGCGATTTGGGCACCCCACAACCACAGGATTGCCGGAGCTTCAGCTTCGTTCGAACCGGTTTGACCATGGATGCGTGTTCGCCACGCATCAGAGTGATTAAGAGACGTGTTGCCTCGACCCCAAGATCGCGCACCGGTTGGCTGACGCTGGTCAACGGCGGATCGACGAACCTGGCATCTTCGATGTCATCAAACCCAGTGACTGCAATATCCCGAGGCACCAGAATGCCACGCTCGCCGAGCGCCCGCATGGCACCCATCGCAATCCAATCGTTGGAGCCGACGATGGCATCACACGCAACGTGCCGCTCATCGAACAACACGCGCACGGCTTCTTCGCCGGACTCCCAAGTGAACGCGCCGTTTACGACCAATTCGGGATCGAGTGCAATCCCGTGGTCGAACAGGGCCTCTTGATAGCCCTCGAAGCGTTGATCACCCTCGGGATTGTTGGCGCGAACAAAGGCAATACGCCGCTTGCCATGGACCTCGATCAGGTGCTTGGTCAGCTCGCGAACACTGGAAACGTTATCAATGATAACCGATGAAATCTCCGGAACCGCCGTCGATAGACTAACCTTGGGGGTGTCACCGAACTTGCTCAAGAAGGCATTCAGCTCAGCCGCTGCCTCTTCGTGCACCATCGTGCCAGTGGACATGATGACGCCATCGAAGTCCTTGGGCCCAATCGCGGCGTAAAGCATATCGCTGCTCAAGCCGCTCGTTACCCGACCGCCAACGAGACAATAGACGTCGACCCCGTCTGCCAGACATTGCTCGTGAACGCCCAAGAGCAGTTCGTTTTGGTAGGCGAACTGAACCGTATCGAGCAAGAGACAAATCCTCTTGCGTCTGCTTCCGGAAGTTGACGTGCTCGTTGCTGCCATGGACACCGCCTGCACCTAAGAATTGACTGGGATCTCGATAATCTACGCCAATCGGCCGCGCAGTTGTGGAGAATTCCTCTGGATTTCGCCGGTTGAGGCGGTTTTTTGCGCGCTGCGCGGCTTGCCGGAGGTGCAATCCGGTCGCTTTGCCCACGGCGCCGTGGTCCGATTCGCACACACATCGCCCTCGCTCTGAGTTCGGTCAACGCTATGGCTGGTGGGAACCGGTAGCGGGATTACGGATCTCTTCCGGTTGCCGGAATTGCTCAATGCTGGTCCTCGCGCGAGCGCTGTCGCAATCAGGCGTGACTCGAGTGTTGGCGTCGAGCCTCGAAAATCCCGATGATATTCTCACCGCATGGCAACAGAACTCTCCCTATCTACCCCTGCGGTTGGGTTCAGTTCGGCGGCTTTCGGATGGACAGCTCGCCACGAGCCGCCAGCTTGACGTCGCGAGGAACGCTCCCTGTCCCAGGTTCGCGCAATGTCTGCGGACAGCGCCACAGCGAAGTTCACTTGGGAGCCGTCAATCTTAGGCGTTTCCACGACGAACAGGCCAAAAGAGAGCGGTCAACTTTTGGCGTTACCACGACGAACGGACCGAAATCTGCGGAGTCGCCCGCGAGAAAAAGCCCAAAGCGCCCTGGCAGGCGTTAGATTCGGCCACGTGGCCCTGCCGGCGACGCGCTGCGAGACGAAGCTCTTGTAGCGAAACCCCACGGCTTTGTGCGACGCTGTCTCGGCCATGAAGTGCGAGTCCTGTGAACACGAGAACATCGAAGGTGCCCGGTTCTGTGCCAAATGCGGAGCGGCAATCCACGTCGCTATACTCGGCCAAGACGATCCGCTAATTGGTCAGGTCGTCGCCGGGCGATTTCACATCACCAGCGTGCTCGGCGAAGGCGGCATGGGTGTCGTGTACGTCGGAGAGCAGCAGATGGGCACGACCGTGCGAAAGGTGGCGGTCAAAACCCTGCACTCGCACCTCTCGAAGGACGTCAGCATTCAAGCCCGCTTCAATCGTGAGGTTGGCACGGTGGCGCAACTCGAGCACCCCAACACGATCAAGGTGTACGATTTCGGTACCACTAAGGATGGTCAGCTCTACATCGCGATGGAGTTCGTCGCCGGGAAATCGCTCGCGGACACTCTGGTCAACGCGGGTTCGCTCACTGCCGACCGAACCATTCACATCATGCGCCAAATCTGCGGCGCGCTCGACGAAGCGCACACGCAGGGCATCATCCACCGCGATCTGAAGCCCGACAACATCATCCTAACCGATCGCGCGGGCGAAACCGATTTTGTCAAGGTCCTGGATTTCGGAATCGCCGCACGCACCGAATCCGCCGACGCTCAGAAGGAACAGAAACTCACCCAGCAGGGCATGGTGCTCGGCACGCCACCCTACATGAGCCCCGAGCAATTCACGGGCAAACCGCTCGATGCCCGCAGTGACGTCTATTCGTTGGGCGTCATGGCCTACGAAATGTTGACCGGCAAATTGCCCTTCGATGCTGAAACGCCCTGGGAGTGGGCAACGCAGCACATGACCGCGGCGCCCAAACCCTTCGAAATTGTGGCGCCGACGGCCAACATCCCCGACGGGCTGCGCCAGGCAATTCTGCGCGCGTTGAGCAAGGATCGCACGCAGCGGCAGGACAGTGCGCGTCTGTTTTTTGCGGAGCTTTCTGGCGGCGGAAAGATGACCGTGGAGGTCCGTCCAGTCGCCGCAGCCGCAGCGCCTGGTCTAGCCTATCAGGCCACCGCTGCCATGCCTGCAACGCCGGCAGCCGGCGCCGGACTCGGTTACGCACCAACCGCCCTGCAACCCCAGATGCAGCTGCCAGTTGGGCCAGCGATGGCCGCACCAGTAACTGCGCCTGCAGTCGTAGCTTCTGCAATTGCGGCATCGCCTGCAGCAGCAGCAGCGCGTAGTGGTGGTTCCAACAAGGGGCTCATCTTTGGTCTGGGTGGCCTGGGGCTCGCGTTGGTGCTCGCCATTGTCATCGTGGTCGTTCGCAATCACAAGCCCGATGATGTCGGACCAATAACGGCAACGCTCGGAGGTCCGTCGTCGAGCGGGCCAACGGTATTGCCGAGTGATCCGCCTACCACTATCAACGTTCCAGCCGCGACCGGCGGCGTAGCGCAAGCCGATCCAGTAACGGCGCCGCACAACGCCGGTCACGCGACGGGTTCGGTAGTGAAACCCCATACGGCAACGGTCGGTGGCGCCACGAGTACGACTGTCACAGCAACGCAAACGAACACCACGACCGGAACTCCAAACCCGCCAACCAATCCCCCGCCACAACCTCCCGCGGCTGGCGCAAGCGATCCGTGTGCCAAGTGCATCGCGGCTGCCACCGCAGGCAACTACGCCGGTGCACAAACCTTCTACGGAAGCTGCACCGATGCCGCCCAAAAGGCAGCCTGCACTGGCGCGGTCAGGCGCGGCGCCGCCGCAGCGGCGAGGGCGGCAGCCATGAATCAGCAATGCCCTGCAGCTAAGGCCATCATCGCTGCTGCCACAGCCATGGGTGCAACCTCACCAAAACTCAATAGCGCCCTCGCTGGATCGAGCTGCACTCCTTAGGTCCCACGGCCAACCAAATTGAGCGAGAAGCACGAAATGTGCCGCAAAATTCGGCTATTTGGCCACAAAGGTCGGCCCAAAGGCGCCCTTGACGGCCCGCTCGTCATGAGTCTAACTTCGCCCCGTCCCGGTCATGGGGCACCGCTCAGCCAGGCTCGGTGAGCAGCGCCCGGGGAGACACGGCCGTGATAGCGATAGGAAATCCGTACGAATGAAGAATCCCCTGCCTTGGTCCGACCTCTGTCGTTCCTCTGATTTTGCCGGGATGTGGGTCGCTCTCGACAATTGCCGTTTCGACACCGAGACGCGCCAGCCAATCGAGGGGGACGTGGTGGACTCCGACGACGATCTGGCTGCCCTCTGTGGCCGAATGCGTGAGACTGGCCGCGCCCACTGCGCGATCCTGTTCTGCGACGACGAGGTGCTGGTCGAAAGCCGTCGTGGCTCGACTCCGCCACCAACGCTGCGCCCCGCGGCGCGCGGCTAGAAGTCAAGCGGGGCTCCCGTGAGCCCGGAAGCGAGCTCACGAATGCTGGTCCTGGGCGCGGGCTTGCCCTTGCGAATGGGAACGGCGGTTTCGATATCGGCGCCGTCTTCCTTGTGTACTTCGTCGCAGTGAAGGTCCATGGGGTTGCCGCAGATTTAGCGACCGAATTCGGCGTAGAGTTTACCCAAAGCCTCCCCGCACTCGCTGTAGTTGCCCCGCCACCGAATGCTGGCAATCAGCAGGGTGCTCAATGGCTTGCGCTCTAGCTCGGAATCAATGTTGTCGAGCATGGCTTGCGCCTTGCTTTCCTGACCGATGGATTTGATCCAAGGTCGAGACGATGCTCTGCATGGCAGCTAGGCGCCCCGCAATTTCCCTACGGTGCCAAATCAGGAACTCGAGAACTGTGGCCTCGCCAATTCGAGTCTTATCTGAGTTCTTGTTCTTGGCCAATTGGGACATCAATCTCAACCTGTTTTGGAGTCTGCGGTCTTCCTTGCTCGAGTGTGACGTCGATTTTTCTGAAGGAATTTAGCGCCGAACGGGGGACCCAGTGCCGAAATCGAGTTGCGTTCTTGGTGAGCGATATCGGCCATGATAAAAGTGTTACCGGTTCGACACACTCGACGTAACCGTCTGGGAAAATTATGGGAACCCGTCTACTTTTTCTGGTTCGTCATGGGCACTACGTAACCGACGAAAAGCAGCGCCAGCATGGCCAACTGACAGTGCTCGGGCAGCGCCAGGCGCGATGCACCGGCAAACGGTTGGCAAAGCTTGAGTCCAGTATCAAACCCCAAGCCATCTATCATAGCGACATGCCGCGCGCGGTTGAAACCGCCGAAATTATTGCGGGTAATCTGGGCCAGCTCCCGAAGCAAAGCGTGAGGGCATTGCGCGAGATGTTGCCACCCTTTCCAAAACGCCCGGATCAGAAGCCACGGCCACGCAAGGAGTTGGCCGAAGTGCGCGCCGTAACCGCACGCCTAACCAAAAAATTTCTCACTGCGCCCAAGGGCAAGAAGTGCCGGGTCGACCTCGTCGTGGCCCATGGCAACCTCATCCGTTACTTGGTCCGGCTAGCCATGGGTGACACGGCCACCGATTGGTGGAAGATGGGTACGAGCAACTGTGGCGTGACACTGCTCTCAATCCGCAGTGAAGGCTCAAACTATTTGATTCACTACAATGACGTGGGTCATTTGCCGATGTCAATGCAGACCACGATGTGAGTGAGTCGCCTCAAAAGCCGCGTATTCGGCTGACGCCGCCGCTAATGCCCAACCGCGGCTGCCTCTTGCTCAAGTGTCTCGCAAATCCACGAAGACGATACTGCGTGGACACCACTCTCGTGGTTGTCCGGCAAGCGTGCGAGGACGGGTGCCAACAGAGTTAGCTCGTTCCCTTCCGGATCACATTGCACCGCACTGCCTTGGCTGATTTTCACGACGCTTGCTGGAAGGTTTCCGGGCGTGGAAAGTACTCGGTGGTCAAGCACCTTGGCAAATGGATCGGGTACGTGCAACGGTCCGGATTCACCCGGCAGATTGGTTTCGACCTCAAACCAGTAGTGGTAGACTCCATCTTCGAGCCCGGCGGCTTCAATCGACAACTCCCAGAGATCGCGCTCGAGCAAATTGGGCAGCAACGCGAGTACCCGTCGATTGGCGATGACCGGTGGATTGCCAGCCAGAAATGTGCCAATTACGAGGGCGGGCGAGCTCGAACCGCTCACCCCCGACTGCCAGAGCACGAAACTTGAGATCCCTCTTTCGACGATCGTTGCCACGCGCCTCCCCCTCCGACGGTGTACCTACACCTCACTCATGTGAGCGACCGATGCAGGCAGCCCCATTTGATTACGGGAACCTATGGCGGCCGTCAAGCAATCAGTGAAGTCCTGGTCGCGTTCCGAAGGCCCCGAGTGCTAGCAAAGCGGGTCGCCGAGTCGCGGCATTAGCGTCCATGCTTGCAATTTTTCCCAGGCGGAGAATGCTTCCCCAATCGAACATGGCCGAGCGCCGCTACAGTCGGGAAGAAGTCGATGCCATTCTGGGGCGCGCCGTCGAGCGCGAGCGCTCTGCTGATGACCTGACGCACGAGCAACTCGTGGCCATTGCCCAAGAGGTTGGTGTGTCGACGGCGGCCATCGAACGCGCAATTACCGAAGTCACGAGCGAGCGACTGGATCGCGACGAACTAGCCCAGCTGCGCCACCAAGCCTGGCGCGGATTTTTTGCGCACCTCATTCCCTACCTGTGCGTCAATGGTCTACTCGTGCTGTTGAACTACCTCACCACCCGATTCCCTTGGGCAATGTTCCCGATCCTTGGCTGGGGGATCGGGCTCTTCTCCCATTTGTTCGCGGTTGCTGTGCCCAATCGCGAACGGCTCGAGCGGCGTCTCGGCCGCCAACGTGAACGCAAGCGTGAAAGGGAACTGCGCCTGCAAGCCAAACGTCGCATCGATGCGAGCGCCAAGGAGCTCGAGGCGGCGTTCACCGAAGGCGCAGCCGCGCTGTTGAAAGCTGCCGCTAATCGCATCAGCCAGGGCGCGGAGGCAATGCAGCCGAAACCACGCATCCGGGTAGACGAGCGCAAAGCCCACGACAATTCAACAACGGATGCGGTCGATTCGCCAGCGCGCAAGCGAAACGAGCGGTGACCTGAGTGTCACGGGCACCCCCGTCACTTCGATGACAAAGACTCGCTCGCTTGCCGCCGTTCGCCACTTGCTACCAGGTAGATCCCAAGAACGATAATGCTGCCGCCAAGCATGCCGAGGCTCCGCAACGGTTCACCGAGAAACCAAGCCGCCAGAAATGGTGTCGCTACCTGCTGGAATCCGAGTCCGAGGGCGCCCAGGGCCACATCGACTTGACCGAGGCCATGGTTGATGAGCAGCCAGGCGAGCAACTGCACGACGAGCGCCAACCCGAAAAGCCCCAGCCAGGCGAGGTTAGTGTAGCCCGTGAGCGGCTGATGTTCGAAGCACTCAAGCAGCGTGAAACTCAGTAAGCTGCCGATGCTCATCCAGAACAGTGCCTGCCGCGCTGTGATCGTGCGCCGCCCGCGAGCCATGGTGAGACTAAAGCCGGCGTAGCAGAAGCTTGCCATCACGGCGAAGAGTTCGCCTCGACCCGTGCCGACTCGAGCTCCCTTGGCAAACGCCAACAGCATTGCCCCAGCAACGCCCAGAGCTTGGCCAAACCAGCCCACCCATCGGTAGCGCGCGCCATACACGAACACCGAAAAAAGCGCCACCCAGACTGGCGAAAGGCCACACACGATGAACGTTGCGTTGGCAGCGCTCGTAAACTGCATCGATTGGTGCCAGCAGATGAGGTCGGCCGCAAATGCCACGCCAGCGAACGTGCCCCAGGCCATACCACGCTCGAAGCGAAGCCGTCCGTCGCGCCGCACCAACCAATAGATCGCCGGCAACGCGAACAGCATGCGGTAGAGACCCACGGTCAGCGGCGTAGCTCCACCGAGCAAGCCCCATTTGACGAAGACTGCCGCAAAGCCGAGCAAACTCGCGCCTAAAATGACGCCAGTAAGCCCGTGGAGCGGGGATCGCGGTGGCGTCGATGCAGCCATAGCGCCAAGGGCTAGCTCAGACTGCCCGATTCCGCCATGATACTTTCGCGTCCAAACACCCCGGCTATCGAGGTTCCAACGGATCGCGATCGGCCGTAGCTACGTGCACCGTTAACCCCGGCAGTCGTTGCTCGACGTGGGTCTTTAGCAGCGGCAGGTAGCCGCGCTCGGTATTGGTGTGGTCGGTAACTATGACGCTCATGCTGTTAGAAACGCGTGCCAGAATATCGTGGTGTCGCATTTCACCGGTGAGCAACAGATCGGCGTGCCGAAGGTGCTCGAAAACGCTGCCACCAGCGCCCGCGCACACGGCGAATGAGCGAATCGGCTCGCCTGCTTGATGTTGGTGCGTCGCGGCGACCCGCAAGTGCGACAGCCCGAGTCCCGTCTTGATTCGTGCAATCGCGTCCACGAGCGTCACTGGGGTATCGAGCTCTACGACGCGCCCTGCACCAACTCCTTCGAGCCGTGCGTGAGCAATGATCGGTCGCCCTCGGCCCGACCCGAGCAAACCGCCCAACCACTCATTGAGCCCCCCCGGGGCCGCGTCGAGCGCGGTGTGCGGCGAGTAGACGAACAGGCCCGCTGTGAGCGCATCGATCAGGATCCGCTCTGCCGCCGTACGCCGTGTCAGGCGTTTGGGCCCCTTGAAGATCGGCGGGTGGTAGGCAATAACCAAGTCGGTCGCTTCGGTGCGGGCTTCTCGGAGCACGGCCTCAGTCAGGTCGATCGTGAGCAAAACCCCAGAAATTTGGGCATTATCACGGGGTGCCAGGAGCAACCCCACGTTATCCCAGTCTTCCGCGAGCCCAAGCGGTGCTATGGCCTCAAAAACCTGCAGTATCTCACCGATCTGTCGCGTCATGGCGAGCCGAGCATACTCTGAGTAGACTCGCGGCGCCGTGACCGAATCGACCCTGAGCTTCTTTGCCCGCCTGTCCCTGGCCATCGGGGCTTTCTTTCGTCTCTTGGGCGACGGAAAGTATGCTGCGAAAGTAGCTCACTTGGATGCCGCTTCACAGTCAGCGTTGCCCAAGGCCCAACCGGAGTCGCTGCCTCGAGCAGCCGCGGTCGCTGCTCCAGAACACCTACCGCGCGATCTCGGGCCAGGGTTGCAACTGCTCAACCTCTTGCAACGCGAAGGCCGTTTAGTCGATTTCCTACGGCAGGATATCGTCGGTTTCTCCGATGCCGACGTGGGCGCCGCGGCGCGCGTCGTGCACCAGGGTTGCTGCCGCGCCATTGAGCAAGCCGTCACCCTCGAATCGATCCGAAGCGAACCTGAAGGCACGTCCGTCACTCTCGATGCCCACTTCGATCCGAAGCTCTATCGATTGGTAGGCAACGTCCAGGGGGAGCCACCCTATCACGGCACCCTTCGGCATCGCGGTTGGCGTGTTACCGAGCTCCGCCTCGAAGAGCCGTTAGCCAACGCAAATCTTACCGTCGTAGCACCGGCAGAGGTGGAATTGTGAGTGAACGCCTCTCAGTCGGTATCGATCTAGGCACGACACACACGGCCCTGGCTGTCGCACGCACCGATGTTGCGGGACGGATCTCGAGCGCAGTCGTCGCACTGCCGCAGCTCGTCAGCGCGATGACTGCGCAAAGCCGGCCGCTCTTGCCGAGTTTCGTCTATTTCGCCAATGCCGCCGAGGGAACGCTCGGTTTGCCTTGGGATCCAGAACGGCGCCACGCCGTCGGGGAACTCGCGCGCACCCGGGCTGCAGAAGCGCCGGGGCGCGTGGTTTCGAGTGCCAAGAGTTGGTTGTCGCATCAAGGCATCGATCGACGGCGCGACCTGTTGCCGATTGCCGCAGCCGAAGACATCGAGCGAATATCGCCAGTCGAGGCCACGTTTCGCATCCTTGATCACGTTGCCGAATCCTTCGCCCACAACGAAACCGGTGGCAGCCAAACGCTGGCCGATTTGGACGTGGTGCTCACCGTGCCAGCGTCCTTCGACGCGGCAGCCCGCGACTTGACGGTGGAGGCAGCGCTGGCCGCCGGCATCGAGCAAATCACGCTGCTCGAAGAGCCTCAGGCCGCGCTCTACGCGTGGATTGAACGCCTGGGTCATGACTTTCGCAAACACCTGACCCCGGGTGACGTCGTATTGGTCGTCGACGTGGGCGGCGGCACGACCGATTTTTCGGCAATCGAGGTCACTGAGCAGGCTGGAACTTTCGGACTGAAACGCATTGCTGTCGGCGATCACATCCTGCTCGGCGGCGACAACATGGATCTGGCGTTAGCACACCACCTCAAACTCCAACTCGAAGCCAACGGGGCGCCGCTCGATCGCTGGCAGCTGCAATCGCTGGTGCACGCGGCGCGCCACGCCAAGGAATCGCTGCTATCGAGCAACGCGTTCTCATCGATCCCAGTTGCGGTCGCCAGTCGCGGTTCACAATTGCTTGGCTCCACGCGGCGCGCCGAACTCTTGCGCAGCGACGTCGAACAGCTCTTGGTCGACGGCTATTTCCCGATTGTCCCCGCGTCGGTGCGACCCGCGCTGCGCCCGCGCGTCGCGTTGCAACAACTGGGCCTTCCCTACGCCTCGGATCCGGCGGTCACCAAGCACCTCGCTGCCTTTCTAGCCAAGCAGGTGCAAGCGGTGAAGGGCGAAAGTCGCAGTCTGCTGTGTCCGACCAAGATCTTGTTTAACGGGGGTGTCCTGAAGAGCGAGGTGTTCCGCGATCGCATCCTTGGCACGCTCAACGGTTGGTTGCGTGAGGTTGGTGCACCTGAAGCACGCGTTTTGCCCGGTGAGGATCTCGATCTCGCGGTCGCCCGTGGCGCCGCCTATTTCGGTGAGGTCCGGCATGGTGACGGCCTTAGGATTCGGGGTGGCACTGCTCGCTCTTACTACATTGGCGTCGAAAGCCCGATGCCAGCCGTGCCCGGCGTCGAGCCCCCGATTTATGCACTATGCGTCGCTCCGTTTGGCCTCGACGAAGGCAGCCAAGCGACGCCCATCGAGCAAGAGTTGTTGGCTGTCGTCGGTGAACCGGTGCGTTTTCGTTTCTTTGGCTCGACCGTGCGTCGCGACGACAGCACCGGGCACCTGCTCGAACAGTTCTCGTCAAACGAACTCGAAGAGCTCGCACCGATCGAAGTCGTGTTGCCTGCCGAGGGTCGCACAGCTGGCGACACGGTGCCCGTCGCCATTTCGGCCAGTGTTACCGCCGTCGGCACCTTACTCATTGAAGCCATCCCGCACGAGCCGCAGAAACCCAATGAACGTTGGAAGGTCGAACTCTCGGTGCGCGAACATTCGGGAGCCTAACGGGTCAGTATGAGTCGACGACTCGTAGGCATCGACTTGGGAACCACGCACACCGTGGTCGCGCACGTCGATCCGGAACTCGACGAGCACCCGTCAGTGTTCGAGATCCCACGACTGGTGGCCGCGGGTCGTCGCGGCAAAAGCCGAAGTCTCCCAAGCGTTTTGTACACCCCGCATGCGGGCGAAGTCGACACCGATCCGCCATGGATTGTTGGCGATTTTGCCCAACGCCGCGGCCGCGAAGTACCGGGCCGGGCCGTATTTAGCGCCAAGAGTTGGCTTTCGTACTCGGCCGTCGATCGCAACGCGCAGATTCTACCTTGGGGCACAGACGGCGAGGCGCGTCGGATCTCTCCGGTCGATGCCAGTGCCCAGATCCTCGGAACCGTTCGAGACGCTTGGGATTCCGCGTTTCCGCGCGAGCCTCTCCACGAGCAATCGATTGTGCTAACGGTGCCAGCCTCCTTCGATCCAACGGCGCGGCAGTTGACACTCGAAGCGGCTCAGCGCAAGGGCCTTGGCGTACGCCTGCTCGAGGAGCCCCAAGCCGCCTTTTACGACTACTTGAATCGTGTCGAGCCAAGTGACATCGAAAGACTCTTGCCCAATGGGCGCGCCCAATCGCTCGTCCTGGTCGTCGACGTGGGTGGCGGAACGACCGATCTTACGCTGCTCGCGTTGAAGCGCAACCCATCGGGCAGCATCGGCATCGATCGGCTCGCCGTAGGCCGGCATCTGCTGCTCGGCGGCGACAACATGGATCTCGCGCTCGCACACCAACTCGAGCAACGGTTCACAGAACCAGGTACGCGCCTGCCGCCGCAACGATTCGCGGAGTTGGTCCAGCTGGCGCGCCTCGCCAAGGAACGCCTGCTTGCCATCGATGCACCCGCCGATTTTCCTGTCGCGCTCGGCGCTCAAGGCTCGCTGTTGGTGGGCGCCACCAAGAGCGCGCGCATCGGTGCCCTCGAAGCAGAACAGCTCATCGTGCAGGGGTTCTTCCCAGATGCACCACTCGGTCCTTTGGCAGCGCGCAGTCGGCTTGGTCTGGTTGGCTTTGGGTTACCCTACGAAACCGAGCCCGCGATCACCCGCCACGTGGCGGCGTTCTTGTTTAGGCACCTCGGGCCCGAAGCGCGCATCGACGCATTGCTCTTGAACGGCGGCGTTTTCCTCGCGCCGCGTCTGGTCCAGGCGCTATCCGCTGCGGTTCTGCCGCTCTCGAACCCCGCCGTAATCACGCTGCCCCAACCCCACCCTGATCTGGCTGTAGCGCGTGGGGCTGTGGTCTATGGCCTGGCGCTGCTCGGACGCGGTTTGCGCATTGGTGGCGGCTCGGCACATGGCTACTATGTCGGCATCGAGCGCGATGCAGCGGCAACCGGCGCCGACAACTCGCGACATGCGGTTTGCGTCGTGCCGCGTGGCAGTCGCGAAGGAGAAGCCCACGCCACGGTCGCTGCTTTGGGTTTGACCGTCGGGACTCCAGTGCGGTTCGAGTTGTATTCAATTGACTCGGGACCCATGCATAGCCCCGGCGAGATGGTTACGATCGATGATGATTTCGAGCTTGTGGCGCCAATGATGGCGCATTTTGAGGACACGCAGCCCCGATTGGTCAAGGTGTTGCTCGAGGGAGAACTTGCCCCGACCGGCACCCTCGAACTGGCTTGTGTCTCGACCAACCTTGTTCGTCCGGAACGCTTTGCGCTCGCCTTTGAATTACGCGGGCAGGAAACCGAGGTCGGACAGAAACGCCCCTCGACGGCGCCCGCGGCCGATCGCCAGCGCCCAGGGTTCACCGACGCCGCCGAAGCCCTGCTGCGGGTGTTCGGCAAGGGCAAGGCAGAAGTGACACCGCGCGAAGTCAAGGACCTCTTCCGTTTGCTCGAGAAATTGCTGGGTCCGCGCGAACATTGGACGCTTGAGCTCTCGCGACAGCTATTCGATCTGGTTGGGCCCAAGCACAAGTCGCGGCGGCGCAGCCTCGAGCACGAGCGACTGTATTGGATGCTCAGTGGTTACCTGCTGCGCCCAGGGTTCGGGCACCCACTTGATCGCACGCGACTCAGCAACATAGCGCACCTATTCGCTGAAGGCTTAACGTTTGCCGACGAGATCCGCAGTTGGCAGCAGTTCTTCGTCGCCTGGCGTCGCCTGGCACCAGGCCTGCAGGAGCAGGAGCAATTGGCGCTCTTTGAAACGCTTTTGCCGCATCTTTCGCCGTCTATTACTCGCGGCAAGAAGAAGCCCGCATTTCGCCCCCTCGCAGAACCCGAGATGCTCGAATGTGCGGCCTTACTTGAGCGATTACCCGGTGACAAGCGCACGGGGCTCGGTGAGGCCATCCTCGAACGCACCTGGACCAAGCGCGATCCCTTGCTCTGGACGGCACTCGGCCGAGTCGGAGCGCGCGTGCCGGTTTACGCGAGCCTGCACCACGTCGTTCCCGCGCGACACGTCGAAGGCTGGCTCGATCACCTGTTGCGCGAAAAGTGGGAACAATTGCCGAGCGCACCGCTCGCCGCCGTCCAGATGGGGCGACTCACTGGCGATCGCGCCCGCGACGTTGATGACCGCGTTCGAGCGGACTTGTGTCGGCGCCTCGAACGACTGGGCACAGATGTGAACCTATGGCGACCACTGCGCGAACTTGTCGAAGTCGAAGAGCAGGAACGCACCGAGCAATTTGGCGAGCAGCTGCCGGTCGGCTTGAAGTGGGTTGGGGACGAGTAACAACGCGGGGCCTCTACCATTTTGGCGAGGCCCCACTTCATTTCAGAGTTTTTGATTCTGCGCTGGTCTTAGCCTAGAGATTGAACGCGCCGCGTACGCCCAAGGTGAGCCACTCGTGCATGGCAGTTTGATCCGAGGGGATGTCCTGAGATTGGTCCGGCATACCCGTCGCCGTTATCTTGGAGCTGCCGTACTTGCCCAACGAGAAACTGAGGAATGGTCCGATACCGACTGCGGGATTCAACTTGAAGTCAGCGCCGCCCTGAATATTGACGTACTCCATGCCCTTCATCCCAATCGTGGCTTCACCACCGCCACCTGAGGCCTTAATGGAGCTCATTTCATAGCCGATTCCCAGACCCACCCAAGGGTTGATCTTCTCTGCCGGCAAAATGTGATACTGCCCCTGCACACCAAAACGCATACTCGACCCGGAACAATCAGCGCCCGAAGTGCAAACCTTGTCAGCTACCGAGGCAAACGCGTACTGCCCGTAAAGACCAACCATGACGTTCTGGGTCACCATGTATCCGAGGTCGAGCCAAATTGGAATCATCCCCTTGAACGTATCCGACAGTTTACTATCTTTGGCGGCATCACCCATCGGCAATCCGTAGCCTAATCGCAGCCCCACAAAGATCTTGCCGGGCGCGGCAGCAGATGTCGACACCGCGGCAGCCGGCGCGGGGCCTGGTTCGGCAGCTGGTGCGGGTTCAGCTGCTGATGCCGCGTCGCCATCGGGGGCGGCATCCTGTGCCCAAGCCGTAGCCGCCATGCCAAAAACCAAACCGAAGGTCATAAGTGTCGTTTTCGAGCTCATTTTGGTTAGATCTCCTGATACGTCTGCCAGTAGTGCGGCAGTCGCTGCGTCCCAACCATCTAGACCGCGGGCCCATCCCGCAGTGTGGCCACGAAGGACCCCTGAAGCTTCTGCGCCGATCCTGGTCAGGCCACCATTGTGCGACTGGGATCCACAAAATCTTCCTTCCACTTTCGCCCTAAGTTGGCGGAGTTGCCACCTACTTGCGATCTCTCGAGTCAGGTCGACTGGATCGAGGAAAGAGCACCACCAATCGAAGTTGACGAGCATAACCGCACCGCGGGGGGGCGTCAGCAAACACGAGCCGGCGCGAACGCGGTTGCTCAGTGGTTCGACCGAACACACGAGCGTCACTCGCAATTTCCCCAATTGAACCCTTGCGGATGCGAGACGATTGCGTCGAGCCAGACGCTGTGCGAAAAGCCCGGCAGCATCGCGCAAGGCAATTCGGACCTAAAGCAGAACCAGCGCGAGCACCACTAAGACCGCAATTACCAAGATCGCGCTATACACCCAATTTGCCGAGGCACGTGCGCGAACCACCGACTGGGCAGGGATCTCGTTGGCCCTTAGCATCGGTTGCCCGTTGCTCCGTCGCTCGACTGGCGGAACAGTGCTGCCCACTCGTGCCACTCGCGACGAAGGCGGTGCATCGCTGTCGAGGGAGCGTCGTGACGGACGAAGACTTCGGGCAGTGGTGACGACCAGCGACGCGTCGGTAGCTGGTGCCGAATCTTTGCGGCCGATCCGCACTTCGGCACGCAGCAATTTGGCCGAACTCAGGGGATCTTCGTCGTTGTCGAGCCAACGCAAGTTGTGGCTCGGCATCTCAGCGACAGCTACTTCGAGTAGCAACCAACCGCGGATGATTTCGCCATTGTTTGAGTTCGGTAGTCCACCGCATTCGGGGATGCGAATCACAATTGGTCGTGTGCTCTTGGGTTGACTTTCAGGAGCGGCGTCGCTCATCGCATCTGCATGTGCAACCACTGGTACGTGATCAGTCGTGGGTTGCATGGGCAATGCAACCTGCACCACCTCTGGCAACTCGGACCGGCCGCGCAAGGTAATGGCACCAGAATTGTCGCACACACTGCAGCCACCGCCTGAACAACGCGCGCAAGTCAGATTGCGGGGTAGTTCGACCTCAATCATGCTTCCCGCCACCAGCCAAGCGGAGGGCACTTGAACGCGCAGGCTGACGTCGGCTCCGCGAGGGATCTCGCATGAAGCCGTAGTGCTCAACTTGCCAAGAATTTCAGCCAACTATCCAAAGGTAGCAGCGATCCCCAGCCCGCCGAACGAAATTGCGATGATTTTAGCTAATTTCAGCCGTTCCATGCCCATTTCAATCGAGTCCTGATCGCGCTGTGAGCTCAGATCGCTGCAATTCCATCGAGATAATTGATCTTTCGCGCGTGAGCTCAACCTGCCCGCGCAGCGCGTCTTGGCCAATATGCCCACCAATGCGCACATGAACGCACTCGACGGTTTGCGAATTGCGGACGAGTCTTAGCGCTATTCGGTAGCGCCCCGGAGAGAGCAACTCACCACCAACGCTTACGACCTCAATGTTCTGCCCGCCACAATCGTCACCTTCACCAGGACAATTGTTGTCCTTGGTTAGACCGAGAACCGTGGACTTTCCAACCGTGGCTCGTTCCCCGTTCGGATCGGTTACCTCGAGATCCACGTCAGCATCGGCCGCGTCCCAAGCGATGACAACCTGAAGCGACCCGGTTGGCAATCCGCATCCCTCGTCGACGAGACCATTACAGTCGTCATCAGTCGCGTTAAAGCAGCTTTCGAGCCCGGTCGAAACGCAGGCTCGTCCGAGGGAAATGGCATCTCTGCTCGCTTCATCGCCTACCAATAAGGTCGTCGTGCTGCGCAAAGCTTGCCCTGTGCTCGCGCTCCCCCCACATGACAACGCCGCGGCAGCAAGAGCCACCGCGGCGTTGAACGAGCGCACCCGAATGCGGCGGGTGCGCAGCTGCACTACTTCTTAGCCTTGTCGTCGTCGATGGCCTTCATGCCCTCGAGCACTTTGGGATTGAGCAAGGTGTGGTAGGCGTCGCGGCCAAGCTTACCGACAACGCCCTCTTCGTCACGCAGTGCAATCAGAACGCCTTGCTCCTTCATGAACAACAGCGTCCGAATCGCCGCCTCGCGCTTGGCCTCGTCAGTACGCGCCATCTGCCAAAGCCGGTTACGCAGCACCACTCGGGTAAACGAGTGCGGGCCATTGTCGAAGTCGAGATTGTCGAACTGCTTCATCAACAGGCCCGTTGCCCACTCTTGGGGGGTCTGGTTGATCTCGACGTGCGAGATCGCCACAGCGTTATCGACCCAATTGAAGATGCGACCTTTCTCGAGATCGTCCTTTGACCAGTAGCCGAAGGTTCGGTACCAGAGCTCCTGGAGCTCATCGAGCCGAGGCTTCGCCTCCTTGTCGCCGTAGATCTTGCCGTACATAGCCACAGCGCGTGCCGCGATTTCTGGCGTTCCGCCGAGGATCAGTGCCAAGCCCGCGTCGTTGACGAGCACGTCGTCCTTCATGATTTCGAACAACTTGGCAGCCACGTCATCGGTGATACCGGCCTTGCCAATCGCGCGTGCCACCTGGTGACGCGTCTCGATCGCGCTGTCCACCTTCATCAGGCCGAGCAACGCTTGAGCAGTACCCGGAACTGGTCGGGTAATGAGCGTCTCGAGCAAACACGCACGCCGGAACTGATCCGACTTCTGCTGCCCGTCGTAATCTTGGATCTTCTTGGCTACGGTCAGTAGGTCTGCGTCGGTACCGACCCAGGCCAACGCCGCACACGCATCCATGCGGCTCTGCTCGTTGTTCTTCGTGTCCTCAATGTACTTGAGCAGCGGCTTGAAGCCCTTGGGATCGCCCCACTCGCTCATACCTTCAGCCGCGCCCTTGCCAACGGCGCGCAATGTCATGCCAAGGATGGCCAAGCCTCCTTGCATCAAACTTTCCATCGTGGCGTCGATCTCCTTCGGGCGCTTGTCCAGCATCCGCTCGAAGACGGTCCAGGCGCGTTCATCCTTGAGCCAACCTTCATAGCGCAAGGCGCTCTGCGAGATGACCCATTCCTCGGGCATCGGCGGTTGCTGGCCTTCCAAGGGCAGTGGGACGCTGGGATTTGCCCACTTGCGCAAGGCTTCGACGTCCTTGGTTGACCCGAGAGCGGCCAAAGCGCGCATGCCGTTGGCGTGCGGCGACGGTAGCTCGTGGATCCAGAAGATCAGTGCATCTTCGGACTGCTGACGCATCTCATCGCGCTTGTCGGGATTGAGTTGCGCCAGATCGGCGATCATGCGCGACGCAATCACGCGCTCCTGGTCGTCCCGCTTGAGCTCCATTTCCCAGTCATACTGGTCGCTGTAGATCTTCAAAGGGTCCATGCGCAAGCGTTTGGCCAGGGTCGGCACAGCGCGGTAGTCACCAACGCGAGCCATGGTAGTGGCTGCACGGGTCTGCCAATGGATGTGCGGTTTCTTCTCGAGGAACGGCATGAGCCATGTGCCCACGCGCGGATCGTTGAGTTTGTCGAGCAGCTCGAAGATCTGTCGGGTTTGGTACCAGGCGCTCTTCTCGCTTTCCTTGGTGATACTGTCGAGTGCCAAGACTAGACCTTGGGCACCGATGCCGTCACGCAGAGCATCGAGAAACTTGGCCCGGCTCTCTTTGTCCGATTTGCGCAAGGCGTCGATCAGCGGCGTGCGCGAACGCTCGTCGCCAATCTTACCCAGACCTGGAGCGGCTTGGCGGGCGATCTCTTGGTCGCTGTCGCCGAGCAACTTGATCAGCACTTCGGTGTAGCGGGGTTCGGCCACGCGCGACAGCACTGAGGCGACCAATTGGCGCACCGCACCAGATTCGTCACCGGCCATCGTGGCCAGCTTCTCGTTGCCAATCAAGGCTGCGAGTTTGTCGGCATCGAAGGCACTACCGCCGCCGAGGCGTTGCACCTGAGAAAGATGTCCCGCACGGTAAAGAACCATGATCTGGTCAAGCGCCGTGTTGTCGCCAAGTTCGACTAGGGCCCAGGCGACCTGCGGTTTTGCCCCAGCGCCAACGGTCTTCAACGCCGCGGCTAGGGCAGGTTTTGCACCTTCGCCCATCGGCAAACCGTAAGCGGCCAGGGACGTAGCCGCGTCGCCCTGAACACCCTCATTCAGATCGCGCAATGCGGCGGCGGCCAGGGTCACACCCTCTGGATCCTTCATCCATGCGAGTTGCTTGAGCGCTTCGCGCTTCAGCTCAGCGCTGACGTCGACACTTGCAGCCCACTTGCGCCATTCGGGGATTTGCTCCTGCTTGGGCTTGACGTAAAGCTCCTTGATCGTCTTCATCGCGTCGGGCACCGCGACTCGCTCGGCGTCTTTCTTGAAGCCGATGATCAGGAACACCACCAGCGCCGCAACCATCAGGACACCGATGACGACCACCGCGGGATTGAAGCGACCGCGTTTGAAGTCACCTTCTCCGCCACCGTAGGGATTGGGCGGAACGAAACCGCCACCACCAGGGTTACTTCCACCAGGCATACCGGCGCCACCTGCAGGAGCACCTGCTGGTGGGTCGTCATCATCCGGTGGCCATTTCGCAGCATAAAAAATGCCCGGAGCGAGATCGGGTCGTTGCGCAGGGCTTCTGAGATTCGGTTCGAGCATGAATCCTCCCGAGGCAGCTCCCTGTCGACGCGTTGCCATTCGGCACGGTCGGGGAGCGGAGTGGCTTCGCACGTTACTCAAAGCCGACGCCCAGGGGGAGATGAACCGCGGGTCACACGACGCAAAAGTTGTGTCGCAACACCCTTGCGTGGCCGGTGGGCCGTACCGTGGTTGGAATTCTGCCGGCTTGCTGCATTTTTGTTCGCTCTCGGTCAGCCCTTGATTTCGGCGAGCCATTGCCGTTCACGGCAGTCTGTTTCTGGTCTTGAGCGGTGCGACCACGTCGTGGTCCGCGGCTCGTGCTACCGAAGTAATGGACTTCTTGACATCACAGGCGTCAACCCAGATACGTTCCGCGGTAGCTGCAGCATCGCCCACGCGCGTGCTCGTTATCGCAAGTCTGGTCACGCTCGGGGTGACAGTGCTCTCACTCCTCATCCCCGCGGATTGGGCAGGTAGCGCAGTTGGAGTTGCCTTCATGTGGGTTAGCTATGCGCTCGTGGCCCAGAATGCCGATACTGATCGCATTCGCTATTTTGGCCTGTCCTTTGGTGGGCTATTTGAGCCAATGGCGATCGATTGGCGACGCGTGCTGCGTGACACTGTGACAGCGACACTGGGCGCGCTGGCGATTGCAGCCATCGTGTTCCCTCCTTTCCTGATTGGCTTCATCGGCTGGTGGAAACCCGCTGCAGGATTTCATGCCGCGACGTGGCGCCCCGTGCTCGATGATGCGCCCGGACAATTGCTCATGGTCGCATTGCCGGAAGAGGCGTTTTACCGCGGCTACCTGCAAACGAGTCTCGACGCGCAGTGGAAATCTCGCTGGCGCCTATTCGGTGGTCATCTGTCACCTGGCGTCGTCGTGGCAAGCACTATCTTCGCACTCGGACACCTCTTGACCGAGCCCAACCCAAGCCGCCTCGCCGTGTTCTTCCCGTCTCTGTTGTTTGGATGGTTACGCACACGCACCAAGGGCGTTGGGGCGGGGATCGTATTTCACACGCTCTGCAACCTGTACTCAGCGTATCTCGGTCGGAGTTTCGGGGTGTTTCGGTAGGGCGAGTACTAAACACCTGGCAAACAAGCGCGGGTGCCTGGAGGCCTAATTGTCCTGGCAAAGAAGGCAATCGAGCGAGAGTCTTGCGGGGTGGGAAGTCGAAGCGCTCCCGTTGTCCGCGGCCATGCGCGAACTGCGTGAGGCCGGTTGAAATCACGGCGTTCTACCCGCCTCCGTACGGCCCCAAATCGACCTCACTGCGCGAGGTCTGAAAAACGAAGGGGCGAAGGTCAACCTGGATTACCCCGCGGCTGTCCTGTTCGACAATCTCGACGTAGCCGAAGGCGACCGAGTCTGTGCTGTTAGCCCGGTCCGGTAGATGCCTCACATGGATTCGATACGGTGCTTGGCGCTGTTGGTTCGCGACGGAAAAGACCTGATGGCGCCCAAGCCACCGATCGGTCCCGCGAACCCGGCCCTTCGATGGTTCTGGGTAGAGCCCCAGGCTGAGCCCTTCACCCTGTTCCGGCAGCAAGACGAAGCGCAGCAAAGCCTCAGTGGGCAACTGGACATCAACGCGCCGAAGTTGAGCGAACACCTCAGTCTGGTTTGACGGCGCACGGGTTAATTCCGCGCGCGCCACCATGCCCACGTCCTGGCGCAACAGCGCGGACAAGTCGTCGTGGCTTTCCTTGGCGCTACGCTGCAACGCATTGACCAATAGCGGCAGGGCGCGGCGGTAGTCACCGCGCTTGACCATGGTCCAGGCAAGCTGGCGCTGGTTCAAGCCCGAGTCCGCGACCGCAAGCGGGGATCCGGATAGTAGCCGCGCCGTCAGATCGCCAGAGTGAAACCAATGGGCGACAACGAACCGTCGAACCTCGGAGCGGCGCGGGTATAGGTCAAGCATCGAGCCATAGGTGCGACGCGCGAGGGGCAAGTCGCCCTGGGCCTCAGCGAATCGCCCTCGTGCAAGCGTCGAGATAAGGTCTTGGTTTGGTTGGCGTTCGAACGCGTGCAGCGCGCGTTCGGCATCGCTCCACCGCCGTTCGCGCAATGCCGTCATTTCAGCGGCAAAATCACCATAAAAGGCTTCTTCGCCAACATCACGCGGGAGCAGTGGGTACTCGGGGTTGGCTAACTCAACGGGCGTAGTCGCCTTCGAGCCATCGGTTTCAGGGGTGGTGTCAGGCTCGACGCTTCCGTCGGGCGTCAGTAGTAGCGGGTAGACCACGGTAATTGACCCGCCTTCTGGTATTGGAAATTCGATCCGCGAGAACGCCTCCATGATGCATTGGGTGGTCGAGCGATTGGCAAGGGTAGAACCTTCGTCGCGCACCGAGGTCACATGCCCAACTGGTCCGATCACGAATCTTACGACGACGCGCCCAGCAAGCGTCGGATTCGACAGCAGCGCCTGAGCGTAGCAACCGCGAAATCGGCCGTAGTTCAAACGCAAAGTGCGTTGGATCGCTTCAGGCGGCAGGCGCCCGGACACGTAGGTGAGGCAACCACACCGCACGATCGGGGGACGGGTGTGGCTCGCCATCACTTCGACTTTGCCCGCTCGAATCTCCAGGTATTCGCCAAAAGTGCCGGGGAGAGTCCGGGGTGGCGCTCCGATGCCTTTCCACGGAAAAACGCGGGCTAGCAGCGGATAGTAGACCTCACGCGGCGCCCAAGGGCGCTCAGGCATCCCGGCCACTTGCACGGCGAGCGGACGATTTGTCGGAACTCGTGCGTGGATCCACACCAGATCACCAGGCTCGGCACCGCGGATGATTCGTGGGGCCTGACTCGTTGCTCCAACAACGGTGACCGATTGATCGGATACCGTGCGACGTTCGAGTCGCGGCAACTGCTCGAACGATTCAGGAGCGGCTACGACGACGCCGCGCTCTGGTAAACCAGCCGTCGTGAGCTCGCGCAAGAACGCGGTGTCATCCGTCGTGCGAAGCACCACAGCGTCGAGGCGTCGAATTCCGCGACCGCTCCAGGCGTCAACCAGTGCCGTCAGTCGAAAAGGTCGCTTTTCGCCCAAGGTGGCGGCCCCGTCGCTGACCAACACCACGCGTCGAAATGGCCACTTTTGGACCAGGCCAGAAACTGCACGCAGCCCATTGCCCAGGTCGGTCGCACCAAGTGCACCTCGATTCCTCAAACGTTCGAAGACGCTCGAACCTACGCCGGTTGCGGACCCAAGGTAAATCGTCTCAACATCCGCGTCGAATGCGATCACGGCGACCTGTCCGGAACTGCGCGCAAGGAGCTCCCGAGTGACTTCGAGTTGTCGCTCGAAGACGCGGTGCACCGAGGCGCTCGTATCGACCAAATAGGCTGTATCGGCAAGTGGATTTGGCTCGCGCGCACCTGGCACGCGCACGGGAATGGCGGCAAGATCCTTGGCGCGAACCGCAGCCTCCGACTCGCTAGACCAAAGCACCACGTCACCATTGATGTTGCCGCCGGAAACTTGCAACGATTCAACCAAGGGTTGCCCCTGCTGATTGGTTACCTGCACCGAGAGATATTCTACCTGAGCATGCTCGGTCAACGGTACAAGCACACTTCGGGGCTGCGTGCTCTCTTGAACGTAGGCAATCGTAACGTGCTCAGCATAGCTATCGAGGTCCATCTCCCATCGATTACCTTCCACGTGCTCGAACTTCGGCGTGAATGAGCGAGCAAGCGGCTGCGCGCCAAGCGGTAGGGCAATGCTCAGAGTGGCGTGTTCGCTGCCACCTCGATAGCCCAAGTCGAGTTCGGTTGTGACCCAGGGCCCATCGACGACGCTTCTGACGACGACGGTCGTGAGCGAAAGGGCTCTGCCTTCCTGGTCAGCCAATGCAAGTGCCCCGCGGTCGTTGGACGGTTCGACGGCTAGGGTCCAAGCCGCGACGCTCGTGGGAAACCACCAGACCCAGACGCACCAAACGAGCAGCCGCAGTCGTGGCATGTCAACGCTGGACAATGCCGAACCGCCAATGTTCCCGAAAAGTGCCATCCTATGCGATTCCCGCACAAATCTAGGCCATTGCCCAGCATCGTCGCTAGCGCTACCTTCAGAACATGCTCGTCGCCCCAAGCCTGCTTGACGACCTGATCCGACGCGCCCTCGAAGAGGATCTCGCTGGCGGAGATCTAACCACCGAGGCCACCGTCGATCCCGAAACTGTCGCTGTCGGGCGTGCCCTCGCACGTTCGGAGCTGGTGGTGTGCGGGGCCGACGTGTTCACGCGAGTCTTCTATTTGCTCGATGGTGGTTTGCGCGTCATCACGCTCGTGCCCGACGGCACACGGGTTCCCGCTGGCACCGAGCTCTGGCGTGTCGAAGGGTCGGCTCGTAAGATCCTGATTGGCGAGCGCACAGCGCTAAACTTCGTGCAGCGTCTCAGCGGCATTGCGACCCAAGCCCGCGCCTATGTGGATGCGTTACCCCACGGCAGCAAGACACGCATTACTGACACACGCAAGACCACACCGGGCCTGCGCATGCTTGAGCGCTACGCGGTGCGCACGGGCGGCGCGCACAATCACCGTGACGCGCTGGGCTCAGCGGTGCTCATTAAGGACAATCACATTGAAGCCGCTGGCGGTATCACCACGGCAATCGAGCGAGCTCGGGCTCGGGCTCCCCACACCTGCCGCATCGAGATCGAAGTCGAATCGATGACGGATCTCGACACGGCCCTTGCTGCCAAAGCCGACATCATTATGCTCGACAATTTTGCGCCAGAAATGCTGAAAGACGCGATCGCGCGCTGCCAGGGCCACGCGCTTGTCGAAGTATCTGGCAAGGTTACGTTGCCCAGGATTTCGGAACTCGGCGCCCTTGGCGTCGATATCATCAGCTCCGGGGCTTTGACGCATTCCGTCACGGCCGCCGACATCGCTCTCGATATCGAACGGCTCGGTTAGCTGTTCATTGTCAGCACAGCGTGGGGCCTGCGGCCACGAGCATTCGGTCACCCCTAGACACACCATGTCGACGAAAACGTTACGCCCATTCGACCCAAACCACTTCGATTCACTGGTACGCACAAAGGGGCTGTCGCTCGGGTCGCCTTGTCACTACTCGGCAGTTACAGGCTCGACAAGCGACGACTTGATGGCGGCTGCGCGCCAAGGCGCCCCTTCCGGCACGCTGCATATTGCGGATCTGCAAACCAAGGGTCGCGGCCGTCACGGCAACACTTGGTCTTCGCCACGAGCTGCAGAAAACCTCTTGTTCTCGGTACTGATACGACCGCGGATGCAGCTCGACCGAGCCAGTTGCTTCACGCTGGCTGTTGGATTGGCCGTGCGCGATGCGGTACAACCGCACCTAGCGGAGGCAGTCGGGATCAAGTGGACCAACGATGTCTACGTTGCTGGGCGGAAACTGGCGGGGATCTTGGTCGAAAGCCAACTGCGCGGCGACCAGCTGTCTGCATTGGTCGTCGGCATTGGCCTCAACGTGCACATGCTGGTGCTCCCCGAAGAGATCGCCCACCTGGCCACGTCATTGGCACTCCTAGAATCACCATGCCTGGCTCGTGAAACCTTGCTCGTCGACATCCTCGCGGCTTTGGAAAAACGCACGGCTCAGTATCAAGCTCACGGGCTACCGGGGATCCTCGTCGAGCTTCGTGAGCACGACGCGATTATCGGCAAGCGTGTGCGCGTCCTTGGTCACCAGGGAATTGCTCGCGGAATCAGCGACACAGGTGCACTCCTTCTCGAACTTGAGTCACCGGGCCAATTGCTTGAGCTAACCAACGGACTGGTCGAAGTCATCGAAATGTAGAAGCTGTGGCTCAATCGAACGGATACATTCCCATCGATCCAGAAACAGATCCGCGCCACTGGCTCGAGGATATCACGGGTGAACGAGCGCTCGAGTGGGTGCGCGAACGCAATGCGCAAACCGATCAAGCCCTGGGAAATAGTGAAGCCTTCTCAACACTGAAGTCACGGCTGCTCGCCATTCTCGACTTGGATGAGCGCATTGCCTACGTGGCTAAGCATGACCCCTATTATTATAATTTTTGGCGCGATCGCGCGCACGTACGCGGGATCTGGCGACGCACCACGCCCGAGGAATACGCCAAGAGTGAACCTTCATGGGAAGTCGTCCTCGATCTCGACAAGTTGGCCGCAACCGAAGGCAACAGTTGGCAATGGGGCGGCGAAGTCTGGCTCGAACCCGAGCAAACGCGCTGCCTCATCCGTTTGTCGCGCGGCGGAAGCGATGCCATCGTCGTGCGAGAATTCGATATCGGACAAAAGGCTTTCGTTTCCGACGGGTTCACCCTGGGCGAAGCCAAGTCCAAGGTCGCGTGGCTCGATTGGCGCCGTCGTTTGCGGAGCGCCGCTGCTTGACATGCGTCGGTTCCACAAACTTCTGGCCGGCGCATCATGGATCGACGAATACGGCAACCCCGACGATCCGAACGACTGGCAATGGCTGAAGGCGTACTCTCCGTATCACAATCTCGAGCGCGATCGCCGGTACCCACCGGTGCTTTTTCTCTCGTCCACGCGCGACGATCGCGTTCACCCTGGCCATGCGCGCAAGATGGTCAAACGAATGCTCGAGCTTGGACACTCGAACGTGTACTACTGGGAAAACATCGAGGGCGGACACTTCGGCGCCACCAACAACCAGCAGTTTGCGAATAAGTTCGCTTTGATTTACACGTTTCTCAAAAAGTGGTTGTTCTGAAGCCGACAGCACCGATGTGGGTCAAGGTCCAATCCTGTGTTAATTTCCGGACCTTGGGCAGGCAGCCGCGACGGTTGAGTGAAGCAGCTCGCCTCGACGCTGGATTTGTCGCAAGAAGACGGGCAGAGCGTCGCCGAATGGGGCACAGGCGCTGCGGCAGAGCCGTCACCGTAGTAGACTTATGGGCTCGTCTCCGGCCATCGACAGACCCCAAACATGTTCCGACCGCTATTCGCTCCCATTGCTTTCCTGAGCATCGCCTGCTCGTCGGAGATCCCACCGGGCCACGAGCCCAGCACGCTGACCAGGACCGACACTAAAAACTGGTCATACGTTCGCAAGGCATTCTCGACGCTGTCCACGATTGCCGGTAAAGGTGCCTCGGATGCAGGCAACGAGTGGCAACCGCGCTTCGAGAATGGCCTCGCCGTCGCGGCGGAGCTCTCGCGACCACATTTTGCGCAAGCCGACGCCGCTGGCAACGTCTACGTCGCCGACAAGGAGAGCCACGGGATCCGTCGGATCGCGCCCGACGGAACAATTGCGACCTTTGCCGGCATCAATCTGGCTGGCAATGCACCCAACGTCGCGGCGCCCGCAATCGCAGGTGCCTTGGCCAACCCGAATGGGCTGTGGGTCAGCCCCAACGGCAATGTGTACATCGTGGATCTCGACAACAAAAAGATCCGCCGCGTCACGCCAGACGGCATGATGTCAACCTTCATCACCTTGACCACACTCACAACTGGGCGCGGCCTTTGGGTGGCCGACGATGAGAGCGAGGCGTATGTGGCTTCTGGCACCACGTTGCTCCAATGGACGCCGGCCAAGGGCACTCAGCCATTGGCCGCAGGTTTTGGCGAACTAGGCATGGTCGTCAAGACCGCGGATGGCCGCGTTTTGGTCGGCGACCGCGGGTCCCGTCGCGTTTACGCGGTCAGTGTCGACGGCCAAAAAACCGTTGTCGCTGGCGATGGCAGCGCAGGCAATTTCGTGGATGGTGGGCAGGCGACCGAGACAAGCTTCGACGAGCCCCGAGCGATTTGGCCCTTTGGTGGCGGCCTGCTCGTCGGGTTGCACAACGGCTGCAAGATCATCTACGTCGATAACGAAGGCTACGCCCACTTGATGCTCGATGGCACGAGCAAGAGTCATGGCGGCGATGGTTTGCCCTACGACCCAACCAAGCTGCTCATCGGCGAGGTGCGAAGCATTACCGTGAATAGCCAAGGGGATCTCATCTTCGTTGAAAATGACCGAGGCTACGTGCGCAAAGTCAAGGGCGTGCCCTAGGCCGAGAGGATCGCGAACGAATGTGCCCAACCGAGGTGGCTAACGACGCATGCCCCTCGCCGTGGTCACGACGAATCGACCCAAAGGCCCGAGAGCGGCTCAGAGCCGCTTGTCGTGCTTGTATCCGGTGGTTCGCTGCCTCAGGGTCGAACCGCTTGATTTCCCGCTTGCCCCTCCGATAAGGTACGGCTCTCCGACGCCGTACAAAGGGTGCGAGCGTCCACTGCAGGCGAAAAGGCGAGCGATAGTATGATGCCAACCTCGAGTCGATGGGTGAAATCCCTCATGATTGCTGCTTTGGCCGTCGCGGCTTTTGGCTGCGAAGAGGAGAAGCCAAAGGTCAAGCCCGCAACGAAACCATCCGTGCCGAGTGCCGTCGCCGTCACCCCCGCGGCGCCGCCTGTCGAGTCGGCAACGCCAACACCTCCACCACCGAAGGTTGACTGCCCGAAGGACTCGAGCGGCGAGGGCACATTCAGTAGCCCCTGCGAGGCCAAAGGCGCGCAGCGAATGATGGAAGTCACTTGGAACGGCAAGATTGACGACACCAAAGGGCCAACCTTCAAGGTTATCAACAAATCGCCAAAACCGATCCTCAATGGCAAGGTTGCCGTATATTTCTACGACAAGAAGGGCAAACAACTGGAAATCGCTCCACCAGCGGGTTCATCGGCTAAGGCCAAGCAATTCCAAACCTGCGGCGGGTCTATTTTTGGTGGCATCATGAAGCCCGACGAAAAGGCGTTCTTCAATTTCTCCTGCGTCAAAAAGACTCATGTCCCCGAGGGCACAGCAGCCATCGAGGCTGAAATGCAGCAGGTCGGCTTTGCCGATGCCAGCGAGAAGCAGGTGGAAGTCTATTGGCGCAATTCGGACTTGACCCCGGAAGAGCGAAAAAAGGGCGGGCTCAAGAAGTAGCTGCCTGCCAGATCTCACGCGAACGCCGCGACCCGCCAAAAGCGGGTCGCGGCGTTTCTACTGCTTCTTCAATCAGGGGAGGTTGGATGCGTTTCTACTGCTTCTTCAATCAGGGGAGGTTGGATGCGTTTCTACTGCTTCTTCAATCAGGAGTCTGAGTGGTCATTGAGCTTAGGCGGCAACTGCGCAAGTCTCGGTCGGCATTGGCGAGGAATTTACGTTGGACAGTTGTGTGGCCAAACGATTGCGGCCTCGAAAAAGTCGACTCATGACCGTTCCAACAGGCACCTTCAGTTCTGCGGCGGCTTCACGGTAACTTAGGTCGCAGAGATCGACGAGTTGAACAACCGCTTGCATTGATTCAGGTAACTCTGCCATTGCCAGAACGACGCGATTGGAAAGTTCGTGACTCCCGTACTGGGTCACGGGTTCTGCGGTGCTGCATTCGTAAGTGAACCGCTCCAGCGCAACGCGCTCGCGCTTCTTTCTGCGGTGCCCAGAAACGAAGCAGTGATATTGGATACGATGCAACCATGCGCGCAGATTCGTGCCGTTTTCGAATTGGTCCGCGTACGTAATGGCGCGCGTCACGGTGTCATTGACGAGGTCGTCGGCATCGAATTCGTTGCGGCAGAGGGTGCGAGCGCGACGACGTAGGGAAGGAACATGCTCGACGATGGCTTGAGGCAGGCGGGGCGAGTCGAGGGTCTGCATGGCGGTGCAAGCCCACTAGCAAAGCGCGTACCAACCAGTGATTTGCCGGAAATCCGCACAATTGTCCGACAAGTGTCCGCGAACGACCACCGCCTTTTGCCCCGGCGGCCCTGTCAAACTGTCACTTGGCCCTGCAGGCGTGACAGCTCGGCAAGGGCGAGCGGCAAGTTGTCTGCAATATCGCTCGCGATGAGCCCCCGATCGGCGCCACTTGCTTCAGCCCAGATCCCACCGGCCCTGCCATGAAGATGAACGCCGAGGCTGGCTGCGTTCAACGGCCCATGACCGATTGCCAATGCCGCAATGACGCCGGACAGCACGTCGCCTGAGCCAGCCGTACCCATTACGGCCGACGGGTAACCCACGATGAGTGTCTTTTGGTTTGGGCCTCGCACGAACGAATAGGGGCCCTTCAGCACGACGGTCGCGTGGGTCAAGTGCACTGCGCGCTCGAGAGCGCCAAATGGGTCGTCTTCGACACTGGCCGTCGACATGCCCAACAACCGCGCGAGCTCGCCGCGGTGAGGTAGAAGGATCCGTGGGCCCTTGGCACGCGACAGTGGTGCGGTGTCGCGCGCCAGATGGGTCAAAGCATCTGCATCAATAACGACCGGTACCGGAGCGTGCTCAGCAACCTGCGCGACCATGCGCCCTTGCAGTTCACCCAGGCCAAGCCCTGGCCCCAGTACGATCGCCCCCATGCCCGCCAATACCGCTTCGAGGCTCAGTTCGAGCGCTTTGGGGTCGAGTGCTCGAGTCATGGCTTCCACCACTCGCGACTCGATTCCGGCTATGGTTTCAGGTAGCCCCACGTGAGTGACCAGGCCAGCCCCTGTGCGCAATGCACCCCGCGCAGCCAATAGTGCGGCGCCGGTCGTTCCGGTGTGTCCCGCGATGATAGCAACCCGCCCAGCACGGCCCTTGTGTGAAGCAGCAGAGCGCGGGATGAGCAACGGGGCGAGGTCGGTCGCGGTCAGGCGCTGCGCGTCATGCCCGGTTCTTTCGGCCACACGCGCGGGGACGCCAATGTCCGCCACCTCAAGCCGCCCGGTGCATTCGACCCCATCATTGGTGAAGTGCCCGAGTTTGGGCGCTCCGAACGTAACCGTGGCTTGGGCGCGCACAGCCACACCGAGGATCCGGCCACGATCGGCATCGAGCCCGGAGGCTATGTCCAAAGCAAACACGAATCGCTGGCTTTGATTCAGTAACTCGATGACACGTGCATGAAGACCCACGACGGGACGTGCCAGACCCGTACCAAACAACGCATCGACGACGGTTCCGGCCGCGCCCAGGCTCGCCTCGAGTGAAGGCAAATCGACCTCACTCGTGACTAGATGAATCAATCCGCCCAACCCAACGTGGGCCTCGGCCATGGTCTTGGCATCGCCAACAAGCCGTGCTCGGTCGCCCACGAGCCAAACCTCCGCGGTGTGACCGAGGACACCCAGTCGACGTGCAAGCACGAAGCCATCGCCGCCATTGTTGCCAGGACCCGCCACCACGATGACTGCGCCAGGCGTTCCCTGGCGCAATGCCAACAAACAGTCACACGCACCGCGACCCGCATTCTCCATCAGCAGCAGACTTGGAACCTTAGCATCCTCGCTTGCGAAACGGTCGTATTGTTGCGCCTGCTCTCGCGTTTGAACGTATCGCATCGGCTCAACCTACCCTTCGCTTGGTGCACCTGTGCGCGCTGGCTCGGTGGACTTTTCGAATATGCCGGCCTTCTCCAAAACAACCACAGCGGCGGCTACGCCCGCGTCGTGAGTGATGGATAAGTGGGATTGCGTGACACACAAGACTTCTGCTCGCTCAAGCGCCTTGCCTGCAAAGCGAAGCCGTGGCGCGCCGTTCGCGTCGCGACTGACCGCCACATCGTGCCAACCAATCCCCTCGGGAGCGCCCAGGGCCTTGGAACTGGCTTCTTTGGCAGCGAGTCGACCAGCGACGAACTGAGCCCGATCGTGCTGCTTACGCTCGGCCATTTGCCGCTCTTCTTCGGTCAATAGGCGTGCCAAAAACCTTGAACCAAACCGGGCAATGGCGCGCTCAATGCGCTCGATCGAAGCGACGTCGATGCCGAGTCCAACGATCATGGGGTTACTCGCTGTCGAACTCCCAGCCCTCGCCGAACATATCGCTCTTCGGCGTAGGTAGCGCTGCGCCATCCGCGCCGTCACGACGCACGATGATGTTGACTCTCGAGACCGTGTCGACGTTCTCGCGTGCGACTACGGTAATCACATTCACGCCAGGGCTAAGCTCGGGTTCGGCCTCGAAAGTGAGCTGCTGCACGTCCCCTTGCTGGGGATTGGCGCGGTAAAACACCTTGCGATTGCCAACAAAGATAAAGACGTCACTAACTCGATCGCCGTCCTGCGCCAGCCCCTTGAGACGAATGCGTGAGTCGCGCGTGGCCAGCGGAGTGGCGTCGACCTCAATCAGGGGTGGTGATCGCCGCATCCAGGGTTTGAAGTTGACTGCCACCGGACGCGCCCCGGCGTCACTGCCACTTGAGCTGGCAAACCAGCCAAACCGGTCAGCGTCGATACGTACCTTGGTAAACTCCCCGAAAGTGCCGAGGCGTTCGACCACGGCGCCCTTGGCCAACTCACCAACGATTGCAGCAGCAGTCGTTGGCTGGGCAACAACGCGCGTCTGGTTTGCCACCAGCCACTTGCCGCCAACGGCTTGTACATTGAGACCCGAACGCACAAGCGGGATCGTCAATTTTTCGCTAGACGCGACTCGAAGATCGCGATCGACGACGCTGAGTTCGACCTTGACCGCATCTTCTTCCAAATTCTTCAACACGTCGAAGGTGAGTGCCACCTCGCGTTCGTCACCGGGTTTCATGTTGGAGATGTCGAAGCGACCCGCATGCAAAAACAGACCGTCACCGGTCAGATTTCTGAGGTTCGCCTGGGTCTCGAACGAGCTGCCCTTGCCGACGTTTTTCACCGTCAGGTAAATCGTCGCACCCTCGCCGCGTTCGAGTTGGCCATCGCCATTGCCCGGGCGATTGTCAACGACTTGAAACCCATAGGCGAATACCGGCTTCGGTAGACTCTTGACCGTGGGCCGCAGCTCGATATCCGCTGGAGTTTCGCCGCCCGCGCCCGAAAACTGGACGCGCAGGCTATCCTGCCGCGTTGCCGCATCTAGCGGGATTTTGCACACACGTTTGGCGTGCGCTTGTAGTGGTTTGACCGTCGCAGTCTTACGGCCATCAATGCTGCACCACCCGAGCGGCGCCTTAGCCGTCTTCTTCTTGCCTGGTTCGATGCGCCCGAATATCAGCTCCTTGTCGCTCAAGTAGCCGTTGTCGCTCTTGGTCGTGGCGCGCAGTTGGTAAATCGGGAAGGCTCCCTTGTTTTCGACCGTCACCTCGAGCGCCATCGTTTCGCCGGCAACTGCGCTGTCGTCCTTGCGGTCCGTGTGCGCTTCTACGACAAAGTCGCTTGGCTTAGTTCCGCTGCGCACGTCGCGCGCCGGCAGGCTCCAATCGACTCCGACCTTGGAGAGGTCTTGACTGATCGACTCAACTTGAGCAGATTGTGCCTTTTCGAGAAAGCCCTTGACGGCCTTGAGCTCGTCGGAGCGCTTGCCCGCGGGTAGTTCACCCACCAGTTGCTTGGCGAACACGACGGGGAAATCGTTTGCCACGGCATCCTCGTCGACGTCACCGGCCAACTCACGCATCTGTTCGCGCTTTTCGTTGTCGAGCCGGTACCGGAGCGTGAAAAATGGCCGTTCAGTGCCGCGCGTACCTTCGCCGTCGAGACTCTTGGACAGGTCATGCTCGCGCATGGATAGCTCGGTGCGGAACAGATCCATCTCGAGATCGTCGACTGTCATCGTGTCGAGCTCGACGTCGGGGGTGACACCAACACCCTGAATCGAAACGTTGCCCGGGGTCAGGTACTTGGCAATCGTCAGTTTGAGGGCCGCACCGTCTGGGGTGACGCGCGGGAAGACCAGCTGGACTGTGCCCTTGCCAAAGGTGGTCTGACCAACGACCACGGCGCGATCCAAGTTCTTCAACGCACCAGCAACGATTTCGCTCGCGCTCGCGGATGACCCATTCGTCAATACGACGATCGGGTACTTCGGTTCGGTGCCATCGCGAGTGGCAGTCTTCTCTTCGCGCCCCTCGTGGCCACCCACCGTGGATACGAGTACCCCTTGCTCGATGAATACATCGGCCACGCGCATGGCCTGATCGAGCAACCCCCCGGGGTTGCCGCGCAGATCGAGCACCAACCCGCGCAGACGATTGGCCTTGTTCAGTGACGCAAGTGATTCGGTAAGTTCGTCGGCGGTGGTAGTTTGGAACTGCCGCAGCCGCACATACCCGATGTTGTCGCCCAATTGCCGCGATTCCACCGAGCGGATGCGGATTTCCTCGCGGACGAGTTCGAAGGGCCGCGACCCCGCCCAGCCGTCGGTGCCCTCACGGTGCAGCCAGACTGTGACCCGCGAGCCCGGCTTACCGCGCAACCGATTCACCGCATCGTCGAGCGGCATGTTCAGCGTCGACTCGTTGTTGATCTTGGTGATGCGATCGAACCGATGCAGCCCCGCGCGCGCCGCCGGGGTTTCGGGCATGGGCTTTACGACCGTGAGCTGCTGATCACGCAACGATATCACGATGCCCAAACCACCAAAATGACCCGAGGTCGAGAGATTCATCTCGCGGTACGACTCGGGACTCATAAACACACTATGCGGATCCAACGTGCGTAGCATGCCGTTGCAGGCGGCGTACTCGACCTCACGCAGATCGAGTTCCTTGTCCTTCTTCAGGTGCTCCTGCAGAAACGCGAACACCTCACGCAAGCGCGCCGAAACATCCCAGGGCCCTTGTACGTTGTCGACACGAAATTCCTTGGCTTCAGTCTCGACCTGAACACGAACCTTGGGCGACTTCGGATCGTGCAGCACGATGACCTGGGCTACCTCTTTTTGCACCTCGTCGAGGGCCGAGAGGAACATCTGCCGCGGCTTGATGCGTTGCGGATCGACGTATTTACTGCGTACGGTCTTGAGCGTCTCGTTGACCGCAATCAGCTGCGTTAAGTCGTACGGAGGCTTGGGGACACCTGGCGAGGTGACCGCGTGAGCGATTTCGAGGCCACGCCAGAGCCCGCCTGGACCGTGGCGTACCGCGAAGAACGAAGCGAGTCCGAAGACTCCGAGCACGACGCTGATCTTGAGGGCTTTGACGAGGAAGCGCATTCGCCTGCAGTATAGGGAACCGGCAGGGGCGAGGCGAGCTCGTAGCTCATTTTTGCCGCTGAATCGACAGCCACCCGCGAATCTCGGCCCAATTTTGCCAAAACGTCGGCGCAATGGCGAACGCGTCCTGGTGGCGTTGGCCACTACCGCTGGCCACCGTGGTGCTTCCTACTTCGCTCGGGCCGGTGCCGGGGGATCCTTGACCTCAACAGCTTGCTCAGTGCCGGAATTTTGGATTGAGTAGCGGACCAGCGCCCGAAGCGCCTTGTTGCGCTCCACATTGCCCAACACCACCTTCAAGTCCTCGTATACCGATGGATCGACGAGTAGTGCACCAAGCGTGCCCTTGCCAGCTCGTACGTCGGCGAGGATGCCTTCAACGTTGCCGAGGATGTTTTCCACGCGCTTGTTGATCTGCTGAGTGGAATCGTCACCGAATAGCGCTGCTCGTGCCAGGCCATTCCCTTCGCGGATCCCCTTGAGCGCGAGCGCAAGTTGCTCGGCTGCCTCGCCGATTTGAGCCACGGATTTGGCCGAACTATCGCCATAGATGACCTCGTGCACGAGGCCCGGCCCCTTGTCGATGCGTTGAGCAATGGCGGTGACGGCGCCCAACGCTTTGTCGAGCTCGGCCGAGCTGCGCTCGAGTGCCGATATGGTGTTGCCAATCCGATCGGCTTCAGCGGGATCGCCCAGTAGTTTCGCCACGTAGCCATTGCCCGAATGGGCCGAAGCCAACACTTGATTGAGCGATTCGGCACTCGACTTTACGTCGCTGGCAAGCTTTTGATCGGCGAATTCACCGGTGATCTTGGCGACATTCTCGACTATCTGTTCGGTCTTGATCGAAATGTTACCGACGCGACCAAGGGCTGACGCTAGATCCTGCGAGTCCTTATCGGTCAGAATGACGTCGCCCGGGTTGAGCACGGGCTGGTCGGGTGATCCCGACAGGACAGTAATTACCTTGTCGCCCAGCAAACCCTTGGCGTCGATTTTGACTCGACTATTCTTGCGAATGCGCCTCGCCTGAGCCTCGACAATGTTAAGCGTCACGTATAGGTTGAGGTCGCTCGCATTGTCCGAATAGCTCACCCGTTCGACGGCGCCGATATCCACACCGCCCATGCGGATCGTCGACCCGCGCTTGAGGCCCTCGACATCGGTAAAGACCGCACGAAACGGCACCTTGTGACTGAAGAGCTGACGCTCCTCACCGATCATGAAGACGACCATGCCCGCCAGAGCGATTCCCACGAGCACGAAGGCTCCGACTTTGATCTCCCGCGCAGTAACCATTGGAACGCGGGGAAGCATTGCGCAAACAGCCACGGATTTCACCTCGGCCATTTAGCCGATCTGCAGCCATGTCGCAGTGCGTCGTCGTTGGCACCCGCAAACCGTCACCGGACTCACGCGTTCAGCAGCGTCTCAACGTCCTCTTTGACCGGCGCGCGACCCTCGATGAAGTCGCTGACCCTCGGATCTTTGGTATTGCGAAATTCGTCGACTGCGCCAACCGCGATAATGCGCCCCCCGTGAACCATGGCGATGCGATCGCTGACGGAAAAGGCGCTCTTCATGTCATGGGTCACGATGATGGTCGTGATACTCATTCGCTGCTTCAGTCCGAGGATCAAATGATTGACCCGGGCGGTGTTGATTGGATCCAGGCCTGTGGTTGGTTCGTCGTAGAGAACGACCTCTGGCCGCAACGCAATCGCCCGCGCGAGCCCGACGCGCTTGCGCATGCCACCGGATAGATCCGATGGCCGCATCCACTCGATTCCCGGCAAATCCACCGCCGTCAGGGCCCAGCTCACTCGCTCAGCGATTTCCTGGCGATTCATGCTGCGAAAGAAATGTTCCTTGAGCCCGTAAGCCACGTTCTCACCCACCGAAAGCGAGTCGAACAGGGCTCCACTTTGGAACAACATGGCGATCCGACGGCGCACCACGGACAACGCGCGCTCGTTCATGCTCGTCACTTCTTCGCCATCGAACACGATGCTGCCAGCATCGGCCCGGAGCAGGCCGATGAGCAACTTTAGCATCACGCTTTTGCCAACACCTGACCCCCCGAGGATCGTGACGGCCTCACCGCGCTGGATCTCGAGGTTTAGCCCCTGATAGACCACCTTCGAACCAAAAGCCTTCTTCACGCCAGCGAATCGAATCAACGGTTCGCTCATGGCGCTGCCGTCCCTGACTCCCATGCCACAACATCGGTCACGAGTAACTCGGCGCGTTGGCGCCCGGCAAAGGTTGTGACCCGCAGAGTTCCAACGGCCAAGGCTGGTGACGGCATCGCGTCAGCTCGGTGTCCCTGACGGGGTCCGAAGCCACCAATAATTTCGCCGTTTTCACGCTGCAGCTCCAAACGCAAATGCCCGCCGCGCAGTTCCCTGGCCGAGGCTACTCGACCAGCGATGCCGATCAATGGCAGACGGTTACCTTCCCCGCAGGGTTCGAGTAAAAGTAGCTCCTTGGCAACGCACATCGGCTCATCCTTCGGATCGAGCAGTAGCACTTCTCGCTCGGCTCGGGGCTCGGACTGGTCACCGCGTTGGCTCAAACGATCCCCGGCTGCTTGAACGAAACGGTCCCTAAATTCGTCCACTCGCTCAAGCTCGACCTCCAGCCCAGCCGCGGCGTGGTGCCCGCCGTAGCGCACGAGGCAGGATGCCGTCGCCTTCACCAGGTCGAAGAGCGGCGTTCCGGCGGGTGCCCGCGCCGAACCTCGAGCCACGAAGCCCTCTGCGCCGTACATCACCACCGGACAATCGTAGCGCTCGGCCAGTTTCCCCGCGACGATCCCCACGATCCCAACGTTGTAGCTCGGCTTTCCGACCACAAGCGCTTGGCTGTGCTGCCAGCCCCGGGCTCTGATTTCCGCCTCGGCATCCTCGAGCATCGCGTCTTGTTGCGCACGGCGCTCGGTCTGTAGCGCTTCGATCTCGTCGGCAATCACTTCGGCTTCAGCCTCAGTTTGGACCAAGAGCAAGCGCAGAGCAGGCATCGGACTGCCAATGCGCCCAGGCGCGTTTAGCCGAGGCGCGATCCGAAACGCGACGTCCTCCGCGGTCATCGTCGAACCCGGCTCGAAGCGCGCGCGCCGCATCAACGCGCGTAGCCCGGGTCGCCGCGGCTTGTCGAGCAATCGCAGCCCCGCGCGCACGAGCATACGGTTGTCTCCCACGAGCGGCGCGACGTCCGCGATCGTGCCGATAGCCACGAGATCCAGACAAGATCGAAGATCGAACTCGACCCCCAACTCGGTTCTAAGCGCGGCCACGACTGAGAGCGCCAACCCGCAGGAGGCCAGGCCCTTGAAGGGAAATCCACATTCGGGACGATGTGGATTCAAGAACGCGAGCGCCGGCAATGGTTCATCTGGCACCAGGTGGTGATCGATGACCAGACAATCGACGCCAAACTGGCCCAACTCACGCAGGCTTTGGTGATCCGAACTGCCGCAATCGCACGTCACCAGCACCTGCGGCATGTGTTGCCGAACGCGCTCGAGCGCGGCCGCAGTCAGGCCATAACCACCATCGAATCGACTCGCGAGCTCAACTATGACCTTGCCACCCATGCGCTCGCAAGCTTCGCTCAAGATCGCAGCTGCGGTGATCCCATCGCAATCGTAGTCACCGTAAACAACGATCCGTTCCTGTTTGCGAATCGCCGTCGCGAGCCGGCGCGCAAGCACAGCGCGATCCACCATTTTTTCCGGTGAACTCAAGTCGGCAAGCCGCGGCTCCATGAACCGCCGACAGGTCTCGGCATCGCGTTGCCCGAGCTGCCACAGCACGTCGCCGACCGTGACCGACACCTTTAGTTCGGCGGCCAAGCGCTGCGCCTCGGGTCGCGCCGCCCGAGTGCGCCAACTATTCACGCGCGGCCGAATCCCCTCGAGGTCTGTGGTCACTTCCGGCCAGGAACCACGCCTTTGCGCCCTTGTCAACCTCGCAGGGAATGCCCAACCTGTTCGGGTTGTTCGGTTTCTTGCCGGTCCGACGCAACCACGCCGGGGCACGAACCCAACCCCAGTAAGCTCACCGGCCAAACGACTCACCGCGACAAATTAGGCACACGCAGTGCTAGGCTTCGGCGGTCAATCGCGAACCCCGAGGCGGGCACGACCGAGACCATCAGGAGAGCCTTCGTCATGTATCAACAGAATCAAGCCGTGCGCGGCTACGCAGGTGGCTATGGAGCCTCTGCCATTGATGCGCGCGCCAAGTTCATCGTCCGCACCTACAACCACCTCTTCGGCGCCATTGCCCTGTTCGCGCTGCTCGAAATTGGCCTCTTCAGCAGTGGCCTTGCGCCTGCAATCGCCTTGCCCATGCTGCAGCATTGGTGGGTAGTGATCGGTGGCTTCATGGTCGTTGGTTGGCTGGCAACCCACACTGCCCACACCGCCACTTCGACCCCAGCCCAGTATTTGGCGTTGGCGGGCTACGTCTTCGCCGAAGCGATCGTCTTCGCCCCGATGCTCTACATCGCCGAGCAGGTCGCGCCCGGTGCCCTTCAAAGTGCTTCGCTTACCACGTTCCTCGGGTTTGCGGCGCTAACTGCCATCGCCTTCGTTAGCAAGAAAGATTTCTCCTTCCTGCGCACGTTCCTCTTTTGGGGCATGGCCGTGGCGATGTTGCTCATGGTCGTGAGCATGATATTCGGTTTCAACCTCGGAACGTTCTTCAGCGTTGGCATGGTCGGCCTAGCCGGCGCCGCGATCCTCTACGATACCTCGAACGTGCTGCGCGACTACCCGACCGATCGCTACGTGGGCGCGGCGCTACAGCTGTTTGCCTCGGTCGCCCTGCTGTTCTGGTACGTGCTGCAGCTGTTCATGCGCGCCCGCGACTAGGAACGCGACTATTGGTCGCGTCGTGTCACGACGCCGACCACGAACGCGACGTGGTTCCCGACGAGGGCACGTCGCGTTCGGCATTTGTGGGGTCGGCGAACTAGTTCAGGTGCAGATGCCTGCGCTGCAGCCAGTTGTGCATTCGGAGCCATTGACTTGCCAGACTCCGTTTTGGTCACAGAGCTGCGGCTGTCTACCGTTACACTCAACGGCGCCTGGAGTGCACTCCCCAGCACAAATTCCACCGGAACAGATAAAGCTGCAGGTGTTTCCCGGCACCCAGGTGCCTGTGGCGCTGCATTGCTCGGGAACGAGCACGTTGCAGGTGGAAGTGCCAGGGGTGCATAGCCCGGTGCACGCTCCACCACTGCAGACGTACTGGCAAGGAGTGCCGGCATTTTGCCAGTCGCTCGCGCTGCTGCAGGTTTGAGGCTGAAGGTTGTTGCATTGAACGGCATTCGGCGTGCAGCCGTCAGTGCAAACGCCAGCGCTACATTGATTCGGGCACGCTGTCCCGCTTTGCCATTGACCCGTGACGCTGCACGATTCCGTGATGTTGCCGGTGCACGCCTTGTCTCCAGGTATGCAAGAACCCGCGCAGTTACCCGACAAGCATACGAACGGACAGACGGCGCTGGTTTGCCAAGTGCCAGTTGAATCGCAGGTTTGTTGGTTGTTGTTACTGCACTGTGTCGCTGTCGGGGAACACACGCCCGTGCAGGTGCCAGTGGTTGCGCTGCAGACGAATGCGCAATTCGTATCAGCACCCCAGTTTCCCGTCGAATCACAAGTTTGCGCAATTTGTCCGGTGCAACGCGTCGCCCCGGGCACACAAGAGCCGCTGCAGGCACCCGCACTGCAAACGAAGCCGCAGGCCGTTGCGCTTTGCCATGCCCCGTTTGCATCGCAGGTTTGGGGCACATTACCTGAGCATTGCTTGCTGCCCGGTGCGCAATTGCCGATGCAGGCGCCGCCACTGCAAACAAAAGGACAGGCGCTTGCTGCAGTAACCCAAGTGCCGGCGCTGTTGCAGGTCTGCGGGCTATTCCCACTGCACTGCGTCGCATTCAAGGTGCAAACGCCTGTGCAGGCGCCGCCACTGCAAACGAAGGGACAAGCGCTGCCGCTCTGCCATTGGCCGGTTGCGCTGCAGGATTGAGGAATGTTGCCGCTACATTGGTTCGTGCTCGGTACGCATTGTCCCGTGCAGGTGCCTGCTGAGCACAGGTATGGACAGGCGGCTTCGCTTACCCACTGGCCAGCGGAGCTGCACGTCCGGGGGACATTACCAAGACACTCTTTGGCTCCGGGCGTGCAGATCCCCGTGCACCCACCCGCGGAACACACGAAGGGGCAGGCCGTGGAGTTCACCCAATTGCCGCTAGCATCGCAGGTTCGCGGGATTTGGCCGTTGCATTCCGAGGTGCCTGGCGTACACACCCCGCTACACGATCCGGAACTGCAGACATAATTGCACGCCGTACCACTTTGCCATTGGCCAGCAGCATTGCAAGTTTGAGGCACGGTGCCAGCGCAGCGACTCGCTTGCGGTGAGCACACTCCCCCGCAAGCGCCGCTGGTGCAGACAAACGCGCACGCGGCGCCAGTAACCCACTTGCCCGAGGCGTCGCAGGTCTGGGGCAGATTGCCAGTGCAGCCCGTAGCACCCGGTGTGCATGAGCCCTGGCACAACCCAGCGCTACAGACGAAAGGACACGCTGCACTGCTGACCCATTTGCCCGTAGCGTCGCAGGTTTGTGGCAGATTTCCGCTGCATTGCTGGGCATTCGGGACACAGCTTCCGGTGCAGTCACCGCTGCTGCACACGTACGCGCATGCCGCGGCGCTGACCCACTTACCCGTGGCATCACACGATTGGGGTACGTTGCCCAAGCACTGCTTGGCACCCGGCGTGCAAACACCGCCACAGGTCCCGGTACTACAGACGTATGCGCAGGCCGTGGCGCTGACCCATTTTCCCGTAGCATCACAAGTTTGGGGCACATTGCCCAAGCACTGCTTAGCACCGGACGCGCAGACGCCACCGCAGGTGCCCGCGGTGCAGACATACGAACACGCCGTTCCGCTTTGCCACTGACCGGTTGAATCACAATTTTGTGGCACCTTGCCGTTGCACTGTTTCGCGTTGGGCGCGCAAACACCCGTACACTTTCCGGTGCTGCAGGTGTATGGGCAAACTGTACCGCTGACCCATTTACCTGTCGCGTCACAAGTTTGTGGCGTTGTGCCGCTGCATTGAACGGCGCCTGGTGTGCACGCCCCTGCGCAAACACCAGAATTGCAGACGTAAGAACACGCCGTACCGCTCAGCCACTTACCCGTCGCATCACACGTTTGCGGTGTATTTCCGTTACACTGTTGTGATGACGGTACACAACTACCAGTGCAGGCTCCCGCGCTACAAACGTAGGCGCAACTTGCAGAACTCACCCACTGACCTGTGCTGTCACAGATTTGCGGGGTAGTGCCGTTGCACTGTTTGGCACCCGGCGAACACGCACCGCTACACGTTCCGGCGCTGCATACGGATGGGCAAGCGCTGGCGCTAACCCATTTGCCTGTAGCGTCACAGGTTTGCGGCGTATTTCCGCTGCATTGTTTGGCGCCCGGTATGCAGCTGCCGGTGCAAGCACCTGCGCTACAAACGTAAGGACAAGCAAACGAACTGACCCACTTGCCTGAAGAGTCACAGGTCTGGGGAACGGTGCCAACGCACTGCTTAGCATTCGGTGTGCACGCTCCAGCGCACGTGCCGGCAGAGCATGCGTACGCGCACGCGGCAGCACTTACCCAAGTACCCGAAGCATTGCAGGATTGTGGTACATTGCCGTTGCACTGAGCGGCGCCAGGAACGCAGCTGCCAGAACAAACGCCAGCACTACAGATGTAAGGGCAAGCAAAGGAACTCGCCCAGGTACCTGAAGCGTCGCAAGTTTGGGGCACGTTGCCAACGCATTGTTTCTGACCGGAGGCGCATACTCCCGGTTTGCCACCCGTTGGCCCCATGCCACCAGTGCCGACGCCGGTTGACCCGCCTGAAATTGAACTGGCAGTTCCCCCCGTGCTCTTTGCAGTGGTCCCACCGGTGTTACCCAGTTGAGTCACTCCGCCCGTTGAATCGGTTGAGAAGGTCGAGCCACCCGCGCTCGAACTCCCGCCCAAGTTTGTTGTGCTGGTAGACGAGTTGCCGCCGAGCAGACTTGCGCCGCCACTGGCCGTCGAGGTGACACCACCGAGGCCATTTACGCCACCATTTGTCGACGGCCTTCCGCCTTCGGCTGTTGTGCCACCCGACGCAGTGGCGGCCAACGCCCCTCCAACGACGCCAGGATTGGTGCCACCAGCCTGACCGCAGCCGACAAGCGCACTTACAGCAAAGAACAAGAGGCCTATGAGACGTTCACGATGGGTTACGCGGAACATACGCCAACCTTCTGCATCAATTGAGTTTCGTAAGTTGGGCGGCCGCAAAAGCCACCACTTTCGTCCTCGCGCAAACCGACGCCAGGGGTCACAAGGCAACGGTCCAGGGCCCAAGCTTGGCGGGGATCTCCGTCAACGACGCACCGTAGCCGATCAGGCTATAACAGTAGAGATCGGGTGGCGCATCTCAAATGAAGTGAGCTTGGCTTAAACTCCGAAGCCAAGGTGCCAATTTGTTGCTACGCGATCGGTTGTGCGGCACCCAAGTGGAGTACAACGCGCCTGGATTTCGCACATTTGACAATTCGGCCGGTTCTTCGGTTGCGACGGCACTGCGAACCGCTAAGATACGTCACGCCCCCCTAGGCTTCAGGGAGCGACTTGATGTCGAGCCGTATGCAAATCGCCCGAAACACCATTCTCTTACTGTTACTCTCTGTAAGCGCAACGAACGGCTGTCAGGTTCTGTTTGGCGATTTCGAAATCGTTGGCGATTCGTTGAAGAACGCCAATGCGGGCGGCGGTGTGGTCAGCTCGTTGGGCGGCAGCTTGAGCGCCACAGGTGGCAGCTCCGCAACCGGCGGGTATACGACCATTGTCCCGGGTTCGGGTGGCGCTCAGTCATTTGGCGGAACCCCGGGCGTTGGTGGATCTGCGGCTTTGGGTGGCTCGACTTCTGACTCGGGCTCGCCAGGGTCCGGGGGATCCGAGCCAACAGGGGGAGCATTCGCATCTGGTGGAATTAGTCCGACAGGTGGTGCCAGATCTACCGGTGGCGCCACAGTTGCCACTGGCGGTACCAAACCAACGGGCGGCACAACTTCGATCGGGGGAGCGTTACCAACGGGTGGCACGAAGCCAACGGGCGGCGCAACCGCAACCGCCGGCGCACGGGCAACCGGCGGCGGTACATCCACGATAACGTGTGGGGCTTCAAGTGTCGCGTTCGGCGGTATCTGCTGGTACTTGGGGACATTGGGCGCAAACTGCACCACGACTTGTGCGAGTCACGGTGGGCCCTCGGTGAACACTCCTGCTGTTGTTGGTACTGCGGCGCAGGGTGGCAGCCTAAGCTCGTGTGCACAAATTGTTGAATTGCTCGCGGTTACAGGCACGGCAGCAAGTGTGGCAAGCCAATTTGGCGTCGGGTGTCTAGTCTACCATTCAGGTTCGCAGGCAGATCTCGCCACGGGTCCGTATTGGGAATCGACGACGGCATACAACGTAACCGACATGCTACCCAACGGGCAACGGGTGTGCGGCTGCGTGCAGTGACTCGACAAGAGCCCGGGCTGCCAGTTGTGGGAATATCGTGTATCGATCACTCGTGGTCGAGTGCGAATATGCCCCACCGCGCGTGAAGTTGCGCTGGCAAATCGGCATGGCGCGTAGTACGTCCGTAACGCCGTGGGGCAAGGTCGTTCAAGTTCGAGGAAGCAATTGATGTTGAAGTTCTTGGTTTCTTGGGCTTTTGGTCTGGGCGTCGCGGTCACGACTTCATTGCAGGCATCAGCCGACACTTCGCCGCCTGCCTACGCTGAGCAGCTCGTAATCCGAGCCCAAGGCCTACGGCTTTCTGAGCAAGAAGAATGGAAGCGCCTGCTCCATTATCACAAGGCTTGGTATGGCGGCTGGGTGAGTGAAGCCGACGGGCGCGACTTCTTCCTGGCGAAAGACGGAAAGACGGAACCGCAAGCGGAACTCGCAGCAACCATTCGGGGGATCTTTGCACCCGACCCGAAGGATCCCAAGGCACAACACCCGATGTGTCAGTTTCCGGCGCGGATGCTTTGGCTCGAACAACAACTCAAGCTCGATTGGAAGCAGATCCCCGCGCGGCGTTGCCCGCAATTCGAAGAGTTTCTGGGGATCCTGCGACCGCAGGGTTTCTCCTTGGTATTTTCCTCTTACTACCTGAATAATCCTTCGTCCGCATTGGGGCACACGTTTCTTCGCGTTCGGCGGGGCAAGGAGTCACGTAACGACCAAGCCGATTTGCTCGACTATGGCGTCGACTTCTCGGCGCGGGTCGACACGCAGAACGCCTTTGTCTACGGAGTAAAGGGGCTCGCGGGGCTCTTCCCGGGGCAGTTCAATCGAATCCCTTACTACTACAAAGTCCGCGAATACAACGATCACGATTCACGTGACATCTGGGAGTACTCGCTCAACCTGACCCCCAGCCAGACGCAAATGGTGGCGGCCCACCTCTGGGAACTTGGCTCCACGTATTTCGATTACTACTACCTGAGCGAGAACTGTTCCTATCACATCCTTGGAGCCCTGCAGGTTGCCGATCCAAAATTGAAGCTACTGGACAAGGTTGGGTGGCCTGTCATTCCCGCCGATACAGTCAAGGCCCTCTATCAGAATCCTGGGCTCGTGGGAAATGTGACGTACCGACCCTCGATTCGCACGCAGTTTTCCCGTCGCCTCAATGGTCTGTCGCCAAAGGAGCGAGACCAGGTGATTGCGTTGATGGGCGACCCAAAAGCCCCATTTTCTGCTGATTTCGGCCAGCGCGAACGCGTGCGCACGCTTGATACGGCAATCGATCTCGTTGACGTCAAATTCGCCGGCGAGCTGTTGAAGGAACGGTCCGACATGGACCAAGAACTCACCCTAAAACAACAGACCCTGCTCGAGCGGCGCGCTGAGGATCTGGTGCCGAGCGCAGAGCCCCATTTCGAACCGCCATTTCGACTCATGCCACACGTTGGTCACGATTCCGCCCGCGTCGGGATGGGCTCCGGCTATCGCCAGGGGCTAGGTTTTTATCATACGCTGAGTTTTCGCCTCGCCTTGCATGATTTGGCCGATCCATCACCTGGGTACCTCAATTCAGCCCAGATTGAGTTTCTCCCAGGCACGCTACGCTACTATGCAGAGAACCAACGCTTGCGTTTGGAAGAACTTTCGCTCGTGCGAGTCCGTTCCATGGCCCCCATAACGCGCTTTGACAAATCACTCTCGTGGCTGGTGGATTTGGGCGTACGACGTCTCGCGGATAGGGGCTGCAGGGACTGCACGACGGGGTTTGGTCAAGTTGGGCTAGGCTTCACGTTTGCGCCATTTGGCTCATGGCTGAATGTCTACACGCTTGCCAACGCACACCTCGAATTGCCTGCAGGCAGAGGCGCATTGTTCGACTTCGTGCGACTCGGCGTTGGCCCATGGGGCGGTCTGCGCATTTCCGTCAGTGACCGAATCAACATCCTGAATGTCGGCGCTTGGTCTTACCTTCCTGGACAGCATCCCAAGCAAACGTGGTTGCTCGATAGTGCGCTTCGCGTTGGCTACAAAAGGAATTTTGCTTTTGGTGTCGAAGGGCGTCTCAGGCCTGAAGAAAAGACTCTTCAGGCGGTAAGTTATCTGTACTTCTGATGCGACGGTTCACGCTTGGGCTACTGCCCGTCTGTGCGCTAGTTACCAACTGCAACGGCTTGTTCTATTTCCCATCCCGGAAACTCCACGATTGGCCCGACAGGCCTTTCGAGACTGTCTCGATCAAGACAAGAGATGGAGAATCCTTGCATGGATGGCTGTTTCCCCCCCGGGGTGTGGAACGAGGAACCGTGGTTCAGTTCCACGGCAATGCGGCGAACATGACTGCGCACTTTCTGTCGCTTGCGTGGCTAACTGACTATGGCTATCGCTTCTTGGCCTTTGACTATCGCGGGTACGGTCGCTCCACTGGCCATCCAAGTCCTGAAGGACTGCACGAAGATGCCCTCGCCGCCATGCATTTTGCGCAGTCGCTACCGCACCAGCCAAGCAGCGACAATCTGTACTTCTACGGGCAAAGTTTGGGTGGCGCGGTGCTACTGGAAGCCTACCCCCAACTGGAACGGCACGAGCAAGTGCGCGCTGTTATCGTCGAAGGCTCATTTCACTCGTACCAAGAGATCGCTGCGAGCGTGCTCTACCGCCACTGGCTCCTGCTGCCGTTCACGGGGTTCGCCTACGCCACAGTGTCGGACGTAACCAGTCCCTCAGCTTGGGTGAGCCAAATTTCCCCGACGCCATTGCTCATCATCCACGGCAAACAGGATCCGATAGTACCTTTTGCCTTTGGGCGGGCGCTGGATGGCTTGGCGGGTGAGCCCCATGAGTTCTGGCCTGTCCCGAACGGTGGGCATATTGACGCGATGACTCGTCCAGAGTGGTGCCAGCGTCTGCTTTCCTACCTCGAACGTACGAGCGCCAAAGTGGCGGCATCCAAATAGCGGAAAGCTGTGCAGTTTCACTTCGAACTGCACAGCCTTCGCTGATCCCTAAAACGATTGAGTGCGCAACGAATCGCTCACTCGTAACGCAACTTAGGACAGGTTACCACAGGCGAGAGTGGCGTCGCTCGCGAGCATGTCCACGACGGTGTTGCTGACCTGCTCGTCGCTGGTCTGAGCCGTCGGAAAAATCGCCTTGAACTGGCTCTGCAGCTTCGCGCCAACGGCGTTCGGATCCTTGCAAGCACTGAGTTCGGCGAGGCCGTTGATGGTCTCACCCTTGCCGCGTGCGATGTCCTTTGCGAGTGCGGCCCGGTTCGTCTGCACGAATACTTTGGCACTCTTGGCGCTGGGAGCGCTGGCGTCGCAGTTGGAGGTACCTGAGCTGATGGCGAAGGTTTGGTTCGCGCTCGACCCGTTGGTTGTGGCGGCAAGGATCTGGGTGAACCCCGTGCCTGGCCCAAACAACATCGAACCGAGGCCGCAACCAGAGTTACCGTACTTGACTTCGCCCGATGCGGCAGGAGCCTTGGCATCCGCCTTAGCTTCTGCCGGCTTGGCCGTTTCCTCAGCAGGCTTGGCGGCATCTGCCGCTGCATCATCCGCTGCCGAAGCAGTCGAAGCCACGAGCAATAGACCAACACCCAAAATACTGAACAACTTACCCATTCCGATTTTCTCCTTGGTCGCAAAAAATCGCGACCGATGATCCGTATCGCGGTACCTACCGACACGTCAATGCCTCAGATTCCATCCCCACCGAAGGAAGGTTTGGGCCACGCCGTCGTAGCGTCCCAATCGCGACATTTATTGCGAGTTTTGTTGGATTTAGCCCCCAATGCGCGCCTACAACGCATCGAATATGCCCTGGGCTGGTGGCGGCAAAGTAATCCGAAGTGATTCCGTCCATTTAGCCCTGGCAGGGGACGACTTCTTCGATTCCAGAGGCAGGCTTAGTTCAACATATACAAGTGTGTGTGGACCCAGGCGTTCGCGATGCACCGAGACTCCGGGCGGGCTCATGCGCTTAGGCGCCGATCGTAAATTACTTGATCATCTGTCCAATAGTTCGAAGTCAAAAGAGGCTGCCGAATGGCGGGGTTGGTCACAACATGCGCAAGTTGTTCGAGAGCGAGGCCTTAGTTAATCGCGGCAGTGCCTAACCTTCCGATTGAATCGGACAGGTCGCGAATAGAGTCATCGAGCCAAATGGATCGCGCTGCACGTGCTGACAAGATGCGGGGCAAAGGACCACACTGTTTACTGCTTCATCCAAGTAATAGCCTTCGGCAAACGGACAACTGGCGTCGGTTCTGAGGTAAAGCAAACTGTTACCCGTCGGCGTATCGTAGAGAAGATACATGGCTGCGGCGTTCAAGAGCGCTGGCGTGGCTGCCGCGAGCGCGATCGTGCAAGCGGGCCGCTGCCCCACTGCCCTGACTAGATCCGCAACGCCACTCGTGCCCTGGGTCAGATCAACATGGCAGTATTTTGGGTTACCGCTCGGACTGCAGCTAGACGGAATTGCTGCCCCGCCCGCAGTTGCGGCGTTGGAGAGCCAGTCTCGCACCTCGTTCGATGACACGACAGCGGGCGCGTTGCGCACGGTACTGGCCACGATGGTCCCAATGCCTTCGGCCTGACTTTTGGCGATGGCGTCAATTGTGCTTTGCGTTTCCACGAGCAACGCTTCAGTGCCGCTGCCCTGACACCCCTCGGTCATCGTGGCGCGACCATCCGTGATCATAACTACGTAGGCCAGTTTCTTGGTGGAAGCCAAGGGCTCCGTCGCAATTCGATAGGCATCGAAAAGTGGTGTCGCCCCGCCGGGCGTAACGCCATTGAGCACATCGCGCAGTTTCGCGCGCGGGCCCGACGGAGAATTGCCGATTTCGGTGGGCAGTTGGGTGACAGAGAAGTTGACGCACCTTGCCGCTGGCTGCTCATCGCCAGCACTGTTTTCAAGTGTCACCTGGTTTGGAAACAGCACTAGCGCAGCGTCGTCGATGGGTCGCAGAATGTCGATCGCCAGGGATGCGGCATCGTGTGCCAGAGTCCAGCGCAGCGCACCACTCGACGCCGCCGAAGCCTCAAGCATGGAAGCACTCGTGTCGACCAGGAACGACACCGCCAGTGGCACGTCGACATCACTTGCCTTCAATTCGTTGCAGATCCCACTCGTCAGAGAGTCTCGCTGTCCGGGTGTGAGCTCGAAATACGTGGGCTCCGACGTAGCAGTACCACCGCCTACTACCGCGCTTCCACCAACGCCCGCGGCGCCGCCGCCTACTGAACCCACAACGGCGGTGGACCCTGCCTCCACCTCACCGCCACAGGCAATGGCAACGCGAACAATGACTAACCCTAGGACCATCGCTGGGTCGATCGACTGTCTGGCCCGGACTTCAGTCATGACTGCTCGCGCAACCGACAGTCTACGGCTTTTCGTTTCCAAAGCGACAGAGTTCGAGCGGAAGGCGGAAACCTTCGATGAGGCAGCTCTTGGCCAGGACTTTTTCGAAAATACTGGCGCGTCTGCCTTCTGGGCTATTTGCAAATTCCGGAGGTAGGCGATTCTGCTCCAACTCGTCTGCGCGTAGAAGCCGACGTTCGACCCCCGCGGGGCCGAACGTGATGAGTTGTGCTTCGCCACCTGAAAAGTCAGCAACGAACAGAGAGCGCTCGTCGCTTGCAATCAACCCCGCGCCGCCAGCGTTCTTGCCGCGGTAAAGAGCACGCCCCCGCTGCTCGTCGAACACCGCATACGTACCGTCCGCAGTCGTGAGCAGCCAACGCCCCGAGGGAACAGAGCGCACCGCTACATCCTGCTGATCGTCTTCGATGCCGCGCGCTGGTCGCACTTCTTCTGTGGTTGCCAAATAGCGACCATTGCTCGCGTCGTGCAAACACGCACGCCGCAGATCGCCTACCATCAATTTCGACCCATCGCTTGAGAACGCAAGCCCGGTTGCCCAACGGCATTCGTCGAGGATCTGAAGCACACGCCCCTGGTTGAGGTCGAAAAGCGCAGTTACACTGAAGGGCGGTTCGCCGCCACGCCCGAGGTTGGGCAGCGACGTCACCACGGCTGCGCGCGGTGGTTTCGACCAGACCGCTACGAGGCCTGGCTTCCAGCGTTCGCCGCGCGCGCGAAATGCCCCCAGAAGCTTGCCGTCCCGAAGGCGGTGAAAGGTGGTTGCGCCCCCTCGCCAAGCCGCCACGATCGTCCCCATCACGATTCGGAGCTGCTCGACACGCCGCCCGATGGGCATTGGGTCGAGTTCGAATTCTCGACAGTCAACGGATTCGTTGCAATGGCTACTGGATGGCAAACTCGCCACCTTGCGCATCAGGCCGTGATCGGGTGGGGATCCGAGTTTGAGAACTCGGTCGGTTTTGCCCGTGTGGAGATCGACGATGACGAGCTCGTCGTCAAAAACCTCGTCGTTTGCCAGTGGAACCGGTTGCCCTTGCCCCAAATCCAGGCTCAGTCGCACCGTAACCAACTTGTCATCGGAAACGAACGCAAATGGCGCATCTCTTCTGGTGTTGACACTCAACCTCAACCCGAGCCCGCGCGCGTCGTAAATACGCAAACTGTCCGCCGCTGGCGCGACGACCACGGTTGCTTTGGGGCTGAGCGCTGGGCTAGCGGCGTCACTTCCGCGATCGTGAACTCGCAGGCCCATGAAATGGCCCGTGGTCGCCTCGACAGCGAGCAGTGTCTCGGCATCGGCGAGAACATACGCCGAACTATCAGCGGAACCAGCCGACGCCTCGAGCCACTTGCCAGGTCGTTCTGGAGACGCGTCCTCAGGCAGCCGACGCCCCAGTGCAGCAAGTCCCAGATCAACCATGCCGCCAGCTTCGGCATTGCGCCCCGCTGACCACAACTCGAGTGCCTGAGCAAATGCCGCCCGTGCGCGAATGCGGCCTTGCTCACTGATGGGTAGCGGGCCCATGGTTGCGGCACCGCTGGTCGGTGCAGTTGTTGGCGGAAGCGAAGCGACTGCTGGGGTTTGGGGCGGCGCGGTAACGGCTGGAGCCGGAACCAACACCGGCGTGCAGCCAACTAAACCAAGAATCGCCAAGAGTTCAAAGCGCATCGCACCCAGCCTTGCACGATTCGTGCTCGAGGCAAAGCAACGTCCAGAATGGGGCGAGTCCGCAAAACCACTGCGGAGACGTCATCGAAGATGCTCGAACGATTCCAAGCCTCAGCCTGGCCAAAGCTGGCCAAACCTGGCCAAATTTTTGGCTCGCCCTACTCAAGCGCTGTGGGGCACCAGACCCGATCGTCGCAAAACGGCGTGGCAGGCGGGGAGCTGCAGGTGGTCGTACCGCTAATCGCCGTCATCGCCAAGACCGCCTGCGCATCTCTACCTTGCACCGTTGGGTCCACGGACGCACTATCGATGTTCATGGCCAGGTCGAAACGCATCGCCGTGGCCGATGCCAGAGACGGTGCGCCTGGCCACGGCAACTTCAGTTCGACGATGTAGCCCGTGCTTGACTGGATCCCCTTGAACTGACTCGAGTCGGTAATGGCCGTATGTGTGCCCGCGCTGCCATCACTCTTGACGGTGACAGCCACGCCATAGTTCGCAATGATGTGAAGTGAGTTTGCGTCTTTGGAGGTCAACCCAGTAGCGCTACTGGCCGTGGTCACCATCAATTCAATACTGTCACCGTCCCAGGGCTTGTCGACTGTCGTATTGGACCGCACCGGCGTACCAAACACCTCAATAAAGGCGTGGAATGCATCCGCCGACCACGCCACCTTTGCCAACGCGCGTTGAGTAAAACTGGCAGTCGAACCGCCAGTGACCTTATTGTTGTTGACTGCGGCAGCATTCTTGAAGTTGAGTTCGAACGAGGCGATGTCACAGAAGTCGTCGCCCTTGCCGTCAACGACTTGTGTGCCGTTAAATGCTGGGATCTTCGCACAAGGGTTCACCGTTCCGGGATCGCTGCTGCAGCTGGTCGTGGTGGTCGTAGTGGTAGTGGTGGTCGTCCCGTTTGCACAGGTCGCGCGGCTGGCCGTAACCGAGCAGGTTTGCCCCGAGGGACAGGCCTGGGGGGCTCCGAAGCCGTCACCATCGGGGCTGCAGGTAGCAACGCCGTTGTTGATGCAAGACTGATCCGCGCCGCCCGCACAAATGTCGGCGACGCAGGCGCCCTTGCTGCAGAATTGCGCTGCGGCGCAGTCCGTGCTCGTGGCACAGGTCGCGCAGAAATTGGGAACGACCGAATTATTGCACTTCAACCCATTCGTGCAATCCGAATTGGTGCTGCACGAGGGATGGCAGGCGTTGCCAGCGCAGACTTGTCCGGCTCCTCCGGACACGCAATCGGCATTCGTCGTGCATTGAACGCAACGCGCAGGGGTGACCGTGCGATTGCAGATCGAAGTCGCAGCATTCGTGCAGTCGAGTGAATTGGTGCACACAGCGACGGCGACGCAGGCATTGACCACACAATCGCTCGTCGTTGGATTGGGGCAATCCGCCGCCATGACACAAGCCACGCAGCGCCCGCGGGCAGCATCGCAAACTTTTCCATCCGCGGACGCAGCACAATCCGCATTCGCTTTGCAACCGGCAGCGCCGCCACACACCCCGCCCACGCACGCAATGCCGCCGGCACAGTCAACGTTTTGCAGACACTCGACACACTTATTTGCCGTCGTGTCGCAAAGCTGACGCTGCGCCTTGCAATCAAGATCAGACACACAGGTCGTGATGGTCGTCGTGCCCCCGGTCGAAGTCGTATTGATCGATGCGCTGCCGCCATTGCCATCGACGGAGCCCCCGCTCCCCGAATCGGTGCTCGTGGCGCCACCAGTGGGTAACCCGGTCGAGCCGCCACTGCCAACAGCGGTCGCGCCACCAGAGCCAGGCAGAGTTGTCGCGCTGCCTCCGACCGCTACACCAGGTGCTGCCTGCTGTTTATTCGCGTGCTCGCAGCCGGCAACCGTGGTGCCGATAGCCAAGCCCATGCCGACAAAGAAGTAGAGCCTCGATCGCAATCCGTGAAGTAAAGTCATGCTGCGCATCCCTCGTCCGGTTTCACTAACCGATAGTATTCGATGGCATTATATGGCTAGTGCCGGACACAGTAGCCAATATTTCTATGTGAACGACTCTGGCATACACCACTTATGAGAACTGGTTTTGCGACGCGCTCCCAGTTGCTCAAGAAGTTTGCAATCGCAGCAGAGTCGCCTGATTTCGCCGATCGCCGCGCTAGCCCGTCAATTGATGACGGTAGACGTAGGGCTCGCGGTCGGTAAGCAGGCGAAACAGCTCCTCGTCGCGCCTTTGATCCGGCGTCAACCACAGTGCAATGTTTTGCTCGCGTAGTGCTACGACGCAACGATCGTGCCCAGTGGACCGCACTTCGGCGGGCGGTTCGTCGGTAATGGCCGCAAACGACCAAAGCTCGGGCTCACCTTCCCCGGTCCAGTGATCCCAGACGCAAGCCACGGACATGGTTGGGACACTGGTCGTATTTGTGCCCGGTGTTGGTTCGAAATGCACCACGACGTTCCGCGAAGCCTCTCCGACGGCAAGTGCGCGGTGCTCATAATCGTGGCGCGCGACGTTTTCGAAGAACGAGGCCAGGACGACAACGCCGTGACTGCGACCAAATTGACCACGCCAGAATCCGGTGAGGTTGTCGCGCCGTGCATTGTAGAGCCCGTCGAATCGTTGATCGGTGCTCGCCGGCTTGTCACTGGGTCGCAGGTGATAGCGCATGGGTCGCACCAGCCACTCGCCATGCTCAACGCCAATGATCGGCGCGTACCAATGGGGAAAGACTCGTTGGTCACGCGGCTCCGGGCGTTCTCGCCAGAGATCTTCCAGCTTGGTCTGAAGGTGTGTGACTTTTTTGGTCGCGATCCGCTGTTCCGACAATGCCTTCTTGGTCGCGCGCAACGCGACGCTGCGCTCTGCAGTCGCCAACCGTTCCTTCTGCCGGTTGAGTTCGCTCTGCCACTCTCGGTCCTGTTGCTGTCGGTACGCAAAAATGGCCTGCTTGATGCGTTCCTCAGCTTGGTTCGTCGGTTCGAGGAAGTCGAGTTCTAGCGCCTTTGGGATCCTCAGTCGCCCATCGACTAGACGGCGCCGAAATAGCGTTTCGAACATGTCGAGCTGGATCCGTGCCTGAAAGCGAAGCCCGAGCGACTTGACGCTCTGTGCGATCATGGCCGAGTAGCACATGACAAGAACTATGCGGCCCGCCACACAGGTTCGCTAGGCCTTACGCCGCCCCGCGGCCGCCAATGCCTCGAGATTGGGCAGTGAGCGGACGTGGATCTTGATTTCGGCGTCAGGCTTTTGCCCCGTCCTGAAGGCAGCCACGATCTCTTCCACGGCCCGCCCCGCAACCGGCGGTATCACGATCGTTGCGCTCAGCTGGCTGGACGTTACCAACCGCTGCCCGTAGGACGGGGAGCCGTCGCAGCCGTACACGCGCAATTCCCCTTTTGGCACCTGGCCGCCGGCGGCCCCCCAATCCAAAAACGCCTGTCGTGCGCCCATGGCCATGGCGTCGTTCTGTGCGGCAATCACGAAGCGCGGCAGCTTCCTGATGGGAAATGTCGAAAGCCAGCTTTTCATCGCCTGCTCGCCGCCAAGCTCCGACCAATCGCCATTGAAGCAGGACCAACGAACATCGGTCTTGTCGGATAATTCCTGCTCGATACCAAGGCGTCGACCCCGTGTCGAATACGTCCCGAGTGGCCCCGCGATATAAACGATTTCGTCTCCGGGAGCGAGCACGAGACGCAACTGCTGCCCCTGAATGCGCCCTATTTCCACGTGATCGGGCAACACTGCGAAAATGGGCACCTTCGGATATTGGCGGCGAAAATCGTGAATCGCGTCGTTCCAACGCGATACCATGACCCAGGCAATCCCAGCCTTAGCCGTATCGTGAATGAGTGGCATCAAGGCCATCTCACTCACCGGGCAAATCACGAAGGCGCGCGGCCGCACGTTTTCCGGCTCGGCTAGCTCTTGACGGATCTGACGCAATTGCGTTTCTGCGCTCTTGTCAGCCGAATGAACGGAAACCTGCAGATCGTGCCGACGCGCCACCTGCTCGCAATCCGTGCGCAACAAGGCCTGATAGTCGTTCAGGCGGTCGTGAAGAAAGAGAGCAATTCGATAGCTAGGCATTCAGTCGACCAGACTCTTGACCATACCACCAGTCATGCCTCCCACCGGCGTGAATCGGCGTTTCGGGCCAAAACCTTGGGGGTATTGGAGGCACATGCCCCAAGCTGCACCAAATCGTCAGCCCCAAGCTATGCGTACGCGCTGCACGCAGGCTACCGCTCCGACGACCACAGCCATGCGCCGCGGGTAGGTGACGCGTAGCGGACACCGGCCTTCCAATAACCCAACTAGCCGGCGCGCCGCTTGCTCCACCGTCATGCGAAACGGTTGAAGCCCAGAGCGCGCCATTTTGGTCTCGACGAATCCGAATCGGACGTTGCAGATGCGCACACCAGTGTTGCGCAAATGGAGGCCCAGACCTTCAAAATAGGACGACAATGCGGCCTTCGAGGCGCAGTAGCTCGAGGCTTGGTGCGACACGATGACGTCGGCCTGACTCGAAAGCACGATAAATCGCCCCGCCCCAGTGCGGCACATGCCGGGCAATACGATCTCGGCGGTGCGAATTGCCCCCAGAAGGTTTACGTCGAATACCTTGAGATCGAGCCCTATGCTGTCTGGCGTGGTTCGCTCGCCAATCCCAGCGCAGTACACCGCGGCCGCCACTTGACCTCCGTCGCCGACGATTCCGCTTAGTATTTGGGTGTACTCCGTCGCGGTAACGTCAACGACCGTGTGGCGATAGTTCGCGTGGGCAAGCGGTGAGACACTGCGTGAAAGTCCCTCCACGCGGTAGCCTCGTTCAAGCAAGCGACGTGTAAGCCCAAGCCCGATCCCGTCCGAGTTGCCGACCACGATGATGGTTCTGTGCGCCACATTGCGACACTAGCAGGGTTCGACCACCTGCCCAAAGTCAATACGAGGAACGCGCCCCTCGACACGTTCGGCTGCCATTTCAAGGCAATTGCGACGAAATGGGCCTGCCCCCATTTCTTGTTTCCAGGGTGGACGAGTTTAGAGTACTAAACTGACCGTTCATGGCGAGAAATCATCTGCGCGCGGCATGGTTGCTGGTTCTCAGCGCCTGCTCCGCTCACCCCACCCGTACCACCGCAACCTCGGCGAACGCCCCTGCGACGGAGGCCAGCAGCGCGGCTTCCGCGGCTGCGCCCGCGCAGAACGTTACAGCGCTTTTTGCGCGTGAGCTCGATGCCCTTCCACCCAGCGTGGCAGTGTCGGGCCGCGGCTGGTCAGCCCAGGTTCCGGGTCGCAATCCAACGGTCAAGAACGGCTCGACCGAAGGTACCGAGGAGCTCGACTTCGCGTTCGAAGGTACTGGGCCGGTAGAATGCATCGTGTTTAGCGAAGCATTCGATCCTGGTTCGTATGTAGGCAATATCGTCGAGGAACTCAAAAAGAGCCTCGAGGTGGTCAATTTTACGCCAACTCGATTCACGGTTGAGCAGGAGATCCCGGCCTATTTTACCTCGATCTTCTATCGGAAGAAGACTGAAAAGGGTGTTCTTGCCGGTCAGCTCAAGCTCGCTCTGGGGCTACATTTGACGCGTCCCGTCGTGTGCCTGCACGATGTGCCTGGCTACACGACGACCTTCGAATCCGTGACACGCGCGATGTTCGCGAACTATCGCGTGGCAGACGCGCCACCACCTTTAGCGGTGACGATTGGCGTGGCGCGAATTGGGACGATGCCGATCGGTATCACCCGTGAAACAGCGAGCTTGCTCGAGGATGGCCGCACCCAGTTCACCACTATCTCCACGCAGATCGTGCCCCGCTCGGCAAACGAGCTCATGATTTCTGATGAAGCCGAGGTCGCCTTCGTTGCCAAATCCAAGCTCGTGGAGGCCCATTTCATCCAAGGGGATCTGCATGGTGAGAAGATGAATCTCATCTTGAAGGCGGGGACCGGTAACAAATACCAAGTGAGCGGCACCCTCGGCCAAAACAAGCCACTCAAAGCCACCATAACGACCAAACACGGCCTGCCCAGCCCAGCAGCCACGAGTCTCCGCTTGAAGCAGGAAATGGCGAAGGCCAAATCCTTCCGCTTCATCGAACCCGAATATCACCCCGCGCTCGATCCAACAAATATCATGGACGTCAGCTACACGCGGACTCAAGCGGACAAGCCGAAGCTTGTCCGTGTAGGGTTGGGCCAGCTCGAACTCCTGGCAACCGTGGATGACGAGGGCGAGCAGCTGCAAACCGAAATGAAGGCTGGCTCGCAGACCATCATTTTCGAACGCGTGTATCACCGCGACGATCGGAAAGACCAGACCAAGGGCCATGACACGAACACGAACACGAACACGAGCCAGGCGCTAACGCCAAAGAAGGCCGCCGCGCTCAAGCCGTAGGCAGAAGCCCGTAAATCAATAGCAATGTATCAAGCTAAACGGCTGCTCGTCGTCTGCGAGTGCGTAACCTTGTTCGGGTGTTCGTCAGCACCGATGCCGGCAGCACCGATGCCGGCATCTACGCAAGCGGTAGCGCCGCCCCAACCCACGGCAATGTCGGCCGCTGCGGGTGCGCAAGTGACCCGGCAAACATCGCCCAATCAAACCGCCGCCGGGGCGCCCGAGCCAACCGATAGCACGCGCAAGAATCCTGTGGATACGACGATTTTTTTCGCCAATATCCCGGTCACGCGGGACACGGGGCTTCAACCAACTGAGCTGCGCTTGGGGTTGCGCGTTGCTGATGGCCCATTTGGCGAACTGACGCGGCGTGGACTTGCCGGCAAGGTTCACGACGGTCGATTAGTTGTCCGCTTGCCGCGGGAATACCCCATAATTCCGGATCCGGTGACGCATCAGCAGCGCACCTGCAGCTACGTCATGGACTGCGATAGCGACGCGGTAAAGACGCTCGGTCAAAACGAACTCGGCGAACACCCCAACCGCCTGGAACTGGTCCGATTCATCAGTGCGCACATCTCGTCGAAGTCACTCGCTCGCGGATTCGACGTCGCGAGCGACGTGGCCCTGAATAAGGACGGCGACTGCTCCGAGCATGCGGTGCTGTTGGCTGCCTTGGCACGACGCTACGGATTGGCAGCGCGCGTCGTCTTCGGTTTCGCTGTCTTGCGCTTTACCAACCGTCTACCGCTCTTGGTGGGCCATGCCTGGACCGAAATCCACGATGGCACGCGATGGCAGCTCGCCGATGCAGCACTCGACAATAGCGGCCTCGAACGAGTCCCAGGATTCCAAGGGCTGAGTTACTTGCCTGTGCAGCTCCTCAAGCGCGAAGACGCTGGTTTCCGCGCAAAACTCGTGACCGAACCGGGCTGCTGGCAGGTCGAGCGAGCTGAAGGTCAGTTCTAGTCTGGGCTATTGAGTGGTCATTAGCCAAGCCCTGCGCAACAGCGACCTCACGCTACGTGGCTATTTCGAAGGTCACTTCAAAGCCCACCTGACCAAACGCACCCTACTATCCGAGTTCGCGTCAAACTGATTCTCTTGGAGGCTCCGTGATGCGCGCGCCCGGGGTCTAAACCAATCAC
>Ga0302321_100000048_pt1 | contig 104930 bp, 69 predicted proteins | sample Fen_T0_1_FD_202505 | JGI IMG/M metagenome (GOLD analysis project Ga0302321, IMG submission 202505) | Peat permafrost microbial communities from Stordalen Mire near Abisko, Sweden - Fen_T0_1 | ecosystem: Environmental > Terrestrial > Soil > Wetlands > Permafrost | place: Sweden: Abisko...
GTCCATGAGGTGCTTATGATATTACTTTCGGGCGGACAAGCATGGAAATTCCTAACTGTTTCGGCGTTGGAACAAAGTGCCAAATAGCCTTTAGGTGGCAGAGGAGATGTATTCTTTGGAATACTATTTCCCGTATTCATCGTACCATCTGTTTTACGCGTAGTGAAAATCATGCCCGAAACATCCAACAGTTTATCTGATTTGTTATAAATCTCGATATACTCCAGTGAAGTTTCAGGATTTTCAAACATTACTTCATTGAAAATCAAATCGCCTATTTCTTTTTTCTCTACAATACCAATCGATTTTTGTGTGGTTGATGGAACATTACCTGCCAAATCTGCTAAACCAGTCGTTTGTAGATTATACATCTTCCCTTTTTGAAAATCATTGCCAAAAGTCAATTCGATGGATGTCTTATCCACTGAAATGAGCGTTAAGATAGGATTCCCCAGCTCATTGTCAAGCGTAAAAGTACTTTTCGAAAAATCCATTCGTTCAGAAAATCCAAGTTTCAGCTTATTCGGTTGCTCGATAGTAAATGAATTCCATATTGGTATTTCAGTATCAACATAAACCGAGTTCTGATAACCCGGAGTTCCATTGTTTCCAACAGCTGTTGAAGAATGCCACGAGTACGCGTCTTGAGTGATCAAATCCGGGCTAGTGCGCTCCAACGATATTCCCTTAGGACTACCCACCCATGAATTATGCCATTTGACATCATATTTCAGTTCATCAAAAATGCTGTCTTTAGCCGCACTGGTCAATACCAAAGTAGAACTTTCGTTATTGAGCGTTGTCCATGAGGTGCTTATGATATTACTTTCGGGCGGACAAGCATGGAAATTCCTAACTGTTTCGGCGTTGGAACAAAGTGCCAAATAGCCTTTAGGTGGCAAAAGCGGAGTCAGTTTAGGGATAATAACTCCCGTATTCATCGTACCATCTATTTTACGGGTAGTAAAAATCATGCCCGAAACATCCAACAGTTTATCTGATTTGTTATAAATCTCGATGTACTCCAATGAGTTCTCAGGATTTTCGAACATTACTTCGTTGAAAATCAAATCGCCTACTTCTTTCTTCTCAACAATACCGATTGATTTTTGAGTAGTTGATGGAACGTTCCCTGCTAAATCAGCTAAGCCAGTCGTTTGTAAATTATAAATCTTCCCCTTTTGAAAATCATTAGCGAAAGTCAATTCTATAGATGTTTTATCTGCTGAAATGAGTGTTGAGATAGGATTTTCCATTCCATTATCAACAGTAAAAGTACTTGCTGAGAAATCCATCGCTTCCGAAAACCCTAGTCTAAGCTTGTTTGGAGACGCGAAATTAAATAAATTCCAGATAGGTGGCTCCTTGTCTACCGCTTTATTGCCTGTTACCAAAACATCATCGAAAAAATAATTCATACCGGTTGAAGCTGTATTAACATACAGTAATCCAAAATAATTACTGCTCTTTACAACAGTATTCTGAGTCGTCCCTTCGAGTACAAAATCAGTTTCGAAAGGTAATTTACTGTATAAGGCAAAATTTCCATCAGCATCCCGGGTCACTCTTACACGTAACTCAACGGGGTTCCTATCGGTGCGTTTATCCACACCATCAATAATTTTTGTTTTCGTAGTACCCTCTTGCACGAACAATGATACTTCGTCGTTTGTTCCACCTATCTGCACGTAATAACCGTTACAGCCCGAGCTTAAATCATTTTTATCTGAAACTAAATAAATGGAGGCATAATTACTGGATGATGGGTTATAATTTATTTTTACCCAACATTCCCAAGTGGCATCATCAATTGCTTCTGAAGGTGTAAAAAGATAAGAAGTTGATGCTACCGTTGCTTTCGATTGAAGTTGCAAGGATGTGTTTACCGAAAAATTGGAGGAAGTCCCTATCCAAATTGGATTATTTATAAAGTTTCCATCCAAAAAAGTTTCGTTCACCTGACTGAAACAAAAAATTGGAACGAAAATCGCTAAAAAAGCGCTTAAATTCTTCATAATGTGTCATTTTTAGTTTAAAATGAATTACTTTTGCGGAAAATTTAGGTAGCTTCAAAATATTGGAAAAGCAAAAATAATAATTATAATTAATATTGGATTAACCTTACAACATTTTTTTTAAGCTAAATGAATAAAAAAACGAAATAAAACTATTTTTTTGAAATAATTCCTCAAACCAAAAATCCGTTAGTAAACGGACTGAGGGTCATTCTTAATTTTTAAAAACAATGAGAGTAGCAATTGTAGGCACAAGTGGTGCCGTTGGACAAGAATTCTTGCGTGTTTTAGCAGAACGCAATTTTCCATTAACTGAACTGGTTCTTTTTGGATCGGCACGCAGCGCAGGCAGTGTTTATGAGTTTAAAGGTGAAAAACTCACCGTTAAGGAGCTCAAACACGGTGATGATTTTAAAGGAATAGATATCGCATTTACCTCAGCAGGTGCAAGTATTTCAAAAGAATTTGCCGAAGATATAACCAAATTTGGAGCTGTAATGATTGATAACTCAAGTGCATTCCGTATGGAAAAAGATATTCCATTGGTAGTACCTGAAGTTAATGCTGCCGACGCTAAAGAACGTCCAAGAGGAATTATTGCGAACCCGAACTGTACTACTATTCAAATGGTAGTAGCCTTGAAAGCCATTGAAAATATATCACATATCAAACGCGTTCACGTATCTACCTATCAAGCAGCTTCGGGAGCTGGTGCTGCTGCAATGGATGAGTTAGAATTACAATACAAACAAGTTCTAGCCGGCGAAGAAGTTACTGTAAGTAAATTTGCATATCAACTTGCTTACAACCTAATACCGCAAGTGGATGTATTCACAGACAACGGTTATACCAAAGAGGAAATGAAAATGTATCACGAAACACGTAAAATCATGCATTCTGACGTAGAAGTTAGTGCCATGTGTGTTCGTGTACCAGCCTTACGCGCTCACTCTGAAAGTGTATGGTTAGAAACCGAAAAACCAGTAAGCGTTGAAGAAGCTCGTGCAGCATTTGCAGTAGCTCCGGGTGTAGTTATGATTGACAATCCTGCAGAAAAGAAATACCCAATGCCATTGTTTCTTTCGGGAAAGGATCCGGTACACGTAGGACGTCTTCGCAAAGATATTTCAAATCCTAATGGGCTTACTTTCTGGTGTGTTAGCGATCAAATTAAAAAGGGAGCTGCTCTAAATGCAGTTCAAATAGCTGAATACCTAATTGCTGAAAAAAACATATAATCAGGCTATTACCTGATTCTATATAAAATTAAAAATCAGCCTTTGAATAACTTCAAAGGCTGATTTTTTTTGTTTAAGGTCAGGAAAAAAAATTGAAGATTAATAAAATCGGGTCGTATTGACAGGCAACCGACCCGAAGTAATAAACAAAAACTACTAACGTCAAAGGTTTAGAAATTCTTTTAAAGACAGTGCATAAATTATAAACAATATATCTACAAGCTTCGCAAAAAGAGCAAACAAACAGGATGAGGTTAAAAAAATCACAATACTAACACCTCTAGCTACACCTACATATACAAAACTATAATTCAATACTTTACATCTTGAAATTGACGAATAAAGTTGAATTTCCAGAACAGTTATTTATCGTTGCAAAAGTAATTGAATTCGAAGAAATAAACACAATTATCCATGGGACAAATTGTAGACATATTCTTTAAAAAGTCTAATATACAATCACTTTATATTAAAACAGTATTAATAATTTGAGTCGGTTAGAAAAGTGCTAGTGTTATAGGTTCAAATAGAATCAACATTCAGAAAAATACACAAACAGATAAAGTGAAAATAAAATTTTACAAACAAAAATATTTAGAGTATAGAATGTCGACAGAAGAAAAAAATTATTTACTTTTGCATCGACAAATGCAAATTTAGCGCGTAAATTTATGATCACAGTCCTCAGATTAAATATTTCAAAACTCGTTCTAAAACATCTCATTATACCGGTTTTAATATTTATAGGAGCTAGTGCGATCAACGCACAGACCGTAAATAATGGAATACTCCGGTTACTAAATCCAAACGAACTGAACGAGAAAATAGTTGATCTATCGGGAAACTGGCAGTTCTACTATGGCAAGCATTTATCAGCCGCCGAAATGCAAAATATTCCCACCAGGGATAAAGAGTATATCAAAACTCCTTCTGCTTGGAATTATCGCACACAAAAAGCCAAAAAGCTACCAAGCTACGGCATTGCCACCTATTACCTTAAAATAATACTGAATAAATGCCCCAAAAGCAGAGATATTGACTACGGATTCAAGATAGGGAATATTATCAGCTCATATAAACTATGGGTAAACGGTAAATTGGTGGGTAAAGCAGGTAATGCTAGTAGCTCTCCAAGCTTATTTAAACCCATTTATTTACCACAGACCTGCTTCTTTCAATCAGAGAGTGATACTCTTAACGTAGTCCTGCAAGTGAGTAATTATTCAGATCCAATCTATGCCGGAGTTTGGCAAAAAATATATTTTGGGAAAAGTAGCAATATCGAACACCTGGATTGGGTAAGAAACTCACTCGCTTTCTTTATTCTCAGTGCATTTATACTGTTGTTTTTCTACCAATTTACGCTTAGCTTTATTCAACCCGAAGAGAAATCACACCGGATTATCTCCATTTTATCTCTCTTCTCATTCATTAAACTACTAATGGATGGCGATATATCGGTCTTCAATTTCTTGCCTGATCTCGATTTTACCTGGTATTACAGATTATGGATTATGGCCTTCCTAATCATCCCCATCGCCCTTCGATTGACAAAAAAAGCATACCCATCAGAAGTAAATAAGTGGATAGAAAAAGCATTCTATTCATTTTATGCTGTGATGACTTTCTTCGTAATTTTTATTGACATCCATTTCGTACTTAGCCATTTAATCATTGTTGTATATGCCACCTTTATATGCAGTATATATATGTTTTACGTGCTACTAAGAGCTATTGGTAAAGGAAGAAAATACTCAATTATATCATTCATTTCCTTTACAGTAATGATACTATTTATTCTTAATGATCTTGCATTCCTGACCTATCAATTCACGTATGGATATTTATCTCATATCGGTATATTCTTCTATATCATCATACAATCAATGACAGTTACTTTAAAATTTGCATCCTCACATAAAAAAGTAATTATCTTATCAAACGAATTGTTGGATACGAATAGAAATCTTGAGGCTATAGTTGATGGGAGAACGAAAGAGCTAAATGATGTAAACAAGGAACTGGCAAGTCTAAATAAACAAAAAGACTTCTTAATCTCTACCATTTCACACGATTTAATGGGCTTTTTCAATACACTTATTACTTTCACCAAACAGCTTTCAAAAGACACCACTTTATCTGACAAACAGCATAAAACAATGAGTAAATTGTACCAAACCTCCAACAAAGGTTTCTTACTGTTAGACAACATCTTAACATGGGCTAAAATGCAGATAAACAATGAACCGGAGCTGAAATTGATAGAAAAACTGAGCTATATAGTTGATGAAAACATCTATTTATTTGCAGAACAACTTGATAGTAAAGGTATCGTAACTGATATTGAACTAAATAACGAATTGAAATTTCTCTCTGATATAGGGAATTTGAATACTATTATCCGGAATTTACTATCAAATGCTATCAAATTTAGCCACGATGGTGGTAAAATTACATTAACAAACCAACTAGTTGATGGTAAAGTACAAATAATAATCCACGATGACGGAATTGGCATGACTTACAACGAATTAGCAACAGTTTTCGATGCAGAAAAAACCAAAAAACGTATCGGTACAGCTGGTGAAAGTGGAAGTGGCTTAGGCTTAATGATCGTAAAAGAACTTGTTGAAAATAATAATGGAAAGATAATTTGTACAAGCCAAATAAACAATGGCACAAGTTTTATCGTCGAATTTCCAATTTCTAAGCAATAAACTATAACAAATCAATAAAAAAAAGATGTAGTGCAAAAAATGAAAAAAATACTGATAATTGACGATGAACCTGATTCAATAGCTGTTTTCGAACTATTACTATCAAATCTAAACTATGAAGTTCTAAGTGAAAGTAATCCTCTAAATGCCATAGAGAAAATCAGGATTACACAACCAGACTTGATAATTTTGGACTGGTTAATGCCCGAAATGGAAGGAATTGAAGTACTAAGTAATATGAAAAGTATATTGGAAATCAGAGAAATACCTGTAATTATATCATCAGGCATACGCACTCAATCTTCCAACCTACACACTGCTCTATCACTGGGTGCAATAGATTTTTTGAAAAAACCTATCGATGAAATTGAACTAGAAGCGAGAGTTGCATCAGCTATTAAACTATACGACTACCTCCGAAATTCACAGAAAATGCAACAAGAAATACATGCGAAAGAGATTCAAATTGAACAAAACAAAGCATTATTTTATCAAAATGAGTTGAACAAAAAAAATCGTGAGATGTTAGTTTCAGCTGTAAGCATTTTTCAAAATAAAAAATTAGTATCTGTTTTAAAATCAGAAATTTTCGACGAAATCTCCGAACTAAGTGAAGAACATAAATCACTAGTAGTGAAAGTCCTCGATAGATATGAAAACATATCAAGTTCAATAAATTGGGATATGTTTGAAAAAAGATTTACAGAGTTAAATAGTGAATTTTACAATAAACTTAACAACGAGTTTCCAGACCTAAGTAATGGTGAGCAAAGACTTTGCGCCTTCTTTAAACTTGGATTATCGACAAAAGAAATTGCAATTATCAACTATTCGAGCTATGAGGCGATTCGAAAAGCGATATATCGCATTCGTAAGAAGTTAAATCAAAATGAAAAAGTAGATTTGAATTTGTTTTTTCAAGCATTTTGAAATAAATCTAACCTACGCCAAAACAAGATAATATTATTTAAAAATTGCTGATCTAAACAGTAAAACGCTTGATAAGCTCCATAAAGAGGGTGTAAGTGGCAACAATTGAGTAACTTTGCAGCCCTTTACAAGTAACACAATTTGCTTAGGGTTTAGAGTAGAATTTCAAATAAGAACAATAAATTACTAGATAAGATGGATTTTAAGTACGATGTGATCGTGATTGGCGCCGGTCATGCAGGATGTGAAGCAGCAACAGCGGCTGCCAATATGGGTTCCAAAACCCTACTCATAACTATGGATATGAATAAAATTGGACAAATGAGTTGCAATCCCGCCGTCGGTGGTATTGCAAAAGGACAAATAGTCCGTGAAATCGACGCATTAGGAGGTCACATGGGGATAGTAACTGATAGAAGTGCTATTCAATTCAGAATGTTGAATCGCTCTAAAGGTCCTGCTATGTGGAGTCCACGCTCTCAAAGCGATCGTCATGAATTTATACAACAATGGATAAAGACCGTTTCCAACACTAATAATTTGAATATTTGGCAAGATACGGTAAAAGAATTAGTTATTGAGAATGGAACCGTGGTTGGATTAAAATCGGCTCTTGGAGTTACTTTTAAAGCAAAATCTGTCGTTCTCACCGCAGGAACCTTCCTAAGTGGCTTACTTCATATAGGAAAAAATCAACAGATAGGCGGAAGAATATCCGAACCAGCATCATTTGGATTGACAGAACAACTCCAATCCATCGGCTTTTCTACCGATAGAATGAAGACGGGAACACCTTGTAGGATCGATGGAAGAAGTATTGATTTCAGCAAATTAGTAGAACAAGAGGGCGAAAATGATTTTCATAAGTTCTCATTTCTCGAAGAATCTAAACGAGAATTGAAACAAATGAGTTGCTGGATTACCAACACAAATGAAAAAACACACGATGAAATAAGAAAAGGTCTTGAATTTTCGCCGCTTTTCAACGGTCAAATTCAGAGTATTGGTCCGCGATATTGCCCAAGTATTGAAACAAAAATCGTAACTTTTGCTGATAAATTATCGCACCAATTATTTTTGGAGCCCGAAGGTGTCGATTCGCAAGAGTTTTACATCAATGGTTTTTCTTCATCCCTCCCACTTCAAACACAAATTAATGCAATACAAACTATCGTTGGACTAGAGAATGCACAACTCTATCGCCCGGGATACGCAATTGAATACGATTTTTTTGACCCTACTCAATTAAAACACACCTTAGAAACGAAGCGAATTAAAAACTTATTCTTTGCCGGACAGATAAACGGAACCACCGGATACGAAGAAGCAGGTGGTCAGGGTTTGATAGCTGGTATCAATGCACATATAAATTGCCATGGTGGAAACGAGTTTACACTGGGCAGAAACGAAGCGTACATAGGTGTTCTTATTGACGATTTAGTTACAAAAGGTGTGGATGAACCCTACCGGATGTTTACTTCCCGAGCAGAATATCGCTTACTTTTACGCCAAGATGATGCAGATATGCGCCTAACTGAAAAAGGGTATGCCATTGGATTAGCCACAAAAAATCGTTTTGATCAACTTCAAGAAAAGAAAAACGTACAAGAAAAGCTCACCAATTTCATCAAAAACACGTCTATAAAACCTAACGATATAAATGATTTTCTGGGTACACGCAATTCGTCAGAGCTGAAGCATGGTTGTAAATTATCAGATTTAGTGCTCCGCCCCCAACTTGGAATTGCCAATTTGGCGAAAGCGGTGCCCGCCCTACAAGCCGAAATCGACTCAATTCAATCGAAAACTGAAGAAATAATCGAAGCAACTGAAGTCCTTTTGAAGTACGAAGGCTACATAATTCGTGAAAAATTAATCGCAGAAAAGCTGCAGCGACTCGAAAACATAAGCATTCGTGGACGAATTGATTACGCTTCGGTACAATCATTATCAACAGAAGCTCGCCAAAAGCTCGCCAAAATCGACCCTGAAACCATAGGACAAGCGAGCAGAATTCCCGGCATTTCACCCAGCGATGTGAACATTATCCTTGTTTTATTGGGTAGATAAGCATGGAAACAGCAGAAAAACAGCGATTTCACCAATAAATGTTCCACGTGAAACATATATGTAAATTGTAAATGTTCCACGTGGAACAAGAATAAATCTAAGGTATGAAAATAGAAACAATATTGAAAAACATGATTGATTCACTCCCGGATAAACCTGGAGTGTACCAGTATTTCAATTCAGCCGAAGAAATTATTTATGTTGGCAAGGCGAAAAACCTGAAGAAAAGAGTTAGCTCCTACTTCAATAAAATTCATGAACAAGGTAAAACAAATGTATTGGTAAAAAACATTTCGTCTCTGAAATATATAGTCGTTGAAACCGAAGAAGACGCTTTACTTTTGGAAAATAATTTAATAAAACAATATCAACCACGATACAATGTTTTATTGAAAGATGGAAAAACATATCCCAGCATTTGCATAACTAATGAACCATTTCCTAGAATATTTAAAACAAGAAATGTATATAAAAACGGGGGTACATATTTTGGTCCGTACAGTTCAAACTACACCATAAATTCATTGCTGGAAATTGTACATAACCTCTACCCTATCCGAACATGTAAATTAGTTTTGACGAAAGAAAATATCAGAGCAAATAAATTTAAAGTGTGTTTACAGTATCATATAAAAAAATGTAAAGGTGGTTGTGAGGGAAAAGAAAGCGAAGAAGATTATTTGAAAACAATTGATCAAGTTAGGCAAATTATCCAGGGTGACGCAAATGAAATAAGCAAAATACTTTTGAATCAAATGCAACAATTAGCTTCGGAATATAAATTTGAAGAAGCTCACTTGATCAAGCAAAAATATGAACTCATCGAAAACTATAAATCGAAATCGATAATTTCGAATACAATTTTAGAAAACACGGATGTGTTTGCGTACGATGAAAATGAGAATTCTGCCTTCATAAATATACTCCGAATTTCCAAAGGTTCAATTATTCAAGGCTACACTATTGAGTATAAAAAAAGACTTGAAGAAGATAAAGAAGAAATCTTAGCCATGGCTATCGTAGAATTAAGAGAGCGATTCAAGAGTAATTCAAAAGAGATAATCGTACCATTTGAAATAAACTATCCAATAAAAGGAGCAACAATTAACATTCCTCAAAGAGGGGATAGGAAGAAATTATTAGATCTTTCAGTTCAAAATGTGCGTCAATTCAAGCTCGACAAATTAAAACATGCAGAAAAGCTTAATCCTGATCAAAGAAATGTTAAATTGCTTAAAGATATTCAGGATAAATTACAAATGGCTAAACCTCCAATGACAATTGAGTGCTTTGATAACTCTAATATTTCGGGCACAAATGCAGTAGCAGCATGTGTAGTTTTTAAAAAAGGAAAACCATCGAAAAAAGACTACCGGAAATACAATATTAAGACTGTCACAGGACCTGATGATTATGCTTCAATGAAAGAAGTAGTCAGACGAAGATATACCAGACTAATAAATGAAGAAGCTCCCCTACCCGATTTGATAATTGCTGACGGTGGTATAGGACAAATGGAAGTCATTAGACAAGTTATCGAAGAAGAGTTAAATTTAGCAATTCCAATTGCGGGGCTAGCAAAAGATAACAAACATAATACACGTGAATTACTGTTCGGTTTTCCTCCAAAAGAAATAGGGCTAAAACCAACTGAGCAACTTTTTAAATTACTTGCTTCGATGCAAGATGAAGTACATAGGTTCGCCATCACATTTCATCGTGACAAGAGAAGTAAGGATCAGATTGCTTCAGAACTCGATTCTATAGTCGGAATAGGTGAAAAGACAAAGAACGATCTAATAAAGCATTTCAAGAGCGTAAAACGAATTAAAAGCGCGGAACTTGAAGAGTTAGAAAAAGTAGTGACAAGCAGCAGGGCTTCAATAATTTATAGCTATTTTAATGCAAAAGAGATGCCCTGAGATTTGAATATTACGGAAGAATAGTACCTTTGCAAGGAAATATGGCGCTCTCAAAGCACTAAATTAGACCACAAAATAAAAAAATAGACAATTTACAAACATTATCAAACATACATGTTAACAATAAATTCAATAGAAGAAATTCACGCTACAGCCAAAAAATTCTTAGAGGAAATAGGCGACAAAAAAATATTTGCATTTAATGGAAAAATGGGTGCAGGCAAAACTACATTCATAAAAGCGATATGTGAAGTGATGGGTGTTAAAGAAACAATTAACTCACCAACGTTTTCAATAGTGAATGAATATGAAGCTGCAGATGGGAGAATAATTTATCATTTCGATTGCTATCGAATAAACAAAATACAAGAAGCAATCGATCTTGGAGCTGAAGAATATTTATACAGTGGAAATTTATGTTTTATCGAGTGGTCGGAAAATATTGCTCCACTCCTACCCGACAGTTTAGTAAATGTAAATATTGAAGAAATAGAAAATGGGAAAAGACAAATAATTATTCAATAGAATTGATAAAATCAAAAAATTTAAAAAAATGAAGCAAAAAAAGAAAAGCTCTATAATGGAGCAGGTAAAATCGGCCAGAAAGCAAAGTCGAGACGAGGAAATTAGAGAACATGGGAAATCGATTAATTATCGAAAGGTTATGGACAGCAAAAAGCAATATAACCGAAAAAAGAATAAGGCAGACGATGAGGTTCTGCCTTATTTTTTTTCAGTAGGCTGATGAAGCTAAAGATAAATTATGATTGTAGAAATGATATCTTAGATATTGAAATAAGGTTTATCTGAATATATTATTGCTAAATACTTTTTGGAAAATAAAAAAAATGTCTTAATTTAGCGCAACTAAATAACATTGTTTGTCCCCCGTTTAGTCTGGCTTTGTTTGGTGTCAGAAATTTAACCCAGAGTTAGCCGGTTTTTTCTTAAGTAAATAGATTACAAGTATATAAAGTATAACTGATTGTTTACAAATATGAATTCAGAAACCTGCATTCCTATAGAACAATTTCACTCTATCGTTACCTTCATTTGGGGTCTGGTGTGTTTACTGATGGGCTTAACGCTGATGGTTTTTAATATGCCGGAGAGCGAAACAGTAAAAACATATCGCATATCGGTGCGCATCTTATCTGTCGATTACCTGATATTGTCTCTTCTTGTGTTTTGTCAGGTATTTCTGAACCTCAGAAATTGCCCCGAAGATGTATTCCCATTCCCCATATTACTCATATGTGCATCTCAAGGGCTAATTATGGCTTACGCTCTGGTATCGCTATATAGCCCGAGAAGTTTTGCTCGAAGAAAATTCCTCATTTATAACATAATTCCGTTATCAATCCTTACAATAGCTTATGTATTGAGTGTCATATTGTTCGGCGATCCGATTTGTGACTCCATTCCAAATTTGATCTCTCATTTATTACAACCAGCTGTGTTTATCCGCCTTTTACTTATGGTATTTAATACATACCAAATCGTATTTTACACAGTGTTGCTGAAAAAATTGTCGAGACGATATACAAACCGTCAGAAACACAATTATTCCGACTCTATTCAGTTGAAACCAAAATGGGTAAAAAAGAGTCTTTATTTTGCTGTACTCATAGGTATTACATCACTGGTTCCCCGGTTATTTAAAGATTATGTGCCCGCTATTATTTTCATTACCATCTTTGCCATTTACTACTTCTTGTTTGCCATTATGTATATGCAATACAAAAACATATTCATAAAGCTACACCCTGAATTAGTCAAAGATCCAGCAACGAATGGGCTCAAAGAAAATAAAGACAAAGCGGAAAAAAAGAGCAGCGGATTTAGCTGGACTGACGCTAAAAGTCGCATCATTGATCAACAACTATACCTCCAACCTGGGGTTACAGTGAATGATATGGCCCTAATATTTCACACCAACCGCACCACGTTTTCAAGCCAATTGAACAAGATTGAAGTATTGACCTTCAATGAGTTTATCAACAGTCTGCGCATTGAATACGCCAAAGAATTACTCACTGAAAAACCTAAACTTAGCCTTGCAGAAATCTCACTACAATGCGGTTTCAGTGAGCAGTCGAACTTTACCCGCCAATTCAGACAGCTATGCAATCAAACTCCAACAGAGTGGCTGAAAGCACAAAAAAAGAATCCCCAAGTATAAGACCATATTGCCAAATTTATTCTCAAAAATTTCCCATCATTCTTTACTATTCAATCTAAAATTCAGATTTTATCAATTTGACAACTCAATTATGTGCAATTTGATAAAAACCTATTGTAAACCTTTGAATATTTTTGCTCCATAATTCATAATTAAGGGTATATATTCATTAATTTGAATTGAGAAAAATAAAGTTGTAGCTATTACTTATAAAATTCTGGGTACGTTTTCGTAAATCATAGCTTAGATTTAGCAAAAATGACCCAAGAAAATAGAAAAATGATATAAGATTGAGATAAACATAGCTAAGATTGATCAGAAATGACATCAGATAGAGCCCATATTAGCTAAGATGAAATAAAAATGATATAAGATTTGGATATTCTTAGCTAAGAATTGGTTGAAATGACGTAAGAAAGCACAGGTGTTAGCTAAGATCAATCAAAAATAAGCTAAGAATCGCTCACTATTAGCTAAGATGATTCAAAAATGAGCTAAGAAAATGAAAATCTTAGCTAAGATTTCAGAAAAATGACCCAAAATAAATTAAATCCATTCATTAATCTTTAAATTTTATAACGCTATGGCAAAAGTAAAATTAGAATTGAGCAAGAAAAACACTGCAGAAAAAACAGCATTAGGAAACAAAGTGGACACAAATATGAGCGGTAATCAATATTTTGAAAGTCCAAATCCGACCCTAGATACGCTGAAAACAGCAACCGCTAACATGGCAGCAGCTTCAGATGATGTGGAGGCAGCTCGTAAAATAGTTCAGGTGAAATTGAGTATTCTTTACCAACAAGAAAGCATTTTTGATGGAATTATGACTCAAATGGGAGCCTACGTAGACAATGTGAGCAACGGAGATGAAGCCATTATACTCAGTGCGGGCATGGATGTGCAAAAGGAAAAAAGTCCCTCCACACTACCGGATAAGATCACTTCGGTGAATGCAACAGCTGGCAACAATGCAGGTGAAATATTCTTGTCGTGGGATAAATCTTCCAAAGCAAAAAGTTATGCAGTGGAAATTGCTGTTAGTGCCCCTGTACTGGAATGGAAACATGCACAGATTACCACCCGTTCGAAAGCTGAATTAGGTGGTTTGCAAACCGGAACCGCTTACCAGATTCGCGTTACAGCAGTCGGTTCGGCAGGACAAGGACCTTGGAGCGATCCCGTATTGAAAGTAGCACCATAAAAATAATACACTCGTTAATACCTTAGAATGCATTGCTAGCAATCATAAAAAATGAAACTGAAATTATATGAAATCTCACCTAGTCTTATTTGTCCTTTTACTCCTTTCGTCAACAGTTTTCGGGATGGAAAAAGAATTTGAAACGGGAAAAGTAAATACGATACGTAAAGATGACACAACACGCGTAGTGAGCAACAGCCGTACAACAGCGGTGGAACAAAGTCAGATAAATGATAACAAAAAGAAGCTTAGCTACGAAGACGGTCTGCCGTGGAGGTGCATAGCAATGATACTTTTTATAGCTCTGCTAATTTGCATAATATCAATTTTTAAATTAGGGCAAACAAACGTTGAAAAGATAAGGGTTCAAGTGGAAAATCCCGAAAAAAAGTTTCAGGAGAAAATGGATAATTCGTTAGAATTGCAACGACAGTACTTAAGAACGATTATTGGAGCCAACAACAGACAAGAATGGCTAAATGAGGTGCACTTAAGCATAGCCAATTATTTGATGAATATAGCCTTTATTCAACCTAAGGTGAAAGGGTTGATTGAAGAAGAAGAACTAGTCAAATACGTAGAGAAAGTATTATTCTATAAATCGAAAACAGAAATACTTTTAAACGGACCAATAGATAGCCAAAAAGATATACTCAAAGCGATGAACGAATTTAGTGAAATAATGACATTGAGTAAGAATGAGTATAAAGACGATTTGTTTGAGGAAAAAAGAAAGAAGCTAATAGAGACTACAAGAGTTTTTTTCTATAATTACCAACGGAAAGTAAGCTAACTAATGCCCTACAAAAAGAATGGATAGTTAAAATGCTACACCACAACAAGGGGTTTCAGATATAAAAAACAAATGAAAAAATAGCGAAAGGGCTAAAAACAAATATTCGGGGTTAAAGTTGAGTACTGTTTAAGACGAAAATAGGCTGCTACATATAAATTGTAGCAGCCTATTTAGTATAAAATTTCAAAGAATATTACCAGATAGAAACTCTTTTTTCTACTGGCACAAACATCTTGTCGGCCGCTTTAATACCAAAGGCTTCATACCATGCTCCAATTTGTGGTAGGGCGCCGTTTACGCGCCATTTACCAAGCGAGTGAGGGTCAGACTTAGTTTGAACTAAAACTTGCTCAGGACGAATGTTTCCTGCCCATACATTGGCATAAGAAATAAAGAAACGTTGCTCAGGTGTGAATCCTTTCAACTCTTTAAGTGGGGCATCTTTAGTAGCAGTTTTAAATGCTTGATAAGAAACTTGCAATCCACCATGATCAGCAATGTTTTCGCCCAACGTAAATTTACCGTTTCCATGAACCCCCGGAGCTACTTCAATAGCATCAAAGAAGTCAGCCATCACTTTAGCGCGAGCATCAAATTGTTTTTTATCATTAGCCGTCCACCAGTTTTTGAGGTTTCCTTCTTTGTCGAACTGACAACCCTGATCGTCGAAACCATGTGTCATTTCGTGTCCAATTACAACACCAATTGCACCATAATTGAAAGCGTCATCAGCTTTCATATCAAAGAAAGGATATTGTAGAATTCCGGCTGGGAAACAAATTTCGTTGGTAGATGGATTGTAATATGCATTCACCGTTTGAGGTGTCATTTGCCATTCAGATTTATCAACTTTCTTTCCTGCTTTCGCGAACATGTATGCACTTTCGAAACGATTTGCACGTTGTATATTGGCAAAATACGAATCCTTTTTTATATCCAGTTTTGAATAATCTCTCCATTTATCAGGATAACCGATTTTTACATAGAACGAATTTAGTTTCTCAATCGCTTTTACTTTGGTTGAGTCGCCCATCCAAGGTAAAGCTTTGATACGTTCGCCCAATGAAACTTGTAAGTTGTGTACGAGTTTCAACATACGCTCTTTTGCTTCAGCAGGAAAATATTTCTTTACATACATTTGACCAACTGCTTCACCTAGAGAACCATCAACACTGCTTACAGCACGTTTCCAACGTGGAGAGTGTTCTTTCTTACCGGAAAGCGTTTTACCATAAAAATCGAAGTTTTGAGCATAAATTGCATCACTCAAATACGCAGCCGATTCATCAATCAATTTCCATTGTAAATAGGCAATTTGAGTAGCTAACGGTTCGGTTTCAATAATTTTTCCAACCTCAATCAGTGATTCCTTTTGAGAAACACTGACATCTTTGGTGTTTTTCAAACCAAGTGTTGCAAAATATACATTCCAATCAATAACAGGAACCAGTTTTTGTAAATCAGCAACCAACATTTTATTGTAATTAGCATGCGGATCACGTAATTTCACATTGTCATAAGCCGCTTTAGCTAAACGGGTTTCGATAGTCATTACCGCTTCCACATTCTTTTGCGCATCGGCTGCAGTGAAGCCAACCAACTGGAACATTTTAGCAACATGAATTTTGTATTTATCGCGAATCTCTTTGGTGTGTGCATCATTATCGAGGTAATACTCACGTTCACCCAGACTGATACCACCCTGATGAGTTTGGACTAAATTGTCGTTGCTACTCATGGCATCAGCATCCACATAAACAGAGAAGTAAGGAGTCAATCCAGACAATAATAACTCTGGAAGCAATTTGCTAAATTCTGACGTTTGCTTTACAGCAGCGATCTTTGCAAGGTCAGCTTTAAGAGGTGTATATCCGTCAGCATTTAATTTAGTGCTATCCATTGCTAGATTGAATAAATCACCAATTTTTTGTTCAACAGTACCCGCATCAGCAGATTTAGAAGAAATTTCTTCGATTAAACCTCTTAGCTGCTTACGGTTGTTTTCGGCTAATAAATCGAAACTTCCGAAACGTGAATACTCACCAGTAAGCGGATGTTTTGTCATCCAACCGCCACAAGCAAACTTGTAAAAATCGGTTTTAGGAGACATCGTAGTGTCTAAGTTAGCTAAATCGATACCTGCTTCATTAGCAGCATCTTTTTTGCTATTGCAGGCTGTTGTCATAAGCGCTAAAGCAATAATTGGGATGAATAGTTTGTTCATATTAAATGATTTGAATATTTATAGACTGCAAAATTAAATAAATTGTTGAATATATTATAATTATACAGAAATTAAACAGAATAATTTAATAATTGTTTAGTAACAAATTAATATTATTCCATTGATGGAGAATGTACAGAATCAATAATCTGAAATAATTCGTTCAAGGTATCTGCACGTAGCATAGCAATGCGAGTTTCCTTGAAATTTGGAATTCCTTTGAAAACAGGTGTGGAAGCTAAATGTCTTCGGCTATGAATAATACCTTTCAGTCGTTGATTAAATACTGTTTCGATGGGGGTTAACTCATCAATATCCAGCCATCTTACAGAAGAAATGATGTGTTCTTTGAGAATATCCTTTTGTTCTTCGAAAGTCAGAAACGGAACTTTTTCGCCGGTTTCGAAAAAACGTTTCATCTCGGCGAAAATCCAAGGACGACCGATAGATGCACGGCCTACCATCACTGCATCGACACCATAACGGTCAAAGCATTCAGCCGCACGTTCAGGAGTCGTCACATCGCCGTTTCCGATAATAGGTATATGCATGCGGGGATTGTTCTTTACTTCACCAATTAACGTCCAGTCAGCATCGCCTTTATACATCTGAGCTCGAGTACGACCGTGAATGGCCAAAGCCGCAATACCACAATCCTGTAGCCGCTCGGCCAATTCGAAAATGACTTTACTGTCCTCATCCCAACCAAGTCGCGTTTTGACAGTTACAGGCAGATTAACTGCTTTTACCACAGCAGAAGTTATTTCAAGCATCTTCGGAATATCACGAAGTAGCCCTGCTCCTGCCCCTTTACCTGCGACTTTTTTTACCGGACAACCGAAATTCAAATCAATAATTTCCGGTCGAGCTTCTTCAGCTATTCGTGCCGCTTCAGCCATAGCATCGGCTTCACGACCATATAATTGAATAGCAACCGGACGTTCTTCATCATAAATGGTTAGCTTTTGCTCGGTACGCTTCACGCTCCGAATCAAAGCATCAGCCGAGATAAATTCGGTGTAAACCATATCCACGCCAAAACGTTTACATAATAAACGGAAAGCAGGATCGGTAACGTCCTCCATGGGAGCCAGGAAAAGGGGTTTATCGGGAAATTCTATGTTCGAAATCTTCATACTTACTCTAAAAATGGAGTGCAAAGGTAGGAAATAATTTTGGGCTTGGAATAAATGTAATAAATCTAAAGTTCTGTATAGTACACACAAAAATTAAAAACAGAGTCGGGTTTTTTGACACAAAATCGCTATATTTGTAAAAATGAAAAATTAGAAAGCATGATAAAACAATTAAAAAATAAATCATCTATAAAGCAAAAATACACATCAAAAGATTTTTGGAAACTGGTTCGTGAAATGAGTTTTATTGCTTTGGGTATCATTTCAGCCAGCTTTGGGTTAAAAGGATTTCTTTTGCCAAACTCATTTATTGATGGAGGAGTGACTGGCATATCTCTTATAATTAGTGAATTGACAAACATACCTCTCTCCTATTTATTGGTAGCACTAAATATTCCGTTTATAATATTGGCACTATCCACTATTAACCGACAATTCGCTTTTAGAAGTTTGGTTGCCATAGTGCTACTGGCACTCACCGTTCATTTTGTGCCATTTCCAACCATTACTAACGACAAATTGCTGATAGCGGTCTTTGGCGGTTTCTTCCTGGGCTTAGGAATCGGTTTAGCCATTAGAGGTGGTTCTGTTATTGATGGAACCGAAATTCTGGCGGTATTTGCGGGGCGTAAAACCTCCATGACCATTGCCGATGTGATTCTGGTTCTTAACGTTTTTATCTTTATGGTAGCAGCCTATGTGTTTTCTATCGAAATAGCGTTGTACGCCATACTCACTTACCTGGCAGCTTCTAAAACAGTGGATTTTATTGTTTCCGGCATTGAGGAATATATCGGCGTTACTATCATTTCGGAGCGTAGCGAGGAAATACGACTTGCTATAATTGAAAATTTAGGTAGAGGCTGCACACTCTACTACGGTAAAAAAGGATTTGCACAAAGAGGCGAAAAATTGAAAAAAACAGACATCGTTTATACACTGATAACCCGATTAGAACTGTCAAAATTGAAGTCGGAAGTAGATAAAATTGATAAGGACGCATTTGTTGTTATGCACAGTATCAAGGATGTAAAGGGTGGTATGATTAAGAAAAAACCAATGGCCTGATAAACTTCAGGTACACATTAATGGCTTATCCTTACCGGATTATACTTTCATTTGTCTATCTTTGCAGCCGAATTTGAAAGACACTTTGATGAAAAAAACAGCCATACTACTCTTGGTACTTCTTTGCCAACAAGCTAATTACGCTCAAACTACAAAATATTCAACCTCCTGGTTCGGTCCCAATGCCAATCCGGTGCCGGAGGTTACTGATGCCAGAATTCCATCAAAAACAACGGTGAGCTTGATGGGCGATTATTATTTTGGGTATGGGGATCAGACAAAGAATGGCTATTTCAAAATAGAACTTCCCCTCCTACCCGAGCGCGTTTCATTGAAAATATGGTCAACGGTATTGGAACATTACAAAACCACGGCTGAAATTATGCAAGCTCGTGGCAGCGACGCTATTTCGGGATCTGAAGGCGGTGATATTTATGTACAAACCAGAATAAGACTGCTAAAAGAACAAACCAACTTGCCCGACATTATACTCAACAGCACCTTAAAAACGGCATCTGCAAAAACATTTAAAACCAGACGCTATTTCGATACTCCGGGTTATTATTTCGACCTGGAAATGGGTAAATCTATTGCCACCAGTGGCAAGTTTATAAGCGAAATTCGTGCAGTGGCTAATGTAGGCTTTATGTGTTGGGAAACAACAAACAGCGCTCAGGATGATGCACCTATGTATGGTGGCAAACTAATCATTGGAAATCCTAAATGGAAACTGGAAAATACCCTTTCGGGCTATTGGGGATGGTTACATACCAGTACGCGTTTAAATCCAACGGCTGATTATGGGGATGCACCTTTGGTTTATGCCACTAAATTTACTTTAGTAAAAGGAAATATTGATTATTTTGCACAATATCAATATGGAATTCACGACTTTCCATATCATCAGTTAAGAGTGGGAATTAGTTTTCCGATAAGTAAATTAACACCAAAATTTTAAATTAATGCATAATTGATAATGCATAATTCACAATTAAAGAAAAAATGACAAGAGAAGAGATAGAAATAATGGCTCCGGCCGGTTCTTGGGAAAGCTTATCGGCAGCCATTAAAGCGGGTGCCGACTCAGTGTATTTTGGTATCGAAAAATTAAATATGCGCAGCAAGTCAAGCAGCAATTTTACTACGGATGACTTGCGTGAAATTGTACGCATTTGCAAAGAAAATAAGGTGAAAAGCTACCTAACTGTCAATACCATTTTGTATGACAACGATTTGACTTTAATGCGCGAAATTATCGACGTGGCAAAAGAATCGGATGTTACCGCCATTATTGCTGCCGATGTGGCTGCATTGATGTATGCCAACAGTATCGGAGTTGAAATTCATTTGTCCACGCAATTGAATATTTCGAACGTTGAAGCTTTGAAGTTTTATGCGCAATTTGCCGACGTGGTGGTGCTCGCTCGCGAATTAAACATGGAGCAGGTAGCTGAAATTCATCAAACCATCGAAAAAGAGAATATAACCGGCAAAAGTGGTAACCTTATCCGCATTGAAATGTTCTGTCATGGTGCATTGTGCATGGCTGTTTCGGGTAAATGTTACCTGAGCCTTCACGAGAAAAATGTATCGGCCAACCGTGGTGCCTGCAATCAGATTTGCCGCAGAGGGTACACCGTAAAAGACAAAGATTCGGAAATTGAACTGGAGGTAGACAATGAGTATATCATGTCGCCAAAGGACCTTAAAACGATTGGTTTTGTGGACGAACTGTTGCGTTCGGGTGTGCGTGTATTTAAAATTGAAGGACGCGCTCGTGGAGCCGAATATGTAAAAACAGTAGTAGGCTGCTATAAAGAAGCCATTGAATCGTGCCTCAACGGGACGTTTTCCGACACAAAAGTCGCTGAGTGGGATGTACGCCTTAGCAAGGTCTTTAATCGTGGATTCTGGAACGGCTATTACCTCGGACAACGTCTTGGCGAATGGAGCAATAACTACGGTTCGGAAGCTACACACAAAAAAATTTATGTAGCCAAATGCACCAATTATTTCAGTAAACTGGGCGTTGCAGAATTTTTACTGGAAGCGCAACACCTATCGGTGGGCGATGAAATTCTTATTACCGGCGAGACAACCGGTGCATACGAAGATACATTGAAAGAAATTCGCGTTCAGCTGAATCCGGTGGAGAAGGTAGAAAAAGGAACCTATTTCTCTATCAAAACCAATGAGTTGATACGACGAAACGATAAATTATTTAAGATAGTACCTACCGAACATGGCACAAGAAAAGCGAATCAATTATGATTCGCTTTTCTTGTATAATTATTTAATCTTTATTTATATTTCAATTTTAAAAATTACTCATCAAAAAATAAAACGTAATATGAATAATAAAAAATAAATATATACATTTATGTAAATAATTGATATAAAATGTTTTAAATTTATAAGGTGAAATTTTATATATAACTATAATAAAAAAGTAAATTATTTGTTTTGAAAAAATAAATTTTATATTTATATTTGCAAAATAATCATATTTAAAAACACAATTTTATGAAAAAAATTTTACTAGTTTTAGTGTTGGGAGCAATTATGTTGAATGTAAATGCTCAAGACAGAGTTAATGTTATTAAAGTAAATCCTCTGGGTTTATTGTTTGGATCAGCTAACCTTTCGTATGAAAAAGCGTTGACAACAAAATCTGCATTACAAATTAATGCATCAATTACTTCGTTGAGCGTAATGTCTACAAAGTATAGTGGTTTCGGTATCGGAGCGGATTACAAACTCTATTGGTCTGCTTCTAAAGATGCTCCAAGAGGTATGTATTTTGCACCAGGTTTAAGTTTTTCATCTATAACAGTAAAAAATGATATGGGTGATAAAGGAACCGGTTCTATTTTTGCACTCAAAGGTGTAATTGGACATCAATGGATATGGAATAGTGGATTCTCTTTAGATTTAAATGGAGGAATTGCTTATTATTTGAACGGTGATATAAATATTAATGGAGATAGTTATAGTAAATTTAGTGGTATTATGCCAGCATTAGGACTTAGTCTTGGATATGCATGGTAAAAAAATAATTAGAACGATATGCTCTTAGCTTATCGTTTAATTAACCCGCCGTATTGCTTTTAGCTTGCGGCGGGTTTTTAATACAAAATTACATAGCAGAAAACATTTTGTCCGACCGTTTTTGCATTTCCTCGTAAGTCATATCTTCTTTATGGGTAGCTATCATCCATTTATATCCAAATGGATCTAGCACCTGCCCCACTCTATCGCCATAAAACATATCCGTCACAGGCATAGCAACAGTAGCTCCGGCATCAAGTGCTTTTTGGAATGATGTATCCACGTCTGTTACGTACAATCCGAATGTCATAGGGTTACCTCCAATAGTTAGCGGTCCTTTATTGCCCCAATCAATGTTTTCGTCGGCCATCATTAGCATTGAGCCTTCAATCTCTATTTCGGCATGACCAATCAATCCATTTGGCATTTTTAATACACCAAGTTCTTTTGCATTAAACGCTTTTTTGTAAAATTCAATTGCTTCTGCGCATCCTTTGATAGTGATATATGTGCTCAAAGATGCTGCTCCCGGATAAATGTGTGATGTGCTCATAATTTCTATTTTTAAAAGTTTACATGATGGTTGTGTTGTGAGATAAACAACATGTAATCAATAAATTTTGTTTTGAAATTGGAGATAGTTTAGGATAGATAAACAAATAAAATTTGTAATAGATTGGGTTCGGTGCTACGCACCTAATACATAACTTGGAACATTCTTTTACACCCAACTCGGCTTACCCATCCCCTTCCTCAACATAAAACGGTAAAAACCGGAATAACTTCCAAATCCCAAACGCATCGACACATGTTTCAAATCTATCTTAGTGCCTTTTAGTAGATCTTTGGCCATAAGCAGAATATAAGCTTCTGTAAAATCGGTAAAATTCATACCGGTGAGAGTTTGAAGGGTAAAGCAAAACTCTATTTTTTTAATACCTAACAAAGCTGCATGATAATTGGCGGTATGCATGCCATGCTGATGAAGATTGGCTAAAAAAAGGTCCATAAAAGCATAACCGGTAGCACGAAAACCAGAAGCAGGAGTTTCAGATGTGTTATCAGCAACAGTATTTATCGGCTCTTTAATGCCAATATATAATTCGGCAGGAGTAAATTGATGAAAGACAGCACACATAGACATTGATTTTAGGGTTTATTGTCTACAAAAATAAATATAAAATTTTAATTCTTTCTAAAAAATTAAATAAATATTGCCCTGCATATTTGCAAGGCAATTTCTTATATCAAATATATTGTCTAGCATATATGCTACGCAATATAAATGCAAATAATTATTGCTTAGCATAATTGCACGGCAATATAATGAGCTATAAATATTGCCTAGTATACTTGTTTGGCAATTTCCGAAGAATTTTTAATTGCGCAGCATATATGTTGCGCAATATATAAACAAAAAAAAATTGCCGCTAATAATTCGGCGCAATTTCAATAAAATATATGATGGGATATAATATACGAGCGGTACTATTTTAGCTCATCTCCAACATTCTCAAAATTGGTTTCACTGCTTTCACTCTTATTTCTTCGTCAATTAAGATTTCAGGGGATTCATTTTTCAAGCAATCATACAGCTTTTGAAGTGTATTTAAACGCATAAAATTACATTCGTTGCACGCACAGGTACTATCGTTTGGTGGTACGGGAATAAATTCTTTATCAGGGTTTTGTTTTTGCATTTCGTGCAATATGCCCGATTCTGTTGCTACAAGAAATGAATTTTTATCCGATACTGTTGCATAATTAAGCAAGGCTTGTGTGCTTCCAATAAAGTCCGCCATGGTCAAAACCGTATTCTTACATTCGGGGTGCGCTAAAATAAGCGAACCGGGATGTTCCGATTTTAATTTCACCAACTTTTCAACAGAGAATTGCTCGTGTACATGGCATGCTCCGTCCCATAGTAACATCGACCGTCCGGTGACACTGTTGATATAATTACCCAAATTTCTATCCGGTCCGAAAATTAATTTCGCATCTTTGGGGAACTGATCCACTATTTTCTTGGCATTGGTCGAAGTTACCACCACATCAGTAAGCGCTTTTACGGCCGCTGTGGTATTTACGTACGAAATAACAGTATGGTCGGGGTGCGCAGTAGTAAATACCTCAAACGCGTCCGCAGGACAGCTGTCGGCCAATGAGCAACCGGCATTCAAATCAGGGATCAGTACTTTTTTCGAAGGAGAAAGAATTTTGGCAGTTTCGCCCATAAAGTGAACACCGCAAAGCACAATGATGTCAGCATCTGTTTTGGCTGCCCATTGAGCCAATGCTAAACTATCACCCACATTGTCGGCTATATCTTGTATATCGCCCATTTGGTAGTAGTGAGCCATAATGACGGCATTCTTTTCTTTTTTCAGTCGGTTGATTTCCGATATAAGTTCAGATTTTTCCATTTTTTCAGACATAATCAAAGTTTTCAAGATTATATTTATATTATTCTTCTAAATTTTAAAAAAACTTTTATAAGATTATAATAGGCTGTTAGTTTGGTTGATAAAAATAATGATAAATACTTGTATAATTCTTTATTAAATATTGAAACGCAGATATAAACAATTTTGAAATTATTATATCTTTTATTATTAGAATATTACAAACTTTATCAACACATTGTTAGTAACTGCAAAGTTAGAAAGTTTTTACGAATGACGATGCTGATAAAGCCCAAAAAGCGGTTAAAAGAAAGCTATAAAAAATGTGCTAACTAATTTGGTGGTTTCAAAACAATGGATAATGAAACATAGTTTTCATATTTCCAAAAAAAGTTTTGATATTTCTTTCAAAGGTTATTAGTAAGTTATCAACAGGTTGTTGATAGGTTATCAGAATAGAAAAAGTTGGAAAAAAAGGAGGATTGATAAAATAGGAAAATGAAATAATAAATTTCTGACCCCCAACCCCCAAAAGGGGCTTTAAGACATATTCTCTTATATTTATCTCTGTTTTTATTCAAACAGATGATACTTTCTTAAGCCTCCGTCAGCTGACGGATTGGGGGTAAAAACAGAAAACATATCATTAAATATTTTCAATTACTTAGAATTGGTAAAAATGAGCATAAAAAAAGGCGAAGAAATCACATTCTTCGCCTTTTATATTCAATTATAGAATTTATCATCCATAAAGCAATCCAACAATCCACAAACTGGTTCGAGTTGGAAGGATTTTAAATAGCCAACAGATAACTTTATATTGAAATCCGGGCACTACAGCTACTTTCATGCGTTTGCTCATTACCTGATCCACCATTTGTTTGGCTACCACTTTAGCATCCATACCGTTTTGTTCGTCTTTTTCCATTCTGCCTACCGATGTTTTCATCTTTTGAGAATAAGCCGAAGCGGATGTTTGAGATTTCTCGGTGTATTTTCTGGCCGAAGTAAAATCGGTTTTAGTATCGCCGGGTAAAATGCTGCAACATTGAATGCCAAAAGGTTTTACTTCGATGGCCAGGGCTTGCATAAATATAGAAAGTGCCGATTTACCGGCCGAATAGAATGCTTGAAAGGGAATAGGAACAACGGCTGCTACCGATGATGTGGCAATTACTTTTCCATATCCTTGTGCGCGAAAAACAGGTAAACAAGCATTTATAGTATTTACGGCGCCAAAAAAATTGGTTTCGAACTGATAACGCATTTCTTCGTTCGACGTGTCTTCGATAGATCCGGCAATACCATTTCCGGCATTGCAAATTACTGCATCCAACCGATTGTTTTCTTTCAAAATTTGTGCTACCACCGAAGCAATAACTTCCGGATTGTTTACATCCATTTGCACGGGAATCAGCTCCCCTACTCCATTTTGAGCTTTTTGAGGAATTCCACCACGACGTGAGGCTGCATAAACGCGAACACCTTTGTCCATTAGTTGTACTGCTGCCGACAAACCAATTCCGGCACTGGCACCGGTAATTAATACCACTTTTGTTTCCATTTTCGCTAATTATAATTAAGGGCACAAAGATAAGTACTATATAACATAAATCTAATTTTAAAAATAGAATATATTACTTAAAAATTTGCTTATATTTGTGCAAACAATTTTTAAACGATAAAAGATGAACGTTTTAGTTACCGGAACAAACGGATTATTGGGACATCATGTGGTTTTTGAATTGTTGAAACGACAACACCAGGTACGAATTATAGTACGCAGTCGTAAAAATATTTACTTCGATATAGCTCAGGTAGATGTTATTGAAGGAAATTTTGCAGATGCCGATTGTTTTAAAAAAGCTGCTCAGGGTTGCGATGCCATTATTCATGTTGCAGCTGTTACGGCTACCGATTTATTGCATTACGAGGATTATAGCAAAATAAATGTAGAAGGATCGGCTCAGATGATCCGAATTGCCGAAGAACTGAAAATTAATACCGTCGTATATGTAAGCTCTGCCAATACCATTGGTTATGGAACCCGGGAACAATTTGCTGACGAGAGTTTTCCTATTCAGTTTCCGTTCACAGATTCGTTTTACGCACAAAGCAAAGCAGCATCCGAACAACTTTTTATAGAAGCTTCACGAAAACCGAATCAACATATCATTATCGTTAATCCAACGTTTATGATTGGGGCCTTTGATCCCAAGCCAAGTTCCGGAAAATTGATGATAATGGGTTATAAACGGGCATTAAATTTTATTCCGAAAGGTGGTAAAAATTTTGTACCGGTAATAGATGTAGCTGCAGCAGTTTGCAATGCCATCACGCAAGGGAAAAATGGAGAACGTTATCTTCTTTCGGGGGTAAATTATTCTTTTAAAGAATATTACAAGCTACAAAAAGAAGTTGGAAAATACGAGCAACGAATGATTGAATTGCCCGATTGGATATTGATGGTAGTTGGAAAAGCAGGTGATGTTTTCCGAAAAATGGGAGTAAAAACAGAAATTTGCTCTATGAATCTCAGGCAATTGTTGATACTGGAATACTACAGTAACCGTAAAGCAAATTTGGATTTGAATTTGCCCGAAACGAATCTGAAAATAGCCATAAACGAAGCTATTGATTGGTTTAAGGAACACAAAATGATTGACCTTTAAAATCTAAATACTCACAGAGTTCTTAATTGTGTAATTTTATTGTACAATGAAAAATTTTGCACCCCAAAAATCACTCACAAGCTTTGCTCCCATTGCTAACTTGCGAAGTTTTATAACTCTCATTCTCGTTTTTGTCTGCATTCTTTCCCTTTCGGCTAAAAGTCCGGGAAAAAGAATTGAATCCGTTCCTTTCGAAATGGTGGGTAGTTACGTGGTTATTAAACTAAAAGTCAACGAATCCACTCCTTTGAATGTTATTCTCGATTCTGGAATTTCCAATACCATTATCACTGAATTAGATCCTACCGATAAAATTTCGCTGAACTTTTCGGATGTAAAAGACTTGATGGGTCTTGGTGGTGGTGAACATCTGGAGGCTTATAAAAGTAATTATAATGTGCTTAAAGTGGGCAAATTGAAACTGGAATCGAAAACGGTATTTGTTTTGCGGGAGGATATTTTTAATTTGTCGAAACATACCGGCACAAAAATAAACGGCCTGATTGGTGTTGATTTTTTTTCGGATTATATAGTTGAAGTAAATTATTCCGACAAGCGAGTGAATTTTTACGAAAATAAATCGCTTACAGTGCCCAAAGGATATGAAACCATTCCCCTGAGTGTGGAATCGCGTAAAATGTTTGTGAACTTAATGGTTCTGCAATCGGACAGCACACAGCGAAAAGTAAAAATGCTTTTAGATACCGGTGCAGAGCTTAATGCGTGGTTTCAAACACATAAAAGTGAATCGGTACATCTTCCTAAAGCAAATGTACGATGCACTATTGGTGAAGGGTTTAACGGTGAGATTAAAGGAGTTGTGGGAAGGATGAAGCAAATTTGTTTTGGTAGTTTTTGTCTGAGTAATCCTATTGTATCTTTTCCCGACTCGGCAAGTATAGCCGAAATAGTAGTAAATTCGGATAGAGATGGAACCATTGGAAGTCAGATTTTGAGCCGTTTTAATTATTTTATTGATTACGGTCAAAAACAATTTCATTTTAAGCCCAACGGTAATTTCAAGGATAAATATAAATACAATATTGCGGGTATAGAGGTTACACAAATAATACCATCCGTACCACAATCAGAGATTTGGAAAGTATGGGATAACTCACCGGCTGCTGCAGCAGGTTTAAAAATTGGTGATCAAATTATTGAGATTGATGGTCAACGGGCCTTTCAATTTAGCGTAAATGAATTGAAAATGTTTTTTGAAACACCTTTAAAGCGACCATTAGAGGTAGTAGTAATGAGAGATGGCAAGGAGATACGCGTAAAAATAGATATGAACAGTAAGATTTGATATGTAGTATCAGGATTTATAAATATCATTATAACAGTTCGCTAATCGATTTTAGGGAGAGTATTTATACAAATTTTTTCTGAACTTGTATAGTATTTTCATTTTTTGCAAAGAAAAAGTTATCAACAGTTTGCAGTTACGAAAAAAACATCTATTTTTGCAGTCCCAAACTCCGAGACGGAAATAATAACATAAAATACATAAAGCAATGAAAAGGACATTCCAACCTTCTGTTAGAAAAAGAAAAAACAAACACGGATTCCGTGAAAGAATGGCAACAGCAAACGGTCGCAGAGTACTAGCTCACCGTCGCGCCAAAGGAAGAGCAAAACTTACAGTTGCGGATGAGCCACGTCACAAACACTAATTATCCTGCAAAATCAGTATAAAGAAAGTAGAAACTTCAAGTAAGTTTTTACTTTTTTTGTTTTTACCCCCTTTGTAAGCAATTATTTGAGTATTTTTGGCATCGTATATTGAGGGTATAATAAACTAAATTTTTATTTTATAATGGTGCTGATAGTCAGATGACTAATTTTTATAAAATAGATGTTTTTATTGCCTGATTTCATTTTAAGTTACAGCGTTTTGATTATCAGAGCTTGTAACTTTTTACTTGTAACTAGTAACAATTTATGGACTTAAAAAAATTTTGGAAAGAAACTTTCGGTGGCTTTGTACTCAAAAACGTGCTGATAGCTATTGGTGTTGTAGTTGCTTTGTCATGGATTACGCTATTCTGTGTTGATTTTTATACACATCATGGTGAGGCTGAAGTTGTGCCCGATTTGCGTGGATCTACTGTGGAGGAAGCTCAGGTAATATTGGCCAGCAAGGGATTACGCGTGCAGGTAATTGATTCCGTTTATGTACGTGGCAAAAAGTTAGGAACAATTATCGAACAGAATCCATCCCCGAATTCAAATATAAAAACCAATCGCCCCATTTATGTAAAAATAAATTCGCGTTTTGTTCGTCAGGTAACCTTGCCGGAGTTAAGTGATGTTTCGTATCGTCAGGCAGACGCCATGCTTCAGTCGATAGGTCTGAGCGTGGGAAGTGTGGAATATGCGCCTTCAGAATATAAGGATTTAGTAATTCAGGTAAAATTTCATGGCAGAGCAGTATTACCCGGAACCCGAATTCCCGAAGGAAGTGCTGTTGTTTTGGTAGTAGGAAGTGGTGAGGGCAATGCAGAAGTTCAGGTTCCAGCCATTAAAGGTATGAGTTTAGAGGACGCCACTCAGGCCATCACTACAGCTTCGTTTGTAGTTGGTGCCGTTGAATATGATACTACACCATCAGGTGACGAAACTGAATATATTATCTATCGTCAGCGTCCGGCTGCAGGAAGTTCGTTATCGACAGGTAGTAAAATTAATTTATATCTTTCGAAGGATAAATCACGAATGAACGAGAAATTTGAAGAGGATAAGAAACCGGAAGAGAACAACGAGCAATTTTTTTAATAGCCATTTAAATTATCAACGTGACTGAGGATTATTTTGAAGATATAGAAGAGGAAGGATTAAGTGAAGTAGGAGAGGAGCAAGAGCTTTTTGAACATTTCCGTTTTGTGGTGGATAAAGGGCAGGCTATGGTGCGGATTGATAAGCACCTGGTGAACTGCATGTCCAATACGTCACGTAATAGGATTCAGGAAGCAGCTGAAGCCGGCAATATACTTGTAAACGGGAAAGCGGTAAAATCAAACTATCGCATAAAGCCCAACGACGTTATTACCATTGTGCTTGCTTATCCGCCTAGCGAGTTTGTCATTATTCCTCAGGATATTCCGCTCACTATCGTGTACGAAGATGACGATATCATGTTGGTGAACAAGCAACCGGGGCTGGTGGTGCATCCCGGTTTTGGTAATTTTGATGGTACATTACTCAATGCTGTTGCCTGGCACATGAAAGATCATCCCGATTTTGACCCGAACGATTCACGCATAGGTTTAGTGCATCGTATCGATAAGGATACTTCAGGTTTGTTGCTTATTGCCAAAACCGAAATGGCAAAGACAAATCTAGGTAAACAATTCTTTGATAAAACCACTCAGCGTCGCTATCAGGCACTTGTTTGGGGCAATGTAAAAGAAGATGAAGGCACAATTGTCGGTGCATTGGCTCGCGATCCACGCGATAGAATGTTATTCACCGTATTTCCTGAAGGCGAAAATCCAGTAGCAAAACATGCGGTAACGCACTACAAAGTGTTGGAACGAATGGCGTATGTCACATTGGTGGAATGCAGACTTGAAACCGGTCGTACGCACCAGATTCGTGTTCACATGAAGCATATTGGTCACACGCTTTTCAACGATGAGCGTTATGGTGGTCATGACATTTTAAAAGGAACCACGGCTGCAAAGTACAAACAATTTGTAAAGAACTGCTTTGAAATTTGCCCACGCCAGGCTTTACATGCCAAAACGTTGGGGTTTGTCCATCCACGTACCGGTGAATTTATGCACTTCGAAAGTGAGTTGCTGGACGATATGCAACAATTGATTGAGAAGTGGAGAGGATATGCCAAATTTTTAGATGAAGAATAAATAATTAGTCAAACTATCTTTTGTTGATTTTATGAAAAAAAATATAGCTATCGTAGCGGGTGGAGATTCGTCGGAAGTTGTTGTTTCGCTTAAAAGTGCAGCGGGACTGTATTCGTTTATGGATAAAGAACGTTACAATTTATTCATTGTAACCATTGTAGGTCAAACGTGGCAGGTGGAATGGTCGGATACTGAAAAAATAGCCATCGATAAAAATGATTTCAGCTTTCTCCAAAACGGCGTAAAAACCAACTTCGATTTCGCATATATCACCATTCATGGTACGCCGGGTGAAAACGGTATTCTTCAAGGCTATTTCGATTTGATAGGATTACCTTATTCTTGTTGTGGCGTGTTGGCTGCAGCTATTACATTCAATAAATTCACTTGTAATCAATATCTTAAGGGCTTTGGCGTAAAAGTTTCGGAGTCATTGGTACTGCGTGCCGGACAAACTGTTTCGGACGAAGAGGTGGTTCAAAAAATAGGTTTCCCTTGTTTTGTAAAACCGAATGTAGGTGGAAGTAGTTTTGGAGTAACCAAAGTAAAAAGCATTGAACAGGTTCAGCCTGCCATTGCACTTGCATTTGCCGAAGGCGCTGAGGTAATGATTGAAGCATTTATGGCCGGAACCGAAATTACCTGTGGGGTGTATAAAACAAAAAACAAATCGCAAGTTTTACCTATAACAGAAGTAGTTAGCGAAAATGAGTTTTTCGATTTTGATGCAAAATATAAAGGGCAGGTGCAGGAAATTACACCGGCGCGCATCAGCGATGCGTTGACCGAACGTGTTCACAAACTAACATCTGCTATTTACGATATTCTTGGTTGTAAGGGCATTGTGCGCATTGACTATATCATTTCCGAGGGTGATGTGATTAATCTGTTGGAAGTGAATACTACGCCGGGAATGACTGCTACCAGCTTTATTCCACAGCAGATAGCAGCTGCAGGATTGGACATAAAGGATGTGATGACTGAGATTATTGAGAACGAATTGATTTGAAGATTTGAAAATGTGCTAATTTGAAAATGTGTAATGAAAACATTTGAAGATATACAAAATATAATTACCTCCGAGTTGGAAACAATTAATTGGAGTAAAGAACCACGAGGACTTTATGAACCAATTGGTTATGTACTTTCCATGGGTGGAAAACGGATTCGTCCGGCTTTGACTTTGATGGCTTGTAATATGTTTTCAGACAATGTGCGTCAAGCTTTGAATGCGGCACTTGGGCTGGAGATATTTCATAATTTCACTTTGTTGCACGATGACATTATGGATAGAGCGGATGTTCGTCGCGGACAGCTCACTGTGCATAAAAAATGGGATGACAATACGGCAATTCTTTCGGGTGATGTGATGCAAATTGCATCCTATCAGTTTATTGCTCAAACACCTGCGGAGCAATTAAAACGGACTTTGGATTTGTTTTCGAAAACGGCTGGTGAGATTTGCGAAGGGCAGCAATACGACGTTGAATTTGAGAACCGTGATAGGGTAGAGGCTGATGAATATTTGGAGATGATTCGTTTGAAAACAGCTGTTTTGTTGGGAGTTGCGCTTCAAATTGGTGCCTGGATTGGTGGAGCAGGAGAGGAGGATGCCCAACTGTTGTATGATTATGGTATTAATATCGGCTTAGCTTTTCAGTTGAAGGATGATTTGCTTGATGTTTATGGTGATGAAGCTACTTTTGGAAAAAAAATCGGGGGCGATATTCTTTGCAACAAGAAAACATTCATGCTAATTAACGCCCTCGAATTAGCGAAAGGAAAAGATGCCGAAGAACTTCAAAGATGGATATCTACTTTGGATGAAAAACAGTCAAATGAGAAAATTCAGGCTGTAACATCACTTTTTGATAAATTGGGAGTTAAGACAATTTGCGAAGAGAAGATGCAACATTTCTATGTCAAGGCAGTCGCAAATTTGGAAAAAGTATCGGTTTTGGAGAATAATAAGCAAGAATTGAGAAAATTAGGCGAAAAATTAATGTTTAGAAACGATTAATTTTTTATCTTTGTAGGCATAAATATATTTTCAATTTATTAATTACGGTTTTCAATAACATTTTTTTGCTTAGCAATTTCTTGTTAATTGATAATTATCAATTGTTGAATATTATGCCCTACCGCCGATTACCAAACACCGATCAAGCGCGATTACGTGCACTTCGTACAGCGATTCAACAAGCCGAAAATCAGGATTACGGCAGTCAGGTAATTTCCTATAAAACTATCCACGAGGCTAAAACGTATTTAAGTGTTTTTGAGAAACAGTTGACACAATATCAGCTAACACTTGATAGTCAGGTGTCTGCCAATAAACGCTATCAACAAATTGTACACAATGCACGGCTGTATATATCTCATTTCATCCAGGTATTCAATCTTTCCATTATACGCGGCGATATTAAAAAGGAGCACAAACTGCTTTATAAGTTAGATCCAAACGTGCATACCGTTCCCGATTTAAGTACTGATTCAGCTCTGATTCATTGGGGAAAATGTATTATCGACGGAGAAAATGAACGAATCAGAAATGGTGGTTTGCCTATTTACAATCCGGCAATTGCTAAAGTTCAAGTTCATTATGAGGTCTTTAAAGAATACAAATCCACTCAAAAGATGTATCAGGCCACTACCAACAGAAATTGGGAAGATTTGGTGAGTTTACGTGAGAAGGGCGACCTTATTATTTTGGATATGTGGAATCAGGTTGAGACCAATTATAAAGACGAGAAACCCTTTACACGTTTCAACAAATGTAAGACATTCGGATTAGTTTATTATTACCGCAAAGGTGAAAAGGAACTTACACCTCAGGATGATTTGGCAAGTAATCAGTTACAGGCCATAGGATAATAAATTGTTGTTATTGAGTTTTTTATTCAATAGTTTTTGTTGGTGATATAACCTTGTTCATGGGTTTGTCATCGTCGTTTGCAGGTACTGAAGATACTACTTGAAAATCGAAACCAACGCCCCATTTCTGAGTTTCTACGTCGTTGAAAAATCTGTCATAATATCCCTTACCACGCCCTAATCTATTCATTTTCAAATCAAATGCCACTCCTGGAACGATAGCAATATCTATTTTTCCCACATACAGGCCATCTGTTTCAGGTTCATAAATGCCTAAATTTCCTCGTTTTAGGTTTTCTTTCGCGGAATATTTTTTTATTACGATGTCATCATCAACCACTGATGGCAGTAAAATTTCCTTCTCTGCACTCCATTTTTCTACAAATTTATGCGTTGGCAACTCATCGGTTATGGACCAGTACATTAATATTTTTTTGGCAGATTTAAATTCAGGAAGTAATTCAATTTTATTAAAAACTGAATCTGCTGCCTGCACTTTTTGGCCTTCTGAAAGTTGTTTTTTTAATTCTTGGATCTGTTGGCGAATTTCATTTTTGTTCGCAACTATATCTTCCATAGTGTTGCAGTATTATCGTATTTATGACTTTAATTTCGGTGCTAAATTAGACAATAAATCTCTATTTCATTTTTGAAGTGTAAACTTTTTTGATAATTCAATTTTTTTTAGCCAATTGCTTGTTAATGATAAATATTTATTTTATTTTTGACATTCAAAATATTAACTGTGCGTTTCTTTTATTTGGTAATTTTAATCTTCTGATACTATGAAGAAAATTGTCTCATTATTAGTTATTTACTTATTTGTTAGTGCTGTTTCCGCTCAAATTTCCACAATTACTCCATCAGCATCATCTATTGCTCAAACTTCTGTTGCCGACCAGAATAACTGGTCAGCATTTACAAATCCAGCCATATTGGGTTATCTTGAACAAGCAGAATTTAGTTTTCAATTTGAAAATAGATATTTATTAAACGAACTGTCTACAAAGAGTGTAGTAGTAGGATTCCCTTCAAAGCTATTGTGTACAGGTATCTCGTTTTCATATTTTGGTTATTCGCAGTATCATGAAATTATAGGAGGTATCGGATTTGCTCGTAATTTTTCCAATAAATTTGCGCTAGGTGTGCAGGCAAATTATTTTACTACCTATTTTTCTGCTTCTAATTCGTACCGTGGTACATTTTTTCCGCAAGTTGGATTATCTGTTCAATTTTCACCCTCTTTCAACATTGGGTTTAATGCATCAAATCCATTTCAATCTACAATCAAAACGGAATATGTAACTAGAAGGCTACCTTCTGTTTTTAGTTTTGGAGCTGCGTATTCATTTTCTCCAGAGCTTATCTGGCGGATGCAGATTGACAAAGAAGTAAGTAGTAACTATCGTTTTGCCATGGGGTTTGATTATCAAATGTTGGAAAAACTGATAGTGAAATTGGGAGCTTATGGTTCAGATTATTTAGTTCCTTGCTTAGGAATGGGGGTGAAAATTGGGTCATTTCTGATTGATCTTAATTGCGAGTTGCATCCTCTACTTGGACTAAATACTTTTGCAGCAATTCATTACCGTTTTCGTAAATAAATGTTGTATGCGTCAGTTATTTTATATAGTTTGCTTTTTTTTATTGTTCTCTTGTGTGGCAAGAGCACAAGATGCTACTACAACTACAGATCAGTTGATAGCTGACATTTTTGAGCAATATACAGCAGAAAACGATGAAGAGATTGACTATGATACGTTTTATGAGGAATTGATGTATTTCTCGGAGAACAAGATTAATTTGAATAAGGCTACCCGGGAGGAATTAGAGCGATTACCATTTCTTTCGGATATTCAGGTGGAGAATATTATCTCTCACATTTATCGGTTTGGAGCTTTGCAGACCATTTACGAACTGCAACTAATTGATGGGCTGGACGTGACCGATATTCGCCGTATGTTGCCATTCGTGGTAGTGGGAGAGGGGGTTGATACAACAAAAAAGATATACTGGCGCGATTTGATGCGGTACGGCAAGAATGAGATATTTTTCCGTTTGGATAAGGGGCTTGAATCTAAGGAAGGTTATCAGTTTTTGCCGGATGAAGAAGAGAACACAGCTGAAGAGAATGCTAAAAAATATATCGGAGATGCTTTTTATCATTCGTTGAAATATCGTTTTCATTACAAAGACCGTGTGCAAGTAGGCGTTACAGCGGAGAAAGATGCTGGTGAGCAATTTATTGGAAAGACGCATACCGGCTATGATTTTTATTCCATCACTGCTCAATTGAAGGAGATTGGTAAGTTTAAAACACTTGTTGTGGGCGATTTCAGAGCTAATTTTGGTCAGGGACTGGTGCTTCGTACTGATTTTGGAATGGGTAAATCGTCGTATGTTCTCAACGTTATTCCACGTAATTCGGGACTTAAAAAATATGGATCAACGGATGAAAATAACTTTTTTCGCGGCGTAGGCGCAACGGTTCGGCTTGGTAAATTCGATGTAACGGCTTTTTATTCCAATAAAATGATTGATGCTGACACGGTGAATGGTTCATTTTCAAGTAGGTATACTACAGGGTTGCATCGTACTATTGCAGAAATGAGTAAAAAACACACTGTTAATCAACAAGTTATTGGTGGCAATGTGACTTTTACATATTCTAAAATACAATTGGGATTTACGGCTATCAATTCATTGTTTGATAATAGATTAGAGCCAGTTAAAACAACTTATAATTATTTCTATTTTGAAGGAAAACAACAAAATACAGCCGGTTTACATTATCGAATGCGTTGGCAGAAGCTTAATGTTTTTGGCGAAACAGCCATGACCGATAATGGCGCCATGGCAACTATTAATGGATTTTCATTTATTCCATTGTCGCAAGTAAATCTGGTGGTTATGCATCGATATTATTCGCCCGAATATGATACTTTTTATGCCTCGGCTTTTGCGGAAACATCTCGAATAAACAATGAAAGTGGGTTTTACCTTGGTGCTGAAATTCGTCCGTACAAAAAGTGGAAGATTTCGGTCTACGCCGACAGTTATCGTTTTCCATGGGCGAAATACGGAATTGATGTACCATCGGTTGGAGCAGATTATTTGCTTCAGGCCGATTACGCAGCGAAACGTAACATCAGCATGTTTTGGCGATTTAAATATGAAGAAAAACAAGGGAATGTATCCCAAACAGAATCTGTTATGCCTGTCGTAGCACCTATTCAAAAACTATCGTTGAGATATAGTCTGAGTTATAGTATTGGAAAGTTTAGTTTTAAAAATGTGTTGGAAGGAAATTTGGTACAAAAGACAGATGCACCGTGGACTTACGGTGCAATTGCATCACAGGATGTGAGTTATGATTTTAAAACTATTCCGCTGAAAGTTGATTTCAGGTATCAGTTTTTTGATGCTTTAAAATATGAAAACCGCTTATATTCATACGAGAAGGATGTTCTTTATGCGTTTTCTATTCCTATGTATTTTGGATTGGGTAATCGTTACTACCTTAATTTTCAGTATGAAATGAATAAACGACTAACACTTTGGTTCAAAATTGCTCAAACAGTATATGCTGATGATAGAGAAGCAGTAAGTAGTGGAAATGAAACTATTACCGGAAATAGAAAAACGGATGCACGGTTTTTATTGAAATGGGAGTTTTAATGGTTGAAGCTGTACGTATAAGATTTAAAAAAATACAAAATTGCGGATTTGCGTCAAAATAATGTTGTATAACATAATATTTTATGCATACATTTTAAAAACAAGTGTTTTCTTTACACTTGTTTTTTAGTAACAATGATTGAAATCTCAATTTTATCATAAGGGACTAATAAACAATGTAATATAACAATTTATTTTTTTCATTAATTGATAAGTACATATGACTGCATCATTTTATAAAAATAGGGATACACATCTCATTGCGGTCGACTGTATAATAATGGGTTTTAAGGACAATGATTTGCATGTATTAGCCGCAAAACGTCAGTTTGAGCCGATGAAAGGTAGTTGGTCGTTGATGGGTGGTTTTGTGAATCAGGGCGAAAGTATCAATGAGGCTGCCGGAAGAGTATTGGATGAGTTTACCGGTATTGACGGCATTTTCATGGAACAACTTGGTGCTTATGGTGAGGTTGAACGTGATTCGGGTGAGCGTGTAGTTTCAATTGCTTATTATGCGCTAGTTGATATGGATAAGTTTGATACTTCGTTGGTTGAGAAATACGATGCCCGATGGATCTCTATTTCGCACTTACCGGAACTTATTTTTGACCACAATAAAATGGTGAAAGATACGATAAATACCTTGCAACGAAGAGCGGCTGTGAAACCGATAGGGTTTAATTTACTGGGTGACCAATTTACGTTACCGTCTTTGCAAAGTTTGTACGAAGCTATTTATCAGGAAACTATAGACAAGCGTAACTTTAGAAAAAAGATTCTGAGCATGGATATTCTCGAAAAACTGGATGAAAAAGATAAAAGTTCGTCAAAAAGAGGCGCTTTCTACTACCAGTTCAACAAGGATAAATACGATCAGTTAATTCAACAAGGGCTTCATTTTTCCCTTTAATTTTTTTTGAACGTTTAAGTGTATTTTGAACGCTTATAATTATAACAAGAGTAAGCAACAAGGGGTAGGGAGTAAGTAAGAGAAATAATAATAGATTAAATAGTAAATAAATTTATGTTAGAAGCTTTAAAAGAAGAGGTATTCAAAGCAAACCTGGAGTTGGTAAAGCACGGATTAGTGATTTTTACCTGGGGTAATGTGAGCGCCATTGATCGCGCAACCGGTTTAGTAGTTATTAAACCATCGGGCGTGTCGTACGATGACATGAAAGCCGAAGATATGGTGGTGGTAGATTTAGACGGAAAAGTGGTGGAAGGAAAACTAAAACCATCATCTGATACAGCTAGTCATTTGGTTTTTTACAAAGCATTCCCTAATATCGGTGGGGTAGTACATACGCATTCTACCTACGCCACAGCATGGGCACAAGCAGGTTGTGATATTCCAAACATTGGTACAACACATTCTGATTATTTTAGTGCTGCTATTCCTTGTACGCGCGATATGACGCAAAAAGAAGTAGAAGGCGAATACGAATTAGAAACCGGAAATGTAGTAGTTGAACGGTTCAATGGATTAAATCCGGATTTTATCCCGGGTGTGCTGGTGAAAAACCACGGCCCTTTTTCATGGGGAAAAGACTCGCACGATGCGGTTCATAATGCCGTAGTTATGGAGCAAGTAGCTAAGATGGCGTATATTGCCTATGGCGTTAATCCTGATCTGACGATGAACGATAATTTGACTAAAAAGCACTTTTATCGTAAACACGGACCTGGTGCGTATTATGGTCAATAATTAGTTAACTATCAAACACAATAATATCATACACAATGAAAAAATTACTTTTAGCAACGCTTTTGATGGGGTCGGTTATGCTGAGTGCGCAAACATCGACTTCAAAAATTACTATTCATGCCGACCAAGGTAAAAATGTGATTAATAAAGAAATTTATGGTCAGTTTGCCGAACATTTAGGAACCTGTATCTACGGAGGTATTTGGGTGGGCGAAAACTCTCCGATTCCAAATACAAAAGGATATCGTAATGACGTATTGAATGCTCTTAAACAATTGCACATTCCGGTTTTACGCTGGCCGGGTGGTTGTTTTGCTGATGAATATCATTGGATGGACGGAATTGGGCCAAAAGAAAAACGCGCTAAAATTGTAAATAACAACTGGGGTGGCGTTATCGAAGACAATAGCTTTGGCACAAACGAGTTTTTCAACTTGTGCGAATTACTTGACACCGAACCTTACCTCAGCGGAAACGTGGGTAGCGGTACAGTGGAAGAATTAGCTAAGTGGGTAGAATATATTACTTCGGCCGGTGACAGTCCAATGGCCAGATTGCGTCGTCAAAATGGGCGTGAGAATCCATGGAAACTAAAATATCTTGGTGTAGGTAACGAAAGCTGGGGTTGTGGTGGAAGTATGACTCCCGATTATTACTCAGACCTTTATCGTCGTTATTCAACATATTGTCGCGAATATGATGGTAATAAGCTTTTCAAAATAGCTAGTGGAGCCAGCGATTATGATTACAAATGGACTGAAACATTGATGAAAAATGTAGGTAATCGTATGCAAGGAGTTTCGTTGCACTATTACACCGTTAAAGGTTGGAATGGAAGCAAAGGATCAGCTACAAAATTCAATAAGGATGAATATTTATGGACTATGCATAAATGTCTTGAAATTGAAGATGTAGTAAAAAAACACATAACCATAATGGATCAATACGACCCTAAAAACAAAGTAGGTTTGATGGTGGACGAGTGGGGAACATGGTGGGATCAGGAACCGGGAGCAAAATCAGCACTTTATCAGCAAAATTCTATGCGTGATGCATTTGTTGCTGCTTTGAGTTTGAATATTTTCAACAAATACACGGAGCGCGTGAAAATGACAAACATTGCACAGGTAGTAAATGTATTACAAGCAATGATTTTGACCGATGGACCTAAAATGGTGTTGACTCCAACTTACCACGTATTTGAAATGTATAAAGTACACATGGGTGCAACTAACTTACCAATTGAACTTCAATGTGATTCATTGGTTTCGAACGACAAAAAATTTGCAGCTGTAAGTGTTTCTGCTTCGAAAGATGCAAAAGGGTTGATTCACATTACCCTTGCAAATGTAGATCCGGACAAAGAACAAAAAATTGAAATCGATTTAGGCAATGCAAAAATTGCAAAAGTATCGGGAACAATATTGACAGCTAAAACCATTGATGCATATAACACATTCGAAAATCCGAATGTAGTAGCACCTGCCGTTTTCAAAGACGCAAAGGTGAGCAAAAAAGGATTGTCCATAACTGTTCCTGCAAAGGCAATTATTTCACTTGAATTATTATAGATTTTACAATAAAAATAAATAACTAACAAATAAAACAAAGAAATCATGGATTACAAAGATTTAGAAGTATGGTTCATTACCGGAGCCCAATTGCTTTATGGTGGTGACGCTGTAGTGAGCGTAGATGCTCACTCAAACACAATGGTAGCAGGATTAAACGCATCGGGCAATCTTCCTATAAAAGTAGTTTACAAAGGAACTGCTAACTCGTCTTCAGAAATATCTGAAATTATGCGTGCTGCTAATGGAGATACTAAATGTGTGGGTATGATTACTTGGATGCACACTTTCTCTCCTGCTAAAATGTGGATTCACGGCTTAATGGATTACAAAAAACCATTATTGCACCTTCATACTCAATTCAATGAGCAAATTCCTTGGTCAGAAATCGATATGGATTTCATGAACTTGAATCAATCAGCTCATGGCGATCGCGAATTTGGTTTTATCACAAGCCGCTTGCGTAAACCACGTAAAATAGTAGTTGGTTATTGGAAAGATAAATCTACTCACGAAAAAATTTCAGGTTGGATGCGTGTTTGCGCCGGATGGGCAGATGCACAAAACATGCAAATCATTCGTTTTGGTGACAACATGAACAACGTGGCTGTAACTGATGGTGACAAAGTAGAAGCAGAAATTCGTTTGGGTTACCACGTGGATAATGCACCTATCGCTAAATTGGTACCTTACGTTGAAGCAGTTACTGAAGCTGAAATCGATGCTTTGGTTGCTGAATACGAAAAACTATATGACTTTGCTGATGACTGTAAGAAAGGTGCTGAAAAACACATTTCTGTACGTCAGGCAGCAGCTCAGGAAATTGGTCTTCGTCGTTTCTTGGAAGATAAAAAAGCTACTGCTTTCTGTACTAGCTTCAACGAATTGGAAGGTATGTCTCAATTGATGGGATTTGCTTCTCAACGTTTGATGGCTGAAGGTTACGGTTTCGGTGCCGAAGGTGACTGGAAAACTGCTGCTCTTACACGTACTATGTGGGTAATGGCTCAAGGATTACCTGGTGGTTGTTCATTCTTGGAAGATTATGTATTGAACTTTGATGGTGCTAATAGCTCTATTCTTCAATCGCATATGTTGGAAATCAATCCAGAAATTGCAAAAGCAAAACCACGTATCGAAGTTCACTTCTTAGGCATAGGTGATGCAGGTGTTTGTGCTCGTTTGATTTTCCAAGCTCACGAAGGCGAAGGAATTGCTGCTACAATTGTTGACATGGGTAACCGTTTCCGCATGATTGTAAACGAAGTAAAAGTTATCGAACCACAAGCATTGCCTAAATTACCAGTTGCTTGTGCATTGTGGATTCCGCAACCAAATCTTGAAGTAGGTGCAGGTGCATGGATTACTGCAGGTGGTACTCACCACTCAAGCTTCTCTTTCTCTATCACAACTGAAATGATGGAAGACTATGCAGAAATCGCTGATTTGGAAATGTTGATTATTGACAAAGACACCAATATCCGCAATTTCAAACAAGACATTCGTAACAACGAAGTGTATTACATGTTGAATAAAGCTTTAAGATAATTCACAATTAAAAATTCATAATGCATAATTAAATTGTGCATTATGAATTATGCATTATACATTATGAACAAATACGTTATAGGTTTAGATTATGGAAGCGACTCGGCTCGTGCGGTAATCGTAAACGCCGAGACAGGCGAAGAACTGGCTTCATCAGTAAAATATTATCCACGTTGGATGGAAGGTAAATATTGCGTTCCTACAGCCAATCAATATCGTCAACACCCACAAGATTATGTTGACGCATTGGAATATACTGTGAAAGATGCACTTTCAAAATGTCCAGCAGGGACAGGTGAACAAGTTGTGGGAATCGCATTCGACACAACAGGAAGTACTCCGGTATTTACCGACAAAAACGGAACTCCACTTTCGTTATTACCTGAATTTGCGGAAAATCCGAACGCTATGTTCGTTTTGTGGAAAGACCACACTGCGATTAAAGAAGCACAGGAAATTAATGATTTGTGTGCTCGTTGGGATATCGACTACTCTTCTTACGAAGGTGGTATCTATTCTTCAGAATGGTTCTGGGCAAAAGCATTGCACGTGTTGCGTGCCGACGAAAAAGTGCGCAATGCCGCTTATTCTATTGTAGAACATTGCGACTGGTTACCTGGCTTACTGACAGACACTACTAACCCATCAAAACTTTTCCGTAGTCGTTGTGCTTCAGGACACAAAGCAATGTGGTTAGAGAAATGGGGTGGTTTACCATCTGAGCAATTTTTGACTACACTTGATCCACTTTTGGCCGGATACCGCGAACGTTTGTATACTGACACATACCCAAGTAATCAAAAAACAGGTAATCTTACCGAAGAATGGGCTGGTCGCTTAGGCTTAACAACTAATGTCGCTGTGGCTGTTGGTGCATTCGATTGCCATACAGGAGCCGTTGGTGCCGAAGTTACTCCGGGTGCGTTGGTACGTGTAATCGGAACTTCTACCTGCGATATTATGGTAGCTAGTTACGAAGAAATGGGTCATAAACTTATTCCGGGTATTTGCGGACAAGTTGACGGTTCGGTAATTCCGGGTATGATTGGACTGGAAGCCGGTCAATCTGCTTTTGGTGATGTTTATGCCTGGTTTAAAAATGTTGTGGCATGGCCTGTTGTAAACGTTCTTTCAAAAACAACTTTGATTGATGAAGCTACCAAACAAAAACTGATCGATGAAACAATGGATCAAATCATTCCTGCTTTGTCTATTGAAGCAGCAAAAGTTCCTGTTTCTGAATCAACAGTTTTGGCTACCGACTGGATGAATGGTCGTCGTACTCCTGACGCTAATCAAATGGTAAAAGGCACCATCACCGGATTAAATTTAGGAAGTTCTGCTCCGCTTATTTTCCGTGCTTTGGTAGAAGCAACTGCTTACGGTTCGAAAGCCATTGTTGATCGTTTTATCGAAAATGGTATTGAGATTAAAGAAATCATCGGTATCGGTGGTATTGCTTTAAAATCGCCTTTCGTGATGCAAACGCTGGCCGACGTTTTGAACATGCCAATTAAAGTAGCAAAATCCGAACAAGCTTGTGCATTTGGAACTTCTATGTTTGCAGCTGTTGTGGCAGGTGTTTACGATAAAGTAGAAGATGCTCAAAAAGCTATGGGTATGGGATTTGCTTCTGAATACTTCCCGAACAAAGAAAATGTAGAATTATACACGGAATTGTATAAAAACTACATAAAATTGGGAGAATTCACCGAAAAAGAATTATTTAGCTAAATAATAACCCCTAACCCCTAAAGGGGGACTAAGTTACTATCTATATTTATCAATTGATATAATTGAAGATAATACGATACAAAACTAATTCAGTTCCCCTTTAGGGGCTAGGGGTCATCAACCTTTTATCAATAAAACATTCACACATGAAAAAGAAACTTTTAGGATTCGCGGTCATTGCATTGGTTCTTTTCGGTTGCAAAGGCAAAGACGAAAAAACACTCTCAGGCTTATCAAAGGCCGATTTTAAAAAAGAAATAGGTAAAGACACCACCGGATTGTATGTACTTAAAAACGCAGCAGGTATGGAAGTGTGTGTCACTAACTTTGGTGGACGTATCGTGTCTATTATGGTTCCCGACAAAGCAGGAAAATTGCAGGATGTAGTTCTTGGTTTTGACTCAGTGGGCGATTATATCAATATACCAAGTGACTTTGGTGCTTCTATCGGCCGTTATGCCAACCGTATCAACAAGGGACTTATTACTATTGATGGTAAAACCATTCAGTTGCCTCAAAATAATTTCGGACATTGCCTTCACGGCGGTCCAAAAGGATGGCAATATCAGGTGTACCAAAAGGTAAATCAAATTGATGCCACCACTATTGAATTTACTCGTTTCTCTCCTGATGGAGATCAGAATTTTCCCGGAAACGTAACTGCTAAGGTTACTTACAAACTTACTGAGGATAATGCGATTGATATCAATTTTGAAGCTACAACCGATAAGAAAACGGTGATAAATATGTGTAACCACTCGTATTTCAATCTTTCGGGAGATCCTAAAAATCCGATTACTGACAATGTATTGTATGTCAATGCAGATACTTTCACTCCGGTTGACAGTACATACATGACTACCGGTGAAATAGTGACTGTAAAAGGAACTCCAATGGATTTTACTACTCCTAAAGCAGTAGGTGCTGACATTGCAAAAACGGATTATGTACAAATTAAAAATGGTAATGGCTATGACCATAACTGGGTATTGAATACAGCCGGCGATGTAACCAAACAAGCTGCTAAAGTTACTTCTCCCATAAGTGGCATTACGCTGGAAGTGTATACCAACGAACCCGGCATACAGGTTTATACCGGTAACTTCCTTGATGGTAAAGTAAAAGGCAAAAAAGGGATTGTTTATAAACAACGCACCGGTATTTGTCTTGAAACTCAACACTACCCTGACAGCCCTAATAAACCACAATGGCCATCGGTTATTTTGGAACCGGGCAAAGTTTACAAGAGCACTTGTATCTATAAATTCGGTGTGAATAAATAAGAAAACGTATTAATATAAATCAAAAATAAAACAGTAAAAATTATGAATTGGAGTTCACATGAATTTATTTGGCTCGACTGGGTGATTATGGCAGTGGGGTTATGTGCTGTAACATGGGCTGTATGGCGTTCGGTACAAAAAGATAAACGTTTGCAACAAGGTGCCAACAGCGAAGATTTCCTGTTCGGTAAAGGCGAGCCCTGGTATATCATTGGTGCGGCTATCTTTGCAGCAAACATTGGTTCTGAACACCTTGTAGGGTTAGCCGGAACGGGTGCAAAATCAGGTGTAGGTATGGCACACTGGGAAATGCAAGGTTGGATGATTCTTATCCTGGGCTGGCTCTTTGTGCCGTTTTATCAACATATGAATATGAAGTTAGGAAAAATTATTACTATGCCTGACTTCCTCAAAAATCGCTATACACCTCGTGCAGGTTCGTGGTTATCCATCATTACGCTTATTGCCTACGTATTGACCAAAGTGAGTGTAACCGCCTATACCGGAGGTATCTTTATGGAGAGTCTACTAGGTATACCTTTCTGGTACGGAGCTATAGGATTGATAGTTATAACAGGTATCTTTACCATTTTTGGGGGTATGAAGGGTGTTATGACACTGTCGGCCATTCAAACGCCTATCCTTATCATTGGTTCTTTCCTTGTACTTTTCTTAGGATTGTCGGCACTCGGTGATGGCAGTATCGCTCACGGTTGGACGGCCATGATAGATTATTCCAGAACATTGAGTAAAGGTGCAGACGGTGTTGCATACGGTACAAATCATATGTTCCACTTCGAGACGGGTGACCCTCTTTATGACGATTATCCGGGCTTTTGGGTATTTATCGGTGCTTCTATTATCGGTTTTTGGTATTGGGCTACCGACCAACATATCGTTCAACGTGTGCTTGGACAAACAAAAGGCGAATCTAATGATGTGGTAATGAAACGTGCCCGTCGTGGTACGATTGCTGCAGGTTATTTCAAGATTCTTCCTGTATTTATGTTCCTTATCCCTGGTATGATTGCTGTTGCATTGGCCTCAAAAGTGGGAAGTGGATTAACTCTTAATAATATAATTGTTAGTACTGGTATAAAAGATATAAATATTGAAGGTACTGATACTGCTTTTGGTCAAATGGTTAAGTTTGTATTGCCAGCCGGAGTAAAAGGTATTGTTACCATTGGCTTTATATGTGCATTGGTAGCTTCGTTGGCGGCATTCTTTAACTCTTGTGCTACTTTGTTTACTGAAGACTTTTATAAGCCAATGTTCAAAGGTAAGAGTGAAGCCAGATACGTTTTTGTAGGTCGCGCTGCAACAATTGTAGTTGTGCTACTTGGTATTGCATGGATACCGGTTATGATGAGCCTCGGCAGCCTTTACTCTTATCTGCAAGGTATTCAATCGTTGCTCGCTCCAGCAATGGTAGCTGTATTCGTATTGGGTATTTTCTCTAAAAGAATTACTCCTAAGGCAGGTGAAGCCGGTTTGATAATAGGCTTTTTAATTGGTATGACACGCTTGCTCACGAACATCTTTACAAATACAGGTAAAGATGTAATGACAGGTACTTTCTGGGAATCTACGCATTGGTTTTGGCATACTAACTGGCTTATCTTTGAAATCTGGTTGCTTGTCTTTATCATGTTGATGATGGTTGTTGTATCATTCTTCACTCCGAAGCCAACTGCTCAGCAGATAGATGCTATTACTTTCGATGGTGACTATAAAACACTTATCAAAAATAGCTGGAGCAAGTGGGATGTTATTGCATCGCTTGGTGTAGTAGCTATTTGTGCTGCGTTCTACTGGTATTTCTGGTAATTAAAGAAAAAAGGATTCAGAGCTATTTTTGCTTTGAATTGTATATAAAAATCTTCCAAACAGCGGCATATCAATGCCGTGTTTGGAAGATTTTTAGTTTTATTGAATATACCTAATTCCTGCATCAGTTATGGGTCAATATTTTGCACAAAGAACAAATCATTTGCTCGACAAGAATTTTCACATATTTTTGTTTTACCTTTGGACATGCAAAAAGACATCTTGTTGATTTACTTAATTTTAAGCATTTTGTCTTTCTTCCGCATTCTATCTTTTTAATTCAAATTTCACATTTGTCAACTTATTCAAAAAACAGTGAGAAACACAATGTTTAAATATAGTAGTATCCTATTCTGTTTTCTTGTAAACATTATTTTGTGTCAGGCCAATATTATCACTCCACAATTTAGTTTCGAGAAATTTCCATATGCCGAAAAACTACCTTCAAACTCTGTGATTCGTATTTATCAGGACAAGGAAGGTTTTATGTGGTTTGGTACCAAAGATGGCTTGTGTCGTTTCGATGGTTATGATGTGAAAGTTTTCAGATCGAGTGCTTTAACGCCTGGAAAGCTTACAAGCAATGAGATAAGATGCATTGCCGAAGACAATTATCAACACTTGTGGGTAGGTACTTTCGAAGGAATAAATATTGTTGATAAAAGAAATTACAGTATTAAGCCTTTCGAAAACAAATACATTCGGAAAGAATGGATCAACTCAATTTTGAACGATTCGAAAGGAAATATATGGGTAGGAACAGCGAATGCAGGAGTACTGAAAATTGACCCCCGAACAGGTAAATTTAAACGTTATTCGACCGATAAAAATTCAGTATTCCAATTAAAAGGAAATAATGTAACTAATATTTACGAAGATAAAGCAGGACTTATCTGGGTGTCATTGTGGAAAAACGGACTCTGTTATATTGATCAAAATGCAAACAAAGTCGCTTTTGTTCCGAATATAGGTGCTTCAAACAATCCGTTTCGTGTGTTGCAGGATAAAGATGGTTTATACTGGATTTGTACCTGGGGTGATGGCATTTTCAATATAACCATTGAGAATAACAAATTATCGCTACGACCTATGCCCTTGTCCAAAAATTCAACGAAAAAGGTCGATGATATAGTGTACAGTATTACGCAGGATGATAAGCTGGGAGGAATTTGGGTTATAACATTCAGCGGTTTAAGTTTGATTGAGAAAGAGCAGGATGGATCATTTAAAGTGCTGGATACAGGCTCGTTTTTCAACGAAAGCACCAATAAACTGTTTCACGAGATTATAAAAGACCGTAAAGGAAATCTTTGGGTTGGATCGGTAGGAGAGGGGCTTTACAAACTTGATTTCAATAAACTATTAATTCAAAATTTTCCGCTGACCGAGATAAAAGACCAATTGAATGCCCGATCCTATGTCACGCGGTTTTGCGAATTGACTACCGGTGAAGTGTACATAGTTATTAATCGTGTGGGTTTATTCATCTTTAATCCAAAGACCGGAACTGTAAAAAGACCGGCTAATCCGATTGTGAGAAGCTTGTCGAGTGTAAGTGCTATTTTAAGGGTATCTGATGAGAATGAAATATGGGTGGCCAATGAAGGCGAAGATATCATACATGTTTTCAAAAAAAAGGCGGGAGATGATTTGGTGCAGGTAGACCAATTCTCGCTGAGTAATTTCAAAGCAACAAGCGATAACAGCATTGCTTGTTTTTTCAAAGATTCGAAAGGAAATGTATGGATTGGTACAAATAATGGTTTATATATAAAATCATTCAACTTACCAATTAAAAAGGTATCTTCCAATATAAACACAGTCAACACTATTGAGGAGGATGCTCAGAATAATATCTGGATTGGAACTGAAAAAAAAGGGGCATATGTTTTTAAGAAGAAAAGTGTAAATAACAAAGTACTTTATATCTCTTCGAAAGTCAACTTAAGTATTCATACATATCAAAGCTATAGTGTTCAAACTATTTGCTGCAGAAGAAATGGAGATGTCTACCTGGGAACAAAAGAGGGCTGTCTCTATTTTTATGATGCGAAGGAACAAAAGGCAAAAGAAATTAGTGGTTTGTACGGTATTACGGATGACGGAATTATGGACGTACTGGAGGATAACTACGGCATGCTCTGGATTTCTACCATAAAACGCATTATCAAATATAATCCTCAGACACATGCTGCAACTTATTATTCGAATGCAGATGGCATGTTGATTACTTCATTCTTTAAGGATGCCCGTGTAAAATTGAAATCGGGTAGAATCTTGTTTGGAGGGAACAATGGTATCTGTGCGTTTACTCCCACAGCTCAAACCAGGCTTGTAGAGCCACTCAAACAGCGAGTGGTAATAACAGACATATTACTTCAAAATAAATCGATTTTCGACAATGGATTGAATTTCCATTTTAATGCCGATAAGAATAGAGTAACATTCGATTACTCGCAAAATAATATGAGTATTGAGTTCTCTGCTCTCGATTTCTCGGCGGCAAGCAAAATTCAATATGCCTACAAGCTTTCGGGTGTTGACAATAACTGGAACTATGTTAGTAACAACCGTCGGTTTGTAAACTATGCCAATTTACCTGACGGTAGTTATAGGTTTATGGTGAAAGCAAGCGATGAAAATGGAACATGGAGCGATCAAATCACATCTCTTCTGGTAGTTATTCATCCACCACTTTATCGTACATGGTGGGCTTATCTTATCTATCTGCTGATTATTGGATTGACGACCTATTTTATTCTTAAAAATATTGCGAATCGTATTCGTTTGCGCAATGAACTCAAAATTTCGCATATCGAGAAGGAAAAATCGGAAGAGTTGGCGCAAATTAAACTTCGCTATTTCACCAATATTTCGCACGAGTTACTGACGCCATTGACCATTATCATGTTGCTTATTGAACGCATGCAAAAGAAAAACACAGGCGACTCTGCTCAGTTCGAAATAATGAAAGATAATATCAATCGGCTCAAAAGGCTTATTCAGCAGATTCTTGTTTTTCGAAAAACCGAAAGCGGAAATATGCGACTGAAGATTCTGCCGAACGATATTGTGGGATTTGTAAAGAACATCTGTCATTCTAATTTTAGTCCGCTGATCGGCGAAAAGGAGATTCATTTCTCTATCGAAAGTGAGCATGAAAGCTACATGGCTTATTTTGATCCCGACAAATTGGATAAGGTTATCTATAATCTGTTGTCGAACGCGTTTAAACATACTCCAAAAGGCGGTTCTATTGCTGTTTGCATGACTTTTGAGCCGCGCATGGACGATATGTTTCTTTGCCTCTCGGTAAGTGATACGGGCGACGGAATTGCTGAACAGGATTTGCCACATATCTTCAAGCGTTTTTATATCAGCAGTAGCTCCGATCAAAGTCAGAGTCATGGTATCGGACTTGCATTGACCAATGACCTTCTTCAAATCCACAAAGGAAGTGTAGTTGTAAAAAGTACATTGGGGCAGGGAGCAGTGTTCAGCATCGAGATTCCTGTTTCGAAAAATGCGTATACCGATGAAGAACTATCGGTAGAAGAGCCGAAGAAGATAGAACTGCCTGAAATTTCTGAAGTAGAGGAAACCGAAGAAGATGATACAGAAAGAATCGAAACTATTAAAGATCTAACTATTTTGGTGGTGGAAGATAACCGCGAGTTAAACAAACTCATTGTGGATTATTTTGCCGGAACGTATAAAGTGCTGAGTGCCGAAAACGGAATGCAAGCCTTGGATATGGTGCGCGACAATGAGATAGATTTGATTATAAGCGATGTGATGATGCCCGAAATGGATGGACTTACTTTCTGTAAAATTATCAAGAATGATGTTGCCACCAGTCATATCAATGTGTTGATGCTCACAGCAAAGAATTCCAGCGAAGACAGGATTGATTGCTATAATGCCGGTGCCGATTCGTATATTGCAAAACCCTTCGAACTGGCTGTACTGGAAGCACGAACAAAAAATCTGATCAGTAAACGACAACAAAAAACAGATACCTTTAAAGCCAATAAAGATATCAATATCTCCTCCATGGAGTATGGTTCGTTGGATGAACTGTTTCTAAAACAAGCAGTGATAAAGGTAGAAGAAAAACTATCGGACGATACATTCGACTTTGATGAATTTGCCGTGGTGATGGCTTCATCAAAATCCACTCTGCATCGTAAACTCAAATCGTTGACCGGATTATCGCCGGGTGAGTTTATTCGAAACATTCGACTAAAACATGCTGCGCAGATGTTGATAAACAACAAAGGAAACATCTCTGAAATAGCCTTTGCAGTAGGTTTCAACGATCCAAAGTATTTTAGTAGATGCTTTAAATCGGAGTTTGGACTTACGCCAAGGGAGTATCAGGAGTTGAAAAAATAAAATCAAAAAGAACGAGGGTGTCCAAAATAGCTGGACACCCTCGTTAGTTGTAAATACCATTATCGTTTAATTGATTTCCTGAAATTTATTGCGATTAAAGATCCAGAAAATGATTGGGAAAATGAGCAGCGTGAGTACAGTTGCAGTAATTAAACCCCCAATGATAACCACCGCCAAGGGTTTTTGCGATTCGGATCCGATTCCGGTGGAAAGTGCTGCAGGCATCAACCCGATAGAAGCCATTAAAGCAGTCATTACTACAGGACGGGTTCGTATTTTTACGGCCTCTATAATAGAATTATCAAGTGTCAAACCATTTTTAATGTTTTTATGGAATTGAGATGTGAGTAATACTCCGTTTTGTATACAAATACCAAACAGTGCAATAAATCCTACACCAGCCGATATCCCAAAGTTAATCCCTGTAAGATGCAGTGCCAGAATACCACCAATCAATGCAAACGGAACGTTCGCAATTACCAGTGTGGCATCTTTAATATTGCCAAACATGATGAACAGCAATACAAAGATGGCTATTAAACTGATTGGGACTACCTGTGCTAACCGATTGGAAGCACGTACCTGGTTTTCAAATTCACCGGCCCAACCGATAGTATAACCATCGGGGAGTTGTATTTTTGCCACCCGGTTTTGCGCATCTTTTACTGTACTTCCCAGGTCTCTGTCGCGAACAGAGAACTTTACGCCCACAAAACGTTTCGTATTATCACGATAAATCAATGCAGGTCCGGTATTTTTTTCAATAGTACAGATTTCTTTCAGTGGAATTTTTGAACCACTCAGACTAGGTACTAATAGGTTTGCAATATCATTCTCGTCTTTTCGGTATTCTTTATCAAAACGTACACGAATGTTGAATTTACGCTCGCCTTCATATTTTATCGAAGCTGTTTTTCCTCCAAAAGCCATTTCGAGTACAGCCTGTGCATCAGAAACCGTTACGCCATAAGCAGCCATTTTTTCTTTGTCCAATACCACACTCACTTCAGGTTGCCCAAGATTTCTCATAACGCCCAGGTCTTTTATGCCGGGCACATCTTTCATTTTTGCCACTACCTGATTGGCGATATTATCCAGTTTATTGAGGTCATCACCATAAATTTTCACGCCATTATCAGCATTAAAACCGGCCACAGCTTCGGCTACATTGTCAATAATTGGTTGTGAGTAATTAAAATTAATGCCCTGATGTTTTTCAAGTTGTTTGTCCATTTCGTCCACCAGTTCATCGTACGAAATTTTGTGTTTCCATTCATCGTGAGGTTTTAGATTCACTTGCATTTGAACGTAATAAAACCCACTCGGGTCGGTTCCATCATTGCTACGTCCGGTTTGCGATAATACACCATTTACTTCTTCAAATTGAGTCAGCTCTTTCCGCAATCCTTTGACCTGTTTTACTGTCTCCGCAAGGCTTTGGCTCATTGGGTACTTTGCTTCCACCCATAGCGCTCCTTCGTTGAGCTGGGGCATAAATTCCGATCCAAGAAATTTGAATGAAAGCAATGAAATAACTAAAACGGACAGTGCTATTGAAAGACTTCTCTTCTTATGTCTGAACGTCCATAAAAAAGATTTCTCAATGATACGATTCCAAAAGTTGACAAATGGATTGTGTTTTTCACGCACATTTTTATTCAATAAAACATGCGATAAAACCGGAACCAGCGTGAGGGTAAAGATTAATGCTCCAAGCAGTGCAAATCCAAGCGTCCAGGCTAAGGGAGAGAACATTTTACCTTCCACCTTTTCGAATGCAAAAATGGGTAACAAGGCAATGATGATAATCATTTTAGAGAAGAAAATGGCTTTTCCCAGTTCCGTTCCGTTTTTCTTAATGATACTTCCTTTTGCAAGTTTATTGAATTTATCAACGCCTACTTTCTCTCGTAGGTGGTCAAGTGTAACAAAAAGCCCCTCCACCATAACCACTGCACCATCGATAATAATACCAAAGTCGACTGCACCCAGTGAAAGTAAATTGGCACTCATTCCCTTCATCCTCAAACATAGAAATGCAAACAGCAAAGCCAGAGGAACAATGATGGATACAATGACCGTAGTACGCCAGTTGGCCATAAACAGAAATACGATTAAGGTAACCAGGATAATTCCCTCCATTACGTTATGCATCACGGTGTGGGTAGTGAAATCCATCAACTTATCACGATCGTAAAAAGTCTCCATTTTTACGTCCGAAGGAAGAATTTTCGTATTCAGTTCATTGATTTTATCCTTGACACGAGCCAGTACTTCGCGCGCATTCTCGCCTTTGCGCATCACCACAATACCTTCCACCACATCGTCATTGTTGTTCAAACCCGACTGACCAACGCGGGGCATTGCTCCTTCACGCACATCAGCCAGATTCTTGACCAGAACAGGATTACCATTTGCATATTTGACAATCACATTCTCAATATCCTGTTTGGTTTTTATCAACCCAACCCCACGCACTACAAATGCTTGTCCGTTTTTTTCGATAACATCGCCACCAACGTTCAGATTTCCTTTATTTACAGCATCGTACACATCAACCGGCGACACATCGTAGCCCGAAAGTCTGTTCGGGTCAACACATATTTCATACACTTTATCTTCACCTCCAAAGGCCTGCAAATCGGCAACTCCCGGAATGGCGCGCAGCTGACGGTCAATCACCCAATTTTGGATGGTAAGCAGTTCGCGCGAATCGCGTTTATCACTTTTCAGCGTATAGCGAAATACTTCACCTGTAGGACCATACGGAGGTTGCACATCAGGATCAACTCCATCGGGTAGTTGCACGTTTCTCAATTGATTATTCACTTGTTGACGGGCAAAGAAATCCTCTACATCATCATCAAAAATGATTTTTACCACCGATAATCCAAACATAGTGGTGCTGCGAACACTGGTTTTACGTTGCACGGAGTTCATTGCAATTTCAATCGGAGCAGTCACAAATCGTTCTACCTCTTCGGCGCTTCGTCCGTTCCATTGCGACACAATTACAATTTGTGTATTGGTTACATCAGGAAATGCTTCGATGGGCATTTGTTGAAATGCCACACCTCCTGCAATGACCAGTAACGCCACCCAAAAGAATGTAAATGCCTTGTTCTTCAGCGAAAAGGCAATAATATTTTTTATGAATTTGTTCATGGTTTAGTCGTTTAATGCGTCATAAATTTGCAATTCATTGGTGGTAATAACACTTTCGCCTTCAGTCAATCCCGAAGCAATATACGTTACATCGCCTACTTGACGGAAAACATCCACTTTGCGGGTTTCAATGTTGTTGCGGTCCTTATAAACCATCACGAAGTTTTTACTTTTATCAAAAATAACTGCCGAGGAAGGTATGGCCATCATCTTTTCTTTTTCATCATAACTTAGCTTGATAGTAGCTTTCATCTCGGGTTTCAGTACGTAATCCGGATTTTTAAGTTTGATACGAACTTTCATGGCTTTGGTTTCGGGATCAATAAAGTTGAAGATTTTATCCACAACACCATGGAACGATTTATCGGGATAACTTAAAGTAGTTACGTCGGCAGCTGAGCCAAGCACCACATCGCGGATGTCCGATTCACTCACATTGGCTATTGCCCAAACCTCATCAATCTCGGCTATATCAAAGATATTATTTGTATGGTCGTCGCGCAGCAACATGTCCTGGTTGATTGTTTTTTCGAGAATAAAACCACTGATCGGTGACCGCACTTCATAGATAGCTCCCGGTTTCAGGTTATAGATTTTATATGTTTCACGTATTCTGTTCAGTTGCGACTGAGCTTTCGAAAGTTCGCTCTTTGCAGTAAGTACATCGCGCTCCGTATTTAGTTTACCTTCGTACATATCCTGTGCTGCTTTCAAATTGTTTTTCGATACCACTACATCGTTTTGGGCATCGCTCATGTCTTTTTCATAGCCAGCTACCTGAGTGCTTCGGATGGTTGCCAATAGCTGTCCTTTTTTTACGTAGTCGCCTAATTCAACATAGACTTTTACTACATTACCACCTACTACCGGATAGATTTCAATCAGTTTGTTGTTGTCGGCCGAAATTTTACCATAGAACTTCGTTTCGTTTTTAAGCGTTTTCTGTTCTGCTTTGGCAAAGGTGGTTGTTTTTAGCATCACGTCGCTCAACACAAATTTTTGTTTCTGATCGGCACTGTCGTCCGATTTCTTTTTGCAGCCGGTGAGGATAACTGCTATTACTGTTACGAATAAAATAATTTTATGCTTCATAATTAGAATATTGTAGAATTAGTTGTAAAATTTAGTTGTTCGCACGAATCGAAAAGTGTTCTTGAAAATTTATAGTATTGCATCAATGTTTGATTATAGCTTTCCGTAAAATCAGTAAATTCGATAAGTGACATGTTGCCATGTTTGAAGTTTGTCAATACACCATCTTCAACCAGTTTAAAGTTTTGAACTGCAGAAGGGGTTAACAGCTCATAATTTTCGTATGCATCTTTCCACTTTTTATAGCACAGCGCCACTTCCGCTTTTATCTTTTCGGCCTGATACAGTTTATTGGTATTAGCCACTTTAATTTGAGCAGAAGCCATTTTTATATTTCCCTGATTTCTATTAAAGAGTGGGAGCGGAACACCTACCGATAAAGTTACAGCATTCATAAAAGTGCTTCCCTGCTGATCCCAACCCAGTCCAAGATTTACATCGGGAACTGCAAGCGACTTTTGAAGCCTTAAGTTCAGGTTGGAGGTTTCAACCTGCTTGTTGGTGATTAAATAATCCGAGCGTTGTTGGAGAGCAGTTGCCTGAAGTGAATCAACCGAAGGAAGTTCTTTTTTTGCATACACATTTAGTTCTTCTTCAGTTGGTTGTGGTACAATGTTTTTAGTACCTACCATAAGTTCCAGATCGTTTTTGTTTTGAAGAATACTATTGTAAAGATCCGATTTTTGTTGTTTGAAATTCAGATAGAGCGATTGCAGACGCACCAGATCTTTGGGTGAGATGTTCCCTTTATCTACTTGCTTTTTGTAAGAACTGATCAATGAATCAAGGTTATTCATTTGCTTTGAAACGGCATCGAACGATAGATTATCAAAGTAGATTTCGAAATAACTCTGACGCAATTGAAGTTTTAGGTTGCGTAACAGATCGGTAAATTCCAGTTCGGCAATTTGCCCGTTGGTTTTGGCAATTTCCACCTCATTTCTTTTCTTTCCACCAAGCAGTATCAGTTGCTGGATGGAGAAGGCCTTCTCACCATTCGACCCGATATCAAAGTATTTTTTCCGTTCGGGATTATACGCATTAAAACTTGCCTGAAACGAAGGGTTATCCCACAGTTTGGCTTGAATAACTGCAGCTTTGGCTTCGTCTATATTAAACTTTGAAGCCAGCAGATTAAGATTATTTGCTAAAAAAGTACGTTCGCAATCTTTCATCGTCAGTGATGTATCGGATTGAGCATGAACGATTAAATTAGAAAATAACAAGAGAATGAAAACAGATTTTCTCATGTCTAACAATTTTTTATTAGTAAGTAGTTGTGTTGAAAGTCAGTGACTTCATAGTAAAGTAAGGTGATACTATGTAGTGTTGGAAAGATTGTTTTTCGAATAATTTGAAAGTCCGCTTATCAACCTGTTTCGGTTCAATAATGAACACAGCAGGTTGATAGGCTTGCACGAGAAAAACGTACAACTACGTGCATGGACAAACGATACTTAGCTCCGGAGAGTAGGCATCTATCAAAAATCAAAAAAACAATTGTTGAATGGAATCTGCTATTAAGCAGACAGTACCTGCGGTGGTTTTGCAGGAACTTCTTTGAAGTAGAGATTGATGATTCTTTCGTTTTTGGGAACGTTATTATCCATCTCTTTTATTATTTCATTATTATCGAAACACAATGCTGAACCGGGCAACCATTTCAAATCAAAATGAACGCTGATGTGTTGTTGTTTGGAAAAATTATCGGCACTGGCTTTATCGTGAAAGGTGTGGGTTGAAAAATCCAATACATTTTCAACCACAAACTCGATCATTGAATCAACATAATCTTGTTCTTTGGCCGAATTTGTTGTGTTTTCGGCTGTATAAAAGTCAACTGAGTTGATGCTCAGATTCAGGGTCTGAACAACAAGCAGGAAGATAAAGAACTGACTAAAGATATTTCTGATAAAGCGGTTCATATTCGGGTGCAAAGATAGAACGAATAACAGACAGGAAGTGGATATAGTTTAAAGATTTTAGCTTAACTTAGGATTATTTTGATAATTTATAGACAAATAAGAAGAAATTATATGTTGTATAACACAATTTCGTTTTCAACGAGGCCTGTTTATTCAAAAATATTTAATGAATGTATCATGACTGTAAGAATATCAGAAGTAAAAAAAACAGGAGTACATTCTATCTTTCGAATGTGCTCCCGTTCCATTGTGTAAAATCAAAGAAGGATTTATTTTCCTATTTCTTTGCTGTTTTGATTTAATTCTTTGTTCAATGCCTTTTGATCTTTCTTTGTCAAATGACCATTGTGCTCCTGACGCATAACTTTTTTCTGCATATTGATTTCGGAGATGTTTTTGCGGGCCTCTTTGGCTTCAGCTTTGGTCATTTCTCCTTCTTTTCTTTCCTCTATTATCCTTTTTTTCTGGTTAACGATTCTTTTATTAACCTGATGTACGCGAGGATGTTTTTGAGCGGTTTTTGTAACGGGTTCTTGTGCGAAGGTTATCAAACCGAAGCTAATAGCTAATGCTGCAATAATAAACTTTTTCATGACGGATATTTTTTTGTATTAAACAATAGGGATTTGTTATATGAAAATAAACAAAAGCTGTGCCATATTTATTTCAAAACAGAATGTATAATTTCACGTGTATCTACTATAATTCAACTTATATCTTTTTGTTGTTTTGATCTAATTGTTGATTCAGAATTTTCTGATCCTGTGCGGTCAAATGCCCATTGTGTCTCTTGCGCATTTCTTTTTTCTCTCTATTAATTAAGGCAAGTGTCTTCAGATTTTCCCGGGATTGTTGCTTCGTAATAGTTCCTTGTTGCTCTTTTTGGTATATTCTTTTCTCCTGACTGACTATCCTTTTGTTTACCTGATTTACATCGGGGTGGTTTTTTTTGTCAATGTTTAGCAGACCGATTTTTTGAGCATTCGTTGTCATACAAAAACTGATAGCCAATGCTGCAATGATTACTTTTTTCATTCCATTATTTTTTTTTATTATACATAAGAATTTATTTTGTTTAAGCACATGGAGCTTCTAAAACAATGAGTTTACTCTCTTTGTGCAAGGTCATTGCTTTTGTTGTTTATTTATGCTCCGTGTTATCTGCCGGAGCAGGGCTCATATCATTCGCAGGCTTTGAAGAGACCATTTGAATTTAGTGCTTTGACCATTTTATATGCCACAAGTTTAATGCCTGATTCAAAAAAGAGCTCTAGAAATAACCAACTTAACTTCATTTAAACATTGAGCCTTTCCCAATAACGTATTTTAAAACACAAAATCGCGTACATATTCTATGTTTGAATATGTCCGCGCTTTTGGTTAGTATCCTTTCAATGCTTAAGAAACAGAAATATATTGAGTCCAAGATAAGGTTTAGTCCGTTAGGACTTAAATATCAATAGAAAAATTGATAGTGTTTTGATTTATTTCCCGTAGGGAATTAACCTGTTTATCCCCTAACGGGGAATCGAACAGCTGCAACAACCTATTCTATTGATATAGATTCCCCACGGGAAACTAAAAAAAATGCATTTCAATGCGTTCGGAGAACCTATTTCAAGCTCACTTCGCCCTATTCTTCCCCTCTTCTCAGCTTCCTGGCTACACTATGCTTGCGCCCGTAACTAAAATATACCACTAAGCCGATAGCCATCCAGATAATCAACCTCAACCAGGTATCACCTGGCAAAGCCAGCATTTGAATGAGACAAACAAACGCTCCCAACACCGGAACAAAAGGTACCCAGGGTGTTTTGAAAGCCCGTGGTGCATCAGGTTCTGTTTTACGCATGATAAGAATACCGATACACACAATCATAAAGGCCAACAGCGTGCCGATAGAGACTAGTTCGCCCAATAAACCGATAGGAAACAAGCCAGCCATCAAAGCAGTAAAGAAACCGGTGATGATGGTGGAGTAATGAGGTGTTTTAAACTTAGAATGTGTCTTGGCAAAACATTTCCACAACAAGCCGTCGTGAGCCATGGCAAAGAAAATACGCGTTTGTCCCAGAAGTGTCACCAATATCACCGAACTTAAGCCGGCAATGGTACCCACTTTAATAGCCGGACTCAACCATTTCAATCCTCCACCGCTTCTATCGATAGCAAGTGCTATAGGTGCGGCTACATTCAGTTCTTTGTAGTTCACTATACCCGTGAGCACAAAGCTTACACCCACATACAAGATGGTACATACCAGTAACGAAATAAGAATGCTCAGCGGTAAGTCGCGTTTAGGATTAATGGCTTCCTGCGAAGTAGTGGAGATAGCATCAAAACCAATATAGGCAAAGAAGATCACCCCCGAACCTGCCAATATTCCCGACCAACCATACTGTCCCCAGTGGCCTGTGTTCTGAGGAATAAAAGGAACCCAGTTTTGCGGATGAATATGCGAAATACCAAAGCCGATAAAGAGCAATACCACCACAATCTTGATCACAACGGATATATTATTGAATTTCACCGTTTCTTTTATACCTACTACCAACAAAGCTGTTAGTGCTACTACAATAAATACTGCCGGAAAATTGATAACAGCCCCCGTAAGATGCCAGCCATGCTGATCGAAATCGAAAGGACACTGTGCTAACGAAGCCGGAAGATAGATACCATAGTCGGCCATAAAGCTAAGTACATAGCCCGACCATCCTACAGCCACCGTAGCGGTACTGAACAGGTATTCCAATATCAAATCCCACCCGATAATCCAGGCAATCAGTTCGCCCATGGTAGCATACCCATAGGTATAGGCACTCCCCGAGAGTGGAATCATAGACGCAAACTCAGCATAACACAATCCTGCCAGCAAACAACCGAAAGCCGACAGTATAAACGACAACACGATGGCCGGACCGGCATGCATTTGTGCTGCGGTACCCGTAAGTACAAATATACCTGCACCTATCACGCTCCCAATGCCCAATAACGTTAAGTTGGTAAGCCCTAAATGACGCTTCAGTCCATGCTTATTGCTGCTAGCCTCTTCATCCAGTTGCGCCAGTGTCTTTTTTATAAATAGGTTCTTTATCATAGGTGCATATTCTACATTTTGAAAGCAATTCTATCGTATCCATTCCTCTTTGTCAGTATAGAAGCCGCAAAATTAGTATTTATATTCGGTATTCTCTTCGCAGGACTTTACAAATAAAAAGAGACATTGCCGTGGCAACATCTCTTTTGTGGGTGGTTTTTGTATTTTTTAGTAGAATAAGAAACCCCTCCGCTACGCTCGTCCCCTTAAAAAGGGGACAACACTGTAAAATCAGGCTTTTTGCAACTAATAGAAATGCATGTGTGCTTAAAATATCTTATATCATTTCTCTATAGGAGCAAATTCCCGGACTTCTGGTATCTTCCCTTTTTCGAAAGGGAAGTGCCCGAAGGGTGAAGGGTTAAAGTTATTGAAATAATTAGATTTCAGCTGAGACAAAGGTAAATAATTAGTCTACATTTTCGAAACTAAGTTTGTATCGGTCAATTTAGGAATCCCATATACTTTTCTTTGGATTTTTAATTTTTAAATAGAGCAGTCCGATTAATAAAAAAACTAAAAAAACACCTGTAACCTCTAAAGTGAGAATCAAAACATCGTCAAGAAAGGTCTCAGGTGTTGTGTCCTCACAGTAGATGTTAACCTCTGGCTTGATTGTTGAATATTTGACACAGATGATATCACCTTTGTTTCCTTTATATGTTTGGAAGGTTGTTCCGGTATATTTTTTTCCATATGCTGTGAATTCATAGGTAGCGGAATGAATTCCTTTACCTCTTGATATGTTTATCACTTCAGCTGAAATTGTTTTTGGATTACTTGCTACAGTTTCACGAATGGAGTTATGTTTAGTTACTACATAAAAACTAAAAGAAAAAATCAGGACTATGAAAGCAAGAATCATTATAGTAACCTTCTTTAATTCCTTTGTTCTTTTAGAATTATCCGTTTTGCGGCTAAGTTGTTGAACAAATTTTGTCGGTCTTTTATTTATTCCTTTTTTGTGCATTCTATTTTATGTTCTCTGGCTTTTTTATTTTCCATGTTAGCATGGATTCTTATTTTTGAATAGATAATTCAAGAAACCCCTCCGCTACGCTCGTCCCCTTAAAAAGTGGACAGTACTGTAAACTCAGGCTTTTTGTAAATAATTGAAATGCATGTGCGCTTAAAATATCTTATATCATTTCTCTATAGGAGCAAATTCCCGAACTTCTCGTATCTTCTCTTTTTTGAAAGGGAAGTGTTTGTAAAGCTGAATTTATTTTATATTTGACAAAGATTTTATTTTATCAAGCGATGCATCATGAGCATTCAAGAAAATACTATCATAGATTTGCTTAGATTGATGAATTATTTCATTGTATTGTTTACTATCTATCTCTGTATTATTTTTAAAGTAAACTGTTTGTTTTTCATTGTTGATATCTTCATATGTTATTTTAAAAAGAGAAAACCTCTCAATAGAATAATAAATTTCATTCTTAGTCTGTTCCATACATTGTTTATACACTCTAAAGAAATCAGCATTATTCCCGAGTGAATACCCCTCAACTAATTTCCCAGAGAGATTGGTTGATACAAAATGAACACCATAAAAATCATTTATAGGAACATAATAAGTTTGGCTATTATGCTGTGCGAGATATTCTAATTTGTAATATGTGCTAACTGTATGTGTAAAATTTTTAATAGGATGCCCTTGATTATCTATTTCAAATGACTCTGTATCAAATATTTCTTTTGATTGTATTTTAAAAGGAGTAAATGAAATTTTAAACATTGGCTGCATTTCATTTTTATGCATTTCTATTTGCCTATTATTTGATGAGTATGATGTATAAACACCTAATGCAGCGATTATAATAATAACTATAGCGTTTAAGGTACTAATTGCTATTTTGGAGATGGTTTTTATTTTATTTCTTCTATATCTTTCATTTTCTGACTTGTACCCTCCACGCTCTAAAAACTGTAAACCGTGATATGTGATTCTGCAATAGTAGGGAGAATATATTTTATTCGCATTTGTTGATTCATCTATTTTGACATTAATGTACTTGTCATCCGAAAGTTTATCAACAATAAGATTTAATTCTTTCGCGGAATGCGTATCCTTTAATTCACTATAAATATCATGGGAATACACATAATCATCTTTCTCAGATATATATCTTAGGAAGTAATCAAGTCTGTCTGTATAATTCATCGTAAGGTTTTTCATAGTTGGACTAATTTTTTACTATACTCGTAAACCTACTGTAGCTTCGTGTTTATTTATTTCTTAGTTTTTAAATCTTCGTCGATATAAATATATGATTGTGGGGCACAAAAGTTTTCGAAGAAATCAATAGGATCAATACCTTTTTTAAACTTTTCAACGGTTTCAATGACAATTGCATATCCTTTCTCACTACCTTTGAAATAATCAAAAAAGTCAGCTTTGTCAATTCCACCAACATCTTGAAACTTATTCCATAATACAGTTGGGTTTTCTTCAACAACTTCAATAAATGTAAAAAATCCGATAAGTTTCTTTGAAGGTGAAGACGAATAAATATAGACTTTGTCTACAGGTCTCTTAAATATTTTTTTTCTAAACTCAACTTTCTTTATACCAGAAATAATTGCTTGCGCGTATTTGGGTTTAATTGATAATATAACATTTGTCGAAATATCCATTCTCTTTGAGTTTTAAATAATCAGATTCTTTAATCCGAGTAATAGTTTGAATTTTATTTTTGAAACTGTCAATTGTCTGAATGTCAGTTAACTTTATAGGTTTGTTCAAATATGATATTAGTCTAAAAGTTATGACATGTAACTTACCTTTGTTATTGAACATCTCACGTAATTGCTCTTGCGAAAATACTGTTTTTTTTCTTACAATATCCCATAATACTTCGAAGTCATCAACAATTTGTTGAGTCTCCAAAATACCAATAGGCTCAATAACTTGGTTTTTTCTTGAGGCATAGAAAAATAGAATGTCTCCTTGTTTTAGATTTGTTTGACGAGAACTTGAGACATAGGCTTTCATAATTGTGTTTCCTTGTATCTCATTTATACTGTCGTTAAATTGGTCGAAGAGTGTCGGATTTCGAAGTTGACCATCTTTGAATAGCGCATTGTAAAAAGTAGGCTGAATTGGAATCACAAACTTATTAATATTTTTGTTATCTGTGTAAAAAGGATGGAAATTGATATCATTTGATTCAAGTTTAATAGTCAATTTGTTTAATGATTTAATCATTCGAATTTCAGATAAACCTTGTTGGTTTTTAAATATCTCCTTTTTAAATCCGAATTTTAAAAGTAATAAGATTAAATGCTCCTGCTTTTCATAAACAGTAAGATATAAGTAATTAATTTTCTGATTAAGACAATATTCAAACATTTTTTGAAGAAATAACTCACCAATTTTCAACCCAAATAATGAGTCATTAACTTTTAACGTGCAAATTTTAAGAACTTTCTCATAAACATTAGGAATCTGGTGTTCTTCAATTTTCTCTTCATTGTAAATCAAAATAGCAACAAGTTCACCTTCTGACTTAACAAAGTAGCATTGTCTGTTTAAAGTAACACATTTCTTTAGCCATTTCCCAAATAACATTGGATCATAATCTTCTCTTAAGCTATCAAAAAAAACTGAATTAAATTCAGGTTCTAATATTCGTATGCTTTGATGCCCTAAAATTGGATGTTTAGGAATTGTAATCTTATAGTTATCATTTAAAAAACGTACGGCCTCTTCTATATCAAGGCATTTTGATTCTATACCAAGTTGATTTGCTTTTTTGTGAATTCCCTTATCTTGTGTAACAAATATATCTACATATCCTTTGTCAAGCTGAAATAATTGTTGGTTATCACAAATGTCATTTTCCTTTTTTGCAGGAGTCTCAGCTAAGAAATCAAGACTTAAAGCAGCTGGATTATCTAGCTTTTCATATTTTTCAAGTTTTGATAGAATTATATTTCTTCGGTCATCATTCTTGTCGCGATTAATATCTTTAGGAATAGCAGATGGATGATACCATATTTTGCAATTATTTGCAATAGCTAAATTATAAAACGTTGAGAATTGTTTGTCAATAATTCTATTGTCCTCAAGGTTAATTAATATGTTCGTATCTACTAATATTCTCACAATTCTTTGCTCTTTCTTTTAAACTTACATTTAATATAGGTCAAAATATCAACAGTATTAGTCAAACTCATCTAACTGGTTTTATATAATATTTATCCAATACCATGAAAAAAATAATTGTTTTTTTTATTCCCCAAAGATATTAATTCAATTCTCCTCCACCAACAATAATGATAGTTATTTTTAAATGTCTATAAAAATAATGAGATGTCTATCTTATTCTACAGCACATAACTACTCAGCACCTCACTCCAAATGCGGGAAAGGTGGCTACCACCACCGGCCATCCGGAAAGTATATTGCTTACCACTGATAAGTCCGTCGATGGTTATTTTACGTCTGGTGGAGCTTTGTTTCATCCAAATGCTGTTGGGGGTAGGAATGCCTTCGGTGTATTCAACTTCGTAGATACTGGCACCGGCTATAGGGTCGCAGACAAGATAAATGCTGCCTTTGTTGCTTCCTTGTTTTAGTTTGAAATTGGCGGGTTTGCTGAGGGAGCCTACTTTGCTCCACTTTTTGTTGACATCATAGCCGGTGCTCAGAATAATGTTTCTGTCGCCGTCGCTAATGGTTTGCACCCGGGCAGCTATTTGTTTTAGTAGCACTATAAGGACTTCGCGTGCCTGATTTTTCTGTGCTGTAGCTTCTTTCGACCCACTTTGTGTTTTTGCCAGCAAGGCAATGTAGGTAGTAGTTGCTTGGCGCAAGGTAATGAGCAAGGGCTGTAGATCTACAAAATGAGGGTTGCCATACATTTTGTCGATAATATGGTTAGCTTTGGTGTAGAGTCGGGCATCGGTGTACTTGCTTGTCGAAAAATCAACGATAACTTTTGAATTTCCCATAGGGTATTGTTTAAATGTAAGATTATCCTTTATTTTATCTAATCAAAAGAGAACACCACAAAAGGCACAAAAGAAACACAAAAGTTTTTATAAAAAAGGAACTTTGCTTTTGTTTACTTTAAAATTTTGAGTGATACATAACTTACGATCATGTTCATGAGCTTTTGTGTTTCTTTTGTGCCTTTTGTGGTAAAATAATTCTCAAAGTTCACAAAAGATAATATCTATCGATATTATTTTAGGGATAGAGTATATTTTTATATAAAGTATTTGTTGTCAGGTTATTATAGTGTGAAGATGTACAGTAAAAGCGGTTTTATTTACATCAATATTGCTCTAAAACTTATCAGCCTTGTCGCATTATTATAGAATAATGCTCCATTAGTTACCAGCCTTACTGTATTATTGTAGAATAATTCTCCAAAACTTAGCAGCCTTGCAGTATTGTTGTAGAATAATGATGTCATTACTTACCAGCCTTGCTGCATTATTGTATAAAGTAGCTCCATTAGTTAGCAGCTTTATACTTACTTTCTATAGTGTAGCTCCATTTATCTGCTTTTTTACCACCACTTTGCCCTATAGTAGCGTCATTTTAGTGTATAATGCAGCGTTATTGTGCAACATTATTTTCGCTCAGCCTACTTATGCACCTACTTATGTATAAGTTAATGTAATATAGTACTCTATGCGAAATAAACAATGAAATATGATAATGCTAAGGTTAATCCTAACTTAGTTATTTATGCCTATTCGCACAAAATACTATAGGGTTTGTAGTATTTTGTCTTGTTTTTGAGATAAGGGCTGAAAATCGGTTAGCTGTTTCGCCAGTTATTATCCGCTTATTTAGTTAACCGGAGCAAAAATAGAAAATAGTTTTGGTTAATCCAAGGATGAAGGGATAGTTTCTTTATATTTTCAAATTATTGGTGTCCGATAAAATTTTTGAATAAACCATTAAATATGTAACAGATAGAGATTTGTATTAATGTCGCCCTTACAGGGCTTCAATTTTCTTATTGTTGAATATTCTACCATAATTTCGTCCCTCCGGGACTTTTGTATTAGCTGCAGAGCAACGATAGTATGGTAGTCAAACAGTTATAGTTCAATTCTAAGCCCTGTAGGGGCGACATTGTAATTAGTTGTATTTTACCGGACAACAATATTTTCAAATATGGTCTGTTGATGTGCAGTAGGAGCGGGGAGCGTTGAATAATGTAGGAATGAAAAATGAAGAATGTAGCCTGCCAATGCTAGACAAGTTACATCCTTTTTTGAAATACTACAACAGCCTAGCCGAATGTCTGCGAAGAGGGTTACTAAACTTATCAACAACTACTTGTTATCAGGAATCCAACCGCTCAACACCTTTTCGATAGTGTAAAGTTCGGTATCTTTTGCTGTCAGTACTTTCGACCATGATACGCGTTGCTGGAGAGCAGCACCAGCTCCTGTATTGTTATACTCGGAATAATTGGCAGTAAGTTCGTTTTGCGCGTTACTCCAGTTATCCCAACCTTTCGGATTAATCACTTTTCCCAGTTCGCAGTTTAGAAATGCCACTTTAGCATATGGTCTCCACGGACGTCCGAGATAAAATGCACCATCGGCAGCCGATCCTGTTACTTTACAGCCACGAAATACAAAACCATAGGCTTTGCCCTGTGGAGTGGAAGCGGCAGTAGCATAACCGGTGTTTTTACAATAGATGGTGCAGTCGTCGAACAAGGCAGTGGAGAAGCCAAAGATAAAATCGACCGTGCCTTCTACATAACAATTTTTATAGTATTGTCGGCTGTTCTCACCATGTGGGTACAAAGTGTCCTGAAAGCCAAGAAAACGACAATTCCAAAAGCTTACCTTGTCGCCATCAATACGTACAGCCACGGCTTGTCCAACCGGTCCGGCCGAATTCTCGAACGTGATATTCTCGGCAGTGAATCCATCGCCATAAATAAAGAAAGATGACGAGCCGGAAGTACCTATATTCTCGCCAAAGCGATTTTTCTTAGGGGCATAGTCGTCGTAGGTAAGGATGGTTTTCAGCGCATCTTCGCCAATGAACGATACATTGGTTTTGGTGGGAGCAAGGGTTAGCTTTTCTTTGTACACGCCCGGTTTAATAAGGATACGCGTTCGGTTAGCTCTCAGGTCGGGCACAGCGTTGATGGCTTCCTGTATGGTTTTGAAGTTTCCACTGCCGTCTTTGGCCACGGTGAAGTCGTAGGTTGGCTGTGCAAAGCTGTAAGCACTTATGACTAAAAACAGACTGAGTAGAGTGATTGTTTTTTTCATTTTTGAGAGTATGTTGTAAATAAGTGGTGTTGATAGATGTCGTGTTTTCTTGTTGTTTAAGACCCCCAACCCCCAAATGGGGGCTTTAAGACACAGTCTCTGTTATTAAATTTGACCCGTATTACATTTTAGGAGCATTTTTAAGCCCCCATTTGGGGGTTGGGGTAAAAGTAAAAAACACGATATTATTTATTAGCTATTTTTATTTACTAACAACACAGCAAAAATAAGATTTTAAACCCGGAGCTATGTTCAAAAAATGATATATAATGTTGGATTTTTGGTTATTCGGCATAAATTCCTTCGGGCTTGTATCTGTTATGACTGAATAGCACAAATAAAAAAACGAGGATATCCTTTTTTGATGGGGATATCCTCGTTATCGTTTTATTTTTGAACAGTCCGATGACTAAATCATTTTTCAGCTCTTTATTTCAAACTGACTGCATCGATTCCTTTATGTGTTGGAATAACCTGTTTGATGCTTCCGTCGGCATTAAACTCCATTTTGTCGATACACACTTCGCGATTATACCCTGCAGCATCACCTTGTGTGATTCCTTTGGGGTAATTGAAGCGATGGTAAACAAGATACCATTCGTCTTTTCCGGGAATCTGAAGCACTGAGTTGTGTCCTGTGCCGTAAATACCTGCTTTAGGGTCCTTGGCAATCACCAGATTATCCTTAGAAATGGTAAATGCACCCAATGGAGAGGTTGAAGTAGCATAACGCACACGATAATTCTCGCTGCGGGTATCATCTTCCGACCACATAAAGTAATACACACCCTTGCGATAAAACGCGTAAGTACCTTCGCGGAAAGTATTGTCGGGTTTCAGAACGGTCAAAGTTTCCTGTTTGATAGATGTCATATCTTCATTCAGTTCGGCACCGACCATAAACCCATTTCCCCAATACAAATAGCTTTTGCCTGTCTTGGGGTCTGTAAATACATCCTGATCAATTACTTGTCCACGGGTTATTCCTTCGGGGCGAGCATCAATCAATGGTTTTCCCATATCAACAAATGGTCCTGTAGGGTTATCGGAAACTGCTACACCAATTTTTTGTGCTGCGGTGAAATAATAGAAGTATTTGTATTTGCCATCTATCTTCTTTTCGATAATGCAGGGTGCCCAGGCGTTGCGGTTGGCCCATGTTACGTCTTTTCCCAGTTGAATAATGACTCCTTCGTCGGTCCAATCTACTAAATTATCGGACGAAAAGCATTTGAAATAGTTTCCTGCCCAATTTGTAAAGCCGTCGCTGGTAGGATAGATATAGAATTTGCCTGTTTTTTCGGAATAAAGAATTTCAGGGTCGGCATAATACCCGTTCAACACCGGATTATGATTTTTTACTGCCTCAGCTGTGTAGGTTTCGGGTTTCTTTCCGGCAATGGTTACCGTATAGTTCACTGCTCCTTTGCTAAAATCAGCTGCCTTGTTGGGCATTACGCTTACTCCTGCAAAGTTGTTGAGTTCGGGGTTGAATGAACTGAGGTTAGTGGAAGTTGTAACAGGAAATACAACCTTTTTGGCCACTGTATCTACCACGATATTGATTTTTTTCAGCTCTTTTGCTTTTGCCGATTCGAATATAGACGAAACACTTACCCATTTATTGGTCAGACGAGCAGCTTCGTTGGCTGTAATAGGCAACACGGTTCCATGACGGGGATGAAAATCCATGGTTACATCCTGATCGATGACTTTGAAATGCTCCAGATCCGAACCTTTTGTAAACTGATAGCGACCGCTGGTGTACATGTCGTACATCAAAACCCAATCGGCTGAATTGTTTAGCTTGAAAACACCTGCACCTTCCACCGGACTGGTGGTTTGTTGCATTAAACCACCTACTGATTTCCACTCGCCGGTAAGCTTGTCGGCAACAGCTTTTCTAATCCCTTTTTCGGTATCCTCGGTTTTGTAAAACAAATGGTACTGACCAAATGCTTTTACAATATCTCCATCAATGCACGAAGTTTTGTTGGGATTGAAAAACAACTGTTTCGGCGTAGTTTCCAAAGCCGTAAAATCTTTATTGGCATAAGAATAGTAAATCTTATCATAATCGCCTTTTTCGCTTTTCAACATCGAGAAGTAAACCATATATTTCCCTACCGATGGGTCGTAGATGGTTTGTGGAGCCCATACACGGAGTACATCACCAAACTCGGTGGGGAAAACAGTAGGGATATGAATGGCGGTAGAAGTCCAGTTTACCAGATCGGTCGATTTCATAAGTACCATGCCGCGGTTGGAGTTCCAGCCTTTGCTGCACACCATATCGGTGGCTACCATGTAAAATGTTTTTCCATCTTCGCAGCGCAATATATGCGGATCGCGCACACCACCACTCAGACTTATTTTTTCGGAGCTGATAACCGGGTTATCCTTGTTGAGTGCTTTGAAGTTATATCCGTCGCTACTCAATGCAAAACGAATTTGTTCCTCCTCTTTTCGGTTACCGGTAAAGTAAACAAAAAGGTAAGCACTGCATTTGTCTTTTGCGGCTACAGCTGCGGTTTTCTTTTTGGTAGTTGTGGTGCCAGACGCTGCCTGAACAGTTGTTAAGCTGCTTAATGCAAGGCCTAAGCACAGTAGAAATTTGATTTTTTTTAAAAGCATTGTTGTTGGTTTTAAGTAATGGTCAAAAGATAATATGGTGTTCTTCAAAAAAGAGTAGAACCTGACTGTGATAGACAGGTTCCATTTTTTTGTTTATTTTGATTCAAATGGTTCGTATTCTTCTTGTTATTCGTATTTCATTACCCTCACGTCATTCCGGCTTTGTGCTGCCCGACCAGTGTTTGGACAATGTGCTAGCTTCCTTTTTGGTCAGATGGATAACAGCTCCATGCTTGGGTGATGCGAAATTAGTGGCTTTCATTACTCCTTCATTAAAATGCCCCAGATCTTTGAACGTTACAAAATCAGAAGTTTCGCTAAAGCCAAAATTGTGCGGTTTAATGCCATAGATGTCGTACATCAATATCCACTTATTCTCTCCAATCCGCTTCCAAACGTTAGGTGCTTCACATGCTTTTGGTTCCGGGTCACAATCTTTTGGATCAAATACATATCCCGTATTGATAGTATCAGATACTGCTTGCTTTATACCCGGTACACCGTCGTGTGCTACATAAAACATGTGAAATTTGTTGCCTACCTGTGTGATATCCGCATCAATGTACGAAACATCTTTAGGATATTGAAACAACAGTTTAGGTTCAGTTTCCAGTTTTGTAAACGCATTGTCTACGTATGAATAGTAAACTCTGTTTTTCCCATCTTTAAAACGCATCGTGAAGTATATCATCAGCTTTTTTCGAACAGACTCATAGATAGTCTCCGGAGCCCAGGCACAACCGATGTCTTCTAAACCCGGAAAAGCCTGATCGACTCTCAGAATAGTACGTGACCAATGAATAAGATCGGTAGATTTCATGAGTACCAATGAGCGATTATTGCCCCAACCGTAATCTTTTCCATCCCGTTCCCATTCAGTGTTACGGATGCCTGCTTTTTGAGCATAAATATGTAAATCGGTCATAGCAAGATAAAATGCTCCGTCCGGTCCACGCATAATATGTGGATCGCGAATACCCTTTTGCAAGGCAATTGTATCTCCTGCAATAACGGGTTTTGCATTATTTACGTCCGTAAAGCTATATCCATCCGAACTAAGTGCCATATAGAGTCCATGGGTATCGTCTTTAAAATATACAAGCAAGTAAGCGCCCAAGTCTTTTTCTTTGGGAGCTTTTATTTTTTTTGCGGCTTGTAGCGATAACGAAACAAGCACTGCCAATGCAACGATAGCAACTGTTTTTCTCATAAAGTGTGTTTTTCTAAACTATTATTTGCGCCTTTCTATTTTATACAGCCCTGCACCATGACGATTAATTTCAGGAGAAAACGTACCTGCGAACGTACCAACTACTTTTCCCGACCACATATCTGTAATTACACAAGAGGAATTAAACCCAAGCTCTTTGAGGTTTACAGGTATCCGGGCACTTGAAGGAGGAACAGCACCTGATGGGTTTTGCGTGAAAAGCATGAACTTTACACTGGCACCGGTATTTTGACCAATGGCTGCATTATCCAATCCACCAAGGGCTTTAAAGCGGGTATAGCCCTGCGGTAAATCATATTCTACGATCGAATTGGAATGTACACCTATACCATTTTCATATTCTTTCTTATTCACGATAAGTTTATTAGACGATACGGCTTTGTTGACTTGCGATTTACCCCAACCACTGGTGGACTTTACCCATTTAAGTGTTGTCAGGGCAAGTGAGTCTTTTTCATTATATATTTTAGGAGCTATCCAATCGGCATGATCCCAACTGGTTCCATCACCTCCGTCCGATACTATCAGATAGAGCTTTTGAGCTCCGGTAATATCAATATCTATAGCTACACTTTGGTTTTCTGTAGTACGGGTTATCAATTCACTACTCCAGACAGCTTTTTTTTCGATTACTTCCTGTTGATCCACAATATTGAACACAGCCAGGTATTTAGCTCCCGTTTTCGGATCATCAGCTATCCATGCTGCTTTTTCATTATCGCGGAACAGTTGTTTGTTATTGGTACTTTCATTCAATACTTTCAATACATTTTTATTGGTGAGCAATGAAAGGGTAAATGGATCGTTATCGGGCAGGTTACCTCCAAACATTAGGGGCGATTTAAAGATAGACCAAAGAGTCATCAGGGTATATTGTTCATCTTTTGTAAAGGCGGTCATACGAGGATTTCCACGTTCTGCCCTTATTCCGATACGACCCATAGGAAGCATATCGCCATCGGGGTAAGCCCCAAAGGCACGCCATTTATTCCAGCGTTCAAATACATTAAAATGCTCTTTTAGTTGTCCCCAGCTATCCCAGAAATCGCCAACAGTACGCCACATGTTTGCATTTTTTTGCACGTGATCAGCATGAGCAATAGGAGTCTCACCCGGCGAAGTACTTAGTACAATGTTTCGTCCGGTTTTGTCTATTGCCTTACGAATCATATCTATTTCTCCCTCAAAATAAATCGGCGATGACAAATCATCGATCTTTACAAAATCGAGACCCCATGAAGCATATAACTCAAAAAGAGAATTGTAATACTCCTGTGCACCTACTTTTCCGGGAACCACGGTATACATGTCGTGCAACCAAAGACATTGATCCTTATCACTGTAAATATCGGCGGCGGTTACATTTGTTCCTTTTACCGGAAGTTTTTGTTTTACGGCTATTACAGGTATACCCCGCATAATATGAATTCCAAATTTTAAACCCTTGCTATGTATGTAATCGGCCAGTGGTTTAAAGCCTTTACCTCCTGCTGCCGAGGGGAAACGATTGACAGCAGGCATAAATCTACCATATTCATCCAGCACATAGTCAGGGTTTGTTTCGTTATAGCCGTGAGCTTTATCGTTGCCCACATACCATCTAATGTCACAAACAATATAGTTCCAACCGAAGGCTTTTAGATTCTTTGCCATATAATCGGCATTGGCTTTTACTTCTGCTTCGGTAACGGTCGGACCATAGCAGTCCCAACTGTTCCAACCCATTGGAGGTGTGGCTGCCCAGGTGTGAAAGTCCTTTTTAGTTTGAGCAGTAATGGTTGCCGTACATAAAATGCAACTCAGAATAAGTAAAGAAAAGGTGTTTTTGGTATTCATTTTTTCGATGATAATAATATTAGAAACAGAGGGGAACTACATATAGTACCAACTTAAGCAGTTATACGATTTTACAAAAGTACAGTTATTGAATGGATTGAAAGTAAAGAAATCAATCAATATGGTGGACATTTTTCCAAAACAAGGACTCAATGAGAAAGATAAATATGAGTTTCCGTAGTTGTCCTGCAACACAGAAAGCGTATAGGAAGAGGAATACTAAAAACTAAAAAAGGGTCTTTGTGTTTTACGGAACTGCTTTTCGATAACTAAGATGTAGCATCAATGAATAGTGTTTCTTCCTTTTTTTTAGAAATTAAATCTAACGAATGCTCGTAGCCTCCTATTCCTAAATTGGATGAAAAAAAATAAGACTGATAAAAATTAGTTCCTATCAGCCTTATATTCCTACAGAATTATGAAAATCACAAAATGACTAAATCGGGTATGTGTCCAAAAGTCTATTTCTTTATAGTTCTATGTTCAACCTTTTATTTTAAGGATAAAAGCGATATCACTACTTTTCTTGGCTGGGAGAGTTACGGTCAATCCATCGGCTCCCGACACGAATTTTACGTTGCCACTTCCTAATAGTTCTACCCGTTTAATGTTCTTTTGGTTAGGCAGATGGCTTGTAGATAATGATTTAATAACCACTTTACCATCCTCGGGCCATCCCATAACAATAGCATACAAAACACCATTCTTAGTAGTAAAACGAATATCTTTTGATGAATAAGATGTTTTACCTTCGTTAAAACCCTGGGCATTAATTGGATTCGCATTTTCAGCTGTTGGGCCTTCTCCAAATACTTTCCATGGACGTGTATCATAAATGCCTTCGCTATTAACAGCCATCCATTCTCCTATTTTTTCAACCACCTTTACTTCTTTCTCATCAATGGTTCCATCTCCTCTTACCGGGATGTTCAATAACAAATTACCATTTTTGCTGACAATATCGGCAAGCATGTGTACAACTTCTTTAGCTGTTTTATATTTGTCATTATCGTAAATTGACCGTCTGTAGTGCCATTCGCCAATACAGGTACAGGTTTGCCATGGTTGTTCCTGAATTTTATCCGGTGCACCACGTTCCACATCCCAAACCATACACTTTTTTTGGTCTGCCGTAAGGATTTTTCCAAAAATCACACTCTCAAGTTTACCTTTATGCTGTTGCATATTTTGGTTATAGTAATGAGCTGCAATACGTAATCCGGCATCGCTGATTGGCCACAATGGTAAGGCTGTATCATCGAAGTAAAGCAAATCGGGATTATAATGATTAATCAAATCCACGGTTCGGTTATAAAATTTGTCGCAATATTCTTTAGAAGGCACAGAAGCTCCGTTACTCCATTCCCATTGCGAGTGGATGGAGCTGGTTTTCTCGCTTCCTTTGCTTAAAGGGTGTCTTTGTGCATACAAATCCTGAGGATCATATCCTTCCCACCATTTCCCTTTTCCATCAGCTTTGGTAAGATTTCCATCGTATGGAACACCTGCCTTAGGACCTTCTTTATCCGATCGTTGAGCTGTTTCATAAAACGTCCATGCATGAGCAGCATGAATACTAACTCCGAAATAGAGTCCGTTCTTGCGTGCTGCTTTGGCCCAACCATCTATAATATCTTTCTTTGGTCCGATATTTACACTATTCCATGGTTGATATTTGCTATCCCACATGTCAAAGTTATCATGGTGATTGCCCATGCCAAAGAAATAACGTGCACCTGCTTTTTTGTAGAGCGTAACTAACTTTTCAGGATTCCAGTTTTCAGCTTTCCATGCGTTACAAACATCTTTGAATCCATATTCCGAAGGATGTCCGTAGTTTTGAGTACTCCATTTGTATTCTCTGTTTCCTTCGGCATACATAAAGCGTGCATACCAGTCGCCTTGTTCAGGTTGACATTGTGGTCCCCAATGCGCCCAAATACCAAACTTAGCATTACGAAACCATTCGGGGACTTTATATTGCTGCAGCGACTCCCAGGTCGGCTTAAAACTTCCCTGAGCCATTGGCTCATTTATACTGTCCTGTGCGCTAACTTTCAGCATACAAGTCATTAAAAAGAATAATACAAGAATTGATTTAGTGTTCATGATAGAAATTTAATGAATTAAAATATGAATAGTTGAAAGGCTTTTCGCCTAAAGATAAATACGTATGTAATTAAACCGTAGTGGGTGAGCTGATACTCTTAACCAACCCTTCTAAAACAACTGAAATTCTGTAATAGCAGGTTTCCCCGGTGCTTCAACCGAAAGGCGTATCGTCTGCGCTTCAATTGGAGTAGGAAATGTAATTGGTTTTTCGAGTGAAGTTCCACTTACAATAGTTACCCAATTCCCTTTTTTCTTATACTCAATCTTGAATGATGTAACCCCCAGATAGTTATTATTCCAGCCTGTAGTTCCTTTTATAACGGCGCGGCTTATTTTAGTAGGTTTGCCCAAGTCAACTTCTACCCAACCATTATTGAGCCACACAGGATTTTTAGGGTTATAACCATCGTCAAATTTGATGCCAGAGATGCTATCAGCTAAAAGAGGGTTCCGACCCGGTGTCCAGTAAGTTCCTTCATTATCATCAAATATTGCTCCTGCATCGTGCATAAACGATGGCGCAACACTACTGCTTACTTTTGCCGGTTTATAATATGCCAATGATTTGGTTTTGGTAAATGGAGGAATAACTGCAATATAAGAAGTATTTCCTTTGATTTCGAGAGTAATTACTGTGATATTCGGGTCTTGTTTAGCGGTTGGAACTTTTATTATTAAGGAATTTTTATCAGCAATAAATGTCACTTCAGAACCGTCTACCAAGCTTGCTTTTATAATTTTTCCGGTGAAAGCAGGAAGTCTCAATTCATCCTGATTAAACTTTTTAGCATGGATAAATACTTTATTACCCTTGCGTGTACAATTATATTCCGGAGTCGGAATATATGGACCGCCTTGTGTTCCATAAACCGCTTGATTGTTAGTGTCTACCCACTTACCTATTTCTTTTAATCGGGCAATAAAAGCGGGTTCAAATTCACCCAATGCATTTGGACCGACGTTTAAAAGTAAATTACCATTACCACCAATGCAACTTGTCAGCACATTGAGTAAATATTTGAGATCTTTTGGTTTATCATCAATCTGCCAAGGCCATCCTTTACCCATGGTTTCGCAGGTTTCCCACGGCACAGCATTGCAATAACTTCCTACGCGATTTTCGGGTGTTGCATAATCACCCCATTTACCAACAAAACCATGCGATTCGTCGGAATGAATAGCTTCCAAACGATTGTTTATAATTGCCTCAGGTTGGAGTTTACGTACAAGCTTATAAGTTTCTTCGGGAAGAGTTGGGTTTGGGAGACCATCAAAGTCGAACCAGACCAATGAAATTTTACCATAATTGGATAAAGCTTCAGTTAAATAGCCGTGCATACGTTTTTGGAAAACGGCGTTTGTTTTCGAACGGCAATCAGGGTCGCGCCAATCGCCAGGTGAAAAGTAAATACCGATAGGCATATTCATTTCGTGAGCAGCATCAGTTAGTTCGCGTAATACGTCACGTTTGAAAGGAGTGTTTGTAATTTTATATTCGGTCAGTTTCGAATCCCACATCACAAAACCATCATGATGTTTGGCTACGAAAACAATGTATTTCATGCCGGCATCCTTAGCATACTGCACCCATTTATGAGCATCGAAATTGACCGGATTGAATTGTTGATACAAGTGGTCGTAAATGTTTGTAGGAATCTCTTTACCACGGCTCCAACTAATATCGGCACCTGTAAGTGTGCAGGGGCCCCAATGAATAAACATTCCAAACCTGGCATCTTGCCACCAGGCAAACCGTGCTTTGTCTTCGGGAGTAAGTGTTTTTTGTGAAAAACCGCTTTGAAAACCCAGCAAAAGAATTAATGCGGCAAAAATTGTTTTTTTCATGAGAATTAAAGGAATATATATTTTTATTGATGCGACTTCCGAACGAAGTAAAATAGGAGTAAATTGTGAAATCGACAGTTGAGTCCCTTCACTTATTTGCTATGCTGAACTGTTCTGCAAAAATAAATGAAAGTTTTGAATAACAGAATCCGAATCTTCTGCTGTCCAACACAAAAACAGGGTGTTATTATTTTAGTGATAAATTATCAAGTTATAGAGGGTTTGACGATTAAAGCCTCCGAATCTATATTTAGCACTGCATATAATATAAAAAAGGGCTGTGCAAATTCCATAATACACAGCCCTCTTACTTTAAACAGATATTAATAACCAGTATTCTGAGTCAGGTTTTTGTTAATATCCCTTTCAGATTGAGGGATAGGCCACAATTCATTAATACCTTTTTTGAATGCTCTGGTTTTACCCATCACAAAATAACCTTCAGCATCAACAGGATATGTTGTATAATTTGCCGGATCATTGGTGAGTTTCATTCCGTGATAAGTGCCGTTTAGTACATCGGCAGCAATACCCCAACGAAGAATATCATAATAGCGCAACCCTTCAAAAGCAAATTCTACTCTACGTTCTTTTCTTACAATATTCCTTAGTTCGGTAGCATCGGTAGTAGTTATAGCTGGCATATTCACTGCCGCACGGCCACGAACTTTGTTTATTGTAGCATCCAACAATGCCTGATCGATAGCTGCACCCGATTCCAATTTAGATTCAAGGTAACTTAAAAGAACTTCAGAATAACGAATAATCGTCCAGTTTCCACCGTAATCAAATAAACTTCCTGAATAACCTTCATCCATAAATTTACTGATACCATATCCACTCCAAACAGGATACTTACCAAATGCATCACTTGTACCTGGCTTAGTTGTATAAGTAACTCCTTTAAATTTACCTCTTTCAGGGATTAATACAGTACCATCCAATCGTGGATCGCGGTTATTGTACGGATCGTTTTTATCATACAAAGGCGACGTAGCAATTGTTTTGCCATCAGTACATTCAAATTCTTTTACCAATTCATTGTAAGGTGAGAATTGATGCCATCCATTGAATTGTTCAGGATATACAAATTGTAAAACAACCTGTTGGAAAACTCCCGATTGGTATTGTGAACTTAATATAATCTCTTTACCAAGCTCATTGGCTTCCCAGAACATTTCTTTGAACTTCGGATCAATGGTATAAGTATTATTATCAATGATGGTCTTATAGCTAGTTGCAGCATCTGACCATTTCTTTTCTGCCATTTGCAGACGTCCTAATATGGCTAACGCAGCACCAGCTGTCATACGACCATTTTCGGAGTCAGGACGAGTTTTAGGAAGAACAAGAGCACTTTCTTTAAGCTCTTTTTCGGCAAATGCCCAAACATCAGCTCTCGGATTTCGGCTAACGCTGTTGGCCTCTTCAAGTGTCTGTATATGCTGAACTAACGGAACATCGCCAAAGTAAAAGGCAAGATTAAAGTATTCGTAAGCCCTGATCGTTCTAACTTCAGAAATCATGATGGCTTTTTGGTTTTCGTCCATAGTAATACTAGCCATATGATCCAGAAAGTTATTGCAAGTAGCTATTCTTCTATACGCATGCGACCAGAATCCACCTATCATACCATTGGTTGAAGTCAGTGTACCGTCAGTTATTCTATCCGGGTTTCCTTCTTTTTCGGAGCCGTTTCCAGCCATGATTTCCATTTCTACCAACGACCATGGTGACCACCAATCATTACTAGTCCATTCACCCCAGTCTTTGTTTCTTGCACTATAGCATGATGCAAGTGCAAGCTTGGCATCCGCCTCCGTTTTCCAAAATGTTGCATCCGATACTGCGTCTAATGGCTGTTTATCGAAGAAACTATCACTACATCCGGAATTTAAAACCCCTAATAATATCAATGCTATTGATAATTTAGGTATTATTGAATCAAAATATCTTTTTTTCATTTTTCTTAAATTTAATAGTTTGAGACTAACCAATTTACAGTTTAATATTTAAACCAAATGTATGCACGGCCGTGATAGGATAGAATGAAGGCTGATCATTATTGGATTGGTACATTTCCGGATCCCATCCTTCATAGAAATGGTTGACTGTAAAGAGGTTTTGACCGCTATAGAAAATACGCAGACTGTTTATTCCTAGTCTATGTGTTAGGCTTTTCGGAATGGTATAGCCTAGCTGCAAATTTTTAAGACGAAGAAAACTTGCACTCTTATTCCAGAAAGTTGATGGTGGGAACTCTGACATGTTTACACCACCATCTTTAATTTGAGGGTAAATTGCGTTTCGGTCGGGGTTAGCTGTTGTCCAAGCACCATCGGCTTGCCATCTTTGTACATTTCCACCATTATAGAATGCAAAAGCCATATAAGATCCCATTTGTTTTTTATACCCTGCCAAGCCTTGCAATAAGATTGAAAAATCAAATCCTTTATAATCGGCGGTAATGGTAGCACCATAAGAGTATTTAGGAAATGTTGATCCAATCACTTTACGGTCATAAGTAGCATCTACTTTGCCATCAGGTATGCCATCAGGTCCGCTGATATCTTTATAACGGATTGTTCCTGGCTTGGCGCTGTACGGTTGAGATGCATAACTTGATACATCAGCAGCATCTATAAATAAACCATCAGCTTCATATCCGTAAATTGCATTGATTGATTCACCCACAAAAAGTCCTTTATCTATATCCTTTGTTAAATTATCCCCAAGTTTTGTTACCTTGTTATGAATATAGGAGAAATTAGGAGATATACCAATTTTCATTTTACCAATAGAAGTATGATAATTCATCACTACTTCAATTCCTTTATTATTTACTTCACCTGCATTGTACTCCGCAGTAGATAAACCTAATACACTCGAAACTGATTTTGGGTAAAGAATATCATTTGTAGTTTTGTCGAAATAATCTAAGGTCATGCTTAGTTTATCTTTCAAGATAGATAAATCAATACCAATATCGGTAATAGTTGTTGTTTCCCAACGAACATCGATGTTAGGCAATGTAGCCAACTTAATACCTGAAGCGAGACTTCCTCCAAATGTGTAATTCCAGCCTGTACCCAACACATATTGGTAAGGATAGTTTGAAATATTTTGATTTCCTAACTGACCCCACGAAGCACGTAGTTTTAGATTGTCTATCCAACTTACATTTTCTTTCATAAATGATTCTTCAGATATTCTCCAACCTGCCGAAAGCGATGGGAATAGACCCCATCTATTATTTTTAGGAAAACGAGATGTTCCATCATAGCGTGCGTTAGCTTCAAAAAGATATTTACCTCCAAAGTCGTAGTTGATACGTCCAAAATACGAGCGTAAAGCCCATTCCGTACCCCAACCACTATTTTGCATGTTGCTTGCGGATCCGGCATTTAATTCATACAGCGCATTATTGGGAAAATTATCCCTTGATGCAGTAATACGATCTTCTCTGTAAGCTTCTTGTGAATATCCACCTAAAACAGAGATATTATGTTTCTCTATTGTTTTTGTATATTGAACTAAAGCCTGCAATGTAAGTAAAGAATTGTCACCAGAACTTACTTCCAATTTATTTGGGCCATAAGTTTTCGAATCGTTAAATTTAAAGGTTGATTGATACCATTGGTCAGTCCAATTGTAGTATTTATAGCCCGCTTTACCACTTACGGTTAAACCTTTCATCAATTCCCAGGCAAGTTCCATTCCTCCCAGAAAGTTCTTTGACTTATAGTTGGAAAACGATTCACTTGACATCCATGCTTCAGGAGCATAATCATCCTGATAACCCCATGTACCGTCCGATTTTTTTCCTGCATAAGTGTTAGGTTCGCGAACAGCAAATCCTATCATGGCATTCATATCTCCGGTTGACCTCGGTTCATCTCTGTTTCTACTATATCCCTTTAAATCAACTTTAAGTTTCAGTTTTTCAGAAATTTTACTGTCGAAGTTTAATCCGAAATTATATTGCTGATATTTATCTTTGGCAACTACTCCATTTTGACTAAGATAGCCCAGAGAGAAGATGTAGGAATTTTTGTCATCACCACCCATAAAATTCAGGTTATGACTCGTTTGAAACCCTGACCCAGTGCTCAAAAGATCTTTTAGATGCGATACATTAGGATAATTATCCGGATCAGAACCATCTTTATATTTGGCAATTTGATCGGCAGTATATCCACCTTTTAATGTTGCATATTCCCACGAATCAACGAATTGTGGTAGTGCTGTAACTTTTTGCCAACCCATATAGTTATTATAACTAATCTGCATTTTCCCTTTTTCACCACGTTTGGTTTCGACCAAGATAACACCATTCGCAGCTCTTGTTCCATAAATAGCCGATGATGCAGCATCTTTCAATACAGAAATACTCTTTATGGCACTTGGATCTACATCGTTAATATTACCAGCCAATCCATCAATTAATACTAATGGTTCGGTACCTGCACCTGAAAATGTACCTAATCCTCTAATTTTAATGCTGGAGCCATCATCACCTGGGCGGCCTGATCCCTGAGATACGGTAACACCACTTACTAAGCCTGCAAGCGCTTGCGAAGTTTGTGTGATTGGTCTGCTTTCTAAGGCGGTTGCTGAAATACTTGAAACTGACCCAGTAAGGTTGACTTTTTTCTGAGTACCGTAACCAACTACCACTACTTCATCTAACGCTTTTTGATCCGATTCTAAAGCTATCTTGATGATATTTTGCTTACCAACTGTCGTTTTTTTGCTTACATACCCAATATACGAGAAGACCAATGTTGAAGACGATCCTGGTGCATCAATTGTGAATTTACCATTAAAATCGGAAATAACACCAATTTTAGTGCCTTCAACAAAGATGCTTACGCCTAAAAGTGATTCTCCGGTGGATACATCTGTTACAATCCCAGATATTTTACGAGTTTGTCCGTCGGATAGTTGCGTCTTGTCTGAAGTTTTTTCGGGGACAAGAACAATTTGATTTTTATCTTTTTTTTCCCAACTTATCCCGCTAGATGAAAAAAGAGCTGATAGAGCATTATCAATTGATACATTGTTGACACTCAATGATGCTACCTTATCAAGTGCTGTGAAATTATCATTATAAAAGAATTTGTATTCTGTGTTTTTTTCTATTGTTTTTAGAATCTGCCTAATGGGTACGTTTTTTTCCCTGACAGTTACCTGAGCAGATGTGCCAATGGCTACACCCAGAGCGAAAACAGCCATCCAGATAAAGCGTAGATGCTGGATCTTGGCGAAATTGATTTTGTATTTCATTGTGATTTTCATACTATTAATTGATTAAATAATATACTTGGTGTTGCTTGTCCGATAAAAGGTAGCATGCACCTAAAAAATAGAAATAAGAGTGACAGATGGAATAGTTTTTAGTATTCCTCTCCAGTAGTGGATAATGAGTTAGCTTGTATTTGTCATGTGCAGTTTATTTAAGGTTACAATTATTATACAAAGACTCATAAGTATTTGTATAAATTATTTTAGCACTTTCTTATAGAATGGCATCATTTGTTTATTTTCATTCATGTAGATAACCGAATCTTTCATATGGTATGAGATTGGTGAGGTCATTGCAAATATTTGCAATAAGCTTTCCAGACTGGTATTGCCTATAGAGCCTGAATAACGATATTTTCTTAGCGATTGAGCTTCAAAAACAAATTTCACATTATAGTTTCGCTCCAATACAGAGGCAATGTTTTCAAATGTTTCTGAATTAAACGTTAGTTTATTGTATCGCCAATCAGCATAAATTAACCCATCAGCAACATCGCTCTTTTGCATACTTTTGGTTTCGCGGTTGTAGGTTACCTTTTGGTTTGGAGTCAGATTTATCTTGTTCAACGCATCACCAACTTCAACTTTACCCTCCATAAGTACTGTAGAGATTTGCTTTTCATCAGCGTATGCCTTCACATCGAAAGCAGTTCCAAGCGCCTCTACAGAAAAGCCATGGCTTTCGACGATAAACGGAGCTTTTTTATTTTTTGCGACTTCGAAATAAGCTTCGCCATTGAGTTCAATGATTCGTTCATGCTTATTAAATCGACTACCATAAGTTAGTGTTGATCCGGAGTTCACCCATACACGACTTTTATCGGGAAGTGTAAGTGCTACTTTCTGTCCTTTTTCAACTGTCACTGTCATGTCGCCTGCCAGTTTCTTGTTTTGCCCTTCATAAAGCAGATAGCCGGAAAGTGAAGTGGTGAGAACAAGTAAAATTGAGGCTGCCACAGCTAGCCATTGCTTCATTCTGAAAGTTCGGGTTGGGACTATATCCGCTTTGATGTTGGCCATGATTTGTTTCTGAACGGCCTTATTCATCATTTCCGGAGCCTGATCCCACTGATCCTTCATCCATTCCTTCTCGAATTCATCATTCTTCAATTCCTCCTGCAACTGCTTTACCTCTTGTTTGGTAATGCTGCCATTGAAAAACTGTTCTAATAGTTGGATGTTTTTGTTTTTGTCCATTTAAAATAATCTATCTTTAAAACTAATTTATACCTGAAAATCGATGTCGATGTTTTCTTTTGATTTCTTATACCTACATATTACACAATCATGCTTGCGGAATCCTTTACGCTACCGTTTGATTATTGTGATATTTAACGTTATAGGAGTTTGAACAGCCCTAAAACGAGCACACTGTAATAGGGGAGCAGATTTTTTCTCATAAACTGTGTGGCTTTATTTAGCTGGGATTCAACGGTGTTTTCAGAAATGTCGAGCAATGCCGCAATTTCTTTGTTGGGGAGATTTTTTACACGACTCAATATATAAATATTGCGCCGAGCTGGTGGAAGTTGTTCTATGAGTCGGTTGATTTGCTCTTCGAGCATCTTGTACTCTATTTCTTTTTCAACCGAATTATCGAGTATAGCTTCGTGGTCTACTACATAGTCATGATAGAGATGTTCCTGTAATCGGCTTTTTACCATATTAAGAAACATATTTCGTCCAACAGTATAGACGAATGAATTAAATGAGCCTTCGGTATTAATATGTTGGCGTATTTCCCATATTTTCACAAAAACATTCTGAACGATTTCTTCGGCAAGATAGAAATCGCCCTTTGACAAGCTCAACACGTAATTATATAATTTACCGCTATATTTACTGTACAGCAACTCGAAACAAGCTATATTTCCACTTTTTAATTTTTCGAGTAAAACACGGTCGTCGTTTATTTCCTCCTTCATACGCTTAAAGTATTAGTTAGAATAAACCCAAAGAGTGTTTTGTTTTTCCAGAAAGTTCGCTTGGAACTATCAGGTGTACAAAGGATATCAAGATGGTTAGTAGTCCTGATTTTCATGTGATTTTATTTAAGGTGTTTTTCAACGTTATAGTATAAACAATCTACTCGTATTTTTCCGTTACCCGGTAGGGGTTAAATATTAGTTTTTCTTTAGAAAACCGCGAAAATAATTAGATTTGATGATACTTTGAGTGGAATTCGAATAAAGCCAACGAGAATTGGGGCAAAAGATATAAGCATTATATATCTAAACAAGCAGATACTGAACAAATGTTAGTGAATATTGTATAACTGATGTTGTATTTAAACAAGACGTAGAAATTTTAGTTCAAAATAGAACTATCTTGTAACATTATGTCAATTTTGTCGGAATCGAGATTGGGATGTAGTGGGATGAAAAAAGTTGCTATTAGATCAAAACTAATTAGAATTGAGCCAATAGCAACTTTAATGTTGTAGATAGAAATAACTATTTTAGAACTTAAACGGTTTCTTTTTGTGGAAGAATCGGTAGTCTTTTACCATTCTTCTGTTCGACATTGGTATGGAGACTACGCCAAACATTACACGCTACACTCAACAAGGGATTAGTTTTTCTTTCTAAACTCTTAATTCTACTTTTATTCCAAATACTTCTTTAAAATTAGTTCTTTCTGTTCTGGAATAAATTCAATCTCCTTTTCTAAATTTGAAATTTTCGTTTCGATTAATTGAATTTCTGTAACAATCTTTTCTTGTTCTTTGAGTGACGGAATTATAATTTCGATTGGATTTAAATTCATGACTGAAAGTCCTGGTTGCGCTGTTCCAGTTGCATATTGATTCAAATTCATGAACACTAGTTGATAATAAAGCCAAATGGTGTGAACATTTTCTTTAGGATATGCTACTAATGCATGTTCTGTCGCATGAAATTTTCCTGAAACCAAATGAACATTCCCGCATAATGCACCTTGTCTGCCGACTAATGAAAACTGACCTTCATTTGTATAAGTTTTAGTATAACCTCTTAAACCATTTCCACCATAACACGGGAACAGTTGTGCATCAAATTCTTTATTTATGTCGCCTGATTTCACAAACTGTCCTGATTTTAAATCACAAATTTCATCAAGTCGCTTTTTATTACCAGTTAGTTTATTATAAAAATTGAATACTCCATCTTTAAGCCTGTCAATTTCTTCAACCGCTTTTTGCTCTTTTTGTTCTAAAAGTTCAATTTCAGAAATTATCTTTTCTTGAATGTCTTTTGGGGCAACAGGAATATTAAAGTCTTTAACTTGGTCAGGGGATAAATTCCCTTGTGCATTCCCGTGTGCAATTATCTGTGAATAATCATAAAATAAATCACTAAAGATAAAAGTTGAAATATATTTTAGAATATTTGCCTTACTTTTAATTACTAAAACTCTTTGATTTAATAAACACTTTCTTGATACCCAGCCAGCTTTTCCAACTGTTGCACCTGTCAAAGCAATAGCTAAATCACCTGTATTCACTATTTTAGAATTGTAATTGGTCTGACTGTGGAATTGGCAATTTTTAAAATTAGTGGTATTACCTGACATTGATATATTCCCAATCTTTAAAACTTCTATTTCATCTTCAACAGTTTTAAAATCTTTTAAATCACTGCTTTTAAAAGCATATCCATTAACAAATTGAACGTTTTCAAAATCTCCTAATCTTATCAATTCCCACTTACTCTCAATTTTTACTTTTTTTTTAGCATTCAAGGAAATACTTTTCTCAAAGTCCACCCGATCAAAAGTAATCATATCAACTAAGTTGTTGTAACTAATATTTTGCTGTAAGTTTTCGGGTACATCTAAATCAAATTCTCCATTAAAAGCTTTGTAAATATAGGTGCTTGCTTTTTCGGGGTTGGTTGGAATATCGGCATCGTACAACTGCGTGCAATCATCAATCGTTTTGCTCCGTTGCATGGCGTGTATACCTTCACTTCCACGCCGATTACTAAATTCATAACCTAAGAATCGCTTTTCAGCATCTTTCTCACCTGTTTTTATCAATACTATTTTTTGAGTATAAGCTATTATAAAGTACAATAGTTTATCTTGTTCAATAGCTAAAATACAATTGCAAAGATCTTGCTCGTTTTTTGATTTTATTTTTTTGCTATATTCTTTATATATTTCATGTTGTTGCATCTTTCCATTTGGTGTTTTTTGCAACAAAGTCCTGTAATCCTCTACTGAAATAGAGTTCCATACATGAGAAACATATTTTTGTAACGGTTTTTCAATTCCATTAATAGTAACATCCTGAAAGTTTATAAATACTTTTTTAATGTTCTCTTCTATATTAAAAGCATCGGCATTGTTTCGACGTTTTAAAAACAAAGTAACTGTATTCGTACCAGTTGCCATAAATGTATTAGAACCCAATTCGGCAATAGCCAATACATCAAAGTATTTTAATATAATCTCTCTTGTTTGTGTGTAAATCCCAGTATTACTTAAAATACTGCTTGGTAAAATGATACCTGCAACACCACCGTCTTTCAATAGTTGTTTAGTACGTTCAATAAACAAACATTCAATTTCAGAACTTTGGTCGGTCAAACGGCTGTACAAATCAAAACCTTTTTTTGACTTTTCTTCATCCATTAAACCCTTAAATGCTGAAACAGAATAAGGTGGGTTTGAGATAATTACATCGAACTGCTTATTGTCTTGAGAATAGGTTTTATCTGTCTCTTTTAGTAATCCTTTGAACTCTGTAGAAGTTGTAAAATCACCCAACCCATCACCATGTATAACTTTAGCTAACCCGTCACCATGTAGATAACAACTTACTTTTGCAGTTTTTACTAATCGATAATCTTTTTCGATAGCATATACGTAATTCTCTGCCCAATCAAACTGGTCTTCTTTCCATTTTTTAATGGATTTTTTAGTTGTAGGATTAAAACTACTCTCATCTAAATTATCAATAAACTTTTGAACCTCCTCCATTGATTCAGTAATAAAGTGACCACTACCAGCCGCATAATCAATTATGGTAGGTAGCAAGTCATTTTTATTGCCTTCTTCAATTTTGACTTTCGTGATTTCTTGTAATGGTAAACTTTTTATTATGAAACGGGCAATAGGAACTGGAGTGAAAAATTGTCCTGATTCCTGTTTTAATCCCGTAGTTAATAGTAGTTCAAAGAAATCACTCAAAAACTGTTGACGATAATTGTATCTAATTTGGTAGTATTGTAGTAATTCAACAACTTCCTTTACAACCTTTGCGTTTTCTTGAAAAGAGTCATCGTCATATACTTCCTTTATAGCAAATTCATTGTTCTTTTTTAAACGTATTTCGGTCAGAATTTCTTTAAATTTTTCTTTATATTGTGCTTCAACTTGCATAAATTGCCTATCGAACTCGCTGTCACTTACATCGGTAACTTTTTTTTCTAAAAGCTCAAGCATTCCGCGATTGTATAAGTCTGTCAATCTTTTTTGAAATGAAATATGATTGTCTTCACCTTCGAGCCATTGGAAATGTAGTTGGTCATCATCATTTCTATTTTCATCAACAATCTTACATAAAAACAGGGTGAAAATTTTATTAAATGCGTTTGGTTTATCCGAAACCACATTATGTCTGAGAATCTCAAGAAAACGATTAAAAATGAAACTACTATCTTCTTGTTTTAAAACTTTCAAATCACGTTTTGTAATTGCCTTGCTTTGAAATTCGTAAGGATCAGCCCAATTGTCAAATACTCCATTTGATTTTGGCAACTTGTTCCAACGTTCATATAAGTCTTTTACATTTCCAGTTTGGCGATAATCCTCTTCTATTTTTACGATTTCGTTTCTGTATTTGACGTAATTTCCGTCTAACTCAGAAGCATAAAGCATTACAACTTCTGCATTTTTATCTTGTTGAAAATAAGTAAATAGTTGTCCGCCATTCTTTTCCAAACTCTTGAATTCTTTTTCAAATTCGTTACCCCATGTTTTACACTCAATCATAAGGTAAGCAGAACCATTTTCTTGAGTAACTAAGATATCTAATCGACCACTTGTACCGTGACCTGTTGCCCAAGTTTTTTCAAGTACAATATTTTGTGGCTGATAACCTTTTTCAAGTAATCGATTTACACACTCAAAAACAACCCAATTTTCTGCTTGAGAAAAATTATGAGTTGTTTTACTTTCAGCTTTTATTTTCTTGCCAAAATTGAAATTTTCATTTTCAAAATCAATTTGGATTTCGTAATTATCACATCTTGAATACGTTTTAAAAAATATTCCAGAAGTATTTTCTTTCGGTTTAAACCCTAATATCTGTATAAGTTTTTTCTGTTTCATATTAGAATTTCATTTTGCCTTGTTTAATATTCTTTTCTTTAGAGTATCTTGATTGTGATTCTGCAACTGAAAATACAGCATCTGAACACTTATATTTATGTGCTTCTTCGACCAAAATATCTGCAACATACAAATTCTTGATTTCTACAAAATCCATTTCTACAAATTCGGCTAATTTTTCTAAATATATATAAGGGAATTTTTTGCGACCATTCTCTATTTTACTTAAATCAGTCATAATGATTCCGAACTTTAATCCAAAATCACTCTGATTCAAGCCTTTTTTATTCCGTTCTTTTTTAAGAAATTCACCAAAAGTTGCCATATTTACTACTTGTCGTTTTTTACCTTGCTATAATTATGGCAAATATATATAATATATTTCGTTTTTTTTGATATTTATAGCTAAAAAATGATATTATTTTTATGCTTCTATGTTTTGGAATGAGTGAATTGAAAGATTTCTAATTGAGGTTTTCAAGATTTTATTTTGTGGGTCTTCTTTTACTTTTTTTCGGCTTGCTGCCAACACCTATATATGAGCTGTTCAATAGCGCATATTTCCACTTTAGGGGAATTCTTTTGTTTTTTTTGATTAAAATTCAACCCCCAAGGTAGAAATAATTATTCGTGTTAACAACATATACTCTTAATTATATTGTTTCTGTTCTGTCTGTATTTTGTGGCAAGCATAATGTTTAAACAAATGTATGAACAGTGCACAAATGCAAGTGGGCGAACAATAATGCCCGCCCACTCTTTTATTGCCGTGTTCCTCTACCGGGGTACAAACAATACCGGCTCACTGGGCACTCCCCAGCCGTGGGTATTTCCTCCGGTTACCCGGATGTACGTTTCCTGCAAGTAGGTAAGATCGCCTATTTCCAATGTGTTGAGGCTCCCATGGTCGTGAACGGTTCTCCACCCTGCGGGATTATTCAGGTCGGTGGTTATCTCCACCTTGTAGCGGTTGGCATTGGCCAACACGTATATGTATATTTTAGCACTGCATCGCACTCTTCCGTCTTCTATTCGTTTTATCATCGCTTTATCGGGCAGAGGGCGTGTGACTGCATCTTTACTACAATCGAAACCCGAAAGAACAATGGTCATTTTATCGCCCTTGGCCACCGTGTTTACATAGACACAAAGGTTTTTCAATAGCGTATGCACTACATCCGTCTGGTCGACTATTGATTGATTTATTACCTTACGTCCATCTTTTGAACTAAGAATGTCACCCAGTTTTGTAAGCTCTGCGTCCAGTTTCTCCATGGTCGGATCGGGCTGGGGGAAAGTTTCCACATTAGTAGTCATGTTGAGTTGTACCTTACCTGCCAGGTGTAAAACTCTTGAAGGCACTTTGGTTCTTAAATGCAAGACGGCTAAAGACTTTTTCATATCGCACAGCTATTTTTAATTAGACACATTGCAAAAATAAAAGAATTATTTAAAATAATTCGTATTTTCATGTTCAAAATAGTTCAATATCAGAATTCACAACTACTTTATTTATTTTGAAAGGGTGCATTCGAAGAAAAAAGAGGAGCATATAATCACATTAAAGTTGGAGTCAGACTATTTTTAGGATGACAGGTAGCGATTTTTATTGGACGCACAGAGACAATGTGCACGTGCGAAAAGAAAATTGTTACACGCACAGCAATGATGTGCATGTGCGAAAAATAAATAGTTAGATGCAGAGAAATAATGTGCGTATGAGAAATAATTTTTGTTAGACGCACAGTGATGGTATGCATGCTCTAAAAATAAATTGTTGGACGCACAGAAATGATGTGCATGTGCGAAAAATAAATAGTTGGATGCAGAGAAATTATGTGCACCTGAGAAACAATTTTTGTTAGACGTACAGCAAGGATGTGCGCATGAGAAAAATAATTACGCGCCTGTAATAAAATAATATGCCTATGCATAATAATTTTCTGCCTAGGCATATTTTAGTTGGGAAGAGGAGAAAATAGAGTAATCATTGAATGTTTCAAACTACTTAGAATAAAAGCAGTTGCCATTGCATCAATAATAATTTTAATTGATGCAATGGCAACTGCAATACGGTGAGTTATCAGAAGTATTTCCCTAGAACTTAAACGGCTTCTTTTCGAGGAAGAAGCGATAGTCTTTTACCATTCCTTTGGTGCTTTTGTCGGTACGGGGAAGGATTCTAAATCCTTTTACAATGATTTCTTTTCCCATGTCGATAACCACCTGGTGCGGATGATTTGCTTTGTCACCAATTTTTGTTTGCCAGATAATGGATTCCTGAATATCAAATAGTTTGTCGGCTCCATTCGCAGCTTTTACGGTTTCTTCGCTATCCACAAATACTACTTTCCAATTGATAGATGAGATGGCTTTACCGTCTTCGCCAATGATTTCAAATTCGGCAGCCGATGTGCTGTTATCGTTTGGATCTTGTGCATTCAATGCTTCGAAACAGAAATAGCGACCTGCAGTCATCTCGTTTAGGTTGACGGTTTTCCAACCACTTTCGGCAGGGAGTGTTCCTGTTACAACAGCATTCAATCCATTTAAATTTAGACTTTTTGCTGCTTTTTGTTGTTGATTGTCATCTTTGCCGATGACGTCCAGGATGGCGTGATTTAGTCCGGCAATACTTGTTACGGTCGGTTTATCAATATCCAGTACAATGATTTCGTTTAGCCCTTTTTTCAAATAGCAACCCGGTACGCAGAGTGTTTGTGTTGGTCCTATTTTCCAGAAACGTCCTAAATTATATCCGTTTACCCAAACCATTCCTTTGCCCCATGAGCTCATGTTGAGGTAAGTGTAACCTGTTTTGGTAAGGTTGAAAGAAGCTTTGTACCATGCCGGGCCGGTTGCCGGTTTTGCGCTGAATCTGGCTTTTGTTTGAAATTTGTAATCAACGGGTAGATTGTAAATGGTCCAGTTTTTTAGTACAGTTTCAGTTTTTCCGTCGGAGAGCAGCACTTTATCCGTAATCCCTTTGCGATCAAGAATTGCCTCACCATAATTTACGCGTCCCATTCCTTCTACTAAAATATCCAAACGGGTATTTGCTTTTAAAACAGGTATCTCAACCGTACTTTCACCTCTGCGGCGATCCAGTTTGCCTATTGCTTTGCCGTTTATAAATATGGTAGCCCAGTCGTGTACATCTTTGATAATCAATGTTTGTTTATGATCGCAGACAGGTAGTTGTTTGCGGTAAATAATTGATCCCCATCCCTGGTCGAAAAACTCCATAGGTTGAATGGTTTCCGATTGTTTGGCAACGGGAAGATTATCAAATCCATTTGCAGTTTGTGTAAACTTAATTGTCGGAACAGTTATGGTCACTTCCGGATTTTGAGGGATAGCAGGTAGTGTTTCACCTTCCTGCAAATAGTTTTTCAGTAAATCGCGGATAGCGTAGAACTTATCTGTTGGGTTGCCGGCTTCATCAATCGGCGCATTGTAATCGTACGACGAAGTGGTAGGTGCATAAGCCGGAGCATTGGCACCTGCCCATTGACCAAAGGTAGTTCCACCATGTGCCATATAAAGACTGAACGAGATTTTGCGATCCATCATATCTTTAAGGCTGCCAATAAAGCTATTAATATCGCGGGTTTCGTGTGGACGACCCCATTGATCGAACCAACCGGTCCAGTATTCACCACACATTAAGGGTGAAGTGGGGTTCATTTCTTTGAATTTGCGGAATTGGTCGTCGATATTAGATCCGGCACCAAAGTTTAATGCATTTACCGCGCCATCGAGTTTGTAACGGAAGAAGTTGGATGACCAATCACAACGAAGCAGTTGTACTTTGTCGAAACCTGCCTGACGGATATTATCGCGCATGGTTTCCATGTATTTTCCATCACTTCCCCATGTTCCGTATTCATTCTCAACCTGAACCATAATAATGTTTCCACCATTTTGAATTTGCAGTGAGGCCAGTTGTTTTCCTGCTTCGTTCAGGTAGTTTTTGGTTCGTTCCATAAAATAGCTGTCACTAAGACGTCTCACCTGTAGGTCTTTCTTCTTCAACAACCACCAGGGAAGTCCACCCATATCCCATTCGGCACAAACATAGGGTCCGGGACGAACGATACAGTACATACCATTTTTTTGGATAAGGCGAACAAATTCAGCCACATCATTTTGTCCTTTAAAGTCGAAAACTCCTGGAGTTTGCTCGTGGATATTCCAAAATAAGTAAATACAAATTGTATTCATACCCATGGCTTTACACATTTTTATCCGATGATCCCAATAGGCTTTTGGTATACGGGTATAATGCAGTTCACCGGCTCTGATAATGTAGGGTTTGCCATTCAGTAGAAACTCATTTTTGCCGGCACTGAAGGTTGTGCCATTTGTTCCGGTAGTAGTTTGGTTTGAGTCTTGTGCAAAAATGCCGTTTCCGGCAGAAAGCACAAAGATGAATGCTAATAGAAGGATTTTTTTCATGGATTTATTGTAAGTTATGATATTTTTAGTTGGTTGATAAACGATTATTTTCCAGATTGATAAACACGAACATAATCTACCTCGAATGTGATTGGGAAATGGCTTTGGCTTGGGTCGCCGCCATTGGCTCCTAAGGCCAGGTTCAGAAGAAGATAGTGTGGTTGCAAGAAAGGATTACTTCCGTCGGCATTTATCGTCTCGCTCAATAAAGTAGTATTGAGTAGTTCATCATCTACGTATAAATTAATTGAATCTTTGTTCCAGTCCATGCGCCAGATATGGAACTTTTCCGGCCATCTTTTATCTTTTGCCATCAATGAGGCTAATGTTTTTTTGACTGAATCCCATTTCCCTTTGTATCTAACATTTGTGCCCGAAGCCACATTTGCCAAAATGGAAGGTACACCTTCGGGACGGTAAAATTCCAGCATATCTACCTCGCCACACGATGGCCATTCCTTATCTATACCCAATGTCCAAATGGCCGGCCATGCACCCATGGCCGTATCGATGCGTGCACGCACTTCGAATCGTCCGAACAGCCAGGATTTTTTATCCATGCTAATCAAACTTGCAGCTGTATAATTTACATTCTGACGGTTGGTTTTCCAGCTTTTACTCTCCGGAATATAGTTGGGATTTGGAAAGCTTTCTTTTTTGCCTTCTATCACTAAGCAGCCATTCTTGCAGTTGGCATTCTTGCTCTGATACCATTGTAGTTCCTCGTTGCGCTGAAAGCCGGTCTCGCAAGACCAGATTTCAGGATTTGGGGCACCTTCGTAATTAAATTCCTCGCTGAATACGAGTTTCATGCCTGCTACCTTTTTGGGTGCCGAAGTATCCGGAGTGTAGGGACTTTTTGTAGCTCCCATGGCTGAAACGATGGAAGAAAATGAAATAATAAGTATTGGAAAAATTTTCATAATGTATGATTTTGATTTATTATTGACCAGCAAAAATACAATTATTCTTTTTTACTTTACAAATCTCACCATTTCGGATGCAGCTAATAGAAAGGCTCCTACTCCAAAATTTGCTGTAGAATTAGCATCAACTACTTGCCCGGGAATGGCTTTTTCGCCAATGGGTTGTACATATCCTATTTTTCCTGATGGTTGCAATGCAGTGGCGGAAAGATAATTCCATCCCTTTAATGCAGCAGGTAAATATGTTTTTTCTTTCAAATAACCATTATTTATACCCCAAAGTAGTCCATAGGTGAAAAAGGCTGTTCCGCTTGTTTCAGCTCCCGGTGCATGTTGCGGATCAAGCATACTGCGTGTCCAATATCCTTCCGGTTGCTGACATTTGATAATTTCTTTGGCCATATCGCGGTAATGTTTCAGGAATAAAGGGCGGTACTTGCAATCTTTGGGCATATCTTTCAATACTTTTGCCAGTCCGGCAAAGACCCAGCCATCTCCACGTGCCCAAAAATCCTTTTTTCCATTAGTAGTTTTATGTTTTGGATAAACATATTTAGCATCGCGATAGAATAGTTTTGCCTTGGGGTCGTACATAATCCGTTTAGCATATAAAAAATACTCATTCAACTTGTCTAAGTACAATTCATTGCCGGTTACTTTGTATAGCTTAGTCATTACAGGCATTACCATGTATAATCCATCAGACCACCACCAGTAATCATTGTTAGGAGTACTCATTTCGTATTCAATCACTTCACGGGCACGTGCAATTTTATTACTATCGGGTGTCAGATTATACAGATCTATATAGGTTTGAAAGCAAATCTGCCAATCGCCGAACAGGACATGATCAGGTGTTTCGCCATAATTGTATTTCCATTTCGATTTATCTGTTGTCTTTGCACCTTTCCATTCATTCTGTACGGCCCATTGTTCTGAGTATGCGCGGTATTTCTCATTCTTGGTAACGAAATAGGCTTCCATATTTCCGGTGTGGTAGGCTGCATTATCCCAAAATGGATTTCCTGGATTTGGATGTGTGGATTGCCAATAATTGTTTGTCTTCTCAATTATGCTGATAAGTTCAGATTTAGAAGGGCGATTTTGAGCAGTTGCCAAAATACTACCGGTCAAAGCCAGCAACAGGATTAATTTATGGAACTTCATGAGGGTAATTTAGAATGTTGATTTTGTTTAAGTAGTGGTACTTCAAATTAATAAAACACAGCATACAAAAATACTTCGTTAATGTGGATTGAAAGTATACAATTCGTTCAATAAAGTGGATTTTTTTGATAAATTGAAAGCTAAGACTTGTAAGCATTAGGTTCGGTAATAAAATCCGAATCGTCCTTTTTCTCTACCTTATTGACCTTTTTGTCACTAAAAGTAAACGCTGAATTGTATATTTTTGTAGCATAAATTCAGCACTTTAGTCTGTGTTTCGATTAAACCCACTTTATTCTTTGCTTTTGAACCTGTTTCTCAGGAACATTTAAACTTTAAATATAATGAAGCTTACTACGAAATTCACGTTGCTTTCACTCCTGTTTTTCTTAAGCGTGATCTCTGTTTGTGCTCAAGGGACTCCATCTTCCGTACAGTCGGTTTTCGAATTAAACCGTCCCGATTATAAGTTAAGTCCGAAGACGGGGATGACGCGTCAGCATTGGAAAGATGCTGCGTTGTACATGCTGAAGGGTGCATTTGGATATATACATCAGATGGACGATCCAATGAAATTCCCAAAACAACCGGGGATCAGCTATCCGCGTACCGATGACCAAATACCTACAGAAAAGCTGGAAGGACTTAGTCGCACTTTGTTTGTAGCAGCACCGCTTCTGAAAGAAAATCCCGAACTGGTGGTCAATAATATCAAAGTTGCCGAATATTATCGTCATCAAATGTGCAATCTTATTAATCCATCAAGTCCTTCGTTTATCAAACATCGCGCTAAAAACGGTGGTCCACATCAGAATTTGGTAGAGTTTGGTGCTATGGCTATTTCGATGACTGCCATTCCTGACGTACTATGGAAACCACTTCCTCAACAACAGAAAGACTCACTGGCAGCGCTGATGCTCAGCTATGCCGATGGCCCTACGGTAGATTCGAACTGGAAATTTTTCAATATTTTCGTATTGAGTTTTTTCAAGAGTCAAGGTTATGTGGTAAATGAAAAGCTGCTGGTAGAATATTTGGATAAAACACTCAATCATTACCGTGGCGAAGGTTGGTACAACGATAGTCCAGCCTTTGATTATTATAGCATGTGGGCATTTCAAATGTACGGTGTGTTGTGGGCGGAATATTATGGCAATAAATACTATCCCGAACAAGCTAAAAAGTTTATGACCAATTTCAGTGATCTGAAATCCAATTATCCATACCTTTTTAGTCGTGATGGAAAAATGATCATGTGGGGACGCAGCATATCCTATCGTTATGCTTCGGTGACTGCTTTCCCCTTGATGGGATTTGAGAATTCCGCGGAGACAAACTATGGTTGGATGCGACGCATAGCTTCCGGAACTTTGCTTCAATTTTTTCAACATCCCGGTTTTATGAAAGATGGTGTTCCTACGCTTGGTTTTTATGGTCCATTCGAACCGGCAGTGCAGATGTATAGTTGCAGAGGCAGTGTATATTGGGGTGGAAAGGTCTTTCTTGGTTTGTTGGTTCCAGCCGATAATCCTTTCTGGACAGCTGTTGAAAATAACGGCGATTGGGATACAAAGTTGGTAAAAGGAAAGGTTTATAATAAGTTTGAGAAAGGTTCACAAATTCTGATTACCAACTATCCAAATATTGGTGCATCAGAAGTGCGTGCTTGGTGTCATGCCACAGTGGCGGGCGACTGGCAGAAATTCCGAAGCACTGAAAATTATAACCGCTTATCTTACAACAGTGCATTCCCCTGGCAGGCCGACGGAGCAAATGGAGAAGTAGCAATGAATTATGTTGTAAAGAATAAAGACGACAAATGGGAAGCCCTTCGTCTCTATACCTTCAAAAAGTTTGAGAACGGCATTTATTATCGTGATGCAGAACTTGAAACGAACAGTGCTATTCAATTTAAACTCGCCGATATTCCACTTCCCAACGGTATTCTTCGCGTAGATAGATTAGTAAGTCCGGATGCTGTAAATTTACGTTTGGGTCATTACTCATTGCCACAGTTAAATGGAACGATAAAAGAAGAGATTCGGAAAGTGAAGGGCTATCAGGTTCGTATCATTAATAATGGGGTATATCAATTGGCTATGGTTTCGTTGCAAGGCTGGAAGTCGATGGAATTTGTACATGCAAAAGGATTACAACCGGAGAGTGAGATGAGCGAAGTCATCAATGTGACGGATAAGTTCTCTGCAGGAAAAACAAACGGGAAAATCTATAGTACCCTGATGCTTTGGAAAAAAGCCGGAGAGAAATGGACAAATGACGAGTTAGTGCCAGTAAAGAAAATAGTGTATGATACTACTAAGAATAATGCAACGATACTTTTTAGCAATGGTGAAAAGAAAGAGGTAAGTTTTGATTAAGTCCTAACTGAGAGTTATATTTGGTTTCAAATGAAGAATGAGGATGTTCCAATAGATTGGTCATCCTCATTCTTATTGTTTAAATAAATCACAAATCAATAAATAATGTAATGCATATTGACCAATTATTTCGTAATTATGGAAGGTAAACTTGATAATTATGAGGTGTAAGTGTCTGTTCTTTAATGGCAAATATGTAGTGAATGAATTTTAGACCTATTTGACTGAATTGTTCCCCATCTTGAAACCCTGTTGTAATATATTTGTAGCCGTTAATAACTGTAATAAATAATTTAAAAACCAAAATGTTACTTCAATGAATAAAAACACAGCTTAACCAATTATTGGAAGATAACTCTTCGTTATTGTTCAATATCAAAAATTGTATTTATCAATCTAATATCAATTAAATTTTAAAAATCATGAACGTAAAAAAGAAGTTTTTATGTCTTTTAGCTCTATCCGTTTGCACTATGCCAACACTTTGGGCTAATGGAATGAGTAGTACCTCGAGCAATGCAGCGGTACAACAAGAAACAAAAGGAACCGTAACAGGTAAGGTCGTAGATAAAAGTGGAGAAAGTCTTATTGGTGTAAGCGTAAAGGTCAAGGGTAGTTCCGTTGCCGCGATCACTGATGTTAATGGAGCTTTTTCAATAAACAATATTAGCTCTTCCGATATATTAGTATTTTCATATATTGGAATGAATAATCAAGAAGTCAAGGTTGGATCTCAAACTTTATTGAACGTGAAGCTTGAGGATAACTCTGTAAATATGAATGAAGTTGTTGTTGTTGGTTACGGTACCACAACACGTAAAAATTTCACTGGCTCATATTCACAGGTTAAAATGGAAAATTCACCTTTAGCTTTACTCCCTACTTCGAATGCCTTAGATGCATTGAGAGGTACAGCACCCGGACTAAATGTTGGGCAAGAGCAAGGAGCAGGGCAAAGTCCAAGTTTGCAAGTGCGTGGGCAACGTTCAATAAATGGGAATAATGATCCGCTTGTCGTTTTAGATGGAATAATCTTTATGGGAAGTATCCGTGATATAGATCCTGCTTCTATTGAAACTATGCAGGTTCTTAAAGATGCTACTACCATTGCGGCATATGGTACCCGTGCGGCCAACGGTGTAATCATGATTAATACAAAAAAAGGGAAGTTAGGGAAACCGGTTATCAATTTGAATAGCTCTTTAGCCTTTTCTCAGATGGCAAGTAAACCAGAAATGCTAAGTACTAAAGATTATATCAGAAAGGTTAATCTGCTTAGTGGATTAGCAGAAGATGCAGTTCCAACATGGATGAAGTTTTTCGCAAAAACAAATTACGATCTGGGAAAAACAACCGACTGGTTAGACGAAGTAAGTAGAACTGGATTAATGGAGAATTACAACTTATCGGTTTCAGGAGCAACTGATAAGACAAATTACTTTCTTTCTGTATCTGATACCAAACAACAAGGTGTTCTGAAAGGAGATGACTACAATCGTCAGGCATTTATGGCAAAAGTAGAAACAGACATAAATAGCTGGTTAAAGGTAGGTACTTCTGCAAATTATAGCTTCAACGATTATTCTGGAGCAACTAAATATGATATATATCAGGCAGTTAGATTAAGTCCGTATGGCAGTATGTATAGAAGTGATGGAAGCGGTTTACCTGAAAAATATCCCGTAGGAGAAGGTCTTTATATCACCAATCCACTTTGGGATATGAATAGTGGAACCATTAATGACAACGATACCTACCAAACTTATCGTGCAGAAGGGCACGCAATCGTAAAATGTCCATGGATTACGGGATTAAGCTACAGACTAAACTATTCTCTTTCGAACGAATACATCGAACGCGATTATTTCACACATGAGGGTTATTATGTTCCGGAGGTTTCTGATTATGCAAATGAGATTAAACGTTATTCAACAGACTTTCTTACGAGCTATTTATCTCAGGCAAATGGCTATAGTGCCAGAACCCGAAATACAAGCTGGGTAATGGATAATATTTTCAATTACACTAAACAGTTTGGCAAACACTTGCTGGACTTAACTTATGTTTATACCCGTGACTCATATCAAAACAGATATAAGAAAATGTCTGCCAAAGATTATAGCGCATTAGGCAATACGAATTTGGGATATAATGGTTTAGCTTATGCAACAACAACAAACGTAAATGAAATATCTTCTTCTAAAAAGAATAATATCGGCTATTTAGGACGTATTAATTATAATTATGATAGTAAATATTATATAACCGCTTCAATCCGAAGGGATGGTTCATCCGTATTCGGTGCAGATAAAAAATGGGGAAATTTTCCAGCCGTAGGTGTTGCATGGACTGCATCAAACGAATCTTTTCTAAAGAACAACAAGACTATTAGTTACTTGAAAGTGAAAGCGTCATATGGCGTAAATGGGAACCAGGGTCTTGATCCATACAAAACGCTGTCCGAAATATCTCTCGGTCAAAATGGAAACCTTAGTTATCCATTTGGAAATAATTCATCTACGTCGTGGGGACAACGATTGAAAAGTGTCGGCAACACATCTTTAGGCTGGGAAACTACAAAGGCTATTAATGGGGGATTTGAATTAAGTCTATTGAAAGATCGTATTAACATTGATGCAAACGTGTACAAATCTCAAACGACTAATCAAATCTTTTCTCGTATAATTCCTGTAATGGATAATGGAGTTACAACAATGTTAGCAACTATGGGACGTGTTGACAACTGGGGTGTTGAGGCTACATTAAGCACAATCAATATCAAAACCAAAGACTTTGAATGGAGTTCTTCATTAACCTATTATATTAACAGGAATAAGTTGAAAGAACTATATGGCGATGGAAAAGATGACGTTACAAACAATTTGTTCCTTGGAAAGTCTTTGGGTGCTATTTACGGATATAAGCCGATTGGAATAGTCCAAACAACTGATGTAGATTATATTGCTGCCAATAATGCGAAGGCAGGTGACGCGAAATTTGAGAATACCGATGGAAGTACTGATGGAAAAATTACTGCAAGTGACCGTAGTGTCCTCGGATATAAAAAAGAAAATTTCCGTATGAGCTTTGGAAATACATTTAAATATAAAGATTTTGAATTATATGCATTGTTTACAGGAGTCTTCGGAGGTAATGGCTATTATCAGGAAGTGAACTACTTTGCATACGCGACTGCCAGTGATGTAAATATTGACAATAATTTCAATCACATTTGGTGGACTCCAGAGAACATGAGCAATACATATCCACGAATTAATTATAGTGATAGTAGATACAGACCACTTCAGGGACGCGGATTCGTAAGACTTCAAGACTTGAGTCTATCGTATTCATTCCATCAATCTTGGATTAAAAATTTAAAGATAAGTAACCTTAAAGTATATGCTTCAGCCAAAAACCTATTTACAATTAGTAATTGGGTAGGTGGAGATCCTGAAATTGCTCAAACGCTGGGAACTGGTTATAGCTATGGCTATCCTTTAGCAAAAGTTTATTCATTTGGTATTAACCTAACATTCTAATAAAAATAATCATGAAAACTATAAAGAAAATATATATTACAACCTTGTGTATTATATCCATTGGATTGTCAAGTTGTAGCGATAGTGATTTCCTTAATGAAAATCCTGAAACAATGTATACTGTCGAAAACGCTTTTAATACAAGCTCGCAGGTAGATGCTAATGTCACCAATTTATATGTCCATGTAAGATATTGGTTTCAAAACAATTACTTCATGAAAGGATTAGGCTCTGATTTGCTTGATCAGCCACAATGGAGAGCTGCGGGCAATGGGTATTCAAATTTCACAAAATGGTCATCCAGTTTTGGAGATACACAGGGGGTTTATAATGCTTTTTATCAATTAGCTGCATATTCTAATACCACCCTTTATGGTGCAAACTTAAAAACCATAAAATGGTCAAGTGAGTCTCAACGGCTATATGCTGTATCTCAAGCGCAATTTTTCAGAGGATTAGCATATCTGACTCTCGGAGAATTGTTTGGTGGCGTACCATTAGTTGATCAGGTATACACAACACCTAAGTATGACTTTGAACGAGCTTCTAGGGCTGATACTTATAAATTTGCAATTGCAGATTTTGAAGCAGCTTTGACAGGAATGCCCGATTATCCTACTGAAGCTGGTCGTGTTGCTAAGGGTGCGACATATCACTATCTTGCAGAAGCATATTTAGCTTTGGCAACAACAATGGGTAATGACAAAGCAATGTTGGATAAGTCTATTAGCTATGCAACTTCAGCTATGCAACTTCACTCATTAATGACAACTCGTTTTGGGACAAGATCTATTGTTAACGGAGGAACCCCCTTAAATGGTGTTGCAGCTTACGTTCCTAATGGAGATGTGTTTTTTGATTTATTTCAACGTGGAAACTTAGATTACTCAGAAGGTAATAAAGAAGCTCTTTGGACTCTTGAAAATGACTATCAGGTGTATAAAAAATATGGTGGCAATCAAGTTTTAGCATATCCTCGTGAACTTTCGGCAGTACTACGTAATGTGTCCTGGAAAAAGGAATATATGACATCGGCTAATAGCTCACCATGGCCTGGCGATATTTCAGCCTATGTTGGTGGTCGTACAGTTTCCAGTGTTGCACCTACAAAATATGTAATAAATGAAATCTGGGCTGGAAATTATGCAACTGATATGCGTAATTCTACAGTAAATATTCGACGAGATATAAAATGTACAGACAAAACAAGCACTTATTACGGACAAGTGGTGACAGCGTCCATGGTAGATCCAACAACTTTGGATCGTTTTTATCCTATTTGGACAAAATTCTCGCCATTGGATGATTGGGGATATGAAGATCTTGCTGATGGCGGTAATAGATCGAACATGTATAGAGACGAGTATGCATGTCGGTTAGCTGAAACATACTTATTGCGTGCTGAGGCTTATATGCGTTCAGGAGATAATGATAAAGCTGCGGCTGATATTAATGTTTTGCGTACTCGTGCACAATGCACCTACAAAGTGAAGAATAGCGATGTAAATATCGCTTTAATTCTAGATGAACGTGCTCGTGAACTATTTGGTGAAGAAAGACGCTGGTGTACATTGTTACGTATGGAGGGTACTGTAGTATCTGAGCAAGTAAATAAGCATGCATATTATGTAATAGATTATCCGTCGAATACAGGGATAATCGGTTGGAATCTTTTCCCAATTCCTCAAACAGCTATTGATTCTAATACCGGAGCTGTCATTACGCAAAATCCAGGCTGGGGAAAATAGTTAGGTTTTCATCTATACCCTTATATATAAAAACTGAATATAAAGGATTAGGTATCGTTTCTTTGACTCTGAAAGGGGTGCTCTAACGAGCATTCCTTTCTTTTTTGTTGAATGGGAATCTAAAGATTAACTCATATAAACTCTAATAAGTATCATAATATGCGATTTATAATGAAGTACCTTTGTCTCTTACTCTCTTTCCTCACGTTCGGATTTTCATCCGTTCAGGCACGAAATAAAATTGTTCCTGTAGCCAATGCCTGGGCAGGGAACTCTGTCAATGCAGTTGTTTTTCGGAAAAATTCGCTGGTGACCTACAAAAACATACAGTTTATTGCTTTCTACAATCAAAAAGGGAAGCTGACCCTTGGTAAAAGAAAACTCAATGCTTCGAAATGGGAAATAGTAGAGACTGCTTTCAGTGGCAATATTCACGATGCACACAACTGCATCAGCATCATGGTGGATGGAGATGGTTTTTTACATGTTTCGTGGGATCATCATGGTAATCCGCTGAACTATGCCCATTCGGTGGCACCACTATTCTTACAGTTAACTGCTAAGATGCCGATGACCGGATTGAACGAAACCAATGCAACTTATCCCGAATTCTACAAAATGCCCAATGGCAATCTGATTTTTTTGTATCGTGATGGACGCTCGGGGAAAGGAAATCTGGTAATGAACCGCTATGATGTAAAATCAAAAACATGGACGCAATTACACACCAATCTAATTGATGGTGAAGGTCGTCAAAATGCATATTGCCAAGCTTGTG
>Ga0302321_100000049_pt1 | contig 104851 bp, 86 predicted proteins | sample Fen_T0_1_FD_202505 | JGI IMG/M metagenome (GOLD analysis project Ga0302321, IMG submission 202505) | Peat permafrost microbial communities from Stordalen Mire near Abisko, Sweden - Fen_T0_1 | ecosystem: Environmental > Terrestrial > Soil > Wetlands > Permafrost | place: Sweden: Abisko...
GTTCGCGACAAATGCACCCTGCAGGATAGTGAACTCGCCGACAAAGCCGTTCAGCAATGGCAGTCCCATCGAAGACAGGAACATGATCATCGTGATGGTTGCGTACACCGGCATGACGTTCGAGATGCCGCCGTACTCCGAGATCTCGCGAGTGTGGCGCCGTTCGTACAGAATGCCGACGATCAAGAAGAGCGCTCCGGTCGAGATGCCGTGATTGATCTGCTGGAGTACCGATCCGCTCAGGCCGGCCTGGTTGAGCGCGAAAATTCCAAGCGTGCAGAATCCAAGGTGGCTGACCGAGGAATACGCGACCAGCTTCTTCATGTCCTTCTGCATGAGCGAAACGAGTGCGCCGTAAATGATGCCGATCACCGAGAGGCCCACGATCCAGCCGCGCGGCGTGTAACCGAGGAAGCGATTGGGACTAGTGAGCACTTGCGGAAAGAACGGCAGTGAAAAGCGCACGAAACCGTACGTCCCCATCTTCAGGAGTACGCCAGCCAGGATGACCGAGCCAGCCGTTGGCGCTTCCACGTGCGCGTCGGGCAGCCAGGTATGGAACGGGAACATCGGAACCTTGATCGCAAATCCGAGGAAGAACGCCAGGAATAGCCATATGGCGTAGTGGAACGGAATCTGCGGCGCGGTCTTGTAGAGCTCCGTGATGCTGAACGTGAAGACGTTGGTCAGCGCATGGTGATGGTAGTAGAGGAACAGGATACCCAGCAGCATCATCACCGAGCCCAGCAACGTATAAAGGAAGAACTTGATCGCCGCGTAGAGTCTGCGCGGACCGCCCCAGATACCGATCAGCAGGTACATCGGAACCAGCATCGCTTCCCAGAAAACGAAGAACAAGAAGAAGTCGAGCGCCATGAAGACGCCGAGCATGCCTGTCTGCAGCACGAGGAACCAGACGTAGTATTCCTTCACGCGATTCTCAATCGCGGTCCACGAAGAGAGGATCGAAATCCAGCCAAGCATCGTGGTCAGCATGATCAGCAGGAACGAGATGCCGTCGATGCCGAGGTTGTAGCCGGCGCCGATCGAGGGGATCCAGTTGTTCGCTACACCTTCGTGGAAATGGAAGCCGTCTGCGGTAACTTGAGAGCGTTCCGCCCAGAACATCGGCACCAGCGGAATCGAAATCAGGAAGCCGCCGAGCGAGAAGATGTTCGCAATCCACCGAATCGCGTCCTTGTTGTCCTTAGGTACAAACAGGAGAACAAGCGCGCCGAGGAGCGGCGTGAAGAGAATGATCGAAAGTATGTGACTCTGCATAAGAGCAGTTCTCAGTTGCCAGTTCTCAGTTCTCAGTTGCTATGAGCCGCGAGCGGTCTCTTCTATGCCTTCTCGAGACTTGTAGCTCAACAACCGAGACTCAATTCCACACGTAGTAAACCGCAAAACCGACGAGGCCGGCGACCATGACGAGCGCATACCACTGCACCAAGCCCCACTCGAAGAGGCGCGCGGGATACGACATCATCCGGGCCAGGATTGCTGGACCGTTAACACCGACACCATCAATGATCCACTTATCCCACCAAGTCGAAAGCGTGCCGGCAGCGCGCGTGCTCCAGCCTGCGCCGTTCACGGTGCCGTCAATTATTTTTGCATCGAACCACGACGACGCTTCGCCCGCACCCATTACACCGAGGCGCACATCTCCCACTTTGCGGCGGCCGGTAAAGGCGTAGTCGTAGGCCTCGTCCACAAACCACTTATGGAAGAGCAACTTGTAGAGCGGTGGCGCCTTTGCGGCGAACGGTTCGGTGTAGTCCTTGCCGGCGCGCGCATACACGCGATGCGCCCACATGAGGCCCGCGATGCCAACCGCGATTGAAAGGAACATCAATCCGTATTCCATCGGATCGGTGTGCTCTTCCTCTTTTTGACCTGCAGCCAGTTGGGCAGGTCTTTCCGCTTGCATCAGCGGTGCTTCCTTCGCGAAGACGGGCTCCAGGAATTTCTCGAAGCGATTTGTGCCGCCAAGGCTGTGTGGTAGCCCGAGCCATCCAGCGAACACCGAACAGATCGCCAAGGCCACGAGCGTTCCGGTCATGGACTTTGGCGATTCGTGGACGTGGTGCTCGACTTCGTGACTCATGCGAGGTTGTCCAAAGAACGTCAGGAAAATGAGACGCCCCATGTAAAACGCAGTCATCAGCGCCGTAACGATGCCGAGGAACCAGAGGATGCGATATGCGCCCCCCTCGGATGACCATGTCTGCCACAGAATTTCATCTTTCGAGAAAAACCCTGCCAGTCCCGGAATTCCGGCGATCGCCAGCATGCCGATGAACATTGTCCAAAACGTGATGGGGATGCGCTTCCGCAGGTCGCCCATGTTGCGCATGTCCTGCTCGCCCGACATGGCATGGATCACCGAGCCGGAACCGAGGAAGAGCAGCGCCTTGAAGAAGGCATGCGTGAAGACGTGGAAGACTCCGGCGGCAAACGCGCCAACGCCGAGCGCGAGGAACATGTATCCAAGCTGCGAAACGGTGGAGTAGGCGAGCACGCGTTTGATGTCGTTCTGAACGAGGCCGATCGAGGCAGCAAAGATGGCCGTCAGCGCGCCGATGATTGCAACGGTCTTCATTGCCGTTGGTGCGAGAACGAAGATTGCATTCGAGCGCGCCACCATATACACGCCTGCCGTCACCATGGTCGCGGCATGGATTAGGGCCGACACTGGCGTCGGACCTTCCATCGCGTCCGGCAGCCACACATAAAGAGGGATCTGCGCCGACTTCCCTGTCGCGCCCACAAAAAGCAGGAGAGCCGCGATCGTCAGAACGGGATCGCCGATCAGGTAGTGCCCACTGCGCGCCAGTGCGTTGATGTCGGTGAAACGGAACGATCCGAGATACCACACCAGCGTGAAAGCTCCCAGCATGAAACCCGCATCGCCAATGCGGTTCACGATGAAGGCTTTGTTCGCGGCATCACTTGCTGACTTGCGATGGAAGTAGAAACCGATCAGCAGATACGAGCACAGACCCACACCTTCCCATCCGACAAAAAGCAAGATGTAGTTGTTCGCCAGGATCAGCGTGAGCATCGCGAACATGAATAAGTTCAGGTATCCGAAGAAGCGATAGTAGCCGCCTTCATGCGCCATGTAACCGGTCGAGTAGATGTGGATAAGCATGCCCACGCCGGTGACGAAGAGAAGCCAGATCGAAGAAAGCGGATCGAGCAGGAAACCGGCATCGACGTTAAACGAGGCTGACGTGCCGTCTTTCTTAACAAAGTTTAGGTGACCGTCGCCAGAACCGAGCCAGGTGTAAACAATTTTTTCAAACGGCTGTCCGGTGCCGTGGGCGTAGTGGGTGTACTGCACGACCGCAATGCAGGAAAACAGGAACGCGAGGACGACCGCTCCGACGCAGACCGCGCTGACGGCCGACTTCTGCATTCGCCGCCCAAAGAAAAACATCATCGCGGCTCCGAAGGCCGGGAAGAGCGGGATGAGGTAGATGTGGTTTAGAAACATCAGTTCTCAGTTCTCAGTAGTCAGTTCTCAGACTTCGGTCGCCAGGTTCCTACTGACAACTGATGACTGACAACTGCTTCTCTACCACTTCAACAAATCAATTTCGTCCACATTGATCGTCTCCTTGTTACGGAAGAAGGCGATCAGGATGCCGAGGCCGACTGCGGCTTCGGCGGCGGCGTCCACAACAATAAAGATCGAGAACACTTGTCCGTGCAGGTTTCCCCACATGCGGGAGAACGCTACCAGGTTCAAGTTCACAGCATTCAGAATCAGTTCAATGGACATCAGGATGATCACCACATTGCGGCGCGTGAGCACACCGACCACTCCCAGAATGAAGAGTGCGGCTGCGACTACGAGATAGTGCGTTGTGGTGATTGGAACCATAAAACCGTCGTTCGTCCTTGGTCGTTCGTCGTTTGCGATTTCCGTTGGGTGCTTGCAGTTTTTCCTAACCACCAACGATCATCGATCAACGACTAGATTTTCTTCTTCGTCATAATCACCGCCCCCAGGATCGCTACCAGTAACAGCAGGGACGCGATCTCGAAGGCGAAGGTATATTGGCCCATCACATATTGGCCGCTTGGTAGTTGGAGCGTTTTAACAACCTCTCCGTAGAGCAACTTTGCAACTTCTTGCGTGTTCGAGGCCTCGGGCAAATCGCCGACGCGATTTGGGAGCAGGTCCTTACCTTTGCGGAAGGCCGACAAAAACAAGGCCAGCAACGCACACGAGGCAACCAACCCTACGGGCCAGATGCGGTTGAACTGACGCTCTTTCGATACGCGCTCGATGTTCACCAGCATGATGACGAACAGGAACAGCACCATGATTCCGCCGGCGTACACGATGATCTGGACGCCAGCCACGAACGGTGCATAGAGCATCAGGTAAAGCCCAGCCACCGACAACAACGTCACGATCAGCGATAGCGCGGAATGCACCGCGTTGCGGCGAGTAATCACCAACATGGCGCTCAAGATCGCAGCACCCGCCAACATGTAGAAAAAGAAGGGAGTGGCGACCGGCGTCATAGAATCCTCCTGATCGTCTCCCAAATTGCCGTCAGTATCTGAATGAAGAGCTCCCAGAGTTCGCGTCTAAGGGGCACCATTGCCGTCAGAATCAACACGCCAAGCGAAATCGGCAGCAGAACCTTCCAACCTACTCTCATCAACTGGTCGAAACGGTAGCGCGGCCACGTAGCTCGGTACCAGATGAACAGATACATAAAGACCGCGACTTTCAGTACGAACCAGTACACGTAGTCGATGCCTTCGCGGAAGCGGGCGGCAAGGCTCGCGTCGTTTCCGCGACCAGCCACGGCGATCAGCAGCAGCAACAGTGCAAGCAATCCCAGCAACGCCGCGAAAATCCCGAGGCCCACTCGCTGAATCCTGAAGAACGAATGCGAGGGCATGCGCGCTGTGCCGAGGAACGCGATGGCCGCGAGTGCTCCGAATGTCAATCCGGGGAATAGCGAGAAGATGAACTCCCACACGGGTGCGTGCAGCACATTAGGGAACGGGCGCATCCATCCGCCGAGCCACAGGGTTACGGCGATCGAGGAGACGGCAATCATCGCCGCATATTCGGCCAGCATGAAGAGCGACCAGCGCAGGCCGCTGTATTCGGTGTGGAAGCCGGCCGTCAATTCCGACTCGGCTTCGGCCAGGTCAAACGGAGACCGGTTGGTCTCGGCGACCATGGCGATGGCGAAGATCACGAACGCGATCAGGCCCAGCGGGAAGAACTTGAAGAGAAACCAGATTCCCTGCTGCTGCTGGGCCTGGACGATGCCGATCATGCTCAACGTGCCGTCGGCGCCGTTCGAATTCAGGCTGGTCATCAGAATCGCCGACACGATTGCCAAACCCATGGCGACTTCGTACGAAACCATTTGCGCGCTCGAACGCAGCGCGCCCATGAGCGGATAGTGTGAGTTCGAAGCCCAGCCAGCAGTAACGATTCCAAGCACGCCGAGCGACGAAACGCCCAGCATAAAAAGGATGCCGATGTTCATGTCGCTGACCGCCTGCGACGGGCCGAACGGAATGACCGTATAAACGGTGAACGCGGCGATCAGGCCGATGAGTGGTGCGACCCAGAAGACTGCCGCGTCAGCTTCGGCGGGAATGATGTCTTCCTTCAGCATCAGCTTGAGCGCGTCAGCGAAGGGCTGAAGCAATCCGTGCGGGCCGACACGCATGGGGCCCAGGCGAATCTGGAAGTGTGCCAGCGCTTTGCGCTCGATCCAGTTCATGCAGATCACCGCGACCGAAACACCCGCGAAGATGATGAGCACGTAGATCAACGCCCAGAGCTGATTCCCTGCTTGTCCGGGCGTCACCGTTTGGCCTAGATACGACATGAAGGTCTGGATCATCTCGTGTAGCATCAGCGATCCACCTCGCCTAGGACGATGTCGAGCGTGCCGATGACAGCGACCACGTCGGCAACGAGCATGCCACGAACCATGATGTCGAGCGCCTGAAGATTCACAAACGAAGGCGGTCGCACGCGCAAGCGGTAGGGCTGCGTGGAACCGTCGCTGACGATGAAGTATCCCAGTTCGCCTTTGGGCGCTTCGATCGAGTGGTAGATCTCTCCCGGCGCGGGCTTGATCACCTTCGGCACCTTGGCCATGATCGGGCCTTCGGGAATGCCGTTGACTGCCTGCTCGATGATGCGCAGCGACTGGCGCATCTCGATCATGCGGACCAAATACCGGTCGTACGTATCGCCGTTCTCGCCGACGGGAATCTCAAAGTCGAAGTCCGCATAGTTTGCATAGGGGAGGGCTTTGCGGATGTCCCACTTCACGCCGCTGGCGCGCAGCACTGGGCCGGTAACGCCGAGTGCGATGGCATCTTTGGCGGAGATCACGCCGACATTCTTCGTACGTTCCAGCCAGATGCGGTTCGAGGTCAGGAGCGTCTCGTACTCGTCAATCTTCGGCGGGAAGAAGGCAAGGAAGTTCTTAACGTCCTTCTCAAAGCCCGCGTAGGTCTCGTATTGGCAGCCGCCAATGCGGAAGGCGTGCGTCGTCAGGCGCGCCCCGCAGTACTTCTCGAAGATCTTGAGGATCTCTTCCCGGTCGCGGAAGGTGTAGAAGAGCGGCGTCATCGCGCCGATATCGAGCGCGTGCGTTCCGAGCCAGAGCTGGTGGCTGGCAATGCGGTTCAGTTCGGTCAGGATGACGCGGATGTAGTTGGCGCGCGGCGGCGCCTCGACGTTCAGTAGCTTCTCGACTGCCTGACAGTAGCCGAGCCCGTTCGACACCGCAGCAACATAATCCATGCGGTCCACGTACGGATTGAACATCGTGTAGGTACGGTTCTCGGCGATCTTCTCGACTCCGCGGTGCAGGTAGCCAATCACACATTCGGTCCCAAGGACCTTCTCCCCATCAAGCTTGAGGATCACGCGCAGCACGCCGTGCGTTGCGGGATGCTGCGGGCCCATATTGATGATGAGCTCGTTCGAATCCAGATAGGGCTTATCGGGCGCGTCCAGGTCGAGATTCGAGGTCGCGAGGTTCTGGACCAGATTCGGGAGCGCCTTGTCTTTCAGGTCGTTCATTGGCCGCTCTCGATTCCCAGGTTGATCTGCACCCACTCTTTGTCTTGTTGCAGGATCCCGTAGTCCTTGCGCAACGGGAAACCCTTCCAGCCGTCGGGAAGGAGGATGCGCTTGAGGTCTGGATGGCCTGTGAACTGGATGCCGAACATGTCGTACACTTCGCGCTCCAGCCAGTTCGCGGTTGGCCAGATCGGGACGCTCGTGGGGAGCGACTCGCCATCGGCAATCTGCGTCTTCACGCGCACACGTTCGTTACGTGCAAACGAGTACAGAATCCAAACGACATCGAACTGCTTCTCGCGCTTGGGATAGTGCGCTGCGGTCAGGTCCACACAGTAGTCAAACTGCTCTTCGTCGCGCAGCAGCCTGAGGATGTCCGGGATGAGCGAGCGATCCACTGTGAAGTAGTTCTGCCCGAGATAACTCTGCGCGTCGAGGCCCGAGCCGTACTGAGGTTTGTACTTCTCAACCATCGGCGAAGACCATGGGATTGGCGCAGGAACTGGAGCCTTCGCAGGCGCAGCAGGCTTCGCGGGTGCAGTCGTAGGAACTGGAACTGCAGGTTTCGCGGCGACTGGCGCGGGAATGGCGGGTTTTGCGGGTGCCGTGGGAGTTGTCGGCGCGGGCTTTTCCGCCGTCGGCTGGTTGTCACCTTCCGGCGGCGGTGGTGGAGCAGGATTTTTTACTTCCTCGGCCATGCTAGGGTCTTTCGGACAAAGCCGCTTTGACTCAGGAAACCATCACTTCTAACATCTGTGCACGTCATCGTCAATGACGGCCATCACATGAATTCCAGGTTGCGACGATTGGCACTCGATATCACGTGGTTCGTTGGCGTTGTGCGGCCTGAAAACCTTCCACCAGATCGCGAATCCGCAAAGCATCGGCCTTGCGATGGCCGTGACTGGTGATTGGGTCCGTTCCTCCGGTGGACTCAATCACGATGTCGGACCACCAGATTCCTGTCGAGATCTTCACCGAGGCAACTTGACCAATCGAGATGCTCTCCTCGGTGCTGCTGAAGAAACGCCTTTTCACGCGGCTCACACGCAGCGGGTTGACCACAATCCGCGTGGGAAACAGGAAGTTGCCTTTGGTCCAGCGGCTCGCGGTGAACGTTTCGTCAGAAGAGGATGGAGTTGGACTTGCGGAATTCATGCCAAGAACCTTACACCCATTCGAGCGCGCCCTTCTTCCAGATCCAGATGTAACCGATGATCAGGATGCCGAGAAACACGAGCATCTCAATCAGTCCAAACACACCAAGCGCCTTGAACTTCACTGCCCAGGGAAACAGGAAGACCGTTTCCACATCGAAGACAACAAACAGGATAGCGATGATGTAGTAGCGAACCGTGTAGCGCCCGCGGGCGTTGTCGAAGGGATCGATGCCGCATTCGTAGGGCATGAGCTTAGTCTTGTTCGGGCTCTGCGTGCGAATGATGCGGGCAATTACTAGCGTTAAAGGAATCAGGATTCCGACTACGGCGATAAAGAGGAAAGCGGGAACGTAGTTTTGCGGCATGAGTCCTCGAAAAGCTCCTCGCGCGGAAACAAGCGATGCAAGAAAGAGGGAATGTTACGCCTACAAAGGCTGCGCTTCAAGGACGAAGCTCACATCGCACGAGAATGGGAGTACTCGATCAGTACGGTTCGAGGATCAGAACGGCTTTTCCGGTTTGGGCCGATCTTCCAGGCTTGACCTTGAGGCGACCATGCGGACTTTCTACGGTTTCCTCCTGCGAAACGGGATGACGCGAATTGACGAGCGAGAGAGCGAGTTGGAAGAGATAGTCAACCATGAGCGGCGCTGCGTCGGGCTGGCGCGAGAGGACTAGTTCGGGAGCGTCAAACTGACTCATGCCGTGCGTGACGAGCGATCGCGTCTTGGGCTCCCAGCGAACTGCGGTCCAAAGCGTGAGCGGAACAAGTCCAGTTGAGAACATCTCGCGCGCGTTGGCGATGAAGGTTTTGGACGGATTCAATGCGGGACCATTTAGCCAGCAGACGGCGAGCGAATCGGTTACTGGAAGCAGGCTCGCAATGGCGCGAGTGAGATCGCAACTGAGAGTGAGAACGGTTTGGTTCGCGGTCGCCGCTGAAAGTTCGAGGTAAGCAACGTTTCGCGCGAGTTCCGCGCCTGCTGTTGGCCAGTGCAAGGTGGAGTTCGCGACAGGTTCGGTGATCGCTTGGGGAACTGGAGAGTGATGGAGTTCGAGTGCGAAGTCGGATCGACTGCTGCGAAACAGAGCGCGGTGTGGTTCTTTGCCAGTCTTTTCCAGAGTCTGCGAAGGCCAGTTGCGGTGGAATTCCGTGAGAAAGTCGAGGACGCGAAGAGGGCGGTTCGAGGCGAGATAGATGACAGCAGTGACTTTCCTGGCCTCGAACTGGGATTCCGCGGGGACGGAAACGCTGGCTTCCAGTTGAGGCTTGGATGGTTGTGGAGCGATGATCTTGTCGGCCATTTGCGAAGCGGGACCTTTCAATTGAGTTTTCGGCAGGATCGGCGTGAAACTGTATTGCGGAAGGACGATGATGTTCTGATTGAGAGCGGCTTGAAGTCCCCTCTCATTGCGGTCTCCCAGAATCAGCGACTTAACAAAATTTTCCTCCCAGGTCTTTGAGGGATAAGGACTTATAGGTAAAGTATTCTATTTAATGGAGTTGCGGGCGAAATTGGGTGCAAAGTCGGGGAATCGTGGCTAATGCACCGTTTTTGGTGCAGTTTTCGCGAGGATTTGTTGGGCTTGGGGAATTTCGCTGCAAAGTATCGCGGATAAAGGAGTTGGGCGCGCTGACGGAGGTCGGCCGAGCGGCCCTAGGAAGGCAGCGCTCAGGTTCGCGGAGGCTTCTGGGAGGTCGGGAGCCGCGCCGTTCCTATCTTAAGTGGAAACCGATGATTGCAACAGTTCTCTTGCTCCCAGCTTCCTCGGGATGCAAGAGAAGCCGCCCAGACATCGGGCGGCTCTCCTTCGATTTGGTTGCCAACAAAAGCGCTTCGCGCTCTACTGCACGACTTGATGCAATATAGGCGACGTGCTCTTGTCCGAGTTAGCGTCTCCCCCGAAGAACGCCGTGATGGGATGCGTGCCGACGGTGAGGTTGGATTTGGTCAGCGTGGCGACGCCACCGCGCAGGGTCGCCGAACCGATTGTGGTTTTTCCATCCCAGAACTTCACTTTGCCCGTAGCCTCGAAAGGACCGGAGGGTGTGACGTTCGCCGTAAAAGTAACCGGCTGGCCAGGACTCGACGGGTTTACGTTCGAGGTGAGTTCTGTCGTGGTGCCAAAAGGAATGACGTTCCTGAGCACGTTCACCTGGTCGTTGACCACTTGGACGACATCCGGGCGAGTGTCTCCATCCACGTCTCCGACCGCGATTGCGCCCCTGTAAAACGGCATGCCTGGTGCGCGACGGAAAGTCCCATCCCCTTGGCCCCAGAAGACAACCAACTTGTCGCCGGTCACGAGAATGTCGAGCTTATGGTCCCGGTTGAAGTCGGCAACGGCCAGCGTGCCGGCGTCGTGTGCGGTCCAATATCGAGTGGCCGACTGAAAGCTTCCATCGCCCTTGCCGAGCAACACCGCGACCGTGGATCCACCGAAGCCGTGTGGTCCGAATTGGTTGGCGGCCACTAGGTCGAGTTTGCCGTCGCCGTTCACATCCGCCACCGCTATCCAGCAACCTTCATGCCCTGCAGAGGGGTAGTAGCTCGGCGGTTGGAAGGTTCCATCCCCAACCCCCAAAAGAACGCTGACTGAGCTAGAATTGCCAACCAGTAGGTCGGCTGCGCCATCGCCGTTAACATCAGCTGCGACCACAGAGTTCGTCCAGTAGCCGGAGCTATAGGTCTGCGCGGCCTGAAACTTTCCTCCGCCCGTGCCCAGCAAAACACTGACCGTACCCCCGTAGTACCAATTCTTATCTTCCCCGTTAGCCATCGCAATGTCGGGGATGCCGTCCTGATTAAAGTCTGCGACCGCTGCCCCATAGATAGGGCTTCCCTCCGAAGCAAAGCTGACTGCTGGTTGGAAGGTGCCGTCTCCATTACCGAATAGAATTCCAACCCCGCCCCCTTCAGCTTGGGCCATCGAGGAATTGGCTACGAGAAGATCAGGCTTGCCGTCCCCATTCAGGTCATGCACCCCGACCCATGAGGCATAGAGTCCACCGGAGTTACTGGAGCTATAGGTATGGGCGGACTGGAAGCTCCCATCGCCATTTCCAATAAGCACGCTTACGGTTCCGCCGTCGAAGCAAGTGTCGCTGGTTGCGCACCAGTTTGCGACAATCACGTCGAGCTCTCCATCTCCGTTGACATCGGCAACCGCTACCGAAGATGGGCTGTATCCTCCTGAGCTGTAGGTGTTAAGCAATTGAAAGATGGGCGCGGCACACCAACTGTTCGAAACAAAAAGGCACAAGCACAGTATCCGACCAAAATGGATGAGAAGCTTGCTGCACATAGACCCTCCAGAAATATTGCACGGCTCCCCTTCAGGCCTGTGGCACATCTGCCGATCGGGTCTGGTTCGGCGGAGGGAGATCCCGGATTTGGGAACGGGCCCGTCGAATCCAGAGGTGAACAGGTGATGCGACGGCAGGAGAAATGGATTCCACCTGGGACTTTACCGCGCTCATCCAGGAAATGCGGTGACCGTCCTCACGTGCGCGAGTGACAGATTGGGGTACCCCTCGCGAAAACTCTCAGTCGTTTGGAATCTTCATTCATGGAGGCGGGTCACGCACATGAATCAAGAAGCTGGGATTGTGAAGGCTAAAATTTCCGCATCTCCATCTCGACGTTTACCTTTGCGGGGTAGGGTGCTCCATCGCATTTCGCGGGCTGGAATCTCCAACTTCGGACAGCCTCTAGAGCGGCCCGATCAAAGTCTTTCCCGCCACTCCGAGCTACTTCCGGGTTGAGCGGCTTCCCGTCTTCGCCGATGGTTATCGAAAGGACAACAGTCACATTATCATTATGGTGAGCAGGATATACCGGCTCGGGCGTCACCAGGGCTCGAGGCGCAGACACGCGGCCTTGACAGGTACGGCTCTCGACTGCACTGGGAGGTTGTGCGAATAGGTTCTCCTCCGGTGACGCTGCTGTGACCAGTTTGGTTATCGTTAACTCGACATCATCCCCGGGGTTATTCGTACACCGAATCGATCGCGGAAAGAGGCGATCACCGAACCCCTCGTAATTCCGGTACACGCAAGAATGGCAAACTGACGGAAGGTTGTTCGGGAGTTTAAACAAGTTCTCCTGGAGCAAGAAAAAGCCGCCGTCGGGGTCAAAGCAATCGATGCCTTTCGACCATTCACCCTTTGACTCCGCACAGATCGCCTGTTTCGAACTCAGTTCTCGATGAGAAACGCGAGTTGTTTCGGGAGGTTGTCGGGGGAAAATTAAGGTTAACGGCCCATACAATGCCGCATCGGGCCGTTCGCTGCCCGAATCTGCAAGCCACGTCCTGGCTGATGCTCCCACCTCAATTCGCTGAAATGAGCTGGTCTGAACCTCCCGCCTCCATTTCGATTTTGAAATCCAGATTTCCGTGTACCGTCCCTCGATCTCCTTCCCGCCAATCTTGGGAGTTATTCGGAATGTGCCTTCCATACGGAATGAGGGTGCACCATCTGTGCGAATATCCGAAACCATTCGAGCCTTCTCGATTAATGCCTTTCCTGTTGGCTTGTCGCTGTCCGCTCCGGACGAAATCCCTGTGAGCCCCAATAAAGTGACGACTACCAACGTTTTCATCCGAGTTCTTGTTGCGAATACCATGTGCGGCTTCAGCATTTTTTGGCGATTGTAACACCCCTCAATTGCAAAGTTACCGAACTGACTGTGATCCCGCATTGGAGTTGTCACATCGTGGTTGCAGTACATCGTCATCATTAGTAACTACGCACTCTTCGCTGCGTCAGCCGGTGTTGCGATAGAAACGTGCTCCTAAGCCAAGGCTATACTGGCTGGACACGGGCGAGCATTCGGCCTGCAATCGTCATGGACGAAGATCAATTCCATCGGATTACCAAGGCGCTGGCAGATCCGCGACGGTATGAGTTGTTGCAACGGATCGCTTCCCGCAAGGAAGTGGCTTGTAATGACATCCGGTGCGAATTCCCGATTTCGGCGGCGACGCTGTCTCATCATGTCAAAGAGTTAGTCAATGCCGGACTGATCACGATTCGCAAGGACGCCAAGTTCATCCACATGAAGCTGTGCCGCCAGGCGTGGAAAGACTATCTGGCGCAATTGCAGCGTTTATAGAATATTCACAATTCGTTTTGCACCCTTTCTCTCGCTCTCTCATCAATTAGATGGTCATCGAAATATGAAACGATGATTTTGGACCGACTTCTGAGAGGAAAGAAAAAACATGGCAAAGCTGACAGGGAAAGTTGCGGTTGTAACCGGCGCATCGAAAGGCATTGGCGCGGCCATTGCGGAAGCGCTTGGAAAAGAAGGCGCTAGCGTCGTTGTGAATTATGCGGGCGATCAGGCGGGCGCGAACAAAGTGGTGGGCAAGATTGCAGCAGCGGGTGGGAAGGCGATCGCGGTGAAGGCTGACGTTTCGAAACAGAGCGACGTGACCAACCTGTTTGCGGAAACCAAAAAGGTGTTCGGCAAGGTTGACATCCTGGTAAACAACGCAGGCGTCTACGAATTCCGGCCGCTCGAGGCCGTGGATGAAAAGCACTTCCACCGGCAGTTCGACATCAACGTACTGGGCACGCTGCTGGTGACCAAGCAAGCGGTTCCGCTGATGAACGGAGATGGCGCCTCGATCATCAACCTGAGTTCCGTGGTGTCGTTGACACCTCCTCCGGCGGCTTCGGTTTATAGCGCCACCAAGGCGGCGATCGATGCGATCACGCGGTCGCTGGCGTTGGAGTTGGGTCCGAAGAAGATTCGAGTGAACTCGCTTGCACCGGGATTGACGGAGACGGAAGGGCTGCAGTCGAGCGTGGGAGAAGACAAGGCGTTCCGCGACTATGCCGTTTCGCGCACGCCGTTGGGTCGGGTGGGAACTGTCGACGACATTGCCAGCGCGGCGCTGTTCCTGGCATCTGACGACTCGCGTTGGGTGACTGGGGAAACGCTGGTGGCCGGCGGCGGCGCTCGGATGTAATTCCTTTTTCTGAGGAACAATAACTCAGCAAAGGCCCACACATTCGCACGCAACGCGAGTGTGTGGGCCTTCCCGCTTTGAGTTTATTTCTGCGGTTCTGCGATTGCGTAGTCGAACTCGTAGGAATGCTTTCCGTTTTCGATGATGATGTTCATGGAGCCGGAGAGGCCTACTAGTTCTCCGGTGGCGGAGTCCGGCACGACTGTGACACTCAGGCCCGGCACGCCGCGCGTCATGGTCCCTTGGTGCTGGAGAACAAAAGTGCCAGTGCGGCCATGGAGGGTTCCGTTGACGCGCTCCATGGCGACGTACCCGGCGGAGCCTTTGACGTCGCTCATGGCCGCGAGCATCTCGCCCATGCTGGTGGCTTCGAGGTCGCCCTTGAACTGTTTGTCAATCGACATGCGGCCTATGTTGGCAGTTTCCGCGGGCTTGTTGTCGGGCTTCTGCGGAGTGATCTTGACTTCGAATGTTCCGATGGCGCGTTTGGTCATGGGTAGCTCTTTCTGGGGCTGGACGAGTTGAGTTGAAGCGGGCGCCGCGGCGTTCTTCTTCGGTGTTGGCGGCCCGGTCTGGGCAGCGGCAGCGAGGCTCAGGGCGAGGCAGATCGCGCTAATCCAGCGTACAAATTGCATTTTTTCTTCCTTCTTCTTGCCATGTTCGGGGCCGATTCCGATCCCAACAGCGCATGCCGCAAGAAGCAATCCCCTTTTTCGCAGCGCCTGAGTAAGAATGTAATGCGAGACTCGGCGTAATGATTGGAAAAACGCGACAGCGGGGCGGCGCCAAGATCGAGGAGGTCTACGATCCGGAGGTGGGCCGGGCGCGGGGCATGCTGCGGCGGACGTTGCCGGAAGGCCAACTGCGACATGCGCGCAGGCGTCCGGCGGCAGAGTTGGTGCCGTGGATCGCACACTATTGGATGATCCAGTGGGACCTGCGCGGGTGCGAGCCGCAGGTCGTCGAGAGCCTGCCTCATCCCAACGTTCATCTGATATTTGAAGACGGCAAGGCGGTCGTGGCTGGGGTGCAGACCTCCAAATTTGTTCGGACGCTGGAAGGAAAGGCACGTGTTTTTGGGGTGAAATTCAAGCCGGGAGGATTTCGCGCATTTCTGGATGGGCCGGTTTCGAAACTCGCGGATCGGATTGTTCCGGCGAAGCGTGTCTTCGGCAAGGAGGTCGAGGCGCTCAAAGATATTGCGCTTTCTGATCTTGGCGAAAACAGAAGAGTGGGCGCGGCGAACGAATTCTTTTTGGCGCGCGCGCCGAAGGCTGATCCGATGGTCCGGCTTAGCTGCGAGTTAGTGGAAAACATTTTGCGCGACCCTGAGATCAAGACAGTGGACGATCTCGTGAAGATCGCGAACCTGGGGAAGCGGCGATTGCAGCGGATTTTCAGTGAGTACGTTGGGGCGAGTCCGAAGTGGGTGATCCGGCGCTATCGTGTGCATGAATTGATGGAGCGGTTCAACGCGGGGAGCAAACTCGACTGGGCGCAACTGGCGCTGGATCTGGGGTATTTTGACCAGGCGCATCTGATCAATGACTTCAAAGCGATGGTCGGTTATTCGCCGACGGAGTATCGAAAGCGCGTGACTGGGAAGTCGCGAGTGCGGTGAGAATGTGCCGCCATCGAGAGATGCGTTCGGATCGGCATAAATTCTACGGCGCGCACGTTTATAATCGCTGATTCCACGGGACCAACAATTCTTTTGAACCATTAAGGACACGCATTGGCACTCGACGACAATATTTATGAGATCCGGCACGAGAAGCTGAAGAAGATTGAAGCTCTCGGACAGCCGACGTATCCGCGCAAGTACAGCTTCAGCCACACGGTGCCGCAGATTCTGAGCGAGTACAGCGGGCAGACAACAGACGAATTGGAATCGCCGCGAGTGAATGTGCGCGTGGCCGGGCGCATCATGGCGATCCGGTTGATGGGCAAGGCCGGATTTGCGCACTTGCAGCAGGATGGTCAGCGGCTGCAGATCTACGTCAAGAAAGATGCGATTGGCGATGCCGGCTATGAACTTTGGAAATTGCTCGACCTGGGCGATCACATCGGCGTCCGTGGATATTTGTTTCGCACGCGCACGGGTGAACTCAGCATTCATGCCGAGGAACTGACTTTCCTCTCGAAGGACCTGCTGCCGCTGCCCGAAAAGTGGCATGGCTTGCAAGATGTGGAGTTGCGCTACCGGCAGCGCTATGTGGATCTGGTGATGAATCCGGAAGTGCGCGAGGTCTTCCTGAAGCGCAGCAAGTTGACACAGTCGCTGCGGCGTTATTTCGATGGGCACGGGTTCATCGAGGTGGAGACTCCGATGATGCATCCGATTGCGGGCGGCGCGGTGGCGCGTCCGTTCAAGACGCATCACAACACGCTCGATATGGATTTGTTTTTGCGGATTGCTCCGGAACTCTATTTGAAGCGGCTGACCGTGGGCGGATTTGACCGGGTGTATGAGATCAATCGCAACTTCCGGAATGAAGGGATCTCGGTACGGCATAATCCGGAATTCACGATGCTGGAGGCGTATCAGGCCTACACCGACTATCTCGGGATCATGGACACGACGCAGGGATCGATCGAGCAGGCGGTCAAAGATGTGACTGGCGGAACCGTAACGCAGTGGACGATCAAAGAGGGCGAGAACGAAGTCGTACACGAGATTGACTGGTCGAACTGGCGGCGGATGACGATGCGGGAGGCGATCTCGAAGTTCTGGCCAGAGAAGGCTGGGACGGCGCCAACGCGAGAGGATTTTGCTTCGCACGAGTCGGTGAAGGCTCTGGTGATGCGGGCGCGTGGGGCAGGCGTTGATTTGGCGTATGACCCGGCAGAGCCTGTCGGAAGGACGATCGCAAGTTTGTTTGAGGCGGTGGCAGAAGAACATCTAGTGCAGCCGACGGTGATCTATGAATTTCCGCTGGCGGTTTCGCCGCTCTCAAAAAAGAAGCCGGATGAACCGGACTGGACGGAACGCTTTGAGATGTTTGCGGGGAAGATGGAAATTGCGAACGGGTTCAGCGAACTCAACGATCCTGAGGATCAGCGGCAGAGATTTGAGGCGCAATTGAAAGAGCGCGAGCGTGGAGACGACGAAGCGCACCAGATGGACGAGGACTACATTCGGGCGCTCTCGTATGGCATGCCGCCAGCGGGCGGGGTGGGCATTGGGTTGGACCGGTTGGCGATGCTGTTCACGAATTCGCGCACGATTCGGGATGTAATTTTGTTTCCGCAGCTGCGGCCGGAAAAGAATGTGGGCACACTGGAAGAGGAGAACGCTGACAAGAAGTGACGCTTCGGCGTCATGCTCTGAAAGGAGTTCACCGCAAGATTCGGATAGAACTCCGCTCATGTGTTGACTCAGAATAGTCGTCAAATGGTCACAGGTCCTGTCCAGGACTTTTTCTTGTCATGAACTTTGAACTAACTTCCGATTTGCGACGGCAATTGGGCTACCGGCTCATCGATCACATCGATGACTTTTACTCATCTCTGCCTGACCGTGCAGTGCAACTCCCCGTCGACCAGCGGACTTTCTGCGCACTGGATGATCCCATGCCCGAAGAGGGCTCCGATCCAATGCGCGCGCTTGACGAAATCTGCCGCGGGATGATTGAGAAAGGGTTCCACGTGCCCTCGGCAAATTACTTTGGCCTGATGAATCCGACGCCGACCTACATGAGCTTTCTGGGGGAGGCGCTGGTGGCGGGATTGAATCCGCAACTGGCCACGCAGGCACGATCGCAGCTCGCTTCGAAAATTGAAGTCGAAACCGTGCGCTGGATCGGACAACGCGTGGGATGGCCGCGGCTATTCAACGGGACGTTCACGAGTGGAGGCAATGAAGCGAACTTCAGCGGGCTCGCGCTGGCCCTGGCAGCTAAGTTCCCCGACGCGATTGAGGAGGGCATGGCGGCGATTGGTGGGCAACCGGTCATTTATGCTTCTGCCGAGTCACACCACTCGCTCGACAAGTCGGCTGGGCTGTTGGGTATCGGCCGAAAGTCTCTGCGTCGCATTGCGGTGAACGAGAGACTACAAATGGATCCGCGAGTTCTGGAATCAGCCATCCAAGCGGATTTGCAGGCCAACCGTAAACCGTTTTGCGTGATCGCTACAGCGGGTACGACCAGTTCAGGCGCGATCGACGCCTTAATTGCGACCGCGGAAATTTGTCGCAGGCACAAACTCTGGCTGCATGTGGACGGAGCCTATGGCGGCGCGCTCATCTTTTCGGACAAGCACCGGAGCCTAATCGATGGCATTGAGCAGGCGGATTCGATCACGATTGATCCACACAAATGGCTGGCCGTTCCATTTGCTGCGGGTGTCATTCTCACGAGGCACCCGGATGTTCTTGAGCGCGCCTTTGCCGTCCACGCTCCCTATATGCCGAGGGATGCGGGAGCGGTTCTGCCCGACAATTCCAGAATCAGCACGCAGTGGACACGCCGCATGAACGCGATGAAGCTATGGCTTTCGCTCAAGGTCCACGGCAGGAAGGCATATGAGGAGCACATTGACCGTCAGATGCGATTAGCGCAGCTCTTCGCGGATTGGGTAGTGCAGTCGGAGCACTATGACCTGGCCGCGATGCCAATTGTGCCCATCCTGAATCTCCGCACAAAAGGTCACCGCAATGAACAGGAACGCGCTGCGATTCACGAAGTGATTGTTGCGGAGGTCACGCGCGATGGCCGCCGCTGGATTTCCTCAAGCATCGTCAACGGGCAGAGCGTCATCCGCGTAATGGTGATCAGCTACCTGACAGGGGAGTCCCATCTAGTGGGATTGCAAGAAGCCTTGCGAGCAGCGGCCCAACTAACGGCGGTCGCCCGTACCTAAACAATTACTTGAAGGGTTGCGGTGGTTTCCAGCATGCTTAGGCTAGTTTTGAGCTTGGTCTGGGCAGCGCTATCGTAGCGCCACTTCGAAACGCTGGGTCGATAGCGCTCTGCCTTTCTTGTTCTTCCGCTCGTCGTTTTGCTTTCCTGTATTCCCTTCTTGATAGGCTCTTTCCATGACTTCTCTGAACCGCGCGTTTACACGCCTCCGAATGCGACGGCGGTATGAGGCTTGGTTTCTGCGGTTCGGACTCGCCGATGGTTCGGGGGCGTGGTGGTTCCGCTATCTCCTGACGAATCCGGGACGGGCGGGATGCGATTTGGCTGGTGGAGCTCCGGTGCAGGTTTGGGCTACGTGGTTTCCGCGCGGTGGACAGCCCGAGACTTTCATTCAAGACTTCCCGGTTTCCGCTCTGCGCATGGGGCCTCGGCGTGAGACCTTTTTTCTGGAGGCGGGTCCGAATCGAATTGAGGAAAATAGTTGCCGCGGAACGCTGGACGTTCGAGGACAACGTATTTCGTGGGACCTGCGGTATGGGTCAGAGTTCGGCACGACGCTCAGCAACAAAGGCTGGATTGGTTTTTCGCGCACGCCGCATTCGGATGCCGTTTTCTCGGGGGAGGTACGGCTCGGGGAGCAGGTGTTTCGCGGCGATCCGCTTGGGTTCGGGTTGCAGGGACACAATTGCGGATTTCGGCATCGGAATTTCTGGACCTGGATGCATGCCTGCTTTCCGCAAGCTGACGGGACCATGAGCACGCTAGAAGCGCTGGTTTATGAGATGCCGTTCGGGCTCGTTTTTCGCAAGGCTGTGCTCTGGCACCGAGGGCGATCGGTGGAGTTTCGACAAATGCGCGAAACGCGTCGTGACCGGTCGGGGCTTGGGTGGAGTTTTACCGCGACTGCGGCGGGCGAAACAATTGAAGTGGAAGTGGAGGGTGGCGGCGCTTCCCTGCACCGGTTGCCTTATGTGAAGACGGATTGCTCGGGGACGTTTGAGGCTTCAAACAATAGCAGGGCGACGACACGGGTAATTTGTAAATTGCGTGGAGAGCAGGTCGAGTTCGTTACCGGGGACGAAGCTGTGCTGGAGATGACGGGGGAGTATCCAGGGTAGAGCCTCTCGTGGGGGAAGCAGACGACCACAGCGGCTAAAGCCGGTATCAATAGCTAGGCCCAATCGCAGCGCTAAAGCGCTGCGCCACCCAAAAGCAGCGAAACAAACCCGACTAGTTCGCGGCTTCGCCAGTTCTCTTCGCTGGGGTTTTGGCGGCGCCTTTTTGGGGGCCGAAGTTCTTGGTGAGATAGGCAAGAATTGCGCTGCGATCCTCTTCGGGAATGCTGGCTCCCAGGCCTTCCATTTTCTCCAACTCTTTCGACCAGTCGCTGTGCGAGAGGTGCTGCTCCGTGATGCGAGTGGCATTGTGACACTGCGTACAGGTCGCCTTGATTTTGGCCTGCATGGGCCCGGGAGGAAGCGGCTTCCCCGGAGCACTGGGAGCCTGGGCAAAGGCGAACGGAAGCAAGACAAACAGAAGGATGGCGAAGGTTACACGTTGAAGCAAGCTGGGATCCCGGAAAACTCACGGCTGCAAGAGCCGATCAGAGTCACCCACGACGGGTGCTGCAAATATGGTAACGGAGGCGGGGGCAGGATGCCAAATCTACAAGTCCAGGATGTAGGCGCGGGATCAGCGCCGATTCTGTATTAGGCTGGCATGGCTGGCGACGCACTCCCATTGGCCTGACTTGCGAATCCATGTATCGGTGAAGCGTCCTTCATCGTCATACGGCTTGCCCTTCTCAATTCCGTGGACGTGGTAGATGCCGGTAACGACTGCAGCATCGCCGTACAACTCCACATTGAGATCTTTAATACTTACGGTCGCGGGACGATTGCTGGAACGCTTGATGTTCGCGAGGAAATCTGGTTTGCGGCCGACGTCGCCATTGGAGTAGGTACCGACAAACCGCTCTCCGAGAATACTGTCGAGAGCTCCCGCATCGCGGACCATCTGCACCTGGTTCCACATCTTTTCAAGCGCGATCAGTTTGTTGACGTCGAGGTCCACGGTTTGATGGGCAGTTTGCCCGAACAGACTCAAGGTCAGAAGCAGGAAGAGGAAGGCTCCGACGGTCTTCATGTTTTGATCTCCTCGCATCGCGGAAGGAAACGGCGCAGGTCTCCCTGTGGTATCTATTCGGGATTTTCCTGGATTATCTGAGGCGTTTTTCTTTAGGGCGGGTTACGGACGTCACAGCCGGGCGATTTCGAGCCCCATGGCCGAGATTGAGTAACTTCCTAGTCTTCGGCTTTGATTTCGATTGGGTGGCGGGCCGCCTTACGACAAACGCATTCCAGGCGCGAACTTCCCTCAAAAAGGACCCGGCCGCGCTCCCCCGAGGCGGCCGGTTTTCAATGAATTCCGACTTCCACCCTCTGGAAAAGGAGCCGGAATCTCTCAGAACGCTCTACGATCCAGGAGGAATCGCCGCGTTAATGTCTAGTATATCGATAGACATTGTTGTGTCAAGGGAAATTTGCTTAGCGTTGATCGATCAGGTGGATGGCTTCGAGGACTGTGTCACCGACGATTTCCAGGCTCTTCGGACTGAGTTTGTCCATCGTATCTTGCGGGGTGTGGTGGAAGACGTTGTTGTAGCCGTAGTCAAGATCGATGACGTCGGCGCAGGGGACACCGCGCTTCAGAAAAGGCAGGTGGTCGTCTTCAATCGGACCCTGGCGGGCGTAGAAATGCGACTGGTTGCCACCGCGCACAGCTGCCTCGTAGATCAAGTCCATGAGCCACGGCGTCCCGTTGAGGTTGCGGTCAATGTTGAGGTCGGCATCGGCAATCATGTCCATGACGATGAGCGCCTTGATCTTTTTCAGAGTGCCATCCTTTTCCCATTTTTCAGCGAGATGGCGCGTGCCGTACAGGCTGTCGGTCTCGGTCCATTCCCTCACAGCTTCTTCTCCGTCGGTCCACACCAGCCACACGCTGTAACCGTCGCGGGTTTTGCCGCGCAGTTGGTTGGCGTATTCGAGGAGGATGGCGGAGGAGGAGCCGCCGTCATTCGCACCTACGTACCCAGTGTTGCGCAGCGGATAGTTGGTGTCGTAGTGGCCGAGGATGGCGATGATGCCGTCTTTTTTGCCGGGAAACTTGGCGGTGATGTTGTGGACGGGGAACTTCCCTTCCACCGTGTCGGCCGTGAAGGCGTCGTCTTCGACTTGATCGCCTTTGAGATGGTCTTCAATGAAGCGCTCGAGTTTCTTGTGATTGTCCGTTCCCATGGGGCGGGGGCCGAAGGCGGCTACTTCGCGGGTGAGTTCGAAGGCGCGCTTGGTGTCAATGTGCGGGAGTCGGGTTGGATCTGGAGCAGCGGCTCTCGCGGTGGCTTCGGCGAGTTCGGATTCGGTGGCGGGGGCGCTGGCGGTGGTGGCAGCGCTCGTTTTTGACGGGCCACTTGGTTCGGTTGGGGCTGCGGTCGAAGGCTTGTTGCAGGCCAGGGTTGCCACGAGCGTCAGCATCGCAAAAGCTGTTCGCAAGAGCCTTAACCACAGAGGACACAGAGGGGCACAGAGGAAATCGAAACTAGAGCTTATTGCAGTTGTTGATTCCGGGTGCGCTTTCACGGTTCCTCGTGATTCCTCGGGTGGAATTCTATTGGGTCTTCTTGTCGGCACGCTTCTTGCGTTGAGTTGGATGCACGAGCCAGGCTACGCCGATGCTCAAGACATAAAGTACCAGCATGGGCGCCGCGAAGATGCACATGTTCACGATGTCAGGCGGCGCGATGATAGCAGCCACGATAAAAATCCCAAGGATCGAATAACGAATGTTGCGCCACATCCAGCCGGGGCTGACGATGCCCATCAAAGCTAGAAAGAAGACGAGGATGGGCATTTCGAAAATCACGCCTATGCCCACAATGATGGTCACAAACAAGGATGTGTATTCTTCGATCGTGATCATCGGCGCAAATGCCTTGCCGAAACTAATTAGGACAGAGAGGGCATTGGGAAGAACTATGCGGTAGGCGAAATAGCCTCCCGACAGAAACAGGCTGACGCTGGAAAGCATGAACGGCAAGAAATAGCGCTTCTCATTGCGATAGAGCCCGGGCGCGATAAAGAGCCATATCTGATAAAGCACAAAAGGCGACACGACGAAAAGGCCCGCCACTCCAGCGACTTTCACGTAGAGATTGAACGGGTCTACCGGATGCTGATACACGAGCATCTCGTTTTGATGGTTCTCATGGAGCACCTTGATAATCGGGGCTTGCATGAAGGCCACCAGCTTCGGAGCGGCAAACCAGCAGCCAAAGAAACCTACAACGAGGGCAACGATGGAATAGACGAGCCGGCGGCGTAGTTCCTCGAGGTGATCAAGGAAGCCCATGGTAGGCATCGGGTCGCGTTCGGTTTCGGGCACGGGAGCATCCGCGGTGGCCTCACGCATCGGGCGCTACTTTCGAAGGGGCCGGCGATGGGGCCAGTTCTTCTTCTACGACAGCATCTTCTGACCCGGTTGAAGCAACCTGCGATTCTACAGGTTCCGACGCGGGGGTCGCAGCCGCATGGGGTTCTTCGGCACGTATTTGCTGGGGGGACGGCGGATTAAAGATGCGGCTGGCCAGCGAATTCAGAGGCGCATTGAGCTGCGGCAGGAACTGCTGCGGCTTGGATTGTGAATCGAGGGAATTGATTTCGGACTCGATCTGGGAACGGAATTCGTTGGAAGCGCGGCGGAACTCGTTCATGAATCGGCCGATGGTGCGGCCGATCTCGGGTAACTTCTTGGGGCCGAAGAGAATCAGCGCCAAAAGAAACAGAAAGATCATCTCGCCCGAGAAGCCAAAACCCATGTCGTTATCATAATGTGCGAGAGGGGAATGTGACTACCGGCGGGCGGGAATTTCAAATCTTGGGGTGTAGTTGGGTTGGAGTCGTGAAGACCGGGGAGGCTGAAGACGTGGGTGAAACCGTCCTCAGCCGAATCCCGGGAAGCGTCGTTCTATTTGAAGGTGTAGCCGATGGACAGGCCGTAACGAGTGATGCGTGGCGAACTGAAGTACAGGTTGTTGTTGACCAGGTAAAGTCGGCCTTCGGGACGAATGAAGAAGCCGCTGTGACCGGGATACAGCTTGAGGCCGGCGCCGAAATCCACCAAGAAGTGTTTGTCGCTCTGGTAATTGGTGTTGTATCCGTTCCCGCAACCTTGACAGTAGATGCGGGTGTCCTGGGCGCCGATGCCGCCGACGAGTTCCAGATAGGTGTGGCTAGCGAGCTTCGGCGAGTAAACGGCATTGATGTCGAAAAAGATGGGGCGAAATGGGAGAGTCGGGTCGCCGCCGTATTTCCCTTGGCCTCCCTTCCAATAGATGTCCCCACCGATCCCGAGATTGTGGAAGAAGAGGACGTCGCCGCTAAATCCGGGATAGGTTCCGCCGGTCAGGGAGACCGGGGCATGGTCGCCGTTAGCTGAGCTGGCGGCGGGGGCATCGAGAGTGCTGATGCCAAAAGCCATGTCGATTTTTTGAGCCTGGGTGGAATTCGTGCCGAACGCTAATGTGGCGCAGGCAAGACTCACAAAAAAGGCAATACGCAGTTTTCGGTTCAAAGTTGGGACCTCCTAGTGTGCTGACTGGTTACAGAGTTGGATGCGGGCATTCGGGCCAAAGGCTGCTGGACGGGGAGCATTTACAAGAATTTGAATTGACGAAAGTACACGGTCGGTCGGGCAGGGAGCTGTGACCGACCAATCGGCTTGTTATGTCAACATGAACTAGTACGCCAGCAGAATACGAAGGTCGCGGAGATTGTTGCCAGTGGGGCCGGTAACCACGAGGTCGTCGAGTGACTCTAATAGAGGATAGGCGTTAAAAACGGCTAAAGCCTGGCGCACCCTCGCAGAATCTTGGCCTCGGTCGATCGTGCTGCCATCCGCGACGGCGCCCGCGGCCGGACTATTGCCATCGATGCCGTCAGTACCAGCACTGAGGACGGTGATGTCTTCGCCAGCAATCTTTTCTGCGCAGGCCAGCGCGAACTGCTGATTGCGGCCACCGGTTCCTCCGTCGCGGACGGTGACGGTTACTTCTCCTCCTGACAGCAGGCAGACGCGAGACACCTTGCTGCGGAGTTCGCGCACGCGATTCAGTAGATAGTCAGCGGCTTTGTTGTAATCCCAGTCGTCGCAAGTGTTATCGACTTCGACGGCGAATCCGGCGCGGACAGCGGCAGCAGCGCCTTCTTCGATGACTACCCTGTTCGAGAGAACAGTCCACCAGCGAGCGCGCACGAAGGCTGGGTCATCGGACTTGGGTGTCTCATCAACGGCGTGCTGCCGAAAAAGATCGGCAACCGAGGATGGAAACTGCTCGAGCAGGTTGTAGTCGGCGACGATGCGCTCGCAATCCTGGATCGAAGTGGAATCGGGCATAGTGGGCCCGGAGGCGAGAGCATCGGGCGTCGAGTCAGGAACATCGGAGACGAGGATCGAGACCTGGTGCGCGGGATAGGCGATTTGCGCCATGCGTCCACCTTTGACGGCGGAGATGTGTTTGCGAACCGAGTTGATTTGCGCGATGGGAGCGCCCGAGTGGACTAGCTTCTGATAGGTCGTGATCAGATCGGGGAGCGAGATTTCGTCGTCGATTGGTTTTTCCACGATGGAGGAACCTCCACCGGAGATCATGAAGATGACAAGGGAGGAAGCGTCGAGGGAGTCCAGAGATTTGAGGATTGCTTGGGCGGCGTGGATAGATTCGGCAGTGGGCGTGGGATGGCCGCCGCGAAAATAGCGAAAGCCGCGGACTTGCGCGGCAGGGTCCACGGAAGAAGCGACAATGCCTTCAAGACGACTGCCAGTTTGGGCTTCGAGGGCGGCGGCCATGGTGTGCGCGGCCTTGCCAATCGAAACTACGAAGACGCGATTGTAGGAATCGAGATCGTAGAGGTCGTCGCAGATGCGGAGAACACCGCGTTCGCAGTGGATTTGCCGGGCAAAGGCGGATTCGATCGATGCGTTCTTGAGCGCGGCAGAAAAGATGTCGCGGGCGGTGGTGCGCATGCGGGTGAATTGCTGAACGCGAGCGGGAGGGAGATCTGGCATGCAGTGGGAATTATAAAGAACGTCGTTAGTCGGTGGTCGTTAGTCGTTCGGGGTCACGCCTTGGGGCTGGCTGTCGGCCCAGCCAACAACGTTGAGCCAAGCCAATCTTCGATGGCGACTCGCATCTCTTTTAATCTTCCTTCGAAGAAATGATCTCCCGCTTCGATGCGAACTAGCTTTTTGGGTTCGGCGAAGGTGCTGACGAGCGCTTCCAACTTCCCCATAGGCGCAAACTGATCGCGCGTACCACTGACGAAGAGTTTGGGTTTGGTTGAGGCGCGGAGAAAATCGAAGTCGTAGGTGCGATCGTCCACTGGCGTGGCGGGCAGTCCAAGTGCGATTAGTGCTGGCACGCGATCATCGGCGTAAGCGGCGCGCAGGCCGACGGCGGCTCCGAAAGAAAATCCGGCGAAAATTATGGGGAGTGGGAATTCGCGTTCGAGCCAATCGAGTGCTACGCTAACGTCTTCCACTTCGCCAACGCCTTTGTCGTGCTCTCCCTGGCTGAGCCCGGCGCCGCGAAAGTTGAAACGCAGGACTGGGAATCCAAAGCTGTTCAGCGCTTTCATGGCGTGGAAGACAACTTTGTTGTGGAGCGTTCCGCCGTAGAGCGGATGCGGATGGCAGACGATGGCGGCATGGGTCGCCGTCGGCGAGCCCGCGTTGAGCAAGGCTTCGAGGCGTCCGGCGGGGCCGTCGAGAAAAAGCGAGCGGATGGTGGAGGTGTCGGGGGGCATGGGTAGTGGTCGATGGTCGATGGTCGCTCGTAGTTAGTCGTTCGGAATTGTTCTCGCTGCTCGCCGTCTGCGGATTCCTCCCTGACGGCCGCCTATCGCATAAATCTTATCAGCCCCATCAACGCTAACGACTAGCGACCAACGACCAACGGCTGCTAGGCTCTTTGCATGAGTTTGACCGAAATGGAGCTGTTCGCGCTGACGCGGCGGTTGGTTGATATGGAATCCACGACGCCGAACGAGGCGGCGGTTGGCGAGTTTCTTTGTGCAGAACTGCTGCGACGAGGATTCGATGCACGCAAGATGGCGGTAGAAGGCGCACGTTGTAACGTGCTGGCGACCTGGCCCGGGCATGAGCGTCCGGAGATTGTCTTCTCCACCCACATGGATACGGTCCCGCCGTATATTTCATCTTCGGAAACCGCAGATCGAATTTATGGACGAGGCTCATGCGACGCCAAGGGGATTATCGCCGCGCAGATCGCAGCCGCGAAAAAGCTGCGCGAGGCCTGCATTTTCGTCGGCTTATTGTTTCTGGTCGGCGAAGAAACCAATTCGGTTGGGGCATTGGAGGCGAATCAGCACCCGATTCGCGCGCGCTTCATGATCAATGGAGAGCCTACGGACAACCGGTTGGCACTAGCGACGAAAGGCTCGCTGCATGCGGTACTCACGGCGCGAGGCAAGATGGCGCATTCGGCATATCCCGAACTGGGGGAGTCGGCGATCGACAAACTTGTGGAGGCATTGCACCGGCTGCATGCGATGAAACTTCCAGAAACGCCTGACGTCGGCGGCAGCACAAAGAACGTCGGAATCATTGAAGGGGGCCGGGCTCGGAATGTGATTCCCGACTTCGCGCGGGCTGAAGTCTTCTATCGGCTGGTCGGCCCGTCGGATGATCTGCGGCGTGAGATTCTGGAAGCAGTTGGTGAACTCTGCGAAGTCGAGTTCACACGGGAAGCAAAGTTCATGCGGCTCCGCACCCTGGACGGCCTGCCGACCATGGTGGCGGCGTTCACGACTGATATCCCTTCGCTCGGGAATTGGGGAGAGCCGCTGCTTCTGGGGCCGGGATCGATTCACGTGGCGCACACCGTGGGTGAATTCGTCGAGAAAAAGCAACTGGTGGAGGCGGTAGATCTGTATTGCGCAGTGGCCAAGCGGCTGATTTCCTAGCCGAGATTCGGCATACTGCCGCGTCAAACGATATCCTATGCGGATGAGCTCTTCCTCCCACAATTCCCTTGCCCGCGCCTCGTCTTCCTATCTTCGTTCCGCGATGCACCAGCCGATTCAGTGGCATGAATGGGGGGAAGCGGCGTTTGCGACGGCACGCCGCGAAAACAAACCGATGCTGCTGGATATTGGGGCGGTCTGGTGCCATTGGTGTCACGTGATGGACCGCGAATCGTATGACGATCCGGAAGTCGCAAAGATCATCAATGAGAATTTCGTGGCAATGAAAGTCGACCGCGATGAACGTCCCGATATTGACAGCCGCTACCAGGTGGCAGTGAGTGCGTTGACTGGGCAGGGCGGGTGGCCGCTCACGGCGTTTCTGACTCCGGATGGAAAACCGTTTTATGGCGGAACCTATTTCCCGCCGGATGACCGATATGGACGTCCCAGTTTCAAGCGCGTGCTGGTTTCGATTGCAAATGCGTATCGCGAGAAAAATGCTGATGTCGTGGAACAGGCGCAGATGGTGGAAAGCGCGATTGCGCGGGCGGAGACATTTGCAGGAGGCGGAACTGTTTCCGCGACCGTAATCGAGGCGATTGCGGATTCGGCGGTGCGAATGTTTGATGAGCGCAATGGCGGGTTTGGCAATGCGCCGAAGTTTCCCCATCCTGCGGCACTCGATCTGGTGATGGAACATTCTGTCCGTACGGGAAACGAGGAACTGCGACATATTTTCGTTACGACGCTCGAGAAGATGGCTCGCGGCGGCGTGTATGACCAGTTGGCAGGCGGGTTTCATCGCTACTCGGTGGATGAACGCTGGATCGTGCCGCACTTCGAGAAGATGAGTTATGACAACTCGGAGCTGCTGAAAAACTACGTGCATGCGTATCAGGCGACAGGAGAACAGTTCTTTGCAGATGTGGCACGCGACATCATCCGCTGGATGGATGAATGGTTAAGCGATCAGGAACGTGGCGGGTTCTATGCGTCGCAGGATGCTGACTACTCGATGGAGGATGACGGGGAGTATTTCACCTGGACTCTGGACGATGCCCGAGCGGCGCTGACTGAAGATGAGGCGCGATTGGCCGAGTTGCACTATGACATTGGCGAGATCGGCGAGATGCACCACGATCCGGCGCAGAATGTGCTGCATGTGCGGGCGGATGTGAGTGAAATTGCCAGGCGGTTGAGTCTTACGGAAGATCGAGTGCGGGAGTTGCTGGCTTCGGCTAAGTCAAAGATGTACGCTGCACGGAAACTGCGTCCGACGCCGTATGTAGACAAGACTGTCTATTTGGGATGGAATGCGATGTGCGTTTCCGCGTATCTGAAAGCCGCGAAAATTCTGGACCTGAACGAGGCACGGCGGTTTGCGCTGAAGTCGTTGGACCGATTGTTGGGAGAGGGCTGGGGAGCGAGAGCAGAGTCGAAATCAGAATTAAGAGCAGAAGCGGAAGCAACACCAAAAGCGGCGGACAAGAGTGTCCGCCCTACACTCAAGCATGTGATTGCATATTCGGATCCGCAGGCCGAATTGCGAGAGAGCACGGGGGTGCTCGATGATTACGCGTTTACGGTGATTGCGTGTCTCGATGCGTATGAGACGACGGGAGACCTGAGCTACTTTCGATTTGCGCGGACGATAGCGGACGCCATGGTGGAAGGTTTCTACGATTCAAGCGATGGCGGATTCTTTGATACAAGCGGAACGGCAAGCGGGCAGGCAGATGCCAAGGTCGAACTCGGGATTCTGGGCTCGCGACGAAAGCCGTTTCAGGATTCTCCGACTCCAGCGGGAAATTCTGCGGCGGCAATTGCCCTGTTGCGGTTGCATGGTTACACGAATGAGGCTTCGTATCGCGACAAAGCGGAACGGACGTTGGAAGTGTATGCCGGTGTTGCGGCCCAGCACGGAATTTTTGCTGCGACTTATGGACTGGCAGTGGCCAAACTGGTTCAGCCACACACGCAGATTGTCGTCGTTGGGAATGACGAAGAAGCCGAAAAGCTTTGGCGAGCGGCACAGCAACCGCTGTCTTTGAATTCCACGTTATTGCGGTTGGATCGCGACAAGGCAGTCGGGCAGAATTTGCCGCCTGCGTTGGCAGAGACGATTCCGCATATTCCGGCGCTACGGGAGTCGCGATCGTTTGCGGTGGTTTGCTCAGGGTTTGCCTGCCAGCCGCCGATCTTTGACGCGGACGAACTGGCGCGCGCGCTCGATTCGCGAGCCCGTCCGGCCGCATAAGAATCCGGGTTGTCCCCCGCCAGCAGTAGCTCCTAATTGTCTACTCTCTTCTTAGACACGTTGTTCTGACTGACGTTCTTCGCTGCCTTCGAGTTTCAGTGGCTTCCCTTCCGCTCGGCTCAAGATGCGACCGATTCTGCCGATTTACTGGCTAGGTAGCGAGCTATGCCTTCCATTTCCTTCGAAAATTCTGAGTTGTATCGGTCCGTGCTGGAAGACCTGCCCATTGGTGCGTACATCGTAGACCGGGAGCGGCGGGTGCGCTTCTGGAACCGGATGGCGGAACAGTTCACGGGGCACATGGCGCACGAGGCGATGGGACAGGATGGCACGGGGCATCTGTTGGACGCTTGCGATCACAAGGGCAACGCACTGAACGGGGAAACGTGTCCGGTGACTTTGACGCTCACGAATGGACGCGCCCAACAGTTTGAGGCTTATTTCCTGCACAAGAATGGCCATCGCGTACGGGTCCGCGTACTGACCCGAGCCATCGTGGAACACGGTGACTCGATTATGGGCGCGATGGTTGTGTTCGAAGAACAGGACGCATCCAGCGAAGGCACGGGTGGTCATCTGATGTACGGCTGTCTGGATGCGATCACCGGAGTGCCGTCATCTCTGCTCACGCGCGCGGTGTTGACTGAATGCGTGGCCGAAATGGGACGTTCCCGGCGAGGATTTGGAGTCCTGCGAATCCAGGTGCTGGGGCTGAAGGAATTCCGCTCGACGCACGGCATGCAATCCGCTGTTCCTTTTTTGCGCGAGGCGGCGCACACACTGCGGCACAGCCTAAGCTCGGAACATTTTGTCGGACGGTGGGGAGACGACGAATTCGTCGTGGTGCTGCCTTCAGCGAATCCGGTGACGACGCGCCTGGCGGCAGAAACGATGTGGAGCCTGCTGACACATTCCGAAGTGACTTGGTGGGGCGACCGCTTTCCGGTGCAGGCGATGGTCACGCACACCGTTGCCGAACCGGGCGACACCGTCGAGAAATTGCTGAAGGGACTGGAGCCCCAGCATGCAGCGGTCGCGCACCGAGCTTTTGGAGCAAGCAGCGCTGGAGCTTAGTGTTGCGAGGATAAATATCTATGTTCTCGATCATTGGAATTGTCATCGTATTCGGCTGCATAGTCGCCGGGTACCTGATGGAACACGGCAACCTAAAGGTACTGATCCAACCGGCGGAACTCATCATCATTGGGGGCGCAGCCGTGGGAACGGTACTGATTGCAAACCCGCTGCACATCATCAAAGGGATCGCGTCGGGATTGGGAGGAGCGTTCGGATCGTCGAAGTTCGGCAAGCAGATGTACATCGACTCGCTCAAGATGATGTACGAACTGCTGACCAAAGCACGCAAAGAAGGGTTGGTGGCGCTCGAAGGCGATATCGAGGAACCGGAGAAGAGCGCGCTACTTTCGAAATACAAGAGCTTCGTCGGCAATCATCACATCACATCGTTTGTCTGCGACACGATGCGGATGGCGGTGAGCGGAGGTGTGGAAGTCTTCGATCTGGACCAGATGCTCGACGGCGATATGGAAGTTCATCACCATGGCTCGGCGCAGCCCGTAGCCGCGTTGAGCACGATGGCGGACTCGCTGCCGGGTCTGGGAATTGTCGCGGCCGTCTTGGGTGTGGTGATCACGATGGGGGCCCTGGGGGGTCCTCCAGAAGAAATCGGGCACAAAGTCGCGGCGGCGCTGGTTGGAACATTTCTGGGGATCTTGTTGTGTTACGGGTTGGTTGGCCCGCTGGCGACCCGCATGGGCAAGGCGGGGGACGAGGAGCACGAATTCCTGCTGGTCATGCGGGTGGTGATGGTGGCATTCCTGAAGGGAGTGGCGCCGATCATGGCTGTCGAAATGGGACGGCGTGTGGTACCGGGGCACGTGCGTCCATCGTTCAAGGAAGTAGAGCAAGCCTGTCGCGGCGGCGGAGCCGGTGCTCCGGCAGCGGAAGCGGCGGCGGTTGGATAGGTTCGAAAATGCCGACGCCTCCGATCATCATCATCAAGAAAAAGGGCGGCCATGGCGGACACCATGGCGGCGCGTGGAAAGTTGCGTATGCCGATTTTGTGACGGCGATGATGGCGCTGTTTATCGTCCTGTGGCTGTTAAGCAGCAGTGTGAAGGTCCAAAAGGCGGTGGGCGGATATTTTCGCGATCCGAGTGGAAGCTCGCGAAGAACCGGAACGGGACTAGCGGGATCGGGCGAGAATCTGCTGCTGGGTAAAGAGGACATGGCGAAGCTCAAAGACCAGTTGCAAGGCAGCATCCAGAAGATGAATGACCTGGAGAGTCTCAAAAAGAATATAGCAATGACAGTAACGGCTGAGGGTCTCCGCATCGAATTGCTGGAGTCCGACAAAGGAACATTTTTCGATAGCGGAAGCTCGGCGCTCAACAAGAGTGGGAAGGAAATGTTGACTTTGCTGGCGGGAGAACTGGACAAGGTTCCAAACCGTATTTCAGTGGAAGGACATACGGACGCCAAGCCATTCACTGGAGCACGCAGCTATGGAAATTGGGAGCTGTCAACGGATCGGGCGAATGCAGCGCGACGATTGATGCAACAAGCGGGAGTGCGCGCCGATCAGATTTCGCAAGTGCGTGGGTTTGCTGACCAACGATTACGCAACGCAAAAGATCCGCTGGACCCCTCGAACCGGCGGGTCTCCATCATTGTGCAGTACATCATGAGAGACAGTGACGCCGAAGATAAGTCCGAAGGGGGAGACAAGAAGTCAGGCGAGGAAAAGGGGTCAGAAGAAAACACGGAAGAAGGTGGCAAAGGGGAAGCAAAAAAATAAGGCTGGCGTTGGAAGCCAGCCTGGAAAAATGCGCTTGCGTAAGTTATCTTGCACTCTTAACTGATAGTAAAACCGAATCGCAAACTACTGATCGCAATTCGGGTGCTTAGGCGGACACAACGGCATAGGGCCATCCGGAGCCGGAGCTTTCGGAATAGCAGCATACGCGAAGGTGCCTACCAACCCCACCAACAGCAGTAATGCCCTGAGTGAACGTTTCATTTGTACTTCTCTCCTTAGGGTCTGCCGAAGCCTCGCAAAAGTGCCGAGGTCTCGGCTGGGGCATTATACACAACGCTTATATGTCGATGATTCGTTAGGTGTTAGAAGCCAATGTCAGCTATCGAACATAGCCGGTGGCGATATGCAAAGGAACAGATTTTACAATAACGTTGAATACTGTGGAAAACGCTTGCTACCTAAAGTAGTACTTTAAGGAATATCGTTTAGGTCTCGCGGGGGTAGGAGCGGCGGGAAAATCCAAAAAAAATGCTTGACACCCTGTACAGAAAACACCCGATTGCCCGGGTGTTGATACTCAAGGGTGGCGATCTGACCCAGCTGCGGCAGACTTGGAGCGACGCGGTGGAAGTTCTGGGGAAGGAACCGTCTCTTCCGAAGTCTCAATATTGGAACTACGCGAAAAAGCTCGTTCCACCATCGTCTCGAACATCGGGATCAGAGAGTCATTGGACGCGGTATGTTGAATGTCGGCGATACCCTTTTCCCAGCGCTGCGTGCGCAAATGATTAATAGAAGTTTCGCGAGAGACGTCGGCGACGAAGGCATACACCAGCCACACAACGATCGAGGCGTCGTAGAGAAGCATATTAAGAAAATTGAAACTGTTGCGACCGACGAAGCCGCCCGAGAATATGGCCAGGAGCATCAGTTCGGTGCCGGCGAAACCGCCAAAACCGAGCGCGATGCCGAAGCTGAGTTGCTTGCGAGAAACGCCCAAAAAGCGGGAGAAAATAATAAGAAACAGGATCAAGCCGAATTGCACCATGCGAACAGAGCGTTGCAGCGTGGTGACCGCATGAATGACGGGATATCGAGTGAACGAATTCGATGCTGCGACGACAACCGAGACCAGCAGCATTACGACGCCGGCCCATTTGAACACGGGAGTTCCAAGGTCTTTCAGAGCGTGATAAGGCCGAAAGACATCCAGGAAAATCTCGTGAATAACCTTGAAGCCCAAGACCGCGTTCACAGCCTGGCCCAGCCAGAACAACCAGAAGTACCAGGTTTCGTCACGTTGATAGATGGGAAAAGTGACGGCAAAAAACACTACTTGCGCCACGAGGTAGGCAAAGAACACTGGAAACTGCTTCTGAAATTGCCGACGCCATAAGACTATGAGCGCCGCCGATTGCAAAACCGGTTGGGCGCACCACAAAACTAACGAAGTGGTATGGCTGGCCAGAGACATTGGGGACACTGAGACTGACGGTAGGCGATCACAAGGATCGCCTACTCTCAATCCATAGTACTTATCCTGATTGAGAATGGCGCCGGGGTCAAACTTGATCACGTAACCTTAGTAACCGAAGTAACCTAGGTAACCATTACTGGCTGCGCCAAGGCCAAGAAAACAAGGATTCAGACCAACCTAGCTCGCTTCGGGAGTGGAATGGAGGTAGGCGCGCATCATGCGGACCTCGTCGTCCTTTGCGTCAAGGTCGTGCAAAAGGACGTCGCGGAGCGAGACAACTCCCCTCAACTCAAGTCCGTTCCCGATCAAAAGGTGGCGAAAGCCATGGCGCCGCATGAGGGTCATACACGTTTCGAGGGAGTCATCGGGGCGAACGACCATGGGATCGTCGGTCATGACTTCGCGAATGAGGGTATTGACGGGATCTCTCCCGGCTACCACTACACGACTCATCAAGTCGCGTTCGGTAAAGATGCCAACCAGTCGCCCGTGTTCAAGAACCGGCACAGCGCCGATGTTATGGTCCACCATCATGCGCGCGGCATGAAGCACCGTTTGCTGGGCGTCCGCGGAAACCACTACCTGGTTGCTGAGCAGATCACAGATCAACATTTGCACCTCCAAATTGACTCGTACCGGGAATGAGTGCTGTGCCGGGAACAAGGTCAGCTTGCTCGAACGGAGGAAGCAAAGCTCGTATGAGTGCGACCGGCGGAGTATATGTCGAAACAGGCTTGGGGGGAAGATAAAAAACGAGCCGTGGAAGATGGTCTGGTTAAGGAAGTGGTGTCGCGGGGATGGGCTTAGGTGTTTTGGGGGCTCCGAGAGAGAGCACGTACGAGGAGGTCACAAACGCGGCGGGGATTTGCGACGGCTCACGCGCAGTTACGATGACGTTGTAGTCATCGCTGGCAGTCAAGCGACTAAAGACGGGAGTCGCGTCCTGGGGCTCGGCGAGCGCGAGGTAGCGCAGGAAATCAAACACATCAGCGGTTGGCTCCAGCCCGGGCGCGACGAAGGATACTTCGACGTCTTCGTGATGGAAATACCATGCCAGCGACGCGGCGACACGAACGACGCGCTCGTAGGCGACGGAGTCGAGAACTCCGGGCGCGGGGTTGTCGAATACGATGCGCAGTTTGCGCTCGTCTTCCCGGCTAAACTCCCGGACCTTCAGGGCGCCAGTACGGGCAGTTGCCTTCCAATCCACGTGGCGCGCCGAATCTTCCGGCAGGTATTCGCGGATGCGATAGAGGTCGTAGCCGCGGCCCCGAATGAACGATTCGAATTCGCCGGTGACCATGGGCAGCACTTCCAGAAACTGGTCCGCTGGGTCAACCGCGGGGTAGACGATAATCTCACGCGCCAGACTTAGGCGGCGCGTCTTGGTTAGAAAAGAAAACGGAAATCGGGTGGCGAGGCCGAAGTTCTTTTCGCGGTAGCGACCGCGGGCCGGAAAGGTCAAGTCGACGTCGGCGCGAAGTTCCTGACCAGGAGCGAGAAACGGGAAATAGACGGAATGCTCGAGGATGGGCCGGTCGACTTCCTGTTGAATGCGACGCAAACGGCGGTCGGGTAGACGGAACCACTGCTTTTCGGGGGCGCGATCCTTCGGCCAGTCGAAAGTTGCGGATTCCCAGCGCCAAGCGGTGGCAGCCTTGCGCTTGCCCGGAACGACTCGTACCGAAAACGAAGACATCCAGGAACTCGCGTTTTTCACCAGAAGACGAGCCAACATCGGGCGCGCGGCAAAAACGTGTTCCGGCAAATGAACATCAAGTTCAAGGCTGCGGAGGACAACGGCAGACGCGATACCGGAAACAATAATCGCGGAAAGCAGGGCGGCGACGACCACGTAAAGCAGATTATTGCCAGTATTGATGGCAGCAATACCGATGGTGACCGTGATCAGAATATAGATGACGCCGGCACGGGTCACGTCGTAGTCCATGGCCTCGCGGACTCTTGCAGCAACTACCCGGCGCGCCAGGTATGGAACGGTGGTCAGGCCGACGAACGTGGCCAGCAATAGCGCTGCGGACGCGAGGATGATGGTGCCCCAGACGCTGCCGGACTCGCGCGAAACGGTCGAGAACAGGGCGGCAGAAAAGGCCAGAACCAGACCGAAGAGGGCGACCAGGAAACGCACCCATATCTGGGACAGTCCAAGTTGCCATGCTTGAGACGGCGCGGGTTTGTGCTCGCTGTCAGAAATCATGCGATCTCAAAAACACCCTGGAGACTTCGGTGCGACAACAAATGCACTTGTCAGAATATTCTCTCGTGGGCGGTCGGGGAAGTAACCGAAGATTTTCTAGCGTCGCAATTTGACTTTTCCACCACGGAGACACCGAGACGCCGAGAAACCCCACCACTGGGCACAACCTGTCCCGCGTGCTTCTGACGCCGCCCCGAGCAAAGAGGAGGTCCTTCCCTGCTCGGGGCGCGTAGCACCGTCGGTTCCATGGTGCTTAGAGGTGCCGGTCAGTTTTCATCAGATCTCCGAACCCACTTCAACCGTGGGCTCAGGCCGCCAGTTTCTCTGTGATGGGCATGATCCGCTCTCCCAAATCTGTCATCGCTTTCTTGAGGGCGTCGCGCTTTGCGCCGTGAACGACGCTAGTGAGGACGTATGTCTCCGGGTAGTGAAGAACAAAGCCCCTTTCTCTCGCTGCGATGATAGGGTGCGCGAAAAGCTCCTCCAAGAATGACATATCCTGCAGCGCTGCACCGATTATGTCCAGCACCCCCGGGGGAACCGGACCGCAGGGCGGGTGATAACAGATCCCCTGGTTAATTGCCTCAAAGAAAGTCAACAGCGACTTGTCTGCGAACATTAGCTTTAGCGCAGTCAAGTCGCCTTCGCCGACGTAAACACCATATGTCCGAACAGCGACTGTGGAATTTTCGAAAAGGGCACTACGGAAATGCGGGTCGAAACACGCGACCCCAAGAATGGAACGCAGCATAAGATCCTCCTCGGAGGGTAACGAAGTTAGTTACTGCCAGATTGCAACTGTTGCAGCTCATGCACGGCAAGATGTCGAACCGGAAGGTCGTCGCCTTGCCGCCACATGGCCAGGAATTGTTCATACTGGAATCGGGCCCGGGTTAGGTCGTTCGTGCGACGATACACACGTCCGAGTTCGAGGTGGGCCAAAGCCAGGTCGGGCGGGAACCCATGCTGGAATATCTGTCCCTGCGTCTTCAGAAATTGCTCCAACTCCTGGGACGCATGGACGAAGTCTTGCCTGCGTTCATGGGCTCGGGCTAAGGCAAGGTGAAACACTGGATCGGGAAACTCGCCAACGGCAGCATGCAAAGCAGCCAGCGCCTGGTCTATCTTCCCTTCGGCCAGAAGGATCTCTCCTTCAAGCGAGTGAAAGCTGGCATTATTCCAGCCTGATGGCGTTTCCTGGCGAATGGTCGCGAGGCGGCGAAGAACCTGTCGCGCGAGCTTTCGGTTGCCCGCGTCCACCAGCAGTTCTCCTGCTAACCGAACATCGATGATCTGCAAGTCCGATGGCGGCATGGCCAAAATCAGCATTGCCTGACGTTGCCCGCCTTCGCTATCGCCAGTGAGCAGCCGAATCCGCCCCAACAGGTAGCGGCGAGTGGTCGAGAGGCTGTCCCGGCTGGCACTCTTCTGGGGCAGACCCACGGAGAGCTTCGCCTCCGCCGCACTCAGTTTTCCTTCGTGGAGATCAGCCACGGCCATGTAGATCTGCCCCAGTTCGGATTCGACCGACGAACCATGCGTCATCCGCTGAAACTGTTCACGAGCATCCTCGATTCGATCGTGGCCAAGGTAGGCCATTCCCAATCCCCACTGAAGGTACGGGGACTCCATGCCACGGGAGGACGCCAGTTGGTAGGTGCGAATGGCTTCACTATTCTGATTACTTTGCGCCAGCCAGAGTATCAAGATGGCAAACCCGGGCAGCGAGTTGGGATTGAGTTCCAGCGTGCGGCGTTGCTCGGTAATGGCCAGATCCAACCGCTCGAGACTCTCATGGGCCAGCGCCAGTTGCTCGTGGGCGCCGGCGTCGTCGGGATAGAGGCTGACCAGAGTCGCAAACGACTGCGCCGCGAGTTCGTAGCTCTCTTGCATGTTGTGGTATTGAGCCTCGATCCACAGCCTCTCGCGTTCGCTGACGGTTTGTCGAAGATCGTAGGCATGCTGCATTTCGACCATCGCGCGCCCGTTCTTACCGATGACGGAGGAGTAGCAGTCGCCAAGGCGCAAGTAAGCCATGGCGAAGTTGGGATCCCGCGCAATCGCGCCCTGTAGAAGGGAGGGCGCCTGCTCAGGTTTCCCACGCGCCATCAGGTCAATCGCCTGGGAATAGAGTTGCAGCGCTTCCCATGAGTTGGTGGTGACTTTCTCCAGAGGCTGGCTGCTACCTTCAATGCCAGAAAGCGACTCGCCTAGTTGATTGCGCACGCTACGCGCCAGGGAGTCCAGCATCTCAAAGAACTGCCCTCTGTCGCTGATCCGGGTATTCGCGGCGAGCAACAGGTTTCCGTGAACCGGATCGGTTGCCCAGACGCTGATTTGGAAGGTACTGTCAACACGTGCGATGCTGCCCGACAGCAGAACTTTGACGTTTTCACGCCGGCAGATTTCTCTTCCGATGGTCTCGTCGATGCGAGTGATATCGGATTGCTTCATGCGCGCGAGGGTTTCGTAAACCCGGGCGCGAGGAAGCACATTCACATAACGGGACTGCTGCAACGCAATCGTGAAAGCCTCACGGGCACCTTTGTCGGGAACCGACTGATCGCCGAAGTTGTCGAAGTCAGTGATCAGGACCCAGCTACGCGGTTGCACCACTGGGGGAGGGTGAAACCATACATACAGGCCCCAGGCCACAGCACCTGACAAAAGCAAGGCAATCACACCGACAAGCACAGCCCGCCACGCTCTGTGCACACTGAAGATTTGAAACAAGGTGAGTGGCTGCCCAGACACCGCTGCAGATTGGAAACTGTGAAGATCAGCCAAGAGATCCAAGGCGCTTTGGTACCGAAGCGCCGGGTCCTTGGCCAGCATCTTGACGACAATTCTCTCTACCTCGGCTGGTACCCCAGCGACTAACTCGTGCAGCGCCCGAGGCTGGCTGTGCAAGATGGAATCTACCGTAGGGATCAGCTTCCGGATTTGGAAAGGACTCTGCCCGGTCAGCATCTCGTAGAACACGACGCCCAGCGAAAAGATGTCAGTGCGCCCATCCACGTCGTGCCCTAATAAAGTTTCCGGCGCCATGTAGCCCGGTGTGCCTACGCAGTCCAGGCTCCGGCTTTCCACGCTGGAGGTAATCGCGTTTAGATCAGCAATCGGGAGACGTCGTGCCAGCCCGAAGTCGAGGATCTTTACCTGATCCGCGCCGGTAAGCATGATGTTTTCAGGCTTAAGATCGCGGTGAACGATGTGTTTGAGTTGGGCCTCGACGAGCGCTTCAGCGCACTGTAAGGCCAAATGGAGAAAGTCATGCACGGACAAGCGGCCCGTGTCCTGCAACCGCTTCCGCAACGTGATCCCTTCGACATACTCCATCACCAGAAAAAGCTCGCCGTGGCTTTCAACGACGTCGTAAACGCTGGCGATGTGTTCCGAACTGAGGGCAGAGGCGCGCTGGGCTTCGCGCAGGATATGCCGGCGAGCATCAGGATCGGTGCGCAGTTTGGGGCTTACACGTTTGAGGGCAACAGGACGCTTGAGCTTGGTGTCTTCCGCATAGTAAACCTCGCCCATCCCGCCGCCGTCCAGCTTCGAGCGGATCACAAAACGATCCACCCGGCTGCCCGCGAGGTCCTCGGGGAGACAAATCGAGATAAGGGTCTTGCGGGCACTGTTCATGGAAAGCACCCGAAACCGCGCAACCAGGGGAAGGATTGGTCTGCGGTGAGCCGGAATGTGGAATCCAGCTCCAGCGCCGTCAAACGGACTAATCGACGCAACGAGCCAAATTTCAACAACAACGGCTCTTCAACGCGCCCGACTTCGGACCTATTCTCTCACAAGTTTGTGGCGGAAAGGTGGGAAACAACAAAACCGGGAAGACGCTCGGCATTATTGAAAAGGCGGGTGCCTACGAGTTCGACTGTGTGCTGCGTCGCTGTCTCCACCAAAGGTACAGGATGATGGCAACGGCCACGATGGCGGCGGCAATATTGAAGCGCCGGATCGCGCGAAGCAACTCGCGCCAGTGCTGTCCAAAGAAGTATCCCGCGCTGCTGATGACGGTAACCCAGACCGCGGCACCGAGAAAATTGAAGATGGCAAATGCACGCCACCGCATGCGGAGCACTCCTGCCAGGGGGCCCGCGATCACGCGCATTCCAAAAACGAAGCGAGCGAAGAAGATTGTGACTGAACCGTAACGGGTGAAGAGGGCCTCGCCACGATCAACGGCGCGCTGCGGGACGCGAAATAGATTCTGGTAGCGATCGAGCAAGGGACGTCCGCCGTAGTGACCGAGAGCGTATCCGAGATTGTCGCCGAGCGTCGCGGCGCAGGTGGCGATTACGATGATCCAGCCAAGACTGAGTTTGTGCTCGGAAAACGCTAGGAAACTGGCAAGCAACAGCGTGGTCTCGCCGGGGACGGGCAGGCCGGCGTTTTCGAGCAGCAGGGTGACAGCAACGGCCCAGTAGCCGTATTCGGCAACAAATTCGCGTATGAAAAAGGAGATGCTGTGACCCATAAGTTCAGTATGTGCGGAGAAGCTTCATAAAAGACTAGCAGGTCTGGACAGAGGGCCAAGAGCCGTTAGTGATTACTGCGGGTGAGGAATTGGATGAGAGTCCGGTTGAATTCTTGTGGAGCTTCTTCGTATGGGAGATGACCTACACCTGCGAAGGCCACGAGTTCAGCATCGCGAAAATTCCGAAGCAGCCGCTCCGCAGATTGAAAATTTACGGCGCGGTCGCGAGTACCCCAGATGAGAAGGGTCGGATATTCGCGGATCGTGGGCAGAGCCACTTCAAGTTCCGCGAGATCAGTGGTCCAGCTGCGGACGATATTCCCGGCGTGGCGGAAGCCCTGATTCTCGAACACGGGCACGCGGTAACCGGCAAGGGAGTCGGACGGGATCTTCGAGCCATCGCCGAACAAGCGGCGCAGCCAGAGATAGTCAAGAAAACGAAAGCGCTGGATCGTGTTTCGCGAGATGACATTTCCCACGGGGCTGCCGAGAAACGGGGCGAGACGCTTGCCGTGCGGAGACCAGGGGTTGATGGGTGCGACTAGAATCAGACGCTTCAGGCGCGGGTCGCGGCGTTCCGCGCACAGGCCGGCGGCCATGATCGCGACGCCTCCGCCGTGCGAGGTTCCGAGTAGGTCGAATTCCCCGATGCCGACGGCATCTGCGAATACAAGGAGACGCTCGGCTGTTGCACGCAGACTACAATCCATTCCGTCTGGAGCTTGAGACAAGCCTGCTCCCAGATTGTCAACGGCATATACGGTCGCGAAGGGCGCGAGGGCGGGCATGGTGAAACGCCAGGAGAAGGAGTAACCCATCAGGCCATGGACAAGGATGAGAGCGCGGCCAGAGCCGGTTTTGAGGTAACGCATGGTTCCGCCGGCCAAAGGGATGCGATGTTCCTCGACTCCGGAGGGCGGAGTTAAGAGAGGACTGGCCTGCAGGTCCGGCTTTTGCGTTTCAACGGGCAACGTTTTCCTTCTGGCTAGGTTCTTATTAAGTGAGTGATATCGCCTCTGTCGCTTTAGTGGGAGCGAGAACGTTTGCTCCCACTTTTTTCAGATCTGCGGGGATCTTCTTCTTTCTCAATGTGCGGGCGCTTCCGTCGAGGGCGAGATCGCGACTCCCGGTTTCTCCTGAGTTTTCTTCCGCTTCTTACCGAGAAGCTTTTTGAGAACGCGGACCGCTTTGTCCACATGTTGTTCCTGAAGCATGAAGGGCGGCAGGAAACGCAGGACTGTATCCTGCGTCACGTTGAAGAGCACACCCTGCGCCAGACCTTGTTCTACGAATGGACGGGCGGGGATGTCGAGCACCAGGCCCTGAATGAAGCCGCGGCCACGGGCTTCGCGGGCGGCTGCGTATTTCGCGACGAGCTCTTGCAGTTGCTGCTGCAGATAGGCCCCGACTTTTGCGACGTTCTCAAGTAGATGTTCCTGTTCGACAATTGCGAGGTATTCGATGCCGACACGACAAGCCAGCGGGCCGCCGCCGAAGGTTGTGCCGTGCTGGCCGGGCGAAATGGCTGCGGCGAAACGATCCTTCGAGATGAATGCGCCCAGAGGAACGCCCGCCGCGATCGGTTTAGCAATGGTGACGATGTCGGGCACTACTCCGAAGCTCTGGAAGGCGAAGAAGGTGGCGGTGCGTCCGAGTCCACATTGAATCTCGTCGAAAATCAGCGCGGCTTGGTGCTGATCGGCGAGGGCGCGACATTCGCGCAGAAATTCCGGAGAACACTCGAGGATCCCACCTTCGCCGAAGATGGGTTCGAGCACGATAGCGCATGTGTTGGCGTTTACGGCGGAGCGCAGCGATTCGAGGTTGTTGCGCTCGACAAAAGTCACGCCTTCGAGCAGCGGCTCAAAACCTCTGCGGTACTTGTCCTGTCCGGTGAGCGACATCGCGCCAAAGGTACGGCCGTGATACGAGCCTTGCAGGCCAACGAGTCCGCACTTGGCATCGCCTCCGACTTTGTGCCCGGCGAGACGCGCCAACTTGATGGCACCTTCCATGGCTTCCGTGCCGCTGTTGGAGAAGAAGACGCGGTCGAGTCCGGAAAGCTGGCAGAGACGCTCGGCGAGTTGCCCCTGGTATTCGTTGTAGTAGAGATTCGAAAGGTGAATAACGCGGGCGGCCTGCTCGCGGATCGTTTTCACGATACGGGGATGTGCGTGCCCCAGCGCATTCACGCCGAGTCCGGCCACGAAGTCGAGGTACTTGTTACCTTCGAAGTCGAAAAGGAAGACACCTTTGCCGCGCTCAAAGCCGACAGGATAACGGTTGTAAGTGGGCAGGAGAAAACGCTTTTCGACATCGGTAATTTGTTCGAGGCGAGACATAGTTAGATTTTAGAACGGCGGAACAGAAGGATGCACAGTCACCTAGTTTTGAAAAGAAAAAAGGCCCCGTTTCCGGGACCTGATTTCTTACAGCCCAAGACTGAACATCTGTTTTCGTCCTACTTCGCTCCTAGATCGTCGTGTTCGTGGTAGTTCGGATACGCAGGACGTTTGATCTCCGGCAGCGGGTGCTCCTTCAATTGCTGCATCACGACTTCAATCGCTTTGTCGAGTTGCACGTCGTGCCCCAGACGCCAAGCGGCGGGGTCGAGTTCGACATCGTAGTCGGGCGGAACACCGTGGTTTTCCACTTCCCATTCGCCGTTCAGGCCATAGATCGCGGCGCGCGGAGCGGTGACTCCACCGCCGTCAATCAGTTGCGGATAGCCACCGATGCCGACGAGGCCTCCCCACGTTTTCTTGCCGACTAGCGATCCGATTCCGGCCTTACGAAAATACCAGGGCAGCGCGTCGCCACCGGAGCCGGACATTTCATTGATGATCATCACCTTCGGCCCGTAGATGGCTTCCGAGGGGCTGGACCAATCGCGGCCTTCACGGGTGACAACCTTGCTCATCAGGGGACGTCGCAGGTAGTCAACGATGTAGTCGGCGAGCTGGCCACCTTCGTTGAAGCGCTCGTCAATGATGGCGGCTTCTTTCCCAACCTGCGAGAAGAAGTAGCGATTAAAGCTGGTGTAGCCAGCACCAGCCGTGTTGGGGACGTAAACATAGGCAACACGTCCACCTGTTGCCTGATCTACCTTGCGGCGATTGCCTTCGATCCATGCGAGGTGGCGGAGACCTTCTTCGCTGTCAACGGGCACGACCGTTACTTCGCGTGAATCTTTACCGTCAGGATTCGCGCCGACCTTCAAGACCACCTGCTTGCCAGCGGTCTCTTCGAAGAAGCTGTAGAGATTGTCAGAAGAATGCAGTTCGCGGCCGTTGACGGCGAGAATGTAGTCGCCGGCTTTCACGTTAACGCCGGGCTGCGTGAGCGGAGCTTGCAAACCTGGATTCCAGTTCTCGCCGTCGTACACTCTGGCGACACGGTAACGGCCGTTTTCAAGACTATAGTCGGCGCCGAGCAATCCAACTTTGAATTTCTTCGGCTCGGGAACTTCGCCGCCACCGATGAACATGTGGCCAACGGTGATCTCGCCCAGGCATTCTTCGAACAGATACGTCAGTTCGGAACGGTGTGCAATACCGTCGAGGTAGGGCTCGTATCTTTTCCTGGCCTTGACGAGATCGAGGCCGTGATAATGCGGGTCGTAGAAGAAGTCGCGCTCGATGCGCCAGGCTTCGTTGTAGATCTGTTTCCACATGGCCCGAGGCTCGACGTAAACCTCCCAGCCATCCAGCTTCAGGGGACCGAAACCGGGTTTAGGCGGAGCTGCCGGACTGGGCGGTTCATCGGTGGCAGCTGTCGCCCAGGCATCGCCTTTGCGGTAGAGAATTTTTTCGCCGTCGAAGGAAACCGTGTAGTCGTTGACTCCCTCCAGAAATTTATCCACCTTGCGCTTGCTGAGGTCGAACTTCTGGATGGTCTGCACCAGATCCTCTTCTAGCGTTACCGGCGGAGCTTCGGAGAGAAACAGAGTTCCAGTCTTGCCAACCAGAAGATTCACGTAATTACTTGGCGGAATCGGTAGAGAAAGAATGCGCTGGCCGATACCGTCGACGTCCAACTTGACGACGACTGGCTCTTCTTTCTTGTCTTTGTCCTTGTCGTCCTTGTCTTTGCCGCTGTCCTTGTCGGCCTTCGCTGCGTCAGTAGATTTCTTGTCCTTGCTCTTGTCTTTATCGGTGGACTGGTCTTTTGCCTTGTCCGCCTCGGCTTTCTTTTCTTCTTTTGACTTCTCTTCGTCACTTTCGGCGGCCAGCGGCGATTTCTCGTCTTTGCTGAGTACGGCTAAGTAAACAGCGCGGGTCACGCGATGTTCGTTGCTCGACATGTCGAGGCCTGCGGTGGAGAGAGCTACGTTCGTCGAGGCAGTGAAATAGAGATACTTGCCGTTCTTGTCCCAGGCGGGGAAGCGGGCGTCGCTCATGCCATCCGTGACCTGGTAAGCCTTGCCCTGGCCAAGCGCGTAAACAAAGATTGCGTGCTGGCCGCTCTTGAGTTGTTTTTCGTAGGCGATCCATTTGTTGTCGGGCGCCCAGACCTGGTCGAGTTGCGTGGGCCCGAAGCCGCCGTAGAGATCAGTATCGAGGAGTTTGGGTTTGCCGTTGTCGAGGTCAACGTACCAGAGATTGAGGCGCTTGTCGGCGTAGGCGATTTTCTTGCTGTCGGCCGACCAAACCGGCGTGTAGAAAAACGATGGAGGATCGCCCAGGTTGACCCGGCGCACCTCTCCCATTCCGCTCTGGTTGCGAATGCACAACTCGTATTCACCGGACTCGTCGGAGAAATACGCGATGGATTTGCCGTCGGGGGACCACGACGGATCGCGGTCGGCTACGGCGGGACTGTGCGTCAGGTTGCGGATGTCCCCTTTGTCGGTGGGAACGGTGAAAATTTCGCCCCAGGCTTCAAACACAGCGCGAGCGCCCGTCGGGGAGATGTTGAAGGTCTGAATGCGCTTGGGATCGACCTTGGCAAAGTGCGGACGTACCGAATCGATGTCGCCGGTTACGTGAATCGGAATGTTCTTCGCCTGGTGCGTGTTCAGGTCGTAGAGCTTGATGGCGCCGAACTGCTCGATAACAATAGCGTCGGGTCCAGCGGAGGCCGTTTTGAAGTCGAGGCCGTCGCTATGCAGGGCTTCAGTCACCTGCTTGGCCTTGGTGTCATAGGCGAACAGGCTGACGGGACCGTTGCGATCGGAAAGGAAATAGACAGTGTCGCCGACCCACATCGGGTAATGGTCGTTGGAGTTGTCGCGCGGGACTTTGGCGATGCTGGAGTCTTTCAGATCTGCAATCCAAACCGGCGTGGTCTGGCCGCCACGGTAGCGCTTCCATGCCGCTTGCCACTGTCCGTGGGGAACATACGCAAGGTGCGACGCATCCGGAGACAAGGAAGCCTCTGACGCAATAGGAACAGGCACTTCAGTTGGAAAGCCGCCGTCCGCAGGAACTGTATAGAGCTGAGATTCGAAATGGCGAAAACTCTTGCCCCAGGATTCAAACAGAATCCTCTTGCCGTCGGGCGTCCAGCCAATGACGTAATCTCCGGTGGGATCAAACGTGAGACGACGAGGAACACCACCCGCCGCTGGGATGACGTAAACGTTCTTATTGCCGTCGTACTCGCCGGTGAAAGCGACCATTGAGCCATCCGGCGAGAAAGACGGAAGCGTCTCATCGCCGACGTCCGAAGTCAGGCGGCGAGCATCGCCGCCGTCTCGGTTGACGATCCACAAATCGCCCGCAAAGTTAAATACGATTTGCGTTTTGCTTACACTGGGGAAACGCAGAAGGAGGGGCGTGTTCTGGCCCGTAGCGGATTGGGAAAGCAGCGAGGCTACGACTGCGAACACGACAAGGAGAATCTTGCGCATGGTTGGGCTCCTGAGAAATGGTGGTCAGGCGAAGGGGAATCTTAGTGGGCGAAGGAAAGAGGGGTCAAGAAGGATCAAGAGCTGCGGTGCTTGGGGTTCACGATTTTTCGGGAGGTTTCGGAGTTTCCCTCGAATTTTCGGGGTCTAGACCTGCAGCGGTCATGATGGCACGACCGAGTTCTTCCGGCGTTACCAAGAAATCTTGTGACAACGGCGCGACCGTTCCACCGGCGGTTGGCGCCACGAAGCGATAGCCGCGGCCTACAACCGTTTGCAGGTATTGGGGCTGGTCCACGTCATCGCCGAGGGCGCGGCGGACTTTGCGGATGGCGGTATTGATGCCCTGATCGACGTCTACGAACACGTCTTTGCTCCAGAGTTGACTGGAAATCTGTTCTCGTGTGACAAGCTGGCCCTTGTTTTCGACGAGAAACATCAGTAGCTGGAGTGGCAATCCTTCCAAGCGGATAGGCTTTCCGCCCCGGGAGAGCTGGAAGCGGGTGAAATCCAATTCGAAATCGTCAAAAGCTATCTTCTTACCGTTGTCCGGCACTTCGATCACTCCTGCTTCGCTCTATAGATGCGACTCCAAGATTTCGAGACGATCAAGCACTGTCGGGCTGTGCTCGGCTAGGAACAGGCGAGAACGCCCATCCCTGCCGTTCGTGAGCACGACAGGTACTGCAAATTAGAACAAAGGGCGCGTCAGAAATTCTGTTCTGCAGCGCTCTCCGGTGTCAAGCCAACTTCCGGTTAATTTTCTTCAGATCAGTTCAGACCGATTCAGACTGCCTCCATGGACGTTTCCGTAGAACGGGCGCATGATCACACTCACTTGCGGGATTTGCTCACCGCCTCAAGCGAGCCTGGTGAGCCCAGTAAGTGGGGGGATCGGGAAACGGGGAAGGTTTCCGATCCTCCCCAGTAATTTAAAGATTAAGGGGTTTGGGCACGTCAACTATCCGCAAAGCTGTATTGACCCTCCAAAATTCCGCTCCGTCTCCCTTCTGAAGATTACCTAACTCCCAAACCCCTGCTTCACCCGTAGAGGGAGCAATCCCTAAAAGCGGAACTGCGATTCCATTTTTCATAGGTATCTTCCGGAAACGGCTCTATAATTATGGAAGTTATTCTGCAGCAGTGACTTACTGCTGGCTTGTTATGTGGGGAGGTGGCAGTGAAGTTGCTTAGTCAACAGTGGCGACGATTCTCTGGCCGCGCCGCTACGCAACAGCCCCAACCCATGAACCGCGAATTTCAGGCCCGATTCAGCGTCATCTTCCTAAGCCTGCTCACCGTTGCGGCCATCGTTTTCGCGGTACTCAACTTCAAATTAGAGCACCAATCGGCGATTCCGGATGATGGCGTCTGGTGGCTGGAACGAAATGGGCAAGTCATCGCTGACCGGCTAGATCCGAACGGATCCGCAGCTCTGGCGGGAGTGCGAAATGGTGACGTGGTCGTTAGCGTCAACGGCCATGCCGTGGACAGCCTGGCTGGGGTCACGCGGCAGCTTTACTATTCCGGCGTATGGTCGAAAGCTACCTATTCGCTAATCCGAGGTTCGGTTCCGCTGGATGTGGTCGTGGTGCTGGTGCCTGCCGAGCGGTCGATGAACGACTGGCTGCGGCTGATCGCACTGATTTACCTCGGGATCGGGATTTATGTCCTGCTTCGGCGGTGGACCGCGACTGGTTCAACTCACTTCTATATTTTCTGCCTGGTTTCATTCGTCTTCTACTCGCTGCACTATACGGGCAAGCTGAACGCGTTTGACTGGACCGTGCTTTGGAGCAACGAAGTTGCTTGGCTCTTGCAGCCTGCACTGTTTCTGCATTTCGTACTAACTTTTCCGGAACGCCGCCCTTTGATCAGCCGAAATCGCTGGGTGCTCCCGTTGCTGTATATGCCCGGGGTTGTCCTTTTCGCCGTTCAGATTGTGGCCTTGCAGTTCATGAAGGCGAGTGCACGGCTGGTGTGGAACCTGAACCGGGTGCACTGGGCTTATCTGACCATCTTTTTTGTGTCGGCCGCCGTAGTTTTGTGGCGCAACTACCGGCAGGCTACGGCGCCAATTCTCCGGCAACAACTGAAATGGATTTCCCGCGGTACGGTGATGGCGATCACGCCATTCACTCTTTTCTACGTTCTGCCGTACTTGTTCGGGGCAATGCCTTCGCTGGCGATGAAAGTGACGGTGCTTTCGCTGGCATTGCTGCCGCTGACATTCGGATACGCCATTGTCCGTTACCGCTTGATGGACGTGGACCTGATTTTCAAGCGCGGCATGGCCTACACGTTGGCGGCTGGCGCGATTGTGGCCGGGTACTTCGCAGCCGTAGCCGCGATCGCCGAACTGGTTCACACGCGCGTGCCGAGTTCCGGTCCGTATGGATTAATGGTGGCAATCTTTGTCACCGCGCTGCTGTTTGATCCTGTCCGAAAATGGATTCAGGAGAAGCTGGACGTCTTCTTCTATCGCACGCGCTATGACTACAGGCGCACGTTGATTGAGTTTGGACGCGAGTTGAGTTCGGAAACCGATCTCGACAAGATGCTGTCTTCCCTGGTGGACCGCCTGGCACGGACTCTGGTCGTGGATCGCATTGCGATTTTCCTCGGCAATAGCGACGCCACGCGCTTTGAACTTTCGAAGTCATTTGGACTGGGCGCGATCAGTGGCGTGGATTTCTCGTTCCTCTCGAAGCCGCGAATCGAGGATGCCGCCGGGCACATTTTCTTTGAGAACACGCGGCAGTTGCCCCGTGAAAATGCGGCGGCACAAGAAGCAATCTCGCGACTCGACCTGAATTACTACATCCCATGTCACGCGCGGCAGAAGACGATCGCGTTCCTGGGATTGGGTAAGACGATGGAAGGCGACTTCCTATCGAGCGAAGACGTGGAGTTGCTCGAAACGCTCGCAGGTTACATCGGCATCGCAATTCAGAATGCGCGGCTCTACGCATCGCTCGAGCAGAAGGTCAGCGAGTACGAGCGACTGAAGGACTTCAACGAGAACATTGTTGAATCAATCAACGTGGGCGTGCTGGCGGTGGATCTTCAGGACCGGATCGAATCCTGGAACTCGCAGATGGAAGTGATGTATGCCAAACCACGCTGGCAGGTGGTGGGGCGTTCGCTGAGCGAGGTGTTCCCGGCGTCGTTTGTGGAAGAGTTCTATCGCGTCCGGCAGAACCCGGGCATCCACAATCTCTACAAGTTCCGGTTGGGTACGCCTACAGGCGAAGCGCGGATTGTAAATGTCGCAATTGCGCCGCTGGTAACGCGGAAATTCAACGTCGTTGGCCGCCTCGTAATCATGGACGACATCACCGAGCGAATGGAACTGGAAGCGCAACTGAGTCAGGCCGACAAGCTCTCGTCGATTGGCTTGCTGGCGGCGGGAGTCGCACACGAAGTCAATACACCGCTGGCAGTGATTTCGTCCTACACGCAGATGCTGGCCAAGCAACTGCAATCGGACCCGCAGAAGGCTTCCCTGCTCGAAAAAATTACGAAACAGACTTTCCGCGCTTCGGAGATCGTTAACAATCTGCTGAATTTTTCCCGGACGACGGGCACGGAATTCGCGGAGATCAGCCTGAACAAGGTGATTGCGGACACGCTGGCTCTGCTCGAACATCAATTCAAAGTAGCTCACGTGCAAGTGCAGAGCGATCTGCTTGCGACGCTACCCGGAATTCAGGGTAACGCCGGCCGCTTGCAGCAAGTTTTTCTAAATCTGTTTCTGAACGCGAAAGACGCCATGACCGGAGGCGGAGTCCTGAACGTTGCAACGATGAATGGGGACTCCGTGAGCGTGCGCGTCACCGACACAGGGTCAGGCATCGCGCAGGAACATATTCAACGCATCTACGATCCGTTCTTCACCACCAAGACGGCCCCCACAGAGGGGCAGAATCGCGGCACAGGACTTGGCCTGTCGGTGTCGTACGGCATCATCCAGGAACACGCGGGCAACATTCGCGTGGAGAGTCGGCCGGGCGAAGGCACGACGTTTACCCTGGATTTTCCCATGATCAGGAAGGCAACCCATGTCTGAACTAGCAGTCATCCCCCGAAGGAGCACGCCAGAAATCACGTCGCAGAGCGCTGGGCGGATCCTCATTATTGATGACGAATTGGAAATCCGAGAGTCGCTGGCGACCTTGCTGGAGTTGGAAAACTACACCGTGGCGGTTGCGGGCAGCGGGCGGGAAGGCCTGACGCAAATCGGAGAGCGCAATTTTGACGTGGTACTGCTGGATCTGGCGCTCCCAGACAAGAATGGAATGGACGTACTCGCCGACATTCGACAACTACATCCTGACCAGGCGGTCATCATGATTACCGCGTATGGCACGGTGGAAAATGCGGTGCGTGCGATGCAGTCCGGCGCTACGAATTTCATTCAGAAGCCATGGGACAACGAAAAACTCCTGGCGGATGTGCGCAGCGCAGTAGCCCGTCAAAAAGCAGAAGAAGAAAACATTCAGCTGAAACGCGCACTGAAGCAGCGCTACAACTTCGAAAACATCGTCGGCAAAAGCGAATCGATGTTGAAGATTTTCGACCTGGTCGCACAGGTTGCGCCCAGTCGCTCTACCGTCCTTCTGCAAGGCGAAAGCGGGACGGGTAAGGAACTGATCGCGAAAGCGATTCACTTGAATTCGACACGCCGTGACCGCTCGTTCGTGCCCGTGAACTCCGGATCGACGCCGGCAGATCTGCTGGAATCGACGCTCTTTGGGCACGTCAAGGGCGCGTTTACCAGTGCGATCGCATCGAAAAAAGGCCTGTTTGAAGTTGCCGACCGCGGCACGTTGTTCCTCGACGAAATCGGAACCATGAGCATGGACACGCAGTCGAAAATTCTGCGTGTGCTGCAAGACCGGAAATTCATGCACTTGGGCGGCGTGCAGGAAATTCAGGTGGATGTGCGTATCATCGCCGCCACCAACGTCGATCTGCGTCAGATGGTCCGCGAAGGGCGGTTCCGAGAGGATCTGTTTTACCGGTTGAACGTGATAACGCTGGATCTGCCGCCGTTGCGCCAGCGTCGCGAAGATGTCCCCTTGCTGGTCGATCATTTTCTGAAGAAATATTCGGAAGAAAATGACCTTCCGCGACGGCATGTAACCACGGATGCGCTGCGTCCGCTGGTGAGCTACTCGTGGCCGGGCAACGTCCGCGAACTGGAAAACACGATTGAGCGTGCCGTGGTACTTTCCTCCGACACTACGGTTGGCCCTGATCTTCTACCCGATCACGTTGTAGGTCGAGGCAATTCGCTGCCCGCCATTGACGCGAACGCGGGAATTTCACTGTTCACCATCATGGAGGACTGTGAACGGCGGATCATTATGGACATGCTGGAGAAGTGCAGCTGGAACCAGACTGAGGCCGCAGAGCGCTTCCGCGTCCCGCTCTCCACCCTGAACCAGAAGATCAAAAGGTTGGCGATCGAGATCCGCAAGAAAAACAATCATCGCGATCAGGTTGTGTGAGTGTGGGATGCGGGGACCGGGTCATCTGGTGATCGGGACATCGGCTGGTCGGAAATCTCCTGTGCGGCAGATTTGAGGTCAACCGATATCCCGATGATCCAATGACCCGATGTAGTCCACCTCTGCTATATTTTCATCCAACGCCATGGCGCTCGAACTCGAACTAGCTTCTCCCATTGAAGTTGCCAAAGACTTTGCGCTATCGGTACAGCAATACACCCTGCTGTCGGCACAGTCGCTAGGGAACTTCTTCCGGCGCCCCCTCTATACCGGCGACATGCTGCAGCAAGCCGACCTGATTGGGGTCGGATCCCTGCCCATCGTGCTGCTCACGGGACTATCCGTTGGGGCCATTCTTGCTCTCAATACCGCCAGCACGCTGCAGCGATTCGGGGGCATCACTCTGATTGGGCAGTTGGTTTCGTTCGGAATGGTGACCGAGTTGGGTCCACTGATTACGGGCCTGATGGTCGCCGGACGCAACGCTTCCGGCATGGCCAGCGAACTCGGCTCGATGATCGTGACCGAACAGATCGATGCCATGCGAGCGCTCGGCACCGATCCCAGCAAAAAACTGGTGACGCCGCGCGTTGGCGCCACCGTGTTCATGCTGTTTTTCCTGACGATCATCGCCGATTTGCTTGGACTGGTTGGTGGGTGGGCCGTAGCACGTTTCCTCTTCGGACTTGATTCCAACCAGTATTGGACTACCGCATGGCAAAGTCTCGTATTTCGTGACGTCTTCATGGGACTGTCAAAGCCAGTGCTTTTCGGTTTTATTATCTCGACGGTTGGCTGTTACTACGGCATGTCCACAAAAGGCGGCACGCAGGGCGTAGGCCGCTCCACAACGCAAGCTGTGGTGGCGTCGTCAGTATTGATTCTGATTGTCGATTTCTTTGTCACCAAGCTTATCTATGCGCTGCTTGGAGTTCGGTAGCATGTCGGCTCCGACGTTGCCCATCGAGCAAGCGCCGTCCACTGCCAGCGACCGCTCCGCTTTTGCCATCGAATTCGAAAATGTTTCGATCGCCTTCGACGACAAGAAGGTGCTTGAGGACGTTTCCTTCCGCCTGCCGCATGGGGAGACGAAAGCATTGTTCGGCGTGGCCGGGTCAGGTAAGAGCATCCTGCTCAAGATTGCGCTCGGACTAATTCGTCCGGATAGCGGACGCATTCTGGTATTGGGCGAAGAGATCACCAGCATGTCGGAGCAGGCGCTGTTTGAATTGCGCGGACGGGTGGGCATCGTGTTTCAGGAAAGCGCCCTTTTCGACTCGCTGAAGGTCTGGGAAAACGTCGCGTTCCGTTTGATGGAAGAGCACATCGCGCAAGATGAGATTGAACGGCGCGTACGTGAAGCGCTGCGGTTCGTGGAACTGGAGCGGACTTATGACATGTTGCCGTCGGAGCTTTCCGGTGGCATGCGGCGGCGTGTCGCGATCGCACGGGCAATCATTACACAACCGGAAGTGCTGCTTTACGATTCACCGACGGGCGGACTGGATCCGGTAACTTCGAACACGATCGTGGAACTCATCATGAAGCAGCGCGATGTCTACAAAACGAGTGCGCTGATGGTGACGCACCGTCTGCAGGATGCTTTTACCATGGCTACCCATGAATTTGATCCGGACACAAATCAGATGGTGTCGCTGCCCAAGGGCAAACTCTGCCGCGTTCCAATGAGCTTCCTGATTCTGCGGGATTGCAAGGTCATCTTCGACGGAGATGGGCAGCAGTTGGCCAGTTCGCGCGACGAGTACATTCGCGAGTACATTTCATAGGCAATAGTTCGGTGCCGTTGTTCGCGAGGGACGGTGGGGCACATGGCTTTTACGAATCGCTCATTCGCGCGATGCTGCTTGTTTCTTTTCGCCGGAATTCTACTCGCCCTAACTCCTTTGCGAGCTGACGATCTACCTCGCCGTTCCGTGCGCTGCGACCGTTGGCCGATGGAGTATCTGATATTTGTTCCTGCGGGCCCATCGAGCACGCCGTTGCCGACTGTGCTCCTGTTGCATGGCGCGGGCGATCAAGCCGAGCATTTCATTCGAGCTTGGGAATCGTTTGCGCGGGAGAAGAAGATCGTCCTGATTGCACCACAACTGCCGCGCGACCTGAAGTTTGAGCCCGATGCGCCGAAAGTCTACCGGTGCTTGATCGAGGATGCCGGAAAAGCCGCCAACATGGACAGTCATCGGCTCTATCTATTTGGGCATTCCATGGGCGGATATCTCGCCTACGACGGAGCGTTGCTCGACTCCGAGTATTTTGCGGCGGCGGCGATTCACGCCATGGGCATTGACGACGATTATGTTGCGATCATCGGCCACGCCACCCGTAAAATCCCGATTGCCATCTACATGGGCACGAAAGATCAGATGGTTTCGTTGACGCAAGTGAGAAAAACGGAAGCGCTGCTTCGCAAAGCGGGCTTCCCTTTGCACTACCAGGAGATGCCAGAACACGATCACAACTATTACGATCTCGCGGACGTCATCAATCGGGATGCATGGCACTTTCTTGAAGGTTATCGAACGCCGTAGACGGCAGTCCTATTCGAGAGCGCGATCCAGATACGTTGAAATTCTTCCTTCATCCACTTCTCCAGAAGAGTTGTAGGCAGGCTTGCCTTCGCGGTCCAGCACCACTACGTGCGGGATGTATCCCTTATAGAACTTCTTGACCAGTTCGTCTTGCGCGCCGGGATGCTTCTGATCCAGATCGATGACGACAAACTGCACTTTGCCTCGATACTTCTCGTAGAGTTCAACCGTGCGCTTGGCCTGCCGCTTGGAGTTAAAACACGCCTCGCCGTACATGATGACGTACGTCGGCTTGCCATTGGTGGCTCCGTCTTCGAGACGATCTCCGGTGATGAGCGGGCCATCATGGCTGTCACTGGTGTAGTCGAGATGCTGGTTGAGCTTCAGGTTTTCCGCGGCGTACGCGGGCAGCGCAAGAGCCGCGGCAAATAGAAGAGTCTTACCCCACTTGGTCATACGTTCCTCTTGGCTATGAGACGCGGCGGCAGAAGAAAAGTTTCATGGCTCTTCGTCATTCTCAGTCGAGCGCGTTTTCTCTGCGGCTCGCTTCTGTGCATCCTGCCGATCTGGCGGATCTTGCTTACGTTTTTGCTTGCCGGGCAGGCCCACTGGATTCTCATGCGTGCGTTCGCGGAAGCTGCCTTTCATTCCTGTAGCTAAACCGATTGTGGATTCGCCGAACTTGTCGCGAAGGTGATCGGCGGCGGCGAGAATCTTGCGGCGACGATCGTCGAGGGCCGGTTCGAGGAGATCGAGTTGGGCTGGACCGGACTCGAAGTTCGACGTTTGCACACCTAGCAAACGGATCGCGGCGCCGTTTTTCCAGTTGCGCAGGAACAAGCGGCGAATGTGCTCGAAGATTTCATGGTCGAGTTGCGTTGGCTGTTCGAGCGAGTGCGCGCGCGTGATCGTTGTGAAATCTGTGTAGCGCAGCTTCAACTGAACCGTGCGCGCGAAATATCCGCCTTCGCGTAGGCGGCGGCCTACCATTTCCGAGAGCCGCATCAAGGTGGACTGCAAGGCTTCCAGATTCGCAGTGTCTTCGTTATACGTGTGCTCGTGACTGATGGATTTGGGGTCGGAGTGCTCGCCCACTTCGGCGTCGAACCAGCCTCCAGCGTCTTCCCCGCGCGATTTCCCTGCCAGCGCTAGACCCCATTTGCCGAACCGGTCTTCGAGATCTGATTGTTCGAGGGCGGCCAAATCGCCAACGCGCTTGATGCCCATTCCGTGAAGCTTTTCTTCCATGACCTTGCCAACACCGGGAATGTCGGCGACGTCGAGAGGCGCCAGAAATCTTGATTCCTGGCCGGGGAGCACCCATAACACTCCGTTGGGCTTGGCTTTCGCAGACGAGACCTTGGCGATCAAGCGCGATGTGCCGATCCCAATGGAGCAATTGAGCTGTGTCTCTGATTTCATCTGCGCGTGCAAACGATGCGCGCTTTGCAGAGGAGGTCCGTGGAGGCGCGCGGTTCCAGTCATGTCGAGATAGGCTTCGTCCACCGATGCCATTTCTACCAGCGGGGAAAAGTGACCCAGAACCTCGTGAACGCGCACGGAGTATTCGTGATAGCGCTCGGGATGGCCATTGACGAAAATCGCCTGGGGACAGAGCTTGGCTGCAGTTCGTAGCGGCATGGCGGAATGGACGCCGAACTTGCGGGCGGCATAGCTGGCAGCTGAAACGACACCGCGCTCGTCGCGCTGACCTCCCACCACGACCGGCTTGCCCTTCAGCGAGGGGTCGAAGATTTCTTCCACCGAGACGAAGAAGGCGTCCATGTCAACGTGGAAAATGGTGCGGGAGGAGTTCATTGGAAGCCCTAGGGAAGTTTACCGCGAGAAGCGTTGTGCAAAATTACGCTCGGGAAGGCACCAATAGACCAGAGCAATCGGGCTGCCGCTCACGGTCACTTCTTCAGCAGCGCGTCAATCCCGGCTTGCGCGATCGCCTCGTCAATCTCCGATTTGGCACCGCTGGCCGAGATCGCGCCAATGGTCTTGCCGTCAACCTTGATCGGCAACCCGCCCTGATTGGGGAAGAAATTCGGATATGCGAGTGCGGCCGTGTTGCCCGATTTCACTTCATCGGCAGCGTCTTTCGACGGCTTGCCGTATAAAGCCGCGTGCCGTGCTTTCTTCTGCGCCCACTCCAAGGTGTTGACGGAGATATCATCCCCTCTTTCCAGAAACTGCAAGGCGCCATTGTCGTCCACAATGCAGATTGTGACCGATACGTTCTGGCGCTTGGCTTCGGCTTCGGCTGCCGCCACCATCGTCTTGATTGCAGCGAGGTTCAAGTACTTCTTGGAAGGTAGATCTGCGGCCATAAGTGTCCCTATCAGGCAGAGTACTACAACCAGTGGTTTGAACATGCGCGGCATGTTATCAGCCGCATTGTGGTTTTCCAAGGAGGAACTGGTGGGCCTGTGTCAGATGCACTGCGGATTGGTTCGAATCGTTCTAATAACAATTCTCAGCAAGTGAAATCCCAGTTTCTCCAGTTATGAGTCGATCCGCGCTTCGACGAAAAGCTGCCGTATACTGTGGAGCTGCAATTTTTCTGCGATCTGGCGAGGCCGCGATGTCGAGAGCAATCTCTATGGCGATCGTTGTTCTTCTGGTTTTGTCGCTCGTTCCGTTGAGCCTGCGAGCACAGAATGAGGTCAATCATCCCATCAACCCCTCTAGCAACAACCCAGCGGTGATGCCCGCGAAGATTTCCAAGGACGTCCAAGCTGACACATCGACGCGGACAATCCCTGTCAGCGTATTCCAAATGGGTTCACCTAAGGAACCATTGCCAATCAGCGATTTGACAGCGGCGGATTTCGAACTCCGGGTCCGAGGCACTCCCCCTGTACGCGCGGCGAGCTTTCGTAGAGGATTGACCCGGATGGTAATTCTTTTCGACGTGGGACGGAATCAGACCCAATCAGAGTGGAAAACAGCTGTCGCGATCTCCACGAGGCTGGCCGAGAATTTGCCTGACGGTTCAGAGCTGAATCTTGTTAGTTTCAGCGACAGAGTTGAACAAGTAGTGTCAACAGGAACCGACCGCCGCAAGCTCATCGACATCCTTCATGGCCTGGGTCCCACGTCGAAGGATAGCAACGAAGGCGCCCTCCTTGCTGCACTCGAGCGTGGCGCACAATTGCTGGAGCCAGCTCGGCTGGGGGATGTTGAAGTGTTTTTTCTCAATGCGCCCGTCACCGGCACGAGGAGCGGTCAGAAGGAAGATGCGATCGGGTCTCAGTTCTCTGGCTCCGGCGTTCGAGCGTTGGGGATCGTCTTGGATGACCCTGGTATGCGGTCACCCGGCCTCTCTACACCAACGGCAGCGACAGTGACAGACCATCCTGAACTGTTCAGTGCGTCGGAGCGACTGGCAGTTGCGACTGGCGGGATGTTTGTGAGTTTTCGCCCAGACGCTTCGGAACAAGTGTCCTCACGGCAGCAGGAAAACGTTGCCTCGCTGATCAACGCACTGGCGACGAACTACTATTCTCTAACGGTTGACTGTTCGTCGTTAAGGCGGGCCGAGCGCGCTCAAGTCAAACTCAAGAATAAGAAGCTCGCGGCAACTAGCTTCCTTTCTTACCCCACAATGCTGTATCCGTGCGCTGGCCACTGAATGCGCCCCTCGACACGGTTCAACTGCTATCGTTACGGTTGGCCGCTCACAGTTCAGAAATGTAGCAGGGGTTATCGCAGCGCGCCCTTCTCATCCACAATGCAACCCCTCACTGCATCCGGTTAACATGCCGCGAAGGCCCGTAGCACTGCCTTTTTCCATTCGGCGTGATGGGGGATACTTGTGGCCACAACTCCACCCCCGAAGGGCGTGGTACCGGTGGTCACCGCTGCACAACCTGATGCACGCCCTTTGACGTGCTCCCTTCAAGGAGTCGATCACCGCCGTACACCGCCTTGATATGTGGCGTGCCCGCAGGCAACGACGAGGTGGTGAACACGGCTGTACCGCCATTCAATGATGCCGTTCCCAGGACCTTCGAGATTTTGAAAGTTATCGTTTCTCCATCCGGTGGCGCCGGCGTGACTACTGCCGTGAAGGTTACAGGTTCTCCGAGAGTCGATGGATTGGGCGACGAAGTGAGGACAGTCGTAGTCACCCGAGCCAACGGATTAACTTCGATCACAACGCCGCAACCGCCGTCGCCAGGACAGTAGCTGGATTTCCCACCGCCATAGGTCGTTCCGTAAAGATTGCCGCCGTCGAGGATCAAAGTGTCCACCGGGTTACCGCCGTCTGTACCAGTAAAGTCCCAGACCAACGTCCATTTGTAGTCGGAACCGTTATTCACGAGCTCGAAGACGGTGCCGCACCCGTCGTAGCATGGAGATTTGTGGATACCATATGCTGTCGTGCTGTAGATGTTTCCGAGTGAGTCGAGCACGACCCCACCCTTGGGATTGGAACCATACGTCCAAATGAAGGAGGTGAGAATCTCCTCCGCATACTCTCCAGATGGACCAGGAGTCAGTTTCCAAACCGTTCCCATGCCTCTCGTGGCACCGCCTTCAGCTGTCGTCCCATAAATATTTCCGGCGCTGTCGAGGACAGGAGTCCCTTGAGGATCCGCCCCGTCAGTTCGGCCAGCCTTGAAAGTGTGCAGGACATTCGCATTCCAACCAGCGTTTCCGTTTGGCGACAGTTTGAAAACATGGCCCTTTCCCGCGTCGTCCGCGCCGTAGAGGTTGCCGGAAGCGTCGATGGTTAACCCGGGATAACCGCCCTTGTCGTAGATAATTTGCTCATTCCACCCGCCATTGCCGTTCGGGGACAACTCGTACACCGTTCCCGATCCGCTGCCTCCGGCAATGGTGGTGCCATAGAGGTTACCGGACGCATCCCAAGTAATCCCCGAGAACGGGAAGGCGCCGTCTGGGTTTGAAACGAAGCTGTACAGGACTGTTTCGCACCAGCCATTGCCGCTGTTGCTGCCACTTGGGCAACCACCGCCCGGGTCGGGGCTCAACTCATACACGAGTCCATGTCCAGAATAGGGACCAGATGCGAGAAGTCCGCCGTAGTAGGTTGTTCCATAGAGATTCCCGTGGCCATCGAAAGACACAGATGAGTAGGGATACGACCCATCAGTGCAGTTCTGCAGAGAACAAAAGCTATATAAGACGGTCTCGTTGTAGCCGCCGTTTCCGTTTGGAGAAAGTTCGTAGACGGTACCATACATATTCGCGCCGCCCAGTTGGGTCGTCCCGTAGAAGTTGCCTGCGCCGTCGGGGACGAGGCTAGACGCTGGATTCTCACCGTCTACGCAGTTTGGTTGAGAACAGAAGTTGTAGAGCACGGTTTCGGGCTGAGCGTGCGCTCGTGGAAAAGCAACCAGCACCAGCGTGGAAAGTAGAGCTAGAGTCAGAGCGCCTCGCATATTTTCTCCTCATCTCCGATTCGCAGTGGACCAATTTCACGAGCGCGACAACCACCAGGGGCACTAAGAAAACCTCGAAAACATGGTCTTGGTGATACTTTGTGCGTCAGAAGAACCGTGGCGGCATTTCAGAAACCATTGCTTACTTACGGAGTGAACTCGAACGCGACCCCGCAACCGTCACGATAGGGGCAAAAATCGCCGAAGCCGCCGTCGTAGGTTGTTCCATAGAAATTGCCGCCTTCCGAAATCAAGCTGCTCAAGGGATGAGCACCATCCCCCAACGTGAATATCCAAAGAAGGTTAGTCGTATATTTGGTCCCTTTGGATCGCCTCGCGAGTTCGAATATCGCGCCGCACCCTTGTACATCAATCTTTTTCCCTTTTTCCTGGCAGTAAGAAGGAGTGCCACCGTATGTGGTCATGCCATATAGATTTCCGGATGCATCGAGCAAGAGCCCCGGTAAGGGACGGTCGGGGGCTTGAATGGCGAAGCAGCATTTAAAGAAACCAGGTCCGGACATGAAGGAGTGAAGAACCTCCTCCGTATACGCACTACCGGAAGGAGTCATCTTCCAGACGGTGCCGCACCCCGGGTTGCCGTCGAAACACCTCCCGTGGCCACCATAAACCGTCGTGCCATAGAGATTTCCGGCGCTATCGATCGTCGGAGTACCAGTAGGGTAGTCGCCATCTGTCGGGCGGCCTGCGAAGTTGTGAAGGATGGCCTCGCACCAACCGTTACCCGTGTAGCTGCCACTTGGACAACCACCGTGCGGCTCGGGGCTTAGACCGAACACAGTGCCTGCCGCGGAGGCGCCGCCACTCTCGGTCGTCGCATAGAAGTTTCCCTTTGCGGCTTGCACTTGCCCGCCAGGGTGGGCGCCGTCGGCGCATTTAGGCTGGGCGCAAAAACTGTAGAGCACAGACTCACTCCAGCCGCCGCTACCGTTCGGGGACAACTCGTAAACGGCCCCCATTCCAGTGCCGCCGCCATACGTTGTGCCATAGAGATTGCCGGACGGGTCGAGGCTAAGCCCGGCGAACGGAGAGGAACCGTCGGGATTTGATGTGAAACTGTACAGGACGGTTTCGCACCAGCCATCGCCGCTGTTGCTGCCGCTTGGGCAACCACCGCCCGGCTTGGGGCTCAGCTCGAACACAACCCCATATCCGTCAAAACCATCGCCGCATGCTGAGGGCACGCCTTGTCCGTTAGCGCCACCAGAGCAGGCCGTCCCGTAGAGATTTCCGGCACCGTCGAAAATCAAGGTAGAAGCTGGGTCATTACCGTCTGCGCAGTTCTGCAGGGAACAAAAGCTGTACAGGACGGTCTCGTTGTAGCCGCCGGCCCCGTTTGGAGAAAGCTCAAAGACCGTACCATTCATATTCGCGCCGCCCAGTGCGGTGGTCCCGTACAAGTTACCAGCGCCATCGCGCGTGAGGCTCGACGCCGGGCCCTCTCCATCCGCGCAGTTCGGCTGAGAACAGAAGGTGTAGAGCACGATTTCAGTTTGAGCGAGCGATGGACGAGCGGCAACAAGCAGTAGCGCGGAAATCGCTGCTATTGTGAGGGCACCACGGAAAACATTCATAAGCAACTTCCTTTGGGAATTTCGCCTTAAGTGGTGTTGCGTCTCAAGGAGTGTTGCATCTCAACGAGCGGAACCTGCTCTGGGGGGCCGGAATGTTTTATAAGGAATAACGGGCAAGCTGTCAATCCCCAACGTCACATTTCGATGTGCAAGGTTTTGCTAATAAATGCAAAGTAAAACCATTGACTAAGGCCCCTAAGCGACGCACCTCAGTGACCGACAATCATTGCACCAACCCGCCCTCGTGGGCGAGTGAAGGCTGTTCCTAGCGGGTTGTTGCAACTATGCGAGCGCAATTTTGGGGAAACCGTGCTGTTACAGTTATGAGCTCACAGTTCGGGAACGTAGCAGGGGTAGTCGCGCTGGGCTGCGCTGACAAGTTCGGAATCGAGGTCAAAGGTTTGGACGGGAGTTTCCGGCGAGGTCACTGCCAGCAGGCGTCCCTTTGGCGCGTAGGCAAAACCGCAGCCACCAAAGTGAGTCCCGCCGCTGGCGTGGCCGACTCGGTTTGAACTCACTACGTACGCGCCAGAAACTAGAGAGGCCATCGCCCCGGCAATTTTCCACGACTCTGTGCCCAACCCCGACGCGCGAGGGATGACGATCAATGAAACCTTTTGCTTTCCGTAGGCACGGGCACGTTCGTTGAACATGGCTTCGGTGCATAGCAGCACTCCCACTTTGATTCCCTGCACTTCCGCCACTTCGAACCCGGAGCCATCGCCGGCGTACCATTCGCTTTCGAACCAACCGGGCTCATTCGGAAAATATTGTTTTCGATGCAGCGGACGCACAGCTCCGCTTTCGAGGACGAAGGCTTCGTTGGCGAGGCGTTTGCCGTTCCAGACGGGCCGGGAAGAAATTATGGCGGGAACCGCGAGACCGACTAATCCCTTCAGGCCGTTCTCATGAGCCCTAATGCTGCGATTCGCTTCGTCATTCGAGAAGACTGCGCTTTCTGCGATCCAAGGGCCGAACGGGAGTTCGTTGGTAACGAGGATGTCTGGACGCGCGGCAGTCACCTGTTCTTTCAGCCTGCTCCATTCCGCGCCATCGGTTGACAGACCTTCAGGCCATTCGACAAAAGCGATTCGCAACCTTCTCACCATATCGCAACGCGATCCTCGGGCTTTAGATAGAGTTTGTCGCCCGAGGTAATTCCATATGCTTTGTACCACGATTCTACGTTGCGCACCGTGTCACTGCGATATTCGCCGGGAGGATGAGTATCAGTCGCGACCTGGTGCCGGAGCACGGCTTCGCTCTGCACCTTGCGCCATCGCTGGGCGAACGCGAGGAAGAAACGCTGCTCGCCACTCAGGCCATCGATCACTACGTCGGGCTTGCCTTTCAGGGAGAGGACATAGGCGTCGTGTGCGACTAGCAGGCCTGCCATGTCGGCGATGTTTTCACCCATGACCTGCTTGCCGTTGACGCAGAGATCGGAAAACGGGCAGTAGCTATTGAATTGCGACACCAGTTTCGCGGCAGCAGCTTGGTAGTTCGCAAGGTCTTCGGCCGTCCACCACATTCCCAGGCGGCCCTGGGCGTCATAGATGTTGCCGAGTTCGTCGAAGCTGTGGCTGATCTCGTGGGCAAGACCTGCGCCGGCCGAGCCGTAATTCGAGGCGGCGTCGCCCTGGTAATCGAAATAAGGCGGCTGCAGGATACCGGCGGAGAAGAACTCGGAGTTGGGCGTAAATACAATGACAGCGCCGACGGATTGCGGGTCGATCCTCCACTCGTCCGGATCGGCAGGTTGCAGCAAGAGTGCCAGGTTGCGGGCACGATTGAATGCCTCTGCGCGGCGCATGTTGCCGAAGGCGTCTCCGCGCACAACACCGAGCGTTGCATAATCGATCCACTTGTCGGGGTAGCCGAGGCCGATTCTCAGGGCGGCTAGTTTGGCCAAGGCTTTCTCTTTGGTCTGCGGCGACATCCAGGTCAGATTTGCGATGCGAGCGCGATAAGCGGTGATCAGGTCATTGACCATGGCTTGCGCCTTCGCTTTTGCCTCAGGTGGGAAATAACGCTGCGTATAGAGTTGGCCAACGGCATGGGGGAGGGCGGCGTTGGTGGCGGCGATCGCGTCCTTGGTGCGCTCGGTTGGCTGCTGTGCGCCGGACAGAGTCTTGCCGTAGAAGGCGAAATCCTCAGCCCGCACCGACTTGGGCAGCACGGCGGCATAATGTTCGACCAGGTGAAAGGTGAGATAGTCCTTCCACACGTCAATGCTCTCGCTGCCAACCAGACCGGCCACGCCGGTAACTGCCGTCGGCTGCCACACGATAAATTCTGGCTGGTCCCCGACTCCGGCCGATTTGAAATAGGCGTTCCAGTCCATGCCCGGGGCCTTAACGTCGAAATCGGCACGCTTCCAAGGGTTGTTCTGCTTGAAGACATCTGCAGCCTCGGAGTCTGGGGCATGGGACTGGGCGATTCGAATTTCGAGCGACAAAATGCGCGCCGCCTTGGTCTCGGAGTCCGTAACCCCCGCGAGTTTTAGGATCGCGGCGATGTGCGCTTGATACTGCGTGCGCAAAGTCGCCATTTTCGGCGACGGATCGAGATAAGCGTCGCGATCAGGCATTCCCAGACTGCCTTGCAACAAATGGAAAACGCAGTGCTGTGAGTCGGTGAAACTCTGGTTCACCCACACGCCGAACACGTGGTCGGCGTTGGCGGTGAGTCCATCCACTTCGGTGTTCAACGTAGTGCCGAGATAGGCGGACAACGAAGCTTTGTCTGTAATTGTGGAGATTGTGGACAGTTCGTCGGCGAGCGGTGTTAGGCCCTTGGCTTCGATAACATCTTCGTCCATGAAGCTGGCGTAGTAGTCGCCGACTTTCTGCGAAATGGCGCCCTTGGCGGCAGGGGCTGCACTTGCCTCCTGAATGAGATCCCGTACCCGTGCGCTTGTCTTTTCCATCAACATCGCGCTCGTACCGTAGTTGGGTTGACCGGGGGGAACCGCAACGGACTTTAGCCAACCTCCGTTGGCGTAGTGATAGAAGTCGTCACCGGGCTTGATGGTGCGGTCGATGTCCTGCGTGTTCACATTTTGAGCGATGGTTGGAGTGGGCGCACTTAGAAGGACGGTGCAGGCAATGGCGACGGTGGGCGCAATCTTGCAAAGAAGCATGGAGGTCCTTACCTGGAAACGAAAGTCGACTTCGCGCAGACCGAACCGTTCAGCTGTTCTAACATGCACGTCATTGCAGTCCATGACCGTGAGGCCCCGACTTCTCGCGCAACGGCACGATTTCATCGGCTGAGCCGTAGCCGCGGTCGTGCGCTTGCTTCGATACGAAATAGGAGCTCAACTCGTTGTAACTCCACCTGCTCGAAACCGACGGCCTCCCGCAGGAGCAGTACAGAGTCCATTCTTCCCAGCATTGTTCGCCCACGGGCATGAGATATGCACCGTTACAGTAGGGGCTAAATCCAATCAGATACCTCGTAAGGCACTTGGGACACTCAACGCAATGGCGGACGCGAGATGGCATAACACCTATGAGTCGAAGGCGGATTCTTTTTTATCTACCGAGGCTAGATGTTCACGTCGTGCGATTGTGAAGATAGCGAAATCGACGGCAATCAGTTGGACGTTCACGGACATTAATCCCGGAGGCTGGACGTTTGCGGACCTGGCTCCCCTGAACCTTTTGGCCGCATTTTGACTGTGGTCCGAAAACGTCCAGAATACCTGAGAAGATCGACTATCATAGGCCGAAGAAGCGCCGATGATTAAGGCGGGCTTCGCGAAAGATATGAGTCTTGACTGGCAAACATGCTCGCGGGCGCGGCTCTCGCGTGATCCCCGCTTCGATGGCAAATTCTTTATCGGCGTGATTGGCAGTCGTGTCTATTGCCGTTCGATTTGTCCGGCTCCCACGGCAAAAGAAAAGAACGTCAGGTATTTTCCGAGTGCCGCCGCCGCAGCCGAGGCGGGCTTCCGTCCGTGCCTGCGATGCCGTCCGGAGAGTTCTCCCGGAACTCCTGCGTGGTTAGGAACTTCGGTCACAGTTTCGCGAGCCCTGAGACTGATTGGCGAAAGCGGGATGGAGGACGGCGGCGTCGAGGTTCTGGCGGAACGACTTGGAGTTGGAGCACGGCATCTACGTCGCTTGTTTTTGAAACATCTGGGAGCAACGCCGATGGCGGTGGCGCAAACGCGGCGTCTGCACTTCGCGAAAAAGCTGATCGACGAGACGGCTCTGCCGATGAATCAGATTGCGTTGGCCTCAGGATTCGGCAGCGTGCGGCGATTCAATGACGGCATCCGCAGGGTCTATCACCGGACGCCGACCCAGATCCGGCGACTGGCGCACCAGAAGGACATGCAAGCGAGCCATCACTATATTTTCAGGCTGCATTTCCGGCCGCCGTATCACTGGGAGGGAATGCTGGCGTTTTTGGCTCCGCGGGCGACACCCGGTGTGGAGGCAGTGGAAGACGGAAAATATCGACGCACGATTTCGTTGAATGGCCAACACGGATGTTTTGAAGTTTCGCTGGACGAAGAGCGCGAGGCACTGCTGCTGCGCATCGAATTTGGCGATCCGCACTCGCTCTTCTTTATTGTTGAGCGAATTCGAAAAATGTTTGACCTGGGCGCGGATTGGGCGGCAATCGCACCGAGTTTAAAGAGCGATCGTGCGTTGGCTCGGAGCGTAGAGGCTGATCCAGGGGTTCGAGTACCAGGATGCTGGGACGGTTTCGAACTTACAGTGCGAGCGATTCTCGGACAGCAAATCACGGTCAAGGGCGCGACGTTGCTCGCAGGCCGCCTAGCGAGCAGTTTTGGGAAACCGTTTAGCGGGCCGGGTGGGCTCAGTCATCTTTTTCCGACCGCTGAAGTCTTAGCTGAGGCGAAACTCGAAGACATAGGTCTGACGAGAGCGCGAGCAGAAACGATTCGTGCTCTGGCGCGCGCGGTTTGTCGCGGCGAGATTCAGTTTGGCGGAGTGGTTGACGGCGACGCATTTCTGGGCAAACTGTGCGAGATTTCCGGTATCGGAAAATGGACCGCGCAGTATGTCGCGATGCGAGCGCTCGGGGAACCCGACGCTTTTCCTTCCAGCGATCTCGGGCTTCTGCATGCCATCGATCTCACGAATCCCCGCGAGTTGGAGCAACGGGCGGAAGCGTGGAGACCATGGCGTGCTTACGCTGCCATGTATCTTTGGAGAATGCCCAGTCAACGAGGGGAGCGCGCAAGAAAGCCGGCTTCGCGGAAAGTTCGTGACGAAGTCGTGGAGGACATCGGAGTCCTCTCTACCCTAGCACCGGCTCCTTCTTCGGATCTGCAGCGGCGCCTGCGTTGAACCGCATCTGGCGAACGCGGTCGTAGATTTTGCCGTACTCGCGCGCGGATGCTCCCCAGGAAAAATCGCGGCCCATGCCGTTGCGCATCAGGGTTTGCCATGACGACTGATCTTGGTACGCAACCAGCGCCTGCTTGATGGTCGACAGCAACGCTTCGCCGGTGTATTCCGTGAACTTGAAACCCGTCCCCTTTCCAGTGCGAGCATCCCAGGGCTCGATGGTGTCGTCGAGTCCGCCTGTGGCACGCACGATTGGGACGGTGCCGTATTTCAGACTGTAGATCTGATTCAAGCCGCAGGGTTCGTAGCGGGAGGGCATGAGGAACATGTCCGACCCGGCTTCGATCTTATGGGCAATAGCGTTGTCGAACGCAACTCTTACGGCGACCTTGTTGGGAAACTGCTTGTTGATGCGCTGGAACATGTCTTCGAAGAGCTTGTCGCCCGAACCCAGGACAACCATGATCATCTCTTCGCGGGCCAAGCGGTCCATGATCTGCGAGATCAGGTCAAAACCTTTTTGCGCGGCGAAGCGGGAGACAACACCGATCACTGGCAGCTTTGGATTCGCGTTATTGATTCCGAACGCGTTCAGGAGTTCTTCTTTGCATTTTTGCTTTCCGCTCAAATCCTGGGGCGAAAACTTGGCGGTCACAAACTTGTCGGTCTGCGGGCTCCACTCTTCGTAGTCCACGCCATTCACGATTCCGCTCACGGTTGAAGCGCGATTGCGCAGCACACCTTCCAGCCCGAAGCCGTATTCGGTGGTCTGAATCTCCTGGCTGTACTTCTTGCTCACCGTCGTAATGAAATCAGCAGAGACCAGCGCACCTTTGAGGAAATTCGCCTGGCCGAAAAATTCCATTTTCGACATCGTGAACAGGTCCCACGGCAGCATCAGCAAAGGCAGAACTTCTGGCGGAAACAGGCCCTGGTAGCCCATGTTGTGAATGGTGAACACGGTACCAACTTCCCGGAACGCGGGGTCCTCGGCATAGAGTGTCCGTAACATCACTGGGATCAGCGCGGATTGCCAATCGTGACAATGAAAAACGTGGGGCACACCGAGAATTTTCGTGGCTTCGATTACGGCTCGGGAGAATAGAGCATAGCGTTCGGCATTGTCGGGATAGTCACCGGCGGCAGTCCCATAGATCGCGTCACGATCAAAGTAGGGCGGGTATTCCACAAAGTACGTACGAACACCGGAAGTCGTGCCCGCGGTAACAACGGAACAAAAACGGTACTTGTCGTCGTAAGGAATCGTGACGCTGCGGACCACGGTCTGGGGATCGGCGAGTTTTGTCTGGCGATAACGAGGAACGTAAACGCTGACTTGGTGTCCGAGGGCGGCGAGTGCGCGGGGGAGGGCGCCGACAACATCGGCGAGGCCACCAGTCTTGGAGTAAGGAACACACTCGGACGCGGCGAAGGCGATATGCATTGGGGAAGAGCCTCCAGAGCGCGGACGGATGCGCTCACGTTATGATTGCTTGGCGGTAGAGACGCGGTTACAACGTCTCCCGATAAAAGAACTCCGCCAGTCTAAAGCCGCGAAGAGAGAGGGTCAACGTGTCAAAGAGCGCGACGATCGAAAAACCTGCGCGTAAGCCCAAAATGGGCCAACATTTCCTGGCTAGCGATACGGCAGCGCTGCGGATTGTAGAAGCGCTGGGCGATATCTCGAAGGCGACCGTGCTGGAAATCGGTCCGGGGCGCGGTGCGATCACGACCATGCTGGCACGGAAGGCGCGGCGGTTGATTGCGGTGGAACTTGATCGGGTACTTTCGGCGCAGTTGCGGATGCAGTTTTCGCTGTATCCAAATGTGGAAATAATTGAAGGCGATATTCTGACGATCGAGTTGGACACGGTGTTCGGGCAAAAGCCGGGCATGCTGCGCCCGGGTTTGAACTATGCGCCAGAACCGGCCTACGTTGTCGGCAATTTGCCGTACTACATTACGTCGGACATTTTGTTGCGACTGTTTGCCTATCACCGGTATTTTTCAACGATTGTGATTATGGTGCAAAAAGAAGTGGCAGACCGGTTGGCGGCATCGCCGGGAAGCCGCGATTATGGCCTGCTTTCGGCGACTGCGCAGCTATATAGCGAGGTCGAGAATCTGTTCACCTTGCCACCGAGCGCGTTTTCTCCTCCGCCGAAGGTGCATTCGAGTGTGGTGCGAATTACGATCAAGCCGCAGGCGAAGGCGCTCGGCGTTGATGAGACAGAGTTCATCGCGTTTCTGAAAGTGTGCTTTGGGCAGAAGCGGAAAACGCTCTGGAATAATTTGAAGACGGCGTACGATGAAAGTGCACTCAAGAAGGCGCTAGCGAAGAGCAGTGTCAAGCCGACGGTTCGAGCGGAGGCACTGCCGCTGGAAAAGACCGCTGCCCTGTTTCGCGCCCTGCGTGATGAAATTTCTTAGCCTTCGCGAGGAGGCCCTGCCATGACTGTTGCTGTGCGAACGCCGGCCGTTGCTGGACGCTTTTACCCTGCCGATCCCGACACACTGCTCAGAGACATTCGCGGCTACGCACCCGCTTCACCAGAGGCGCGCAAGCCCGCGATGGGATGTATCGCGCCCCACGCGGGATATATGTATTCCGGGCACATAGCCGGCGCGGTATATGCACACATTGCAGTTCCGGAACGCTGCATCGTGTTGTGCCCTAACCATACGGGAAGAGGTTCTCCGCTGGCGGCGATGGCGACTACCACGTGGCAGACGCCGCTGGGAGAAATCGCGGCATACACGGAGATGGGAACACGGTTGATAGAGCGCTTTCCAATGTTGCGGGAAGACGCCGCGGCCCATCGGGGAGAACATGCGATTGAAGTGCAGTTGCCGTTCTTGCAGGCGCAACAAAGCGACCTAAAGATCTTCCCCATTGCGATTGGGACGCAGGACTTCGACGCGCTGCGAGGCTTGGGCGAAGCAATTGCCGATGTGATCGGAGAGCAGGATCAGGACGTGCTGATTATTGCGTCGAGCGATATGAATCACTACGAGTCGGATGCGATCACGCGGGTCAAGGACCACAAAGCAATTGAGCGTGTGCTGGCGCTCGATGCGCGCGGGCTATGGGAAACGGTGATACGGGAGGACATCAGCATGTGCGGCTTTGGTCCAGCAGTTGTCATGCTGACTGCAACGAAGCTGCTGGGAGCGACATCGGCAATGCTGGTGAAGTATGCGACGTCGGGCGACATTTCCGGTGACGGCGAGCGCGTCGTCGGATATGCGGGGATTGTCGTGGAATAGGTTAGCGAGCAACCTAGGAAGGGAATTGGATCTCGCAAATAGAAAGGCGGCCAAAAGCTCTGGCCGCCTTTTTCTGCGATGGGCAAACAGTCTATTTATGCGGTGCTGAACGCGGTGGCGAGCTGCGGACTGGAGGCGCAGCCATCGGCGGTGCAGAACGACCTCCACCGTCGCCGCCATTTCGTATGCCGCCGTTGTTGAACGTTGGGCGAGTGCCGAAGCCGGAATTATTGGTTTGCGCTGGCGGTTGCGGCGCAATCACTACCGGTGCAGAGGTGCGCTCCACGGTTTTCGCGACGTGATCAAGATGTCGAACCGATCCGCGCGGGACACCAAAACCGGCGGAACCGGGAGTGATGGTCATGCGACGAGCGGTGATGGGCGGATTCGAAGTGAGACCTCGCCCAACTAGCACAGTCGAGTGACCAGTCGTCGGCGGCATCGCCGCTTTCCACCTCGCTGGAGGATTCACGACACGCGGAATTGCGTAATAAGTATTCCAGTAGCCAGGCTGCCAAATCCAGCCGTAGCCGGGAACAAAGGCCCAGTTGCCGTAGCGGTAAGGCATCCAGCCCCACGGATATCCTGAAACCCACATGTAGCCAGCGCCCGGATAGTAAGACCATGCGCCATCCATAAACGGGCTCCAACTCGCGTCCATCAAGAACGGTTGCCAGGCATAACCGTAGCCGGGAACGTTCATGAAATTGCCGTAGTAGTTCAGATCGCTGACGCCGTAGCCATAAGGCGAATTGAAACTGGAGCCTTTTGTGGTTGCATAGCGGTCGTGATAATCGTTCTGCTGACGATCCCAGCCATCGAGCGGATCCTGATCGTAGTTCTTGGCGAGGACGATGGCGTCTTTGCTGGAGCCATCGGTGCTCGCGAGATCGATGGTGGCGCTGTGCTTCTCGGCGACTTCAGCCTTGCCGGAGGGGCCGGAGGCATCGACATGGCCTTTGAAAACGGCGACCGTCGCATTTGCGTCATCAAGCACTACGCGGAAATGAGCAGCTTCGGGAACTGTGATCGATTCCTTCGCGAAATTGAGCTGGAACTGATCGTCCTTCTTCTCGCGAAGATTTCCGTAAGCGGTGCCGGAAAGCAGTTGGACAGTGTTGAACTTCTGGCCGTCGTCGCCGAGCGCCAGACGCGTGAACGCGAGTTCGCTGTCGGGGCCGAGGCGAAGAGCGCTGCCATCTTCGAACTCGACTTCGGCGCGCCCGTCCTTTCCCGTTTTCAGGTGCGAGCCTTCGATGACGGGCAGGTTGAGAAAGGCTTTTTCAAAACCATCGCCGGTGGCGCGGTCCATCTGTACCGTGCCCTCAACGTCGCTGAGGCGAACAATACGCGCTTTGGATTCCGCAGCTGCTGAAGCGACAAACAACGTGGAAGCGAGCAAGCCGCCCGCCAGCAGCATATTTCCAAACTTGTAAATTGTCATAGCCATCTCTCCGTCTATTCCCTGAAAGGTTAGAACCTTGTCTAAGTGCTTTAGTTGCATGGGTCAATCGGCAGGCTCAGCGCCGGTCCCGGGTCCTACGACCCCACACCCACCATTCACGCAAAGTACTCCACCATAAAGACTTAGACAACGAGGTGCTAGCTTCCCGGTTAGTTCGAGTCTGGGCTTGCTGGCGGGCGAAGTCAAGCGGATTTTGGCCGTTCTCGCGAGCAGCAGACGATGTCGAAAGGCCGACAGGGCTTGTTCCGCAAGGACTATTGCTTGCCGCTGGGTGCTTCCAACAAGCGCTGTGCGCGGGATCGAGTCACGTTGATCACGGCTGGATCGGCAATGATCTTTTGCAGGATCGGCTCGACAGCTGTCACTTCGATCAAGGTGTGGCCGCGGGCCATTTCTTCCATCCGCTTGAGTTCACGGTCGAGCGCCAGCTTTTGATAGCGGAGATAGTAGTCGAGACGGTGCCCGAACTCGAGCGTCGAGGAAAGACTCTGGAGGAGATTCGTGAGTTCCTGCACGGCGGGGATCAGGGAGTAGTTATAGGTGGACTCGCCGGAACGACTCGCATCTTTGTAGCTGAGGACTTTCTTGCCTGTAAACGCGAGGTTCTTCTTGTGCGAGTCGAGGTCTTTTTGGAAGTACCCGGACTGTTGGGCTAAGGCAAAAATATGGGAGCGTGTTTCGGCGGACAGGGGGAAGTCGAATTCAAAACTGTCGGTGTCGTCGGAATCCGTGGAAAGGCGGCCGCTGGATTCGTAGTGGGACGACCCTACCGATGAAATATGAATGGAATAGTGCTCCGGTTGGGAGGCAGGGAAATCCAAAGTGAATGTGACGACTGCGGCATCACCCGTGGTCGGAGCGGGCGGTTGCGATTGCGCGCGAGCCATGATCGAGAGGAGAAGGAACAGCCAGAGAGACGAGAATTGACGCAACATGGGCGGGTTCCATGATTGGCGAGACGAGCGCGGGTGTCAAGCGGGCGTGGGTTTTCGGCTATGGGCGTTGAGCTCTGGGCGTCCGGCCCTCGGGCCTATTTGCACACCGCCGTGAAGCCTAGCGTGTCACCGTTCTTCATAACAATTTGACCGGAGATCACGCCATTGTTGTTGATCCCGCCCGCGAGTGTGTAATTGCCTCCCGAGTAAACGATATTGGCGAAGGCATTCTTCTGGTAGATAAAGCCAAAGGCTCGGTCGGCAGAAATATGGTTGCCCACGATCACGCCCGCGTTGTTGATGCCTGAAAGGAGAGTGCCGTACCGCGCTTTCGGGTAGTTGATGTCCGTGAACTTTCCGTTCTGCCACAGAAAGCCGAAACTGACGGAGCCATTGAAATAGCTTCCAACAGCTGCCTGGCTGTCATTGAGGGCATACACGTAGGTGGACTGCTGATTGGGATAGGCGATGGTGGTGTAGTTGCCGTTGGCAAGCAGGAACCCTTTCACGGCTGAACTTGTACCGTAGCTCCCCACCGTCGCGCCTTGTTGGTTTACATCCAAGAGCCAGGTATTGGTGGCCTTGGGATAGTCAAATGATGTGAACTTTCCGCCGGCGAGGGAAAAGCCGTGAAGGTGAGATTTGCTATCCAGGTAATAGCCGACACTGGTTCCGGTGGCATTCTGTCCATAAATCCAGGTTTGCGAGGACTTGGGCGCGGAATAGACGGTGATCTTTCCGTTGGGCGCGCGCAGGAAACCTACTCCACGTTGAGTGTTGTTGTCGAAAAGTTGACCGACCACGGTGCCGTCGTCGCCGATGCCGTTGACTTCCGCAATGGTGTACCCCGAGGGCGGGTTAAAAGTATCGAATGTACAAGAGGCGATCTTCTTGGCGTTTGAAGCGGTCGAAAGCAAAGCTATGGTGAGAACTACAAGCAGGGCGTGGCGCCTAACAGACATAACTTCTCCGCGAATTGAAATACTCAGCGCAAACTGTGCGTTTGGGGAGTGGATTCAGGATAGCGCGGTCGTGGGATCGGTTTGTGGCCGGATGTCCAAGTGAGTGTTCCGAAAGTTACTTCAAGGCAGATCGGAGCGACTATCGAGCAGCTGCTTTGGGGGTGCTTCGCTGGCGCTCCAGAGTGGCGGCCGTGTGGAGATGGCAGATGGCAATGGCGAGCGCATCGGCGGCGTCGGCAGGTTCGGGGATTTCGTCAAGCCGCAACAGGCGGGCCACCATTTGTTGAACCTGATGCTTTTCCGCTTTGCCATAGCCCACTACTGCGGACTTAATCGAGAGCGGAGAGTACTCGGCAACATCGAGTCCGGCGGTTGCAGCGGCTAGCATGGCAACGCCGCGGACCTGTCCGAGTTTAAGAGCCGACTTTACGTTAACCGCATAAAAGACGTCTTCGATGGCGACGCGATCGGGTCGGTGGAGAACGATAAGTTCTTCCAGCCCGCGGGAAATCCGCGAGAGGCGTATGGCCATGGGCTCTCGGGGAGAGACCTTAATGGCGCCACAGGCGATGCATATCAGACAGTCGTTGGAATGCGCGCGGCCCGGAGCGAGATCGACAATACCGTAGCCGGTATATTCAGTGCCGCAGTCGATGCCAAGGACACGCATAGAGGCAGTTTAGCACTCACGAATCCAGGATCAGATTGCCGAGTTGACCTCTCAGCAGCATCTTGGACGGCGCGCGCGGGCTTGCTCGCTTTCCCGGAGAAAACTGGCGTAGGCGGTCACCGACGAAGCCAGGGAGTGGCGGGCAAGAAAGCGCTGGTAAGCGGACTCGTCAAAGATCTCCCGCAGAATGGCCACGACAACAGATGCCAATTTCCGTAGCTTCCGCATCATGCCTGCTCCTCGGCGGCTAGTCGCGTCATTACGAATGGAACTTCTTTAACTTGGGCAGCGGTTCGCCCCGTAAGTACTCGCAGCCACACGATCCCGGACTCGATCAGGATCATCGCGACCATCACAACCAGTGCGCTCGTGACGGCGGCATCCAGGCGGTCATTGAAGATGAGGCGGCCGTTCGCTCCCGCGGCCGCTAGTTGGCGGGCATGGGAGAGAAAACCGATGCGAGGATTGGAGTCAAGAACCTTGTGATACGAAGCAGTAAAGGTGACCGCAACCAGCCAACACTGCGGTATGAGAGTCACTGCCACATAACGAGCTCGGCCCATTTTAATGACGATGGTCGTGGCAACGCAGAGTGCAACCGTGGCCAGCAGTTGATTGCAGATTCCAAAGAGCGGCCACAGCGAGTTGATGCCTCCGAGCGGGTCCTTCACTCCCTGCCACAAGAAATATCCCCAGAAGTTCACGATGATGGCGCTGGTCAGCAGGATCGAGGGATACCAACTGGTGCGGCCGAGCGGCTTCCAGATATGGCCAAAGAAATCCTGAAGCATAAATCGTCCGACACGAGTTCCGGCGTCGAGGATAGTGAGGATGAACAGCGCCTCGAACATGATGGCGAAGTGATACCAGATCGCCATCACGGCTTGACCGCCGAGCGTGTTGGAGAAAATCTGCGCCATCCCGACTGCGAAAGCGGGCGCTCCGCCGGTGCGGTTGAAGAGAGTCTGTTCTCCGACCGCGTGGGCCAGAGATGCCATTTGGGCCGCCGTAACGTCAAAACCCCAGTTTGTGATGACGGCGCTGGCGGCTTCGGGCGCCTGACCTACGATGCCGGCGGGACTGTTGACGGCGAAGTAGACGCCGGGTTGCAGAACGGAGGCTGCGATCATGGCCATGATCGCGACTAGGGATTCGGCAAGCATGCCACCGTAGCCGACCATGCGGGCTTCAGGTTCATGGCGGATGAGTTTGGGCGTGGTGCCGCTGGAGATCAGGGAATGGAATCCGCTAACAGCTCCGCACGCAATGGTGATGAAGGCGAACGGAAAAATCGTGCCAGCGAAGACGGGGCCTGTGCCGTCAGCGAAACGCGTAATGGGCGGCATGTGCAGCGTTGGGCGGAGCGCGATGATTCCGAGAGCGAGCAGTGAAATCGTGCCGAGTTTTACGAACGTGCTGAGGTAGTCGCGCGGAGCTAGGAGTAACCACACGGGCAGGGCGGAAGCGGCGAACCCATAAATGATGATGAGGATGGCCAGCGTGGGCGCGGTGAGAGTGAAAATTGCTGCCCAACTTGACGATTGCGAGACCCATTGTCCCCCGAAGATAGCGGCGATCACGAGGATGAAACCCAGCAGCGAAGTTTCGAGGACTTTGCCGGGACGGATGCGTCGGAGATAAACACCCATCAGCACAGCGATCGGCATGGTCATGGCGATCGTAAAGGTTCCCCACGGGCTCGACTTGAGCGCATTGACTACGATCAGGGCTACCGCTCCCAGCAAAATCACGATGATGCTGATCACAGCGAGATAAGCGATGAAACCGCCGAGCGGACCGATTTCCGACTTCGCCATTTCAGTCAGCGATTTGCCGTCCCTGCGTATGGAAAACAAGAGGATGACGAAATCCTGGACGCAACCGCCCAGGACTGCACCGGCGATGATCCAGAGCGTGCCGGGAAGATATCCAAACTGCGCCGCCAGAACTGGGCCAACCAGCGGGCCGGGGCCAGCGATGGCAGCGAAGTGGTGTCCGAAGACGACCCACTTGTTGGTGGGAACAAAGTCGCGTCCGTCTTCCAGCCGCTCGGCAGGCGTGGCGCGACGAGGATCGAGAGCTAGCAGTTTGGCGGCGATAAAGCTGCTGTAGAAGCGATAAGCAACTGCGTATGTCGAAACAGCAGCAACCACGAGCCACATCGCATTAATCTGTTCGCCACGGTGGAGAGCAATGGTGGCGAGTGAGAAGGCTCCGAGCAGGCTGACTGCAACCCAGAGAAGTACGCGGAGGATTTTGGGCATGAGTTGATGATCCGGTGGAGTATTGTGGCGAAAACCGACGCCGGGTGCAAGATTTGTTTTATCCAGTCCAGTCACTTAACTCGTTCTGGTAGCCCACCAGCGGCGCAGCGCGACTACGGCCCAGACTGATTCCACCAACCCGAAGGGCCACGCTCCTTGCAGAAAACCGTAAACGGAGCCCAGTACACACGAAAAAGCGAAAGCAAGCACGAACCACGAGCTGCGTCGTTCCAAGGCGTAGCACACCAGCATCGCCGTAACCGCGAAGAGGCCAAATAGAGAAAGCGCGTTCATCGGATCAATTTTTCCCCACTGTGAATTTCATCATCATAGCGCGAGTTTACGCCGATATTTTTGATAAGCTGGATAGGTTCCCGCTCACGTCTATTGCGGAGCAGGCGGCCGAAGCCGCCTGGGGCGCGGAGCCACACAAAAACACATCCTTCAGGAGTAGTGAATGAAGATCGGTATGTTGACGGGCGGCGGCGATTGCCCTGGATTGAATGCGGTGATACGGGCAGTTGTGCGCAAGGGTTCCTTCCATTATGGCGACGAATTTTTGGGATTCATGGAGGGCTGGCGCGGCCTGCTGGAAGACAAGACCACGCCGCTGGATCTTTCGACCGTTGGCGGGATTCTGCCGCGCGGCGGAACGATTTTGAGGACATCGCGCACCAATCCGGCCAAGCACGCGGATGGGATCGAGCGCTGCATGCACACCCTGAAGCAGCACAACTGCGACGCTTTGATTGCAATTGGCGGCGATGACACGCTATCAGTCGCGCAGAAGCTTTTTGCGAATGGAGTGAAGGTTGTGGGCGTGCCGAAGACGATTGACAACGATCTGGCGGGCACCGACTTTACGTTCGGCTTCGATACGGCGGTGAACATCGCGATGGAAGCGATTGACCGCGTGCACACGACGGCTGAGGCGCACAACCGTGTAATCGTGGTGGAAGTGATGGGACGTGACTCGGGATGGATCGCGGCGTATAGCGGCATTGGCGGCGGGGCAGACGTAATTCTGGTGCCCGAGGTTCCATTCGACATTGAACAAGTGGCGGAACTGATTCGGCAGCGACATGCGCGCGGCCGATATTTCAGCATTGTGGTGGCGGCCGAAGGCGCGAAGTTTGCCGGGGGCATTGAGATGCACGATGGAGCGCCGGTTCTCCAGGATGTAGGCCGAGACGAGTTCGGACACTTGCGACTGGGCGGGATCGGTTCCGTACTGGCGCGCGAGATTGAGAAGCGCACCGGCTTTGAGACGCGATCGGTGGTTCTCGGCCACATTCAACGAGGTGGATCGCCAAGCGGGTTCGACCGGGTGCTGGCCACACGGTATGGACTTGGTGCAATCGACATGGTGCACCGCGGCGAGTTCGGGCAGATGGCGGCTCTACGGGGCAACAAACTCATTTCTATTCCGCTGGCCGAAGCAATTGCTTCGAACCGCAAGTTGGACCAGGAGATTCTGAATGTCGCGACTGGCATTCTGGACAAACTGGAAGAAAAACCTGAAAAGCTGCCGCAGTAAGGTTGGATCGTTTTCTAAGAACGCGCATGCTGCATTCCGGCATGCGCGTTTTTTTCTGGAGGGACTGCTCTTGGGGGAAACAAAAAGACGGGAAGAGCACTTTTCAGTCGCTCTTCCCGACGTTCAGGAGGAGGGAAAAATCAGTTATTGTTCTTCGTGACTTTGTTGCGCAGGTGCTCGGACTTGGGCTCGTACATGCAGAACGGCTCCGGATCCAGATAGTCTCCAGTAGCAGCGAATGCGCGGGCGCGGCAACCCATGCAGACGTTGCGGAATTCGCAGCAGCCGCACTTCCCTTTCAGATTGCCGGTGTCGCGCAGTTCGTTGAACACCTTTGCGTTGGCCCAGATGTCAGCAAACTTCTCTTTGCGAAGATCGCCAGCAATCGCCGGTAGATATCCGCAGGGATAAACTTCGCCTTCGTGCGAGAGGAAGCAAACGCCGGTTCCGGCGAGGCAGCCCTTCGTCATCGCGTTCATATCGTTGGGATGGCCGCTAGGATGACCGGTGTGCTGACCGGGAGGCGGCATTTGCGGCCTCAGAGAGATTCCGGTTCCGCCTGGCATTAGCATGTCGGTCGGACCAATCGCGGCAGGGTGGCCATTCGTCGGAATTGGAACTGGAGGCTCAACCGCGTGCTCAGCGATAGCAGTGATGCCTTGAGCTTTCGCAGCGGCCTCAGCAGCTTGACGATCGGCGACGCGACGTTGGCGAACGACGCGGAAATAGTGCGGAGCACAAGTGGCTTTGAGTTCGATCCCGCCTTCGAGCGAGCGATCGTAGAACCAGTTGAGCATGCGCTCGTACTCTTCGGGAGGAACCATCTGGTCGTCGGCGATATCTACACCGCAGCCGACGGGAACTAACAGGAATGTGTGCAGTGCATCGGCGCCGACCGTCTTTGCCATCTCCAGCACGCGCGGCAACTGGTCGGCATTGTGGCGCGCAATGGTCATGTTGATCTGCACCGACATGCCGACTTCCTTCAGATTACGGAAGCCATGGAGCGCAGCGTCGAAGGCTCCGGGAATGCCGCGGAAGCTGTCATGCGTGAGGGCATCCGCTCCGTCGAGGCTGATGGAAACGCGTTTCACGCCAGAATCGGCAATCATGCGCGCGACTTCTTTGGTGACCAGCGTTCCATTCGTGGCGAGAGCGACGCGCAGACCCTTGTCTTTGGCGTAACTGGCGAGCTGAAAAATATCGGAGCGATAGAGCGGTTCGCCGCCGCTGAGCACGAGAATTGGACTCGAATGCGCGGCGATTTGATCGATGATGTCAAGCGCCTGGCTGGTAGGAAGATCCGTCGGAGATGCGAGTTCAGTCGCCGTGGCGCGGCAGTGAATGCAACGCAGGTTACAGCCCTTCGTGACTTCCCAAAAAATCAGACGAGGTATGAATTCTTGCTTGCCAGAATGCTGCGCAGGTTGGCCGGACGGTGTAGTCACGACTTCCTTCCCTTCGAGAACCTTCATGGAGATCACCTCACCCTGATGGAAGGTTAGGGGAGGCCATGAACGTGGGGCCGTGACAAGTGTCACTTGCGATTGTGATGGAGATCACCAGAGGGCGGCTGCGCTGAACCCTACGGTCGCCCGCTAACCATAACGCCCTAAGGATAAAGCACTTAAGCGATTAACGACAGACGGAACAGTGCAGGCAGGGACAGGTGCGTGTTCTGCCCCTGCGGGGTGCACGGTCATCTGCGGTTCAGTGGACGCCCTTGCTGTTCAGGTGAGGTGTGTATTTTTTGTCGTTACCCTGAATGTGGTTCACAAGCCAGGTTTTCAAAAAGTTCATGACCTCGAGCGAAAGGGTTCCTGTGGCGCCCGCCTTGTACTTCTTTTGCACGTCGAGGACTTGCTGGGTCAGGGTGTCATGTTCTTTCTTGTGGGCAACAGCCTCAGGGTAGCCAGTCTGAGCAAAGAGTTTTTCTTCATTCGCAAAGTGGATCTTGGTGTAATCCACCAGGCCGTCCAGAATATGGCCGAGCGATTCTTTGCCCTGGCCGGAGTTAATGGCGTCGAAGAGCTGGTTCAACATACCGACGAGCTTTTTGTGGTCGTTGTCAAGCAAAGCGACACCAACTGACATTTTGTCGTTCCAAGTCATCAGTGGCATGGGTGCAAGGTTTCCTTTTCCAGAATTCAGACCGTTGCCGGCCTGTCATAACAACGAACTTTTTCAGACATGCTGCGCGCCGTGGCGGCAATCCGATCGAGCGTGCCGACGACATCCTCGACACTGTCGGCGGCCTCCTTGGCAAAACTTGTGACGCTATTGAGCGACGAACTCTGTTCGATCGCGGCGGCGGAGACGCTGGTGACTAATTCCTGAACCGCTGTCAGGTTCTCCTGCACTTTGGCGGCCGCGTCCATGACTCCCTTGTTGGCGGCGTGGATAGAGGCAAGCTGAAGGTTCACATCCTCCGTCGCTTGGGCTGTCTGCTTCGAAAGCAACTTGACCTCGCTGGCCACAACAGCGAAACCCTTGCCCGCTTCACCGGCGCGCGCTGCTTCAATCGTGGCGTTGAGGGCGAGCATGTTAGTCGCAGCCGCAATCCGGTTAATCAAGCTCGCAGTAACCTTGATCTGGTCCACCATACGAGTGAGCGATGTGACGCGCTCGACGGCAGCCTGCGTTGCGGCGGTGGCGAGAGTGGCACGGTGCTGCGACTCTTCGACGCGCGTCTTGACCTCAGCCATCGCGCGGACGATTTCGCCCATCATGCCGGAGACCATGCGCACGTTCATCAGCGCGCCGGAGGCTGCGGTGAACGCATTGGAGGATTCGGCTTCAGTCTGCGTGGCTTCCGCTGACAGAGTCTGAAGCAGTTGGTTGGTCGAATTTGCATCTGCCGTGCCGGTCACATCCATAAAACAATCCCAGGGCCCGACTTGCACCTGTGAGCGTGGGTGATGACTAGTTACAGCTACCTGGTCGTTCCACGCAGAGTTCCGCTCACGGCAGGATTAGACGGAGATGAGAGGTTCTCCGGCTGTCCTATCTGAGAGGAAGCACGTAACACGCCATTGGAAGTGCGTGCGGAGATGAATTAACACTGGAGTAAGCGAGAATCGGGATCGTGTTCGAGTCCGGTTCGAGAAGTCGCGGAGCAATTCCAGGAAGGCCGTCCGCGGGAGACGGCCCTCAATCGTTGATCCTAGGGACTGACGCCACCGGTGTGGCAGTCACTACAATTCACAGCCGTCAACTCGCCGAGATCCACGGGATGTCTGAACTGACCTGGAGGTGTGGTCTCGACCGCAACTTTGTTTTCCGACTGACTTAAAACAGTGTGGCAGGAATTGCAATCCTTGGGAATGACCTTACCTTCCGGGCTGACGTGGTCGCCATCGTGGCAGCGGAAACACCCGTTGAAATAGAGGTGTCCGATGTTATTGGGATGCGTGCGCCAGTCGATTTTCATTTCCGGGAACAGGGTGAGTTTGTAAATCCGTTGCGTTTCATCGATGGCATTGCGGATTTCCGGCTGCTTGTTCTTGGCCACGTCGGGATACTTCGTTGTGTAGAAATCAAAAATGGTTTTGGCGATGCCCTGCATGGCTGCGTCTGTGGTTTCGTACTTGCCTGTGAGAGCGGCGACGGCCTGCTGCTTGATGAAGGGCAGGGTGATGTCGAACCGATGGGCGGCGAGAGAGCGATCGACTGAAGTATCGGGCGGCACGTAGATGTGTGTCGGGCGATTGTGGCAGTCGATGCAGTCCATGCGGCGCTTGCTGGCCTTGGCGATTTCGGCCTTGGTCAATTTGGAGTCCTTGACGAAATATTCGGTAACCCGACCTTGTGGGTCCTTGGCATAAACGTAAGCGATATTCTGGCGCTCTTCGTCGGTCGCGATGTAGCTGATCTCATTCGAGATGTTCATGTGCCAGTGGATACCCTCGGGCTCACCGGTGGAAGGATCGCCGCCTCCGGTATTAATCAAGAGTCGAATCTGGCGGGGCGTGTTCTTCTCGTCGCTGGCGTAGTGATTGAATATCTTGAGCTGCGCGCCGTAGAACTTCTTGGGCCAGTGGCACGCCTCACAGGTGTCAGAGGCAGGGCGCAAGTTATGAACAGGCGTGGGGATAGGACGGGGAAACGTGTTCAGCGCAGTTTTGATCACCTGGCGAGCACCAGAAAGCTTCGATTTCACATACCAGGTGGCGCCGGCACCCACGTGGCAATCCACGCAAGCAACGCGAGCATGAGGAGACTGTTGGTAGGCCGTGAACTCTGGGGCCATCACGGAGTGGCAGAGTTGTCCGCAGAACCCAACGGAGTCGGTGAAGCTATAAGCCTTATAGCTGCCGATCACGCTCATACCTACGAAGATGACAATGAAGACTAGGAAGAAGGCCATGGCGCCGCGATGCGCGGGATCAGAGAAATCGAAGCGTAGATACGACGAAGCGCCGGTAGAAGTGAGCCGCTTGCGACGCATGTAGAAAGCACCGAAAGCAGCCATGAGCAGGCCGAGCACGAGGAACGCCGGCGCGACCATGTAAGCAAGGATGCCGACATAGGGACTGGGATGCGGGTTCGTCAGGTCAATGAAAAACAGAAAGAGTATGTTGCCAAGGGCAACGACTGCGAGTGCGAGTCCCACGATGGAGATGGGATTCGACAGAAGTTGACGGATGCGTGCGAAGCCAGCGACGTGCGGAGCGGCGATCGGACTTGGGTCGGGCATGAGTTGGTACAGACCTCCAGCGTTCAGGTGAAACAGATGCTTATATCAGAACCGGACGATGCGGGCGATGACTTTTGTCCCGGCGTCTAACTTCGACCGACCGGCTCTGTCTTTTCTTTGCGAGCGGCACTCTCAGGGGCGTGCCCGTTGCCGTTCGGGTGCGCGGAGTCTGATGAGTCGGACTCGGCGCGAGCAGCGGCCAACAGCGTTTCGACATCGAGGCCGTGCTCTTCGCGATAGTGATGCTCGGAGACCTTGCCGTCCCACCACGCCCAGTTCATGGGGTAGACATCGGGATCGATGAAGATCTGGTAGAAGTGCCAGACGACGATGGCCAGCGAAGCGAGAATGGCTTCGTAGAGATGGACCGCGGTGGCGACATCGATCCACCAGCGTGCGAACAGATGGCCGACCGTTATTTTGGCCCAGAGGGCGATCCCGGTCGCGGCCATCACGATGACTCCCCAGACCAAGGCCCAGTACTCGGCTTTCTCGGCGTAGGTAAAGCGTTTGAACTCGGGCTTGGTGCCGCCGAGTCCTAGGTAGTAGCGCATCACGCCGAGGGCGTCAGTGGCGTCCTTGGGCTCGGGCAGCATATCGACAACCATCTTTCGGCCATCGCGTGTGAGCACCAGATAGACCAGATGATAGAAACCTGCGCCGATCATGACGACGCCGGAGATGCGGTGAATGATGCCGCGCACGCGTTCTCCCATGCCGGGGATGGACGAGAGCCATGAGTCGGGATACTTGAGCGCAAATCCGGTGATGACCAGCGTGATGAACGAGGTCAGAAGGGTTAGGTGCTGCCAGCGCTGGCTCGGCGTCATACGCGTAACCGTGCGCGGGTACATATCGCGACGGAGGATGGCTTTGCGGCGCCAGATAATCAAGTTGTGCGCCACCATGCCACCGATCACGCCGAGAATCATGAAGAGATAAAAATTGCGGATCCAGCGGACGGCTTTGCTGCCGATGTCGGCGGAGAGGGGCGCGTCCACGTGAACTTTGCCGAGGGTAAACTTTTCGGTGACGCCGGGATGGCACTGGCCGCAGGTGCGAACCAGATTCGCGGCGGCGATCGTCGAGCGGGGATCGCTCGAAGGAAGAATGTTGTGGACGCCGTGGCAACTGGCGCAGTTGGCGACGATCTGCGAGCCGCGTTTGGAGGCGAGTCCGTGATAGCTCGCCAGGTAGGTGGAAGCGCGGGAGCCTTCGACTCCGAGTTCCTGCGAGAGTCGCACTCCCTCGTGACAGCGGGCACAGGTCACCTTCGCGAGATTTTCAGCACTGACCGGAGAGTTGGGATCACGGTGCGACTTGATGGAGTGAATGCCGTGACAATCAGTGCAAACGGGAGCCTGTGAGTTACCTCGCGTGATGGCCTGTCCGTGGATGCTCTGCATGAACTCAGACTCCACCGCTTGGTGGCACTTGGAGCACGTCGCAGGAACATTGAATTTGAAAATAGAGGACTGGTCGTCGCTGGCGCGGCGGATTTCGTGGACGCCGTGGCAGTCGGTACAAACCGCAGCCTTGGCGGACCCGTTGGCCACCGCCTGCCCGTGCACGCTCTGCTCGTAGGAGTAGAACTGCTGCGTGCCTTCGCCGACACCGTCCATGATGGGCTTCTTGGAGTGGCAGGTGGCGCAAGTCGCGGGAATGTTGTTGTGAAACACGGGCGACTTGGGATCGTCGGCGGCGACGATCTGGTGCGGACTACCATGACAACTCAAGCAGGTCGGAGTCTTGAGGTCTCCAGTCTTGCGGGCGACAGCATGAACTCCGACTTGAAACTTTTTCACTGCGTCTTCATGGCAGGTGGCGCACTGTTGCGGAACGATTTTTTCGGTGTGCTGGACTTCATGTGTCTTTCCGTGACAACTGGCGCACGCTTCCTTGCCGAGAACCGAGTGGATGCTTTGGGGAACTTGCGCGACTTCCTGCTCGTGACAGGTGCCGCAAGTCGGCTTGCGCATCGGCTTGGAATGCGGGAAATCTTTCACGCCGAGATGGCAGGTCGTGCAACCTAGATCGCCGTGAACGCTGTTCTTGTGCTTGGCCGGATCGACGCTAATGCTGTGGCCGGATTCGGATTTCGCGGTGGGATCGCCGTGGCAGGCAAGGCAGGCATCGTCAGCGGCAAATGCGGACGCGGACCAGAAGAGTAGAAGTGCCAGCGGCACAGTGATCCCGAGCAGCTTTCCGAGTTGTTTCATGGCCCTCACTGACCTACTCCTCCTAGCGATACGCAAACACCATGGCGTAAATGATCCAGACGACGATGCAGAAGCCGACACTGAGCGCGCACCAGGCAAATGCGCGAATGGCGCGCACAACCACTTCCGGTTGCGGCTCTTCCATGTGCTCTTCGAGATGCCCGCTTTTTACCAGCGCTTCGTATTCAAGCGGCTTGTCGCGCTTGAGTTCCGCGATGGGCATGTGACCAGTGAATACAACCGTGTCCATCGGAAATTTTTCCGGACGCAGATGCGTATTGAAAAAGTGCACCGTGAAAATGAAACCGGTGGCCAGCAAGGCCTCGTCACTGTGAATGATGGTGGCGATGTTGAGGAACGATCCTGGCAGCAACCGTGTGAACAGGACCGGGAACCACAACGTCAGGCCGGTGGAACCGATGACGGCGATACCCCAGAAAACGGCGAAGTAGTCGAATTTTTCCCAGTAGGTCCAGCGGCCGTATTGCGGCCTTGGACCGCGGCCAACAAACCATTTCATCGTGCCAATGAACTGGTTCAGATCCTGGCGATTGAAAAGCATGCTGCCGGGCCCAAACACCAGGCCCAACCAGGAAAGTTTCTCGCGCTTTTTGTGTTGCACCAGGTCGTAAAGGTGCGTACTGAAAACTCCGAACATCAAGACGGCAGCAGCGCGATGGATGAAGCCCGCGGTTTGAAATCCTCCGAGCAGACGGGATACCGTGGCCGCCCATGAGGTATAGGAAAACTTTAGCGTCAGGCCGGTGGTCGCGAGGCTGATGAAGCTGATGATCATGCTGGCGTGCAGAGCGCGCTGCAGGCGGGTAAAGCGGACGAATTCCCGGTCTGGACGCTTGAGTTCCCTCACCGGCGCCGGTGTCTGCGGGTCCGAGGCGCGGATTTCGAGATCAGTGGGCATGGTTCCCATCCTTGCGATCATTGTTCGACGCTTGCTCCAGCGAGCCGTTCTCGGCGGCCGCTTCCCGCGCTTCCTCGGCGCGGAGTTCGCGTCGCATCTCCATCGCTTTCGGCAGCCATAGCAGCGTATGAATTCCTCCGAAGACGAAGGTCGAGAGCAGAAGCGTCGTCATGCCCCAGAACGTCCAGTAAAGGAATGGATATTTTGCCGGGTCGTGGTGCGTGGCATGCGTCAGGTAGCCGGCAAAACGCCGCGTTGCATTGGCGTGACACTTCTGGCAGGTCGCAACCACATTCGCGCGGCTCAAGTGAGAACGAGGATCATTCACGCGCTGAATGTCATGCGAGCCGTGGCAGTCGTAGCATTTCGCTGTCTTGGTATAGCCGAGTCGTGAAACTTTGCCGTGATAGGTCTCAAAATATGTTTTCGCGATTTCGCCGTGGCAACGTCCGCAGGTGCTCATGATGTCGAGCATGAAGCCGGTTTCATCGGTACGGCGAATCTGATGTGCCGTATGACAATCGTTGCAAACCGGGAGCTCTTTGTCGGTTTTAGTGACCGAGGCGGAGTGCACACTCTGCACGAACTGCTCTTGAATGCCGTGGTGGCAGGCGCCACAGGTCGCGGGCACATTCTTTGGATTGACCGTTGATTCAGGATCGGTGCGCGGCAGGATCAGGTGCGCGGTGTGGCAACTGGTGCAAGTCGCGGTGACGGTCAGGCCGCTCTTCGCCAGGCCCTTGCCGTGAATACTCTCCGTATAGTGCTGAATGATTTCGTGCTGGCGTCCGGTGTAGCGAACGGCTGCTTTTTGGCCTTCGCGATGACAGCCTCCGCAAAGAGCGGGCACGTTGGTCGGGAAAGTCACCGAGATGGGATCATGCTTGCCCAGGATGTGATGTGTACCGTGACAGTCCTTGCAGATGGGCGCGTTGTGGTCGCCCGAGGCCTGGATTTGGCCGTGGCGGCTGCGTTGATATTGCTGGCCGATTTCCTCGTGGCATTTGCTGCAATCAACAGGGTGAGTAATGGTCTCGCAGGGCCGCACATGCGAAGCGTTCACCTCGGAGTGGCACTGGCTGCACGCAACCTTGGCGTGGCGAGACCCGGCTACGTCGTCAATCTGGACAAATAGATTGCGGCCATCACGCGCTTTCAGATGTTGATCGGCGTGGCAGCGCATGCAATCGGCATCGGCCATGCCTTGCGAGTAGAAAACGTTGCGGACTTTGTGGGGCTGGTGACAGTCGATGCAGGCGGGGAGAACATTGGCTTGCTTCTCCCAGAGTTCGCCACGAATCGTTTTGCGGTGAACCTGCTCGATCTGCGCATGGCACTTCGTGCAGGTGGCGGCAATGTTACGGCGATTGATGGAAGAGTTCGGATCGGTGTGCGGCAGAATGCTGTGCGGCGTATGGCAGGACACGCACGTCGCGGCCACGATCAGGCCCTTCTTCATCACGGCCTCGCCGTGGATGCTCTCGGAATAATTCTCGAGGATGTTGTGCTGATCAATCTTGCGGTTCATCTGGACGGGCGTACCTTCACGATGGCATCGACCACAGACGAATGGAATATTGAGAGGAGTGACGGCGGAACGGTGGTCCTTTACAGGGAGGATGTCGTGATTGCCGTGGCAGTCAACGCAGTGCGGGGCGAGAGCGTCGCCGCGAGCAATGGCTTTGCCGTGAAGCGACGCAGCATGAAGCTTCTGTTCGTCGCTGTGGCAGGAACCGCACACGACCGCAGGCACGCCCGGATCATGCGGCAAATCCTTGCCGTCGAGCGAGGCGTGGCAGTTGGTGCAGGACAGCGGGCCATGCACCGAGGCGGCAAATTTCTTGATGTCAACAAAAAGCGAGACCGTGCGATTGCCGCGCTTGACGGTCATGGTCTTGTCACTGTGGCAAGCGAGGCAGTCGTCGTTAGTGGGACCCGCCGCGGAGGCGGGAGCCCAGGCCAGCAGCAGCATGAGCGCCGCTCGCAGAAGCGTCATGGCGGCGGGCCAGCGGCTTGACGAACTGAACATCGGAGACAGCCTCCTCGTCGACAAACGGTGGTAAGTGACTGTCTATCTTCGTGGGGAGAAGAACATACGGGCAGTGAGTCACAGCACGCGGGGGCGTGACTCGGGTCACATAGTTGATGTACAGGGCAGAAGATGCTGAAAAAACGAGCAAAACTGCGGGTCATGACCGATGGAGCGACCGCGCGCAGGCAAGAAAAAAGGGGCGGCTCACGCCGCCCCGGAAGAGCTCTTAGACGTTAGAAGGCGTATTTCAACGACAGCGTTACGTGATTGGCGTGGAAATAGCGGGGTAGCGTCGGGCCAACAACGTCCTTTTCGCCGTACTGATCGTAGTTCCAGCCAGCATGCCAGACAAAATCGCGGGCGAGATTGATGTCGAGACCTGCCAGCGGCTGCTGGAAGTTGTAAGCCAGCGGACCCTGCGGCTGCAGGATATTGAACTGCGGAGTGGAGCCGCCAACGCTCGTGATGCCGTAGCCCAGGCGGGTGGTCACGCGCTTCGAAGGTTTAAACATGACCGACGACATTCCGTAATGCGTGGTGCTTTGATAAGTACCGTCCGTCAAAAGCGGATTTCCCGCATCGTTCGCCGAACAGTCGCCAGCGTTCGCAACCACAGGAAGTATGACGCCCGTGGGCGGTGTGTCGTTGAAGCAGATGATTGAGTTCTGAAGATAGCTGTTGTAGTTGTAGGCAAGATCCACGCCGAAGCGCTCGCGGGGATTGAGCGACAGGTTGAAACCGCCGTTGTAGTTGTGACCGCGGTAGTTGACGGCGGGATCGTCATTGAGATCATTCACGGTATTGAGCGATGCGGAAATGACTGCCCAGTGGCGTGGCGCAAAACTTCCTCCCAGACGGTACTTCGACTCGCGGGTGAAGGTCAGGCGGGTAAAGGAGTGATCGGCATAGAACTGCTCGGTATCGAAGTTGATGCGGAGATCGTGGTTCGGCCGAACGGACATTCCGGCCAGCCACGAGTTGCCGTGGATTTCGAAAGTATCTTGTCCGCTCGTGGTGGCCGTAGTAGTGCAGACACCATTCGGATCGAGTTGAATCCCAGCACAGACACCGCGATTGGGAAGCGAGGGCTCGAACATCAGCAACTGGGCATCGTTGTCCGAGTGAAAGATCGAGCGGCGCTGATAGCGGTAGCCAATGTGGCCGGTGAACTGACGGGAGAAATCGTATTGCAGTTCAAGGGTATTGGTCTTCGTATCTTGTTTGAGAAAGTTTGCCGTCTGCCCAATGGTGATATCCGCCCCGGAACTCGAGTTGTGCTGCGGACAGGTTGCCGCTGTGAAAGGAGGCGGACAAGTCGCAGGACTGAAAACATTAGGTGTGGAAAGCAGCGTCGTGCCGAAAAGAGCTCCAATTGTGTAGTTAAACGCGGTAGGCAGGCGGAAGCTGTTGAAGCGGAAAGTTTCAACCAGACGGAGATGTGGCGTGAGATGCACCACGGTTCCAAAGTCGGCTCCGGCATCCACGCGCTTGTTTCGCACGGTCGCGGCTTCGACAGAATTGCGAGTACGGTTCCGGGTGATGAGGCCGTCGAATACTTCGGAGTAGGCAGGCAGTTTCAGGTCGCCGGAGTTGTAGCGAACGCTTCCGGTCAACTCGACCCGCTGGAAATATTGGCTGCGCAAGCTGAGTTGCTCGGTCGGAAGAGTGGTACGCGTCGCGCTCAGGCTCTGGTAGGAGAAGTAACCATTGCATGCTGGATTGGCGGTGCCATCGCTGAGCAACGGGGCCGCGCAGGGCTGGTTGGCCCCGGTATTGAAAGGCAATCCAAGATCTACTGGAATTCCACCGGCCAGGGCAAACGGCGTTGAATTCAGTTGCGCCGAATTGTCGTTCTTCGCGTAGTTGAGGAACTGGTCGTAGCTGAGGACAGTGCGTGCAAACGGCTTTAGGTCCACACCGAAGCGATAGGCATTCAGCGTGGTGTTCCAAGGCTGGGCGAGCAGCGCGTCTGTGCCTTGGTGGATGCTGGTCCAGGATGGCCCGGTCATGTTGTTGTGGGAATATCCCAGGCGAAAGCTGAGCCGGTGTTGAGGCAACAGGGTGAGATCAAAATCGCTCATACGGCGGCGCGTTTCGAACTGATGCGGAGATGTCTCCACCTGCACGGCAGGCACAGAACTGCTCGGATTCAGCGGGTTGGCGAGCAGATCATAGCCGAAGAAATTCTGGTCGCGGCGAAACGAGGCGCGGAAGTCATACCACCGCGATTTGTTAGCGCGCAGGCGAAGGAAGTTGTTAGGCTCGCCGCCCCACCCGGAACTGTTGACAAAGAAGTCGTCGAACAGGCCGAGGTGATCAACCGACTGCAAGGAGAGTGTCTGCTCGAAGAGGCGTGGCCCCTGGTGCTCGTTGACGAGCGTGTCAAACATCGTCTCGCTGCCCGTCACATTCGAAACGCGATACCCGGCTTCGAAAGATTGGTGGACGCGATAGCCGCCCCAACGCATGTCTTCCGGAGCTGACGGAGTAGCGACCGGCGTCTGGGAAAAGACGGACAAAGGAAATATTAGCGCGAGACCAAGCAGGCACGAAGCCAGCGGGAATAGACAGGATTTCGAGATCATGAGTTGCCTCCGGGGCAAGACCGAGAGTGAAGAAGAACCGTGATTTTTTCGAGCGTCAAGTGGCATTGGCGATTTCATTAGGTTCCTCCTCATTTCATGAATGCCAGATTGCTGTTCGAGCCGTGAATCATGGGATGGCACATCGTGCATGCCTGATATTTCTGCGACTGGTTGTGCGCCGGACCGCTCGGCCCCACTCCCGGATAGCTGTGGCACTGCAAGCAGAGCAGGTTGACGTTGCTCACGCGCAGCAATCGTGGATTGGTGGACCCGTGGGGAGTGTGGCAACTGGAGCAGCCTTCGGTCTTTACTGGCAGATGCTCGTAGGCAAAGGGGCCTTGCTTGTCGCTATGGCACTTGAAGCAGACGGCATCGCCCGAGGCTAGATCACGGACCTGACGAATGGCGCTGGTGCCGTGCACGTTGTGGCAGTCGGCGCATTCAACCAAACCAGCATTGACGCGATGGCGATACGGCTTGGCAAACTCCGCACGCTGTGCAGCGTGGCAGGTGTAGCAAAGATCGGGCTGCTTGTGCGCGAGCAGGTGATTGGCTTCCTCGGCATGATGCGGGCTGTGACAGTCAATGCATCCGACGTTGTTGCGCATGTGAGCGGAAGAGCCGGAGTAATGCTGGGCTCCGCTGTCGGCATGGCACTCCAGACAGCGACTGCTGGACTCCGCACGCGGGAGGGTCACGAGATTGATAATCTTGGTCTTGTCGCCGCCACCGGCCACGTGTTCGCTGCCGGGACCATGACAGGATTCGCAGCCATGGCCGTTCTTCAAGGTCTGAAAGTGCGGCGTCGACTCGAACTGTTTTTTGTAGGTCTCCTCGTGGCAGCTAAGACAGGTATCCGAGCCGACATACTGCGCGACTACGCTTGGCGGTGTTCCCGCGGGTTTTTCCGCGGCACGCAAAGGAAGCGCGAACAGCAGGAACATGGCGGAAAGGATGAATAGGAATTTTGCTTTCATGAGTGCTTGCTCCTCCGGCCGGACGTTCGTTGAGAGATTGACGAGGAGCGACGGTTTTGGAATGCCAGAGTGCCTCGCACCAAGATGAGGTTGCGAGTGACAGGCACACTGCTGTCGAACCCAATCGAAGACAAACAACCGGTCATGTCTTCAATGTCGGATCATTCTGGCTTCGCTACAAGTACACCAATGGCCATATCCAAACGAAGGCGTCCACGTTCGAGAGGGGAGATAATCAGGACTGAATCAGTCCGATTCAGTGTGTCAGCGGAGTGTGCTGACCGTGTGAATGGCGCGTGCGAGTGAGGCCCACGGAGCGAACGCGGTCGTACGCCACATGCAGGTCTTCGCTGAGGAGATTCACAACCTGAAGGCAGACGTCGCGGTGCTCGTGGAGGAATTGTAGAAGTTCTTTGCGGCCCACCGCCGCGAGTTGAACTGCATCCACAGCTTCAGCAGTGACTTCGTAACACCCACCGCAGAGCGTGGCGCTTAGGCCCAGGACTTCTCCCGGGGAAACAATGCGCAGGGTCATTCGACGGCCGCTTTCGGAGCACACAGTCAGACGAACCCGCCCCTCGCAAAGCAGTTGGACGCCGCGAGCGACCTGGCCTTCGCGAAACAGGACTGTACCGCGAGGGCAATTCTGGATGGATTTGATGGAATCGAATTCGTGGAGAGCTTCCGGCGCGAGGTCGCAGAAAACACGATCCGCGCGTTGTCCGCAGTCAAGACAGCTCAGCGACATACTTTTCTCTCCCTAAGTGTAGATACGCGCAATCGAAGAGAGAGCACAGTGACTCGAATCACTGGAAATCGTGACCGCTGGCACAGTAGTACGGTCCGGTTAGCCGGTGGTGGCAAGAGAGCGCAGTGCCGCCTTGTTGCGGATGACCAGGGTCGAACCCTTGGTCTGAAGGATTTGGCGCTTCTTAAGGTCGGCAAACAGGCGCGTAACCGTCTCGCGTGAGGTGCCGATCATCTGGGCGATTTCTTCGTGGGTAAGAGCGAGTTTCAGGCGCGGCTCCTGCTTCATGGACTCGCCATTCTTCGAACTCCACTCGATCAGCAGCTTGGCCAGTTTCTCGGCAGCGGAGTGAGAGAGGCCTAGAGCGCGGACTTCATGGCAAGCAACGTTATATTTTTCGCTGAGCTGCTCGGCAACCTTGAAACAGGCTTCGCTGTGCTCTTTGAGGAAGCGGAGGAAATCATCGCGTTTCACGAAATTCACCTGGCACGGGTCAATCGTTTCGGCGGTGAGCTCGTACGCTTTTCCAGAAACGGCGGCGCTGAGGCCGAGAACTTCGCCGGGTTCGGCGATCTTGAGGATCAAAGTCTTACCGTCACTGGCGCAGATCGAGAGCTTGACCCGTCCTTTGCAAAGAACAAAAATGCCGCGGGGAGCCTGCCCTTCGACAAACAGGACAGCACCTTTGGGATAGGCGGTTGCGTATTTGATGCTCTCAAAAGACTGCAGCGCGGCCGTTGGCAGGTCGCAGAAAAGGCGCTCGGCGCGCATTTTGCAAGTAAGACAGCTTTCAACAATGTCGAGACCGTATGGTGAGAGCATCAAAACCACCCCCTAGGACAGCTTTGGGGAGACGCAGTTGGCGCGAACTCCTGCCGTCGCAGTGTGACGAATATCACGCATTTAGTGTGCGTCCACGACTAACTTGCGGCGGTGATAGGGGGCACAAGTAGGTGTGACATTCATCACACCCACCGATGGCGCTCTCGAAGCGGCCGGCCGGGCTGCGGTTTTGCTGGAATCGGCGAGGGTTTCAAGGCATACTAAACCCATACTCCGAAACCGAAGTTGAATTTCCGAGGACGCCCCCGTGACGATGCTTCAGGACGAAAACCAACCCGAACGCCATCTCGCGCGCCCTGCCGAGGCTCGTGCCATCCCGCCTGCGGATGCCGAAGTGCAGCGCAAACGCATGCTGATCGCGCTGGGAATCCTGCTGATGGCGCTGGCGGCGGTGATCGTGAAGGACTGGGATTTCTGGTTTCCCTCCAGGACAGAGACACCCGAAGCGGCAGCACTGAGAAAGACCAAGGCTTTGCCGGTAGAAACACCGAGCGAGGCAGTGGCTCCCGCAAAAGAGCGTAAAACCAGCAAGGCAGCGACTCCGGCAGCAGTGGAAGCGCCCTTCGTGGCGACCACGGAACGTACTGCATTGCCCCCTCTGCAAGTAGAGGTGGTCGCAGGGAATCGGCATGTAAGCGTGCCTGCGAAGAGCAGCGCAATTCGCCTGGACGTCGGTTCGGGGACCACGACCTCAAGCGCTGGCGCGCCCACTGCGCAGGCGGCGACCGTGACGGCTGGCGATCGCGTCCAACTCTCGCCTCAGACGCAGCAGAACGTGAGCGTGAGCGTACCCCCGGATTATCCGCTACTGGCGCGGCAGATGAAAGTGCAGGGTGCGGTAAGCCTGCAGGCGCTGATTTCCCGCGATGGGACGATCCAGGAATTGCGGATTCTGAGCGGGCCCGAGATTCTCGCCGCGGCAGCCCGCGAGGCGGTAAAGCAGTGGCACTTCAAACCCTACCTACAGAGTGGTCAACCGGTGGAGACGCAGGCGCGGATCACCGTGAACTTCATGATTTCGACAAACTGAGCCCGGCCACGAGTCTCGAGTTTCGGTCCGCGAGCTTGCTCCTCAAGAACAATCTGTGTGGTTGTCCTTGGAGAACCCGCGTAATTCTGTGGTGTGATGGTGGTAGATCCGGAATGGCGGGCTCGCGACTCGAAGCTCGTAACGCGGCGCAAATTAAGACGGGCGTCCGAATTCTTTCGAATCCAGGACGCCCGGGCAGCCCTCCCCCAGAACTGCTCGATGACAAAGTAGATCGAATAAGGGAATCTGAAAATGGCACGCGGGTGCTAAAGAAGTTCCACTAAAGTGCTATTCATTAGGCTGGAGACTTCACAACGTTTACACCTCCAAGATCTCTCGATCCTCAGTCATAGCAAAGCAAATCTGAGACCAAAGAACGGGATTGCGACGTAAGAGTGGAAGAGTTTCAGCAGATGCGCGGCAGTTGATCACCGGCCAGCATATCCACGCAACGAGTGGTGCCAAGCGACGTGCGGATAGTAACAATCGGCGAGGGTGCGGCGACGACGGTTCCGATCAGTTGAGCGTCCTTGCCCAGCGGATCTCTGCGCATGGCTTCGAGGATGGACTCCGTGGCTTCCGGAGCGACGATTGCGATCAACTTCCCTTCATTCGCCACGTAGAGCGGATCGAGTCCCAACATCTCGCAGGCTCCCCGAACTTCCTCTCGAATGGGGATAGCGCTTTCTTCGAGTTGTATTCCTACGTGAGACTGTTCGGCAATTTCATTAAGCGTGCTGGAGACGCCGCCGCGAGTCGGATCACGCAGGCACCGGATCGGATTGTGGTCATTGCCATTCACTCGAAGCATCGCGGCAACCAAGCCATTCAAAGCAGCGCTGTCGCTCACGACCGGGCATTCGAATTCGAGGCCTTCGCGCTGGGCGAGGATGGCGATGCCATGTTCAGCAATCGAACCGCTGAGCAGCACCTTGTCACCAGGGCGCGCCCGATTGGCGGAGAGTTCGAGGCCATTGGGAACAAGACCAATCCCTGTCGTGTTGATGAAGAGCTCGTCGCCACTTCCCTTCTCAACGACCTTCGTATCGCCGGTCACAATTTCCACTCCGGCTTTTTGGGCGGCGGCTCGCAAGGACTCGACGACGCGGCGCAAGACCTCGATCGAAAGTCCTTCTTCGATGATGAAGGCCACACTGAGAAAAAGAGGCGTCGCCCCGCCCATGGCTAAGTCGTTCACGGTGCCGTGGACTGCCAGGGAGCCGATGTCCCCACCCGGGAAAAAAAGCGGCTTGACGACGAATGAATCTGTAGTAATCGCCAGTTGTACGCCGTTCACGTAAACAATGGCCTGATCGTCAAGCCGCGCCAAAACCGGGTTATGAAACGCGGGGAGAAAAACCGAACGCATGAGCTCGGCACTGAGAAGACCACCACTGCCGTGTCCGAGAAGGATCGTGTCTTTCGCCGGATGGAGAGCCGGACAAATGAGCTGCGCCAGTGAGTTGGGCTTTTCGTCCATGTCGGTTCAGTGGTCCACTGAGAACTGAGAACTGGGAACTGAGAACTGCTTCCCGTGTCTGCGGTAGTTGTAATACGCCGCGCAAGCGCCTTCGGAAGACACCATAGGCGCGCCTAACGGATATTGCGGAGTGCAACGCATGCCAAACGCTGGACAGTCGGTCGGCTTCTTCAGTCCTTGCAGAACCTGCGCGCTGATGCATTCGGCGGGCTCGTCCACGGTGATTGAGGCAAGGCCGAAGATCCGGCTGGCGTCGTAGTCGCCATACTCTTCGCGGACGCGCAGGCCGCTCGCGGGAATCGTGCCAATGCCGCGCCACTTCTGGTCGCCAATTTCGAAAACTTCTTTCACGATGCGCTGCGCGGGCAGATTTCCCTGGTAGTTGACCGATCGCACGTACTGATTCTCTGCTTTGGCTTCGCCGCTTTCCAACTGGCGCACGAGCATCAGCACGGCCTCGAGAATGTCCACCGGCTCAAAACCACCGACCACGATAGGAACCTGAAAATCAGCGACCAGCGATTCGTATTCTTCGTAACCCATCACCGTGCAGACGTGCCCGGGAGCAATGAAACCGTTGACACGGCAATCGCGCGAGGTCATGAGCGCACGAATCGCCGGCGGCACGAGCACGTGAGAAACAAGCACAGAGAAGTTGCCGATCTTCTCTTGCTTGGCCTGCCACACCGCCATCGCATTTGCGGGAGCAGTAGTTTCGAAACCAACGGCCAGGAAGACGACTTTGTGATCAGGATTCTCGCGCGCGATTCTCAACGCATCGGTCGGGGAATAGACGATGCGAACATCCCCACCGTGAGCCTTAACCGTTAGGAGATCGGTAAACGAACCGGGTACACGCAGCATGTCGCCGTAGGAAACGAGAATGACTTCAGGGCGAGCGGCGAGTTCGAGCGCCTTGTCGATGGTTTCGAGCGGAGTAACGCAGACCGGACAGCCGGGGCCATGGACGAGTTCGATGTTTCTTGGGAGAAGCTCGTCGAGGCCATAGCGCATGATGGTATGAGTCTGACCACCACAAATTTCCATCAGCACCCAGCTGCCATGGACAGTGCGCTCGATCTCCGCGAGGATCTGGCGGGCGATGCGGGCGTCGCGATATTCGTCCAGGAATTTCATGGTGCGCCAGCGTGTGGTATGCGATTTCACTCTAGGCTGACGCGGATATCCGCTCGGTGATGGACGTCACAGGATTATGTGAGCACAGCATCGGAAAGGGCCGTGGCCAGAATGCTTTCACTGCAGAACATCCGTGGGTCACAAAGGAAACTACTCTCAGCTTGGCTTCTCAGGGTTTGTATCGGACGGCCCAAGTTCTCCTGCGAGAGCATCCATCTGTTGCAGGATCTCGTACGTTCGCTGGGCTTCCTGCTCGTCAATCTTGCTGATCGCGAAACCGACGTGAACCATCACGTAGTCGCCGACCGAAGCCTCGGGGACGAAATCGAGACGGACTTGCCGGACGGTTCCGCCGAACTGGACACGCCCGGTGCGGGCAAAACCCAAGTCTTCCGCGCTAACGATTTTTCCAGGGATGGCGAGGCACACGGCGTGGCTCCCTTGTCCGCGAACTTCGCGGACCGACGATTCGTTTATCGTCTGTGCGCGGACTTCGGGCAGTGATCTAGATCACAAGGACGGGTGACCACCTGCGTAGTGCGGCGGAAAGAAAACCCTCGGGACCATTCGACCCCGATTCCGCGTACGCTAATGCGAGATCACCATCTTGCCGGGAGCTACGATCGTGGAAAAGGGAGAGCCGGCTATAGCAGTCGGAGCTCCGGTATTGTTGTCGTAGGTGTAGCCAGCGACGCCATTCGAAGACTGATTTCCGATATAGAAGTAATTCCCGCTGGTATCAATCAGCGCAAAATTTCCACCCGCCGAAACGCTGAAAGGCGAATTAGTGAGGGCGGAAAGCTTTCCGGTCGCTGTATCAATATTGAAAGCCCAGATACTGCTGCTGGATCCAGGTGTTGTGGAATAAAGGAACTTGCCATTCGGATCAGCGACGACGGTGGTCGGTCCGCTGCCTGTTTTGGAGGTAAACGGCGAGTCCTGGATCGAAACAAGGGCGCCATTCGTCTTGTTGATTGTGAATCCGGAAATGTTCCCGATCGTGGTAGATCCCGGATTCACTGCCGAAGTGTTGGCTACGTAAAGATAAGACTCGCCGCCATCGGTTGCCAGTCCGCTCGCGCCCGAACCGGAAACGAAGGGTGATCCGGGCACCGTGGTCAGAACCCCACTCGCGGAATCGAATGCAAATGCTGTCACCATTCCGATGCTGGAATTAGTGACGTAGACATAATTGGAAGAACGAAGAACGAGAATCTCTCCGGGACTATTGTTGGCCGCGAAAGGCGATCCCGCGACCTCCGAGAGCGCGCCGCTACCCGCGTCAATCACGAAAACGGAAATGTCATTGGAGAAACTGTTGGTCACAAAGAGATACTTGCCGGAAGGATCAATCGCGGCCGAACGGGGGCCGGAACCGCCCGGCGTCGGCGTACCGGTAAGCGACAATGTGCCGTCCGAGGCTACCTTGAAAATGGAAATCGTGTTGGTCAGGGCATTGGCCGCATAAAGGAATTTCTTCGAAGGCAGGAGAGCAAGGCCGTTGGGCGAGGTTCCCGAAACCTGGGGCGTCTCCGCACCTTTCGTGATGGCGCCTGTAGCGCCGTCGATGTGCAGGAGAAGCAGGGAGCCTCGGTCCGGAAGCGTCACATAAGCATTATGGCTGGAAGCGCGGGGCGCACCGTGACTGCTACTGCCGCAAGAAATGGAGGCGACAGAAACAAAAATGAGAGCTGTAGCCGCCATGACAGCACGGAGACGGCTGGAACCTGAAATCGCGGCATACGCCGCCCGGTGAAAGCCCATTTGCAAAGTGACTCCTTACAACGGAAGTAGGAACGTGCAATCGAAACTACTATCGTGCACGAGAAAGCGCTGATTCCGCAACTGTTCTAGCCCAACTAAAACCGCCATCGAATCCCGCAACCCACGCCTTTTCGGTTGGATGCAGGCACTCGGGCCCTAATTCCAGCCTTCGAAAGAAAATTGTCTGGTAGAAAGACCGCAGCCCCGAGTACCGCGAGGCCGGTTTACACTAAATGTTAAGTTGGAAAGCGCCTAAGTGATCGATATTCATTGCCATATTCTGCCGGAAGTAGACGACGGCCCGAAATCTTGGGAAGTCGCAATCGAAATGTGCCGGATGGCCGCAGCGGACGGGATCACCCACACGGTAGCGACACCGCATGCGAACGACCGCTACACCTACGACCGCGCGTATCTGACAAACTTGTTGGGGCAACTGCGGCAACGGGCGGAGCCTGCGCCGCAACTCAGTCTCGGGTGCGACTTTCACCTTTCCTTTGAGAACCTGGAGCGGGTACTGGAGCAGCCGCACAATTACACCATTGGCGAGACGAATTACCTGCTAGTAGAACTAAGCAACTACAGCATTCCCACCCAACTGGCAGACTGTTTCCGGCGGCTCGGGGACAAGGGTCTGACGCCGATCTTGACGCACCCGGAGCGAAATCCAATCTTGCAGCAATCTCCGCAAAAGATTCTGGAGTACGCAGATGACGGATGCCTGATTCAGGTTACGGCCTCGTCGCTCACGGGATTCTGGGGGCAACGGCCGGAGACGGTAGCGCGATGGCTGTTGGACCGCTCAGCCGTGCACATCCTCGCAACTGATGCGCATGAGACCAAGCGGCGGGTTCCAATTCTTTCGGAGGCACGAGATCTCGCCGCAGAGATTGTCGGAGCCGGATGTGCGCAGGCGATGGTGGAGGGGAACCCGGGAGCGATCGTTCGCGGGGAACCGGTGCCGTATTGCCCACGGCCGGTGATGGACTAATGCCAAGGCGTTCGCGACCTTAGGGATCGAACGCCCACTGCCCCGGCAATCCTCCGAGGAGTCGTCGCAGTCTACCCACGCTACCAAGCCGTTGCGTTTCCCGGCTACAACTTCCCCTCGGCGGAAAAATGGAAGTACATTCTATTTTTTGCGGCTCGGATCGTCCTCAGGATTGATGTAGTTGAACTGCACCGGCGCCATACCGTGGATCTGGACTACCACATCACCACTGGCCATTACGTAGTGGTGCATGTTGGGGTCGAGGTAGGCAAAGCTGCCAGTTGGAAAACTCGTCATGCTACTTTCTTCGAAGCGATCCCCCATTCCGAATTTGAGCGTTCCAGAAATCACCGTCACGTTTTCCCGTTTGGGATGCCAGTGCGGCGCAATGCGATATCCGTCGGGCATTTTCAAGCGAACGGTGTAATCTCCACTCGTAGCCATCGGATTGCCCTCAAGCACCGCAAGTTGTGCGCCCGGCGCCACAAAGGACGGGGCGGGACCGTATTGAATTCCATCGGGTGTAAACGCGTGTTTCTCCGCATCAGCCGCCCGAGCATCCATGACATGATTCTGGTTGATCCACAGCACACCCGCCGTCAACCCGAGAATCAGGAACAAATTTCGCTTCATTCGATTTTCTCCTGAGATCCTCAAAGACTTGTTGAACGACACTATCGCGTCATTTGGTCGCAGTTTCAATAAGCGAGAGATCACTTTTATGTATTTTTCGTGTATCTTCGTAGCTAACTGGAAATAATGGGGTTACCGATGAAATCAGCTTCACGGAGGCGCTCGCAAGGGGGCGGGATCGAGCTCGACCCGGGGCGCTATGAACTACGCCGCGACGGCCGCCGGATCAAGCTTGAAAAAAAGCCCATGGAGCTGCTCATTTTTCTCGCCCGGAGAAAGGAACAATTGGTTTCCCGTGAGGAAATCCAAGCCAAGCTCTGGCATACAGATCTCTTCATTGACACCGAGCGCAATATCAACAACATCGTCCGGAAGATTCGACGGGCTTTGGGTGACAATTCAGCAAAACAACGATTCCTGGAAACAGTCGTGGGTAAAGGCTACCGTTTCGTTGGACCTATCCAGCTAGTGGGTCTCTGCAGTTCAGAGCTTTCCGAAGGCACACCCGGCCACGCCTCCTTAGGAGGTAATGCGGAGTGGAGGACGGACCGATCCTCCCTGGCCGTCCTGCCGATTCGTCTCCTTGGAGATCTCACAGACGACGGCCTGAGTCTGGGCTTTGCCGACTCGCTGGTTTCACGGTTGGCGAATCTGGAAGGGATTGATGTGCTGCCAACTTCTACGATTTTGAACATCCCTTCGAATACTACCGTGCCGGTGATCGCTTCCCGGCTGGGCGTTCGTTTTGTCCTGCACGGTGCGGTTCAAATCTCGAAGGGCGAATCGCATTTGTCGATAGAACTTTTTGACTCCCTTCTCCAGAACCGGTGTTTCCTCAGGAACTACGTTCTCGAAACAAGTCGCCCTTTTGAAAACGTTGACGACATCGCGCGACATACTGCGAGAGCACTGAAGCGTCCACTTCGCGAAACGGATCCGCAGAGCCGCGCCCGTCATAGCCGGGATGCGCTGGCTTATGGCGAGTTCATTCAGGGTTACAGGAGCAGCTACACAGGCGATTCCAAACTTCTGCAGGACGCCGCGCAGCACCTCATGAATGCTGTGGCTCGCGATCCGCTGTTCGCACTGGCCCACGCGATTCTTTCTTTTGTATGTACAAAACTCCATTTCGAAATCGATCCCAGCCGGACTTGGCTGGAAAAGGCCGAATTTCACTGTCAGCGGGCTTTGGAATTGGACTCGACTCTGCCGGAGGGACACGTGGCCAGAGCATTTCTGCTTTGGGGTCCATCGAAGAACTTTCAGCATATCGAGGCGATTTCCGAATTGAAGCGTGCGCTGACACTGCAGAAAAATCTCCCGCATGCCTATAGTCGCCTTGGGACGATACTGGCCCACATCGGACTACTCGATCATTCTCGAGCGATGTTTGAACGGGGCAGGTCCTTCGATCCCAAAAAGACCATCAGCCACAGTATTGCCCAGGTTCATCTGTGGAGCGGAGAATACGATCTTGCTCTTGAGGAGGTCGAGAAGTGGCGTGTCGATGATCCGACGAATAAGTACGCCATCCATTTTGCGCTGAACCTCGCGATCGTGAACGCCGAATGGGAGGAGGCAAGGCGTTTACTGAAGGAAGCCGGCAGTCTGGCGCAGCAGGAACCTATGATCATCGCTCTCCAAGGCGTAATGCACGCCTCATTGGGTGAATCCGAGGAGGCGCTGCATTGCGTTAGTCGGGCCTGCACCAATCCGAAATCCTTCGGCCACGCCCACCACTCCTATTATCAGATCGCCTGCGTACTTTCCTTGTTGAATCAGCCTGAGGATGCTCTTGCGTGGTTAGAACGCAGCGTGGATACCGGCTTCGCGTGCTGGCCGTTTTTCTTGAAGGATCCGTGCCTGGAAAACCTGCGCCGCCACGCTCAGTTTGAACTTCTGGTGAGTTCGTTGCAGGCCAAATATCCCGACTATTTAGGCTTGCTGTAGCCCGGATCAATGCACCCAAAGTGTTTGGGGAAGGTTACTGCTGCTGGGGTACGTTCTCTGCCGCGGGAGCTTGTTTCGCGGCGTCTTTTGAATTGGCTGCCGCCGACGCGGTCGGCATCGTCATCGCGCTTTCCGGATTTAGCAGGTGATCGTGGCTCGGCCCTAGCCCCAGTTTGATGAGAGCGCGGGAGTCAGGAATGCTCTTCGACTGCCAGCCGTGATCAGCCTGATATTTCTTCATCGCGACCTGGCTCGCTTCATCCCACGAACCAGACGCCTCGCCCTGGAGGTAGTGCTCGCGGATCAGCGCTTCCTGGATCTCACGGGTGCGCGATGACTCGATGGCTTGCTGTCCACGCTTTCTTCCCTTCTGGCTCTTCGTGCCTTTGCCCTTTTTGCCGCGCGACGTTTTGCTCGTGGAGGAAGAGGCTTTGCGGACTGCTAATCCGGGCGTCTTCGCCTTAGAAGAGGCCTTCGATGCTGTGGACTTGGAAGTGGACGAAGTCTTGTGCTTCTTGCCCGTGGACGTGGCAAAGGCCGCACCGCTCAGGCCTAGACCCACCAGGGTGCAAAGTCCTAATCGTAGCCAATATCGAATTGGGAAAACACTTCGCATGCTTTAGTTCTTGGTTCCGCCACAAACAAAAAACCGGCGAGATCGGCCTACCCTATGGTCCATGAAATGGACCCAGTATGCCAATCCCGCCGGATTGTATCGTGTTACGGAAGTGTTCCTGCCAGGAAAATGGTTCCGTCCTGAGCTCGGGACCCACGCGGGCGAACCAGGAAAACAACGTCCTGACCGCTCTTGAGCGACGACTCAAGCTTCGCAAAGTCCTCGGCGCTGTTGACCGCTTGTTTGTTGATTTCGAGGATAACGTCGCCGCGGTTCAGTCCGAGGTCCTCGGCAAACGATCCGGACTTCACATCCTGCACGACCACGCCCTTACCGGCGGCGATGCCGAGGCGGTCAGCAAGATCACCGGTGACGCCGCGAACGGTGACACCCATCTTGCTGGCCTTGGGTTCTTCAGTACTCTGGTTTTCATCTTCTTCTCCGAGGCGGGAAGCGAAGAGCTTCGAGCGATCGGCGATGGTGACCGTCGCCTCTTCTTTTTTGCCGTTGCGAATAAAGGCTAGCTTGGCTTTGCTGCCAGGCTTGCGCGAAGCGATGTCGGCTACCAGATCGTCGCCATTCTTGAGTTCGCGGCCATCTGCCGAAGTGATCGTGTCGCCGATCTTGAGACCAGCCTGCTCCGCCGGGCTACCGGAAACCACGTTAGACACAGTCACGCCGCTGCCGTAGACACGAGCGATCGCAGGATTCGGCTGCGCGGCGAATTCGATTCCAATGGAGCCGCGAGCCACGCGGTGCTCGGGACCAATGAGCTGGTTATAGACCGTCGCAACCGTATTCGACGGCATGGCGAAACCTACGCCCGCATACGAACTGGTTTCAGTAAGGATGGCAGTGTTGATGCCGATCACTTCGCCAGCCATGTTAACGAGCGGGCCCCCAGAGTTGCCGGGATTGATGGCGGCATCGGTCTGAACAAAGGATTGAAACTGGCGATTAGGAACGATGTTGCGGCCTTTGGCAGAGACGATGCCAGCCGTAACAGTTTCCTGTAAGCCGAACGGGCTGCCGATAGCGAGAACCCAGTCGCCGACTTGCATGCCGTCAGAGTTGCCGAGTTTGGCAGCAGGCAGCGCGTGATCCACATCAATCTTGATGACAGCAAGATCGGTTTCCTGATCCATGCCGATGAGTTTGGCGTCGTGGCCTGGAGTTCCGGCGGGTTCGTCCTGCAACTTGACGCGGATGCGGTCGGCTTTTTCCACGACGTGACGGTTGGTGACAATGTAGCCCTTGGGGTCAACGATCACGCCTGAACCGAGTGAACGCTGGCGAATGGTCCCAGCATCGGATCCGCCGCCCTGTCCGCCAAAAAACTTGTCGAAGAAATCCTGGAACGGAGCGCCATCTTCGCCACCACCCTGTTCATCGTCAGGATCAGGCTGGGCGTGGGGATTGCCTTTGAACACGCGTTTGTGCGGATTCTTGATGGTGGATTCGGTATTGATGTTGACGACGCTGGGCTCGAGCTGCTTCGAGATCTGCGAGAAGGCGTTTGAAAGCTGCTGC